>Ga0210390_10002222_pt1 | contig 17356 bp, 17 predicted proteins | sample IncBWH11OmetaG_FD_161050 | JGI IMG/M metagenome (GOLD analysis project Ga0210390, IMG submission 161050) | Forest soil microbial communities from Barre Woods Harvard Forest LTER site, Petersham, Massachusetts, United States - Inc-BW-H-11-O ... | reverse complement strand
AGCAGCGGTAGGCCCGGGTTCTCCAGCATCGGGCGCTGCTCGGGCAAGTCGCCGCCGCTGCCGAAGTCTTGGCCCTCGCCACGGATCACTACGACCTTGACGTCGTCGTCCACGTTGCACTTGTGGATCAGGTCGGCGTAGTTCTGCCGCATACCCAGGGTGGTGGCGTTCTGCGCCTCAGGACGATCGAAGGTGATATAGGCGATTCTGTTCTTCTTGTCCTTCTCGAACCTGATGTACTGCTCGGCTTCCTTCTTGAGTTCTTCGTAGTCGTACTCGGGCATGTGACTCTCCACTTCCTTGTGTCTACTTGAGCAAAGCACCCGCATCAACGGGCAGCGAAACGCCAGTGACTCTCGACGCGACCAGTCATCGTCGCCTCACGGTGTCCAGGCGGGCATCGACTCCCACCCTCGCACTGTCGATGTCGGGCTGAGGCTGGCATTCGCCAGGTCGATTTCCCACTCCGGAAAGCGCTTGAGGATCTCTTCGAGGGCGATTCGGCCTTCCAGGCGCGCCAGCGCTGAGCCCAGGCAGAAGTGCGTGCCGACGCTGAAGGCGAGGTGCTGGTGTGCGGGCCGGTGGATGTTGAATTCCTCACTGTCGGGGCCGAATTGACGGTCGTCGCGGCAGGCGGCCCCGATCAGCATCATCATCACGCTGCCTGCGGGCACCGTCTGCTCGTAGCAGGTGACGTCGCGTGTCACATACCGGGCCGTGTGCGGTGCCGGTGGCTCGTAGCGCAGCAGTTCTTCGATGGCCTGCGGTATCAGCGCCGGGTCGCGGGCCATTTCGCGACGCTGATCGGGATGTTCGGCGAGAACCTTTCCGGCCCAACCGATCAGCCGCGTGGTGGTCTCGTTGCCTGCGCCGGCGACGACGTTGACGTAAATCAGTAACTCGTCGCGGGTCAGTCGACGGGTGATGCCGGTCTCGTCGACGAACTCGACGTTGAGCAGTTCGGTCATGATGTCGTCGGACGGATGCTCGGCGCGCCAATCGATGTAGGCGGCGAAGATTTCGCCGGTGGCCAAGCCCTCTTCGGCGTTCATGGGTTTTCCGGCTTCGGTGCGCAGTTGCGCGTTGGTGCGGTCGCGGATGAATTCCTGATCGTCTTCCGGAATGCCGAGCAGCATGCTGATGACCTTCATCGGCATCTGGGCTCCCAGGTCGGCGACGAAGTCGATATGTCCCGATCCGACGAGCGGGTCCAGCGACTGGCCGCAGAATTCGCGAATCCTGGGCTCGAGCGCAGCGATTTTGCGCGGGGTGAACATGCGGGCCAGCAGCTTGCGATGCACGTCGTGGATCGGCGGATCCTCCATGATGAGCATGCCGGGTGGGATGTCGAGATTGGCCTTGATCAACTCCAGGATGATGCCCCGCGCTGAACTGAACGCCCCGTGGTCGACCAGGGCCTTGTCGACATCGGCGAACCGGCTGAACGCGTAGAAATCATGCTGTGCGTTGTAGTACAGCGGCGCCTTTTCGCGAAGTCGGCGAAACATCGGATACGGGTCGGCGTTGAGGACGACGTCGTAGGGGTCGTAATAGACGTCCTGGACGTCCAAGCCGGTGCTGATCGTCACGAAATCTCGCCTTTCGCCACAACTTCCAAGATCTCCGATGCGCCGCCAGCCGGGATCGATGCCGCCAGTGTGACAGCGTCTGAGGCGGTTCGGGCGATTTGTACTTTCTGCTTAATCCATCCGCGCTCGCCGACTCAAGCGTGGCCGGCAAACTCTATTGTCGTAGAGAACCACATGGGCCCAGGTTGGGCAAGACCCGGTTGCCCTAGCGGGCGGGCGATGACCGCCCGCGGCGGGGCCGCACCGAGGCGCCGTCGTGGGTAAGCCCTCCCTGCTGCTCGCTGCCCAAGATGCCCGCGACGATGGCCGACAGAACGCCGTCGAGCCGTTCCGGGCTGTCGATGATGCGGTCGCCGTGGGCGAATCGCAGCAAAAGGCCGTTGATGAACGTCAGCGTGACGTTGCTTAGGTCGTCGACGACGGCGGGATCCAGGTCGGGGCCGTGCGGCAGCAACTGCACCAGGATGTCGTGGTGCAGCTGTGTGAATGCGTCCGTGGCGCGCTGCAGGGTTGCGGCAATCGCCGGGTCGCGGGTCGCCTGCATGGTCAGCTCATAGCGCGCCTTGGTTCGGCTCAGCTGTGGCTCTTCCCCGGACTGGATGACCAGCGTTGCCAAGGTGGAGGCCGACGCCCCGTCGTCGAGGCCGGCCCGGTCGGCGACCGACTGCAAGGCGGCCAGGTCCAGCTCGGCCATCCGCTCGGCAACCGCGCGCAACAGCGCTGAGCGGGTGCGGAAATAGAACGAGGTGGTGCCGTCGGGAACGCCGGCGCGCGCGTCGACTTTCAGATGGCTCAGGCCCTTGGCGCCGTCGTCAGCCAACAGTTGGATCGCCGCATCGCACAGTTCCCGGCGGCGCCGGTCCGGATTTGGCTTGCGTCTCTTCTGTATGCCGGCAGTGTAGCGGCCGGTGGCAGGCGGTTTTGGTGTCAAAGCTCATCTTTGCGGCGTGCGGGGTTTCAGGTCGACACCAGACTACTCTATATTCGTAGTGTCAATCAAAATCGCCGAGCCAGTCGAACGGACACACATCCGGGCTGGACTTCCCAGTGCTTGGTCGCTGCATCGTCGGGCAAATCCTTGCTGCAACCCGAACCCAGCCCATAACCTTGGCAGCATCGGACCGCGACGACGGGGTCGCTGACCCGGCGGGTATGAAACGACAACAGGGGCGGATACATGGCGCAGCGGTCACCGCGAGTCTCCGGCATGCCCGGCCCATCCGGGACGCCGTAGTGACCGAACTGACCGCGCTGCGCGCCGACGAACTCGCGGGATTGGACATCTTCACGGGCTGTCCGCCCGAGGACTTGATGCCGCTGGCAGCCAGCCTGCAGCCGCTGCATGCCGCCGCGAGCCAGGTGCTCATGCAGCAAGGTGAGCAGGCGGTTTCCTTCCTGCTGATCTCGTCGGGTACCGCCGAGATCCGCCACGTCGGAGACGATGACGTCGTGACCGTCGAGCAGGTGTCCGCCGGCACGATCGTCGGTGAGATCGCTCTGCTGCGTGGGATCGCGCGGACCGCGACCGTGACCACGACCGAACCGTTGAACGGGTGGATCGGCGACAACGACGCGTTCGCGCGGATGGTGCACATCCCCGGGATCATGAGCCGATTGGTGCGCACAGTCCGCCAGCGGCTCGCCGCCTTCCTCACGCCGATCCCGGTTCGGGTGCGCGACGGAACAGAACTGCTGCTTCGTCCGGTGTTGCCCGGCGACAGCGAGCGGACCATGCAGGGTCGTGTCTGGTTCTCCAGCGACACGCTGTATCGCCGCTTCATGTCGCCGCGGGTTCCCAGCCCAGCGCTGATGGACTACCTGGCCGAGGTCGACTACGTCGACCACTTCGTGTGGGTGATGACCGATGCGGATGGCAACCCGGTTGCCGACGGCCGCTTCGTCCGAGACGACCACGACCCTACCGTCGCCGAGGTCGCGTTCACCGTCGCCGACGCCTACCAGGGCCGCGGTATCGGCTCCTTCCTGATCACCGCGCTCTCCGTCGCCGCCCGGGTCGACGGCGTGGAAAAGTTCACCGCCCGGATGCTCGCCGACAACGTGGCGATGCGGACGATCATGGACCACTACGGCGCTTTCTGGGAGCGCGACGACGTCGGGGTGGTCACCACCGTCATCGCGGTGCCCGACCAGCGCGACCTTCCGTTAAGCCGCGACATGACGAACAACATCAAACGTACTGCGCGCCAAGTTATTCGGGCTGTCAGCTAGCATGCGACTCCGCGTCACTGCGGTTGTTGTCCTGCTGCTCGCCTCATGCGCTCACGCACGCCAACCCGCACCGACGACTTCCGGCAGCACGCAGGCTCGCCAGGTCAACCCCGCCAACATCAGGCGGGTGGGACGCGAATTGCCGCCCGGCTATGAGGTAACCGAGGTTTCGGGCGTGGCCGCGCCGCCGACGATCTGGGGTCTTGGCGGGGATGGCGTAGCAACCCCGGCGCGCTGCGCGGCGCTGGCCGACCCGGCCGATAGTCACGGGCAATCCGCCCAAGGTATTTCGGGTTCCGGTGCGGGCGGCATCGTCTACGCGGTGGTCGTGACCGCGCCGACGGGCCCGGTGGCGCTCGACCACTCCCTGGTTACCCAGTGCCACGGGTGGACTATGAGCAGCGGGCGTGCCACGGCCCGGGTTCATCTCGTCGACCCACCCCGCATCGAGGGCGCCGAAACCCTCGGTATGGCCACCGATATCACCACGTCGGTCGAAGGAGGCAATGAAATCGACTCTCGGGCAAGCACCTTCACCGCTTATCTGGGCGACTACTATGCGTTCACCGCGCTGATCAGTGACCCCGGCTCATCGCATTCGCCGCTTACGCCGCAGTTCGCGGCCGATCTGTTGGTGAAAACCGTGTCGGCGTTACGCGCCTGAGGGCCTTGCACTAGATTGACGCGGGTGATGAGAATAGCGGTCGCGATTGGAAGTGCCTGCTTGCTGGCGGGCTGCTCATCGCACGGATCGTCGGAGACCGCCCCGTCCGCCGATATCACCAAGATTTCGCAGGTCAAGTCGGATTTCGGGCCGGAGTTCAAGGTCAAGGACGTCCCGAAGACCGCAATCGACCCCAAGGTGTTGTCGACGCACAAGCTTCCGCCGGGGCTGAAGTTCGACCCGCCGGATTGCTCGTCATTCGTGGTTGGCGAGGACATGCCGCCGGGCCTGCAGGGAAACATGGCCGCGGTGGCCGCCGAGGGTGATGGCAATCGCTTCATTGCCATGGCCGTGCAGACGTCCGAGGCGGTGCCGGTCAACGACCCAGGGCGCAAATGCCAGAAGGTGGGATTCGAGGGCGGCCGGGTGCGCGGTCTCATCGAGGTCGTCAAAGCGCCGCAGATCCAGGGGACACGCACCCTGGGCGTGCACCGTGTCCTGCAAACGACGGTGAACGGAAAGCCGCGCAGCGGCGAGCTTTACAACTACACCGCGCACTTCGGCGACTATCAGGTGATCATCACCGCCAACCCCGTGCCGCAACCTGGCAAGTCGGCCACGCCCATCGACACCAATCGGGCGCGCGACTTGCTGGTCAAATCCGTCGCGGCGATCAGAAGCTGATTTCTAGCGCACGTCTCTGGGCCGGAACTGGATGCTGACCCGGGGGCTGTTGCACGCCGAGGTTTTGGGAACCGAGTGTTCCCACGTCCGCTGACAGGAACCGCCCATCACCAGCAGATCGCCGTGCGCCTGTGGCAGCCGCAACGACGGGCCGCCGCCGCGCGGTCGTAACGCGAAGGTGCGGGTGGCGCCGAGGCTGACGATCGCCACCATGGTGTCCTGGGTGCTGCTGCGGCCGATCGTGTCGCCGTGCCAGGCGACGCTGTCCGACCCGTCGCGATAGCAGCACAGGCCTACGGTCGTGAACGGCTCACCCAATTCGCCGCCGTAGATGTCGTTGAGCCGACGGCGTAACCGGCTCAGCCGTGGATGCGGTGGATCCTCGACCGTGAGGTCATGAAAGCTCACCAGGCGCGGCACGTCGAGGACGCGGTCGTACATCTGACGCCGCTCCGCGCGCCACGGCACAGTTGTCAGGAGTTCGCCCAACAAGTCGTCGGCGCCGGTCAGCCATCCGGAGCGGATATCGATCCAGGCCCCCTTGCCCAGCGGCCTCCGTTCGTTGCAGTCGAACAACGACTCCTGTACCGCAATCGCCACGACACCAATTCTATCGCACACCCGTTCGAATTCGCGCGGCGCCGTTGCGAGCGGTCGAACTACAGTCGGACCGGACCGGGCCCCTGCTTGGCGAGCACGTCGCCCGGATTGGTCAACGCGCAACTGCGCAGGCTCAGACAACCGCAACCGATGCAGTCGGCCAGGTTATCGCGCAGCCGCTGAAGATGCAGGATCCGATCGTCGAGGTCTGCCCGCCAGCCCGCCGACAGCCGCGCCCAGTCCCGGCTGGTCGCAACCCGATCGGCGGGCAGCGTGGCCAGTGCCGCGCGGACACGCGCGAGCGGGATGCCCAGCCGGTGCGACATCCGGATGAAGGCGACTCGCCGGAGGGTGTCGCGACTGTAGCGGCGCTGATTGCCCGATGTGCGCCTGCTGGTGATCAGCCCCTGCCGCTCGTAGAAGTGCAAAGCCGAGACCGCAACGCCGGCCCGAGCGGCCAGTTCTCCCGGTAGTAGTTCCTCGGCATCCATAACCTGAACCATACTTGAGGTGACGGTTCGGGTTACCGTGCTAAGTGTGAGTAGCAGCGAGCTGGGGTCCAACTCGGAAGTCGGTGCACTGCGAGTGGCGATCCTGCACCGACCGGGCGCCGAACTGCGTCGACTCACGCCGCGTAACAACGATGATCTGCTGTTCGACGGATTGCCCTGGGTTGCAAGGGCGCAGGAGGAGCACGATGCGTTCGCCGAGCTGCTCAGGTCCCGCGGCGTTGAGGTGCTGCTGCTCTCCGACCTGCTGACGGAAGCTCTGCAGAGCGGTGCCGCCAGGATGCAGGGCATTGCTGCCGCCGTTGATGCTCCACGACTCGGATCACCGCTGGCGCAAGAGCTCTCGGCCTTCTTGCGTGGCCTTGACCCGGCCAGGTTGGCCGATGTGCTGATGGCCGGCATGACGTTCGCCGAGCTGCCGTGGGACGCGGGCGCGGACGACTCGTTGGTGCGCCGCATGCATGACGGCACCGACTACGTCATCGAGCCATTGCCGAACCTGGTCTTCACCCGCGACTCGTCGATCTGGATCGGTCCCCGTATCGTCATCCCGTCGCTGGCCCTGCCGGCGCGGGTGCGCGAGGCGTCGTTGACCGATCTGATCTATGCCCACCATCCACGGTTCACCGGTGTGCGCCGCGCCTACGAATCCCGCACCGCGCCCGTCGAAGGCGGTGACGTGTTGCTGCTGGCACCGGGCGTCGTCGCGGTCGGGGTGGGTGAACGGACCACCCCGGCGGGTGCGGAAGCTCTGGCGCGCAGCCTGTTCGACGACGATCTGGCTAACACGGTGCTGGTCGTGCCGCTGGCTCAGGAACGCGCGCAGATGCACTTGGACACCTTGTGCACGGTGGTCGACACGGACGCGGTGGTGATGTATGCCAATGTCGTCGAGACATTATCCGCTTTCACGATCGCGCGCACGCCCGATGGCGTGAAGATCTCGGACGAGACTCCGTTCGTGGAGGCCGCGGCCACCGCGATGGGTATCGACAAGTTGCGCGTCATCGACACCGGGCTGGATCCCGTTGTCGCCGAACGTGAACAGTGGGATGACGGCAACAACACGCTGGCGTTATCGCCCGGGGTCGTCGTCGCCTACGAGCGCAATGCGCGGACCAACGCTCGTCTGAGGGACGCCGGGATCGAGGTGCTGACGATCGCCGCCTCCGAATTGGGGACTGGTCGGGGTGGCCCGCGGTGCATGTCCTGTCCCGCCGCCCGCGACCCGCTGTAAACAATGCGAGCCGTCACCGCCAGCTGGGCAGCCAGATCTCCATGTTCCAGGTGGTCTGCGAAATCGGCTGACCGGTCAGTACTGGAAACAGCCAGGCGAAGTTCGTCAGCACCAGTGCGACGTAACAGGATACGGCGATCAGTCCGAGGGTGCGGCGTTCCGCGCCTTGACCGGGTTTGTACAGGATGTCGCCACAGATCAGCGCGATCGCCATCACCAAAAACGGCGCCATGGTGGCGGCATAGAAGAAGTACATCTGCCGGTCGATGTCGGCGAACCATGGCAGCCAGCCTGCGCAGTAGCCGACCAGCACCACGGCGTAGCGCCAGTCGCGGCGCACGATCATCCGCCAGCAGGCGTAGCCGAGGACGGGCACCGACAGCCACCACATCGCGGGAGTGCCGACCAGCATCACCGCCTTGACGCACGACTGGGCGCCGCAGCCCGGGACGTTCTGCTGGTCGATGGCGTAGAGCACCGGTCGCAGCGACATCGGCCACGCCCACGGTTTGGATTCCCACGGGTGATAGTTGCCCGCTGAATTCGTCAGGCCGGCATGGAATTGGTAGGCCTTGGCGGTGTAGTGCCACAGCGAGCGGATCGCGTCCGGCAGCGGGAAATCCGTTTGCGGTCCGATCGATTGGCCTACCTCGTGTCGATCGATCGCGGTCTCGGAGGCGAACCAGGGCGCGTAGCTGGCCAGGTACACCGCGAAAGGGATGAGCAGCAGCGTGTACATGGTCGGGCCCAGGTCGCGGCGGACGACGCCCAGCCACGGTCGCGGCACCCGGTATTGGCGGCGTGCCGCAACGTCGAACGCCAACGACATCAACCCGAAGAACACCACGAAGTACAGGCCGGACCACTTTGTCGCACAAGACAAACCGAGCAGCACCCCAGCGCCGAACCGCCACCAGCGCACGCCCAGGCGCGGGCCCCACACCGTATGGGCGCTGCGGCCTTCGGTCAGCGCGACGTGCATGCGCTCGCGCACCTGATCCCGGTCGACGATGAGCGCACCGAACGCGGCGACCACAAAGAATTCCAGGAAGCCGTCGAGGAGAGCCGTGCGCGCCGCCACAAAGCTGACCCCGTCGCCGATGAGCAGCAGTCCGGCGATTGCGCCGACCAACGTCGACCGGCTGATCCGTCGCACGATCCGCACGACCAGCGCCACCAGCAAAATGCCGAGTACTGCGCCGGTGAACCGCCAACCCAGCCCGTTGTAGCCGAAGATCGCCTCGCCGATCGCGATCAGTTCCTTGCCCACCGGCGGATGAACGACCAGACCGTACCCGGGGTTGTCCTCCACGCCGTGGTTGCGCAGCATCTGCCAGGCCTGCGGCGCGTAATGCTTCTCGTCGAAAATCGGCGTGCCGGCATCGGTCGGCGAACCCAGGTTCACCGTTCGGGTCACCGCCGCCAAAGCAGCAATCACCGCGGTCACCACCCAGCCCTCTAACCGGTCGACGGGTCCGAAATCGGGCACCGGCATCATCGGCCCGGGGCTGATAACAGGGACGGTCCGCTCGGTGGCGACGACGAGTTCATCGGACAGGGCGGTCATCACAGACAATCGTAAGCTGTGGCGCATGACTGGTGGCCGACTGTTGCTGGGCGCGACGCCGTTGGGGCAGCCGTCCGATGCGTCACCGCGCCTTATCACCGCCTTGTCGTCGGCTGACATCGTCGCCGCCGAGGACACCCGCCGGGTGCGGACACTGGCCAAAGCGCTCGATGTCCGGATCGGCGGGAAGATCGTCAGCTTCTTCGATCACGTCGAGGCCTCCCGGGTGCCCGAGCTGATCGACGAGATCAGCACAGGGGCAACGGTGCTGGTGGTCAGCGACGCCGGGATGCCGCTGATCAGCGACCCGGGCCACCGGCTGGTGCTGGCCTGCCTGGACGCCGGTTTGCCGGTGCGGTGTCTGCCCGGTCCATCGGCGGTGACCACCGCGCTGGCGGTCTCGGGGCTGCCGTCAGACAAGTTCTGCTTCGAGGGATTCGCGCCACGCAAGCAGGCGGCGCGCCGCGATTGGCTGGCATCGCTGGCCGAGGAACGGCGCACTGCGGTGTTCTTCGAATCGCCGCGCCGGCTACCCGCATGTCTGCGTGATGCGGTCGAACGGCTCGGCGGGGATCGCCGGGCAGCCGTGTGCCGAGAGCTGACCAAGGTGCACGAGGAAGTGGTGCGCGGGTCGCTGGCGGAACTGGCGGCCTGGGCTGCCGACGGCGTGTTGGGCGAGGTGACCGTCGTGCTGGCCGGCGCCACCGTCCGCGCCGACCTGCCGGCGCTGGTCGCTGAGGTCGAGGCCCTGGCCGCCGCGGGAATCCGCGTCAAGGACGCCTGCGGCCAGGTGGCCGAGGCGCATCCGGAGTTGAAGTCGCGGAGGGTGCTCTACGACACGGTGTTGCGTTCGCGGCAGCAAGGCAGCGACCAAGGCTGACTACCGCGCGAAAAGCTCTGCGGGAATTCCCGCCCCGATGATCGGCGCCGCCTTGTGCAGGCATTCGTCCCACTCAGCGTCGGCGTCGGAGTCGGCGGTGATCCCGCCGCCCGACCCCAGCAGCGCGTTGCCCGCACTATCGAATTCCACGGTACGGATCGCGACGTTCAGCTCGCAGCCGGCGACCGGCGATGCCAAACCGACTGTGCCGCAGTACACTCCGCGCCTCGATCGCTCCCACCGGGTAATCAGTTGCCGCGCCCGTAGTTTGGGAGTGCCGGTAACCGAGGCCGGCGGGAATGCGGCATCCAGCAGCGTCGAGGTCGGCAGGTCGACCGGCATCAGCGCGGCCACCGTCGAGACCAAGTGCCACACACCCGGCGCGGGCCGGACCACCAGCAGCTCGGGCACAGTGACCGATCCGGTGACCGCGACGCGTCCCAGGTCGTTGCGGACCAGGTCGACGATCATGATGTTCTCGGCAACGTCCTTGGCCGAGGCTCTCAGCGCCGACGGGGAAGCGTCCAACGGCAGCGTGCCCTTGATCGGGCTCGACGTGACGACCTCACCACGACGGCGCAAAAAGAGCTCCGGCGACAGCGATGCCACCGCACCCCAGGACCCGGCCACATAGGCTGCCCGCGCCGGCGCGGTGCGCGCGACGCCGTCGATGAAGAAGTCGAGCGGTTCCCCGGCAATCGTGCCGGCGAACTGGGTGCATACGCAGGCCTGGTAGACCTCGCCGGCGCGGATGGCCTCCAGGCAGGCCAGCACCCCGTCGCGATGCGCCCGACGGTCGGCCGCGTCCCAATCGATCCGGTAAGGCCGCGCCGGTGCCGAACGCGGCGACGGCGCCGCCAAGGCTTGGGCCAGCCAATTCCGCATCGGGGCGCCCGACAGGCTCTCGTACCACCACTGCCGGTCACGGTCGCAGCGCAACACGCAGTCCGTCCACCCGCCCGCGGCTTCGGGTATTCGGGCGGACCGTCCGTCGGCGCTCGGATCGGGATAGGACAGGTAACCGATCCAGCCGCCGCCGACCGCCTCGCCATCCGCACCGGGCCGCACGGCGAACGCCCCGGCGGCGTCGACGGCGCGTACCGACACACTCGGCGCGATCACCGCCAGCGCGCCGAACCAGTCACCGGTCAGCGCGGCCGGCGGCGGTAGGTCCAGCCGGTTCGTGGCGTCACCGACGGCCCGCAGCACCTCATGCGGGCTGCCGAGATCGCCAAGCCGGTCGGTTCGCACGCCCCCTAGCTTGGCAGAGATCTCAGCCGCGGCTGATTTTGCGTGCGGTGGTGACGGCCGCGAGCTTGTCGGGATTGCGCATCGCGTAGAAGTTACTGATCTTGCCGTCGACGATCTCCACGGTGAAAACGCCCTCCAACTGGTCGCCGGCGTAGATCAGCACGGCCGGCGCGGCGTTACAGATGACCATCTCGGCGCGGACATCGGGCAGCTGCATGCCGCGGCCGATCAGCCCGACGACCGCTCTCGCGACCTTGTCGGCCCCGACCACCGGACGACGGGCCGCGCTGGCCTTGCCGCCGCCGTCGGAGGTCCACACCACGTCCGGGGCCAGCATCGACATCACCGCCTGCACATCGCCGCCGGCCGCCGCGGCCATGAACTCCGCGGCGATCCGGGCGTTCTGCTCCGGGTCCACCGGGGCGAAGCGCCTGCGCCGGGCCTGCACGTGTTCGCGGGCCCGATGCGCGACCTGCCGTACCGCCGCGACGGATTTGCCTACCGTGGAAGCGATTTCGTCGTAGTCGAACCCGAACACCTCGCGCAGCACGAACACCGCGCGTTCGTCGGGGCTCAAGGTCTCCAGCAGCACCAGCATCGCCATCGAAACCGACTCGGCCAGTACGACATCGGCTGACGGGTCTTGCTCGTCGAGCAGCAGCGGTTCGGGCAGCCAGGGTCCGACGTAGTCCTCCCGACGCCGAGCACCGGCGCGCAGCGCATTGAGCGCCTGACGGGTGACCAGCCGGGCCAGGTAGGACTTGGTGTCGAGCACTGACGACAGGTCTACCTGTGCCCAGCGCAGATAGCTGTCCTGCAGCACGTCATCGGATTCGGTTGCCGAGCCTAGGATTTCGTAGGCGATGGTGAACAGCAACGGCCGCAGCAGCACGAACCGTTCGGCATGTTCGTCGGAGCTGGTCACCGCACCGTCACCGTGTCGTTTGCCGGCTGCTCGGGCCGCTTGCCGCCCTTGAGCCAGAAGTATGAGCCGGGCTTGGTGGCCTCGCGGCGAATCGACCAGACCGTCGCCTTGCAGATTGCCTCTTTGAGCGACGCGGCGATCCGGCCACCGACGACGGCGTTCACCGGGGTGTCGTCGGTGCGGGCGATTTGGAGGCTGGCATACGAGCGGCCCAGGCTGATGCACTGCCCGATGAACGCCTGGTTCAGCGTCGCCGGTGTGGTGCCGGCGATGCGGCTCAGCACCGTGTTGGCGGCCTGAACTCCCAATGGCCCGGCCGCCTGGCAGCTCATCCGCAGCGGCTGGCCGGACGGTGCGGCGGCGTCTCCGGCCGCCACGATGCGCGGGTCGTCCACGCTGGTCAGGGTTTCATCGGTCAGCAACCGGCCCAGCCCATCGGTGCTCAGCCCGCTGCGGGCGGCCAGTTCCGGCACGCCGAAGCCCGCCGTCCACACCGTCAGCGCGCTTGGCAGCACGGCGCCAGCCGACAACGGCGAGTCCAGCACGACCGCGTCCGGGCGGACCTCGCGGACCACGGCGGTCTCGAGCACGTCGACACCGAGACGGCGCAGCCACTTGGCCACCGAACGTCGGCCCGGCCGGCTCAGCGACGGCCCCAGCACGCCGCCGCAGAGCAGGGTCACGCGGCGTTGCCCGGCCAGCTCGGATGCCGTTTCGATGCCGGTCAATCCGGCGCCGATCACGGTGACGGGTGCGTCGGGATGCAGCTCGTCCAGTGCGTCACGCAGCCGTTCCGCGTGCTCGAATTCGGCGACCGGATAGGCGAATTCGACCGCGCCGGCTACCGCAGACGGCGCCACGCCGGTGCTGCCGACGGCGTAGATCAGGTAGTCATAGTCCAACACAGCGCCGGAAGCCAGCTCGATCGTGCGGTCGGCGCTGTTGATCCGCTCGGCGGCATCGACGACCAGCCGGATACCCTCGCCGAGCAGCGTGCCGTAGTCGACGGCGGCGGTGCCGCTGCCCGCGGCCAACTGATGCAACCGGATTCGCTCAACGAATACCGGACGTGGATTGACCAGCGTGATCTCGACGTCCGCGCGCAGCCGCAGGTGGTTGGCGGCCAGCGTTCCGGCATATCCGCCACCGATCACGACGACGTGAGTGCGCTGCTGGGTCATTGCTGTCTCCTGTTCTCGCGGGATGTTCTGCCCTTGAGACACCGCCGAGGTCGCGGATGTGACAGCGTTCGCGCCGTTGTGACCAGGCTCACGTCGACCGCGAGAGCGCGGAGACCAGCAGATCGACGCGCGCGGACCGATATTCCGGACGTAACCGGCCACCGCGGTCGAGGGTGACCATCCCGTGCAGCGCCGCCCAGAGCACCTCGGAGAGCGTGTCGGCATCCCGGGTGCCTGCGACCATGCCGACCGCCGCACGCAGCTCGGCGAAGGCCGCGTTCAACTCGGCCGGGGTGTCCGGGGCGGCGAAGTGCAGTGTTGTCGCGCGGGTGAACATCGCGTCGAACAGGGCGGGATTGTCGTGGGCGAACCGGATGAACGCGTGGGCGACTCGCGCCACGGCGTCCTGGCCGTCGGTCGCACCGCTGCGCGCCGACGAAAGCGCGTCGGCGAGCTCGCCGAAGCCCTGCACGGCGACGGCGGCGACGACTCCCTCCATGCTCGCGAAGTGCTTGTACAACACCGGCTGGCTGTACTCGATCTCTGCGGAGAGCCGGCGGGTGGTGACGGCGTCCCAGCCCTCCTGTTCGGCGAGCTTGCGCGCCGTGACGGTGATGAGCTCGCGTCGCGCGGCCCGTTCCCGGGCCCGACGGTCCTCGATGGCCATGGCGTCATGTTAGCGCCGATACAAAATCTAGCGGCGCTATTGACGCGGTGGGTCTCAAGGGTTAGCGTTGCTAACACCTAATCCGGAAGAGGAGAGCGCGATGACGCAACCCGCCCACTGGTTCGCTTTGATCGCGGTGTTGGGCACCGCGGTGGTCTACGGCACCGACGTGTTCGGTGCGATCGTGCAACGGCCCGCACTGGCGCGAATAGACGACCACGCCTTGCTCGCGGTGATGGGCAACATCCATCGCTACGGCGACCGGCGGATGCCGGTGCCCGGGGGGTTCGGCATGGTGGCCGCGGCGATCAGTGTGGCATTTGCCGCCGCGTCCGGTCGCTGGGTGCAAGCCGGCGCGGCTGGTGTCGCACTTGGCCTGCTGCTGATTTGGCTGGCGCTCTACCTGCGAGTGGCCAAGCCGATCAACCGCCAACTCATCGCCGGGGCTGATCATCCCGAACTGCCCACGGATGCCCGTGCGCTGCAGCGTAACTGGGACAAGGTGATCACAACCAGGGCCACGCTGCAGGGTCTGGCGGTTACGGCGTTGTGCCTGACGCTGCTGATCTGAACTGCGGCACCGACTACGTCCGTTTGCAAACCGAAGGGGTATCGAAACAATGTTCAATCCGCGGAATTACATGCGGTTAATCATGCGCGCGGCTCCGCTTTTCAACGCACCGGTAGCGGCGATAGCGATCTCCCCGCGCCTCGGGGCGAGACTGAGACGCAGTGTCACACTGATCACCTACACCGGGCGACGTTCGGGACGGACGTTCAGTATTCCGGTGGCATACCGCCGCCACGGTGACGAGATTGACATCACCGCAAACATGCCGGACGCCAAGACGTGGTGGCGCAACTTTGTGGGCGACGGCGCTCCGGTATCGCTGACGCTTGACGGAGCCGAGCGCGCTGGACATGCGGTAGCTCACCAAGACGACAGTGGGCGCGTGACCGTCCGTGTTCGCCTCACTGGCTTGTGACTGCGTTCGTTTCGCTCAGTCCTGCTGGTAGCGCGGGAACACCCCGGAGGGCGCCGGCAGCGCGGTGCCGGGCGCCAGCCGTGCACCGACCGCGGCAAAGCTCCGCTGCTTGTGTGGCTGGCCGAGCAAGTCCAACAGCTTGCCCGCCGACTCGGGCATCACCGGCTGGATCAACAGCGCCGCAATTCGCACCGCCTCGCAAGTGGTGTAGAGCACGGTGGCGAAGCGGGTCTGGTCTGCCCGCGACTCACTCTTGCGCAACACCCAGGGCTGCTGCGCCGAGAAGTACCTGTTCGCCGCGCCGAGCATCAGCCAAATCGCTTCCAGCGCTAAATGCATTGCCTGGCTGTCGAACTCGGCGCGCACCCGCTCCAGCAGGCCATCGGCGACGGCCAGCAGTTCGGTGTCGTCAGGGGTGAAATCGCCAGGCGTCGGGACGATTCCATCGAGGTTCTTGGCCACCATCGACAGTGACCGTTGCGCCAGGTTGCCGAGCTCGTTGGCCAGGTCGGTGTTGATTCGGGTGATGATCGCGTCTTCGCTGTAGCTGCCGTCCTGGCCGAACGGGACCTCGCGCAACAGGAAGTAGCGCACCTGGTCCAGGCCGAACGTGTCGACCAGGGTTACCGGGTCGACGATGTTGCCCACCGACTTGCTCATCTTCTCGCCGCGGTTGAGCAGGAACCCGTGCGCGAAAACCCTTCGTGGCAACTCGATTCCGGCTGACATCAAAAACGCCGGCCAGTAGACGGTGTGGAATCGGATGATGTCCTTGCCGATCATGTGCAAGTCGGCCGGCCAATAGCGGCGGAACAACTCGGATTCGGTGTCCGGGTAGCCGACCCCGGTCAGGTAGTTGGTTAGCGCGTCGACCCAGACGTACATGACGTGATCCGGATGCTCGGGCACTTTCACACCCCAGTCGAACGAGGTGCGCGAGATGGACAGATCGCGCAGTCCACCCGAGACGAAGCTGACCACTTCGTTGCGCCGAACCTCGGGCGCGATGAAGTCCGGGTTGGCCTCGTAGTGGGCCAGCAGCTTGTCGGCATAGGCCGACAGCCGGAAGAAGTAGGTCTGCTCCTCGGTCCAGGTCACCGGGGTGCCGGTTTCGACGGCGATCCGGGTGCCGTCCACGAGCGCAGTCTCCGATTCGACGAAGAACCGCTCGTCGCGCACCGAGTACCAGCCGGAGTAGGTGTCCAGGTAGACGTCGCCGGCGGCCTGCATCCGTCGCCAGATTTCCTTGGATGCCTCGTGGTGGTCGGCGTCGGTCGTGCGGATGAACCGGTCGAAGGAGATGTTCAATTTCTCCTGCAGGCGTTGGAACACATCGGAGTTGCGCCGGGCCAGCTCGCTGGTCGGAATGCCTTCTGCCGCTGCCGTCTCGACCATCTTGAGGCCGTGCTCGTCGGTGCCGGTCAGAAAGCGGACGTCAAAGCCGTCCAGCCGTTTGAAACGGGCGATCGCGTCGGTGGCGATGTACTCGTAGGCATGCCCGACGTGCGGATCGCCATTGGGGTAGGTGATCGCGGTGGTGACGTAATAGGGCCTCATCGCCCCCAACCTTATTTGTGGCGCACCCTATTGTGTGCGCGTGAGCTCCGAACGTCAGCCGCCGCCCGCTCCGCAGCGGTTGAGCCCACTGGTCGACGCGCACACCCACCTGGACGCCTGCGGCGCCGAGGACGGCGACGACGTGCGCGCCATCGTCGACCGTGCCGCGGCGGTCGGGGTGGTCGCGGTCGTCACCATCGCCGACGACCTTGCCTCGGCGCGCTGGGTGACCCGCGCGGCCGAGTGGGATCCACGGGTCTACGCCGCGGTGGCGCTGCACCCCACCCGCGCAGACGCGCTGACCGACGCGGCCCGAGCCGAGATCGAGCGACTAGCGGCCCACCCGCGGGTGGTGGCGATCGGTGAGACCGGCATGGATCTGTACTGGCCGGGCCGGCTGGACGGCTGCGCGGATCCGGCTGTGCAGCGGGAGGCCTTCGCGTGGCATATCGACCTGGCCAAGCGAACCGGCAAACCGCTGATGATTCACAACCGCGAGGCCGACGCCGAGGTGCTCGATGTGCTGCGTGCCGAGGGCGCGCCGGACACGGTGATCTTTCACTGCTTCTCCTCGGGCGCCGACTTGGCGCGCGCCTGCGTCGACGCCGGATGGCTGGTCAGCCTGTCCGGGACGGTGAGTTTCCGTAACGCACGTGAGCTGCGGGAAGCCGTCCCGCTGATTCCCGTGGACCAGCTGCTGGTGGAGACCGACGCACCGTTTTTGACTCCCCATCCGCACCGGGGCGCCCCGAACGAGCCGTACTGCCTGCCCTACACTGTGCGGGCGCTGGCCGAGCTGATCGATCGGCCCGCCGCCGAACTGGCCGAGC
>Ga0210390_10002220_pt1 | contig 17358 bp, 12 predicted proteins | sample IncBWH11OmetaG_FD_161050 | JGI IMG/M metagenome (GOLD analysis project Ga0210390, IMG submission 161050) | Forest soil microbial communities from Barre Woods Harvard Forest LTER site, Petersham, Massachusetts, United States - Inc-BW-H-11-O ... | reverse complement strand
GGTCAGGTGAGGCCGGACAGGTTGCAGCCGGCCAGCGACGCGCACGGGGTGCTGGTCACGACCTGGGTCACGGTCGTTGAGGTGCTGGCCGCGAACGCGCCGGTCCCGGAGTAGGCGGCCGTGATGTTGTGCGCGCCGGTGGTGCCCGGGGTGGTGGTGCAGGTGGCCGTGCCTGCCGATACCGGCACCGCCGAGCAGCCGGCGACGGGCGAGCCGTTGTCGGTGAACGCCACCGTGCCGCCGGCGGGTGCCGGGCTGATGGTGGCGGTGTAGGTGACCTGGGTCCCGGTCCTCGACGGGTTCGGCGCGGCGGACAGCGTGGTGGCCGTGGTGATCTTGTTGACCGTCTGGGTCAGCGGCGCCGAGGTGCTGGCCGCGTACGTGGCGTCGCCGGAGTAGGCGGCGGTGATCGCGTGGGTGCCCGCGGTGGCGTAGGTGACCTGGCAGGTGGCGGTGCCGGTGCCGGTGTTCACCGGCTGGGCGCCGCACCCGGCGATGGTGGTGGTGCCGTCGGTGAACGCCACCGTGCCGCCATCCGGCGCCGGGCTGATGGTGGCGGTGTAGGTGACCTGCCCGCCGGCCGCCGACGGGTTCGCCGACGACGTGACCGTCGTGGCGGTGGCCACCTTGCTGACGGTCTGGGTCAGCGCCGCCGAGGTGCTGCCGGTGAAGTTCGCATCACCGCCGTAGCTGGCGGTGATGTTATGGCTGCCGGGCGCCAGCGCCGAGGTGCTGATCGCCGCCGTCCCGCTGCCGTTCAGCGTCGCGGTGCCGAGCGTCGTGCTGCCGTCGGCGAACGTGACCGTGCCGGTGGGTGTCCCGGCCCCCGGCGGGTTCGCGGTGACCGTGGCGGTGAACGTTACCGACTGCCCGGCCGTCGACGGGTTCGCCGACGACGATACCGCGGTGGTGGTGGCCGCCTGGTTGACGGTCTGGGTCAGCGCCGAGGTGCTGGCCCCGAACGAGGCGTCGCCGGAGTAGGCGGCGGTAATCGAGTGCGCGCCCACGCTGGTGTAGGTCACCTGGCAGGTGGCCTCCCCGGTGCTGGTATTCACCGGCTGGGTGCCGCACCCGGTGATCACGGTGCCGCTGTCAGTGAACGCCACCGTGCCGCCGTCGGGCGCCGGGCTGACCGTAGCGGTATAGGTCACCGCCTGCCCGGCCACCGACGGGTTAGCCGAGGAGGCGAGCGTGGTCGTCGTGGTCGTGATGGGCCCCTGGTAGCTGATGATCGCCTCCCCGTTACCCCCGTTGACCTGGCCCGAGTTCCCCGTGTCGGTCACCGAAGAGCCGCTGACCCCGGAGCCGCTGCGGTACGACGCCCCGCCGCCACCGCCCGCGTATCCCATGGTGAGGGTGCTACCCGTGCTTAGGGCGAACTCGCTGGCGCCGCCTCCGCCGGCACCGCCGCCGAAGTAGCCGCCGCCACCGCCGCCGCCGGTGCTGTTTCCCCCGCTCCCGCCGGTGCTGCCCGACCCTCCGGCGCCGGACTGGCCTGCACTACCGAACCCCCCGCACGGATCGGTGCCGGAGGTTGTGCCGCCCGGGCCGCCAGCCCCGGCGCCGGCCGTGGTGCCCGCCAGGCCCCCGCTGCCGCCGTTCAGGGTGAAGCTGCCGCTCGTGAGGCCCTGCCCGGGTGAGCCGTTCGTGTCCGCGTTGCCGCCAGCCCCGCCGGACAGGGCTTCGCCGCCGGATATGCAGGTGCTCTCGCCCTCCTTGTTGGCTCCCGCGCCGCCGCCGCCGCCTGCGACCAGCAGGTCCGTGCCGCCCGAGGTCACGTCCGTGGCGCCGCCCCCGCCGCCGCTGAAGCGACCGGAGCCGCCGCCGTTGACGCCGCCAGGCTCGGGAAAAGTCGTTCCGCCGCCGCCAGCCCCGCCCACATCGATGCCCAGCAGGGCACCTGGGCTGGTGCTCAGGTCCGCGGTCACCCCGGCACCGTCGCCGCCGGGCTGATCCCCGTTGAAGTTAGTCCCGCCCACGCCGCCGTACAGCGTCACCGACAGCGAGGACACCCCGGCCGGGACGGTGAACGACTGGCCGGTCCCCGGGGTGGCGAAGGTACAGGTGACCGTGGCGCCCGACTGCGAGCAGTTCGACGGCAGCGCCGCGGCGGCGCCAGCCGGGATAACGGCCGCAGCCAGGGCCAGCCCGGCCGCCACCGGCGCGGCGCGCGCCAAGCGACGGGCAGGCAGGGACAAGAAGGCTGGTCGGTTCATCAGGTAGTCCTTCCTGGCGGGACCCGGGCGGGCACGCGGCCAGCATCCCCGGCAGGCCCGGCCCGGACACCCGCGCGCCCAGGAACTCAGGCCAGCTCAGGCCAGCAGCCGACCGCGGCGCGCCTTCCCCCCGCCGCAATCGCGGACAAAACGTACAGGGCACGAGAATCCGGCAGGGCTTTCGGTCCCGCCTCAAAACAGCACAAGACTTTCCCGGCGCCCTGCCGGGAACACGCGTATACGGTCTCCGCCGCTGCCGCCTCCGGTAAGGCAGGCGCAGCTGGTCATGACCCGCTCCCCACGCTCCAACCATGCGCCTGATCCCCGCGAGTGGGCATCACCCGTCACGGGGGAGGTCTGCCCCCTGGCCGGACGCTACGGCAGGGGCTGCCCGGCTACGCCCGGCCATAGCGGCACCGCCGTGCACGCCCTCGACCGCCTCGGCCGTAACCTCCGCGAGATCTTGCGCTGACCGACGGCGCCGGACGTCGGGAGGCTTGAGGGCCTATGCCGGCAATGGTTGCGTGATAACCTTCGTTATCGGGCAACATCGCCTACAATGGCGGGATGCCACCTGCGCGAACGCCGCCGCGGCGGCGCGGCCCGGTTCCCGGTTATCCGGCAACTGCGGGCATGCGGGCGGACCGGGCCGTCCGGGATGTGCTGCCCGGGCACCTGCTCGCCCTGCACATCGACGACTTCCTCACCGACCTGGCGAACGCGAACAAGCCGCGGAACACGATCCGCGCGTACCGCGGCGACCTGACCGGGTTCGCCGCCCACCACGACGGCGACATCGCCGGGCTGACCGCGGCGCCGGTCCGGGCGTTCCTCGGCGAGATCGCCGGGCAGGCCCCGGCGACCCGCAAGCGCAAGCGCGCCGCGGTCGCCTCGTTCTGCAAGTGGGCCGTCCGGCACGAGCTGCTGGACGCAAGCCCCCTTGACCGCATCGACACCATCGAGGTCGCCAGGACACTGCCCCGGCCGGCGGCCGCCGCCGACGTCGCGGCGGTGCTGGATGCGATCTGCTCCCGGCGGCCGCGCAAGGACGTGCCGGTCGGCGTGCTGCGGGATCGGGTGCTGTTCGAGACCGCCTACGCGTGCGGCGCCCGCGCCTCGGAGGTCTGCGGGATGTACGTCGAGGACCTGGACCTGCGCCCGGACGACGAGCACGCCCGCCTCCACGGCAAGGGCGGCACCGTCCGCACCGTGCTGCTCGACGACCGCGGCTACGTCACGCTGCTCAAGCTCTACCTGGCCCGGTCCGGGTACGCCTCGGGCCCGCTGTTCCGCGCCAGCATCAACGGCCGGGGCGGCCCGCTGTCCTACGACGCGGCGCACAACCGGTGGAAGAAGTACTGCGCCGCCGCAGGCACCGAGATCGGCATCCACCAGCTCCGCCACGCGCACGCCACCGAGCTGATCAACAGCGGCGTCTCCATCGAGGTCGTCCGCCGCCGCCTGGGCCACGCCTCCACCGAGACCACCCAGGTCTACACCCTGCTCGCCGACAAGGTCGCCGACACCGAGATCCGCGCCGCCCGCCGCAAACGCGAGGCCAGACGCCGATGACGGTCAGCCGGCACGCCAAGCTTCGCCCAGCCGTTAGTCCGAAGTTCCCCCCAAGCCGATTGGTCAACGCGTTGTACCAGGTGGTAGAGCCCTTGGTCATGAAAATTACATGACTATGTAGTCATGAGCTGAGGTCGTTTTACCTGGTCAAGGCCTATGTTGGCTCGCGACCAGGGGGAACTACGGGTTAGTAGTCGCCCTCTGGCACGAACACGAACACCGCGAGGAGCGCAACGAAAGGATCACCCGGTATCCAGCGCGCGAACTCGCGCTCGTAGGCGGACGTAGCTCGTGTATCCGTCTTTGGAAACCTGGTCAGCCAAAGGCGCTCGCCAGCGAGATCCTCGACTCGGGTGGGGTAGTCGACCATGAGTCGGTTGATCTCGTCGGCAGCCGTGTCCGAAATGATGACCTCACGGTATGTGCGCTCGAGGTGCGTTCCATCGAACGCCATCACTACCTTCGGCCGCGTGTAACGGCGCCGGGGGCGGCCGGCCCAACCCCACGCCACGAAACTCAGTGTCCCAGCTGAGCACGTCGAATGACTCGCGCAGAGAACGCTCCGTAACCGGCGGGTGGACCTGGTGTGCCTTCGCGTCGACTGCGGCAGTCCACACCGATACTGGTCGGTCGGCCAGTAGTTTGAATTCCACGCAGAGACTGTAGGGCACCGCCTGCCGATTCGTGGATCATACTCAATCCGTGAATCGAGGGGCTTGCTTGGCGCGGCGCCCAAGGGCGGGCTACTCCTAGTCAGGAAGGGCATGGTCGCCGGGCAGCTCCGCGTTCTCAGGAATCGATTGCCCGCTTGGGCTACCCATGCTGGCTGTGTTCTCAGGAGTCATGCGGGAGCCTGCTCCTGAGAATGTCCGTTCTCAAGAATCCACGGTAGGACCTACGTTCGTCCCGCGAGCTCGCCCGGGCCTATGGACGCGCGCAGGGCCTCTCCTTGGGCCTCCAGGCGGAGGTGTCCGCTTCGGGTAGCATTACCGCAGGTAGAATAGAATTACAGTGCTGTAATTCTCCTAGCTGTCCGCTTCGACGAGGTTAGGAGGCCTCATGCAGTTTCTGAAGTTCCCGCTCGGTCATCTAGGCAACGGGGCGATGGTCGAGGTAGTACTACGCGGGGTCGAGTCAGATGTGTATCTCGCAGACGACTCGAATCTGCGCAAGCTCGAACAAGGAGACCTGAACGGGTTCCGTGGCTATGGCGGCCACTACAAGCAGTCACCTGCCCACCTCAGGGCCCCATCAAGCGGCACGTGGACTGCCGTCGTGATCCCGATCGGTGGCCGCGTCGAGGCCTCCGTCAGGGTGATCACGCCGGTTTAGCCGTCAGCTCGGCCGCCGTCAAGCGACCTTATCCCCTAGCTCGGCGGCGGCCCCTGACGAGCCGACCCAGTAGGGGCCCTTAGCGAGACTCGGTACAAGCACTTCCTGAAGACAGAAACCGTACACGGTTGAGGTAGACAGGCTGGCTGAAGATGCCAGCAGCAATGGCCCATTATCCCTGATAACAAGCGGGGCGCCCTGCGGAAATGACGCCCGCGACGGACCCCACTCCCGCACATTATCTCTGATAGAAGGCTGACGCCCGGCTCGGTCGGCGTACGTCATCAATCACGACGTCCCCCGGCTCTCCTCCCCCACGGGCTGACCGGACTGCTGACGTGGCCGGAGAGCCCAACTCGGTATCTGGTCCTAACATGTGCCCATGCCGGATGGACTCAGTGACCGCAGCCGGGCCGACCTGAATGATCCTGATCTTCGTCACTTGTACGAGCTGATCTCGCTGCTCCCGGATCCGGCGCCCGAAGAGGGGCCGTCGTATTCGTGGTGGGAAGCCTTCGGGGAGGCCGGAAACCGCCAGTGGTCCGGGACGTACTACAGCGGCAAGCTCGTGGACTGGCCGCTCACGCAGACGCTCACTGAAGAGGACGTGCGGGACCTGGCCGAGTACTGTCTCATGTTCTTCGCGGACCTCAGCGAGGAGCAGATGGAACTACTTGACCAGCTGGAGACTCCGGGCGCCGAAATCTTCGGAGTCGGCAGGGTCTGGGCGGCCGACATGGTTGCTACGGCCTGGCGGTTGTACGTTCCCCGGCAGGCATTGCGTGACGGGTCGCCCGTATTCGACCGCTACCGGAGGTTCCTGGGCCGGGACTAGAGAGGGGCGGCGCGCTCGTGTTCACGGTGGAGGGCGCGGCTCGATCGCCGGCAGCATACTGCCCTTCCGCGCGCCCCCTGCGGGACGCAAATGGGAGCCGGCGATCGGCACGCCTGAAGCCGAACTCGGGCCCGCCTCTCTGCGGCGGGCCCGAGTTCGCCTGAGACTAGGCCGCGCGCACGGTCACAGCGCGCCCGGCGGGAACGATCACCGTGGCGTTGAGGTCGGCGCCGACCAGGAACGTGAAGCCGTCGACGACGGCCCGGCGGCCCTCGTGGGTGCTCTCGACGGAGACGTCGCCACCTGTGACGATGGCAGTATCGACATAGCGCACCGGCCAGGCATCCCCCTGGCGGCCCCAATGCGTGCCGGGGTTGGGCTGGCCCACCAGATGGGCCCAGGCCTGCGACTTGTTGCCGATGAAGGTGACCTTCTTGTCCTCGTCTCGCGTGTGATCCTCGATGTCGTAGGCCGCCACGACGATGTTGTCGAAGACCGCCAGCAGCACATCGCCGTATGCCGCCAGCTTGTCCTCCGCGATCGGCCAGACGCCCAGCACCGCCTCGGCCTCATCCATGCGGCCCTCCTGGACGAACGGCCAGGACTTGTTCACGTGCACGATGATCATGTAACCTCCAGGAGAGTTGGACTCATGGCATAAGAGACCATGTATTGAAGAGTTTAACTCTCTGGCATATGACTGTCAACTCTTCTTCCCTTTGGTGTCACGTGGGGCGCATAGGCCGGGCGATACACCGGGGTTATCACCCGGTCAGCCGAAGGTTCAGCGGGACTGAAGATCCTTCATCGGAGCCGTCGGCGTACCCGCGAACTCACCGGCTGTTGCGTACTAAGCAGTCCCCAGCCTGGCACGCGCAGGCAGGCCGGGCCCCCTCACAGGTACTGCCCGGTGTTCGCCACGGTGTCGATCGAGCGGCCCGCCTCGGTGCCGGTCTTGCCGGAGACCAGCGTCCTGATTTAGACGATGCGCTCGCCCTTCTCGCCGGAGATCCGGGCCAAGTCGTCCGGGTTGGTGGTGTTGGGCAGATCCTCTTCTTGCTGAACTCATCGACGCACGCGGCCAGCAGGTGAGCAACCCGCCCGCCTTCTGCCCGGTGTCTAGGAACTCCTTGATGACCATCTGCTTGGCCCGGGCCACAATATTGCTCGCTCGTCAGCAGGGATCGGCTGCGGGTCCCAGCTCGGGCCGGGGGGCCGGTGACAGTTCGGGCCGGGGGCCCGGTGACAGCCCGTCGGCAGGTAGCGGCGGGATCGGCGACTGGAAAATGACCGTATTGAGCTCTGTGGCAGGCCGGGACGCCTCTGACACGCGGATCTCCCTGGTCCAGCCGCGGCCGCGCTCAATCACCACCGTGCCGGGCTGGAGCAAAGGGATCAGCTTCTGGGTCCCGTCGTTGTGAACCTGCTCGAGTTTTACCTGGGTCCTGCTGATGGCCCACTTGCCCAGGAAGTCCCACATACCGTCCCTGCCAGGCTTCCTGTGGAATAGGCCCGCCAAGGTCTCTACGATGCCCATGATCTCGCCCTCGCTGAACGCCCCTTATCGGCTGCGGTGATCGTGGCCCGCCGGACAGCGCAAACAGCACCACCGCGATCACCGGGACCCGCATCGAAGTGCGGAGACTGCGGCATGAAGCCCGCCGGCCCGGCGCGGCGGATCTGCCGGCGTCTATTCGGCAGCCGCCGGAGGCGGCCGGGCACGACGATGGCGGCCCGTACTCCTGCGGGCCCCGGACCGGGTAGCATCCCCTGCTCCGCTGGTCAGGCGGGTCTCAGGCGAGGAGCCCGGGCCAGGCTGGGATGACGGCGCCGTATCAGAACGGCGAGATCGGGTACTACAGTAATCAACGAGGACCTCCACCAAGGGTCTTAACCACCACGACGGCCTCCTGCGCCAACAGGGGGCCGTCGGCCTTTTCAGGCCCGGCCCGCGCCGCCCCGGCCAAGAGGGGGATCAGCCTGCGCCGGAGCACGGCGATTTCCTCATCGAGGAAGGAGACCTGTGCGGTAAGGCTCTTCACCTCATCGTCGTGCCGTGAAGCACGCCCGCTGTCGTCTCTGGTAGCCACACCCTCACCTCCTCCTAACCGTTATTAAGACATTACCTATACACGGGCTTTCCCTAACCTCCCGAGGCGGTTTCGACACCGTTTTGCCGACCGGACGGCTCTACCAGCAGGTATTCCTCAACATCAAGGGCCGCGAGCTGCTGAACAAGTACGTCGGCGAGGCCGAGCGGCACATCTGGCTGGTCTTCCAGCGAGCCCGGGAGGAGGGTAGCGAGGGCATGCCGGTCATCGTGTTCTTCGACGAGATGCACTCAATCTTACGCACCCGCGGCTCGGGCGTGTCCTCCGACCTGGGAGAACACGATCGTGCCTCAGCTGCTGAGCGAGATCGACGGCGCGGCGGGTCTGGAGAACAATGTTCTCGATCATCGCCCCGGAGTTGAAGGCCTTGAAGTACAGGACCTCCGCGACCTGCTTGGCCAGCGAGTTGGCCACCGCCTTGGCGATCAGCGTCTTGCAGGACCCCCTTGGGCGGCTTGAGCTCGTGATCCTGGAACAGGTCGGCGTGCAGGTAGGGCAGCTCGATGGCGTCCCTTATCTGCTCGATGTGCCCGGAAAGGCCGCCGATGTCGTTGTAGGAGATGTCCGGCACTTCCTCCAGGATGAGCTCTTCGATCTCGGCCTTGGGATGCGCTCGTACACGTACCCGGGCCGGGGCTCCAGCAGCAGCGAGTCGCCCGCACCGGCTGGTGCAGCAGCGGCTCGACCAGCCGGACCACGCGCTCCTCGTCGGCCTGCGAGATGATCAGGGCGCGCTCGCCGTCGGCGAGTACCTCCTTGAGCATGACGACCTCGCCCACCTTCTCGCACCCCTGGCAACTGGTGGTCGGCGAGTTCGGCCGCCCCGTGACGATCACGGGCTGGCGGACTTCGACCGGGTGATCCTCGACATGCTGGCGCCGTGGGACTGCGTCGACGACTCCGGTGGGTGTGACGTAACCGGTATGTCGACCCAGGCCACGCGGCCAGCGCCTCACGCAGCTTCGGTAGGCCCGCCTAGCCGTCTCACGATCCGGTTTCCCTGACGGCGGGCGGTTCTGGGTCCAGTAGCGCCTCGAGTTCGGCGGGGCGGAGTCGCTGTGCCTGGCTGGCGCACCCGTTCTCGTCGAACTCGACGCCTTCGCCGATCAGCACCTCCATCGGGTCGCGGGTGTCGGAGTCGTCGTGCCAGTGAAAGTTGAAGCTGACGGAGCCGTCCCCGTTGAGGGCCCGGTAGGCGTACGCCAGATCGGGATCCCTGGCGACGTGGTTGGCGGTCGGCTGGGCGGCGGTGCCAACGAGCTCGGCGAGGTCGCCGTAGGAGGTCCAGCTGCCCGCCGGCAGGGCGTTGACCGCCTGGTCGACGCGCGCCCAGTCGAACCCGTAGTGGGGGGTGACGATGCCCGGGATCGGGGCCGACCACAGGGCGTTGGCGGCGTCGGCCAACGCGCTGCTGCGCTGTTCGATCTCCCTGACGTCCCACTGGGTGGCGCTGGCGAGCGCCTCGTTGAGCTTGAGCTCGGAGGCGCTGAGGATCTCCTGCTTGCGCTCGAAGAGCAGGTTGGAGAGCCTGGAGTTCCAGGCCGTCAACGTGAGATTGCCGAGCGTGTGTCCGAGCCGGTCGAAGACCTCTTGGGGATCGTGTCCATTGTCGGACAGTTGCTCCTTCCACTCGGGGCTGAGTGTTTGGGGCATGATGTGCTCGATCGACAAGTTGGCGCTATCGAAGTCCAGGTCCACTTCCGCGCGCAGGTGGGACTCGAGGCGCTGCAGGACCAAACGCTGCTGGTGAGCGCGGCCGTGGGCGAAGTAGTGGACAGTGGCGACGCCCTCACGGACCTGGTCGTCATCGGGCCATCGATCGTCCCGCGACAGTTCGCGTCGCAGTGCGACGTCGATCGGCTCGCCGCGGGGCAGCGCGGTGATCAGCTGGATGAACAGGCGGTTGAGCACGTTGGTCGGTACGGCGGCCAGGTAGCGGCGAACGATGAACGACTCGATCGCTTCCAGGCACGACTCGGCCTGCTGGTGGGTGGCGCGGCTGGCGTCAACCTCGTTGTAGAGATGCAGCAGTAGCGGGTACGCCGTGCTTGCGCCCCAGGCGCGCAGGAAGGCGAGGTGGCGCAGGGCTCTGGAGGAAAGCCCTAGCTGCCCCGCGGCGCCGTGCGGGTCTGAAGGCTGGAGGAAAAGAGCGTAGTACTCTCCGCGCCTGGCGAGCGACTTGACGTGCTGCTCGAGTGCGTCAAGGTCGCTGGCCTTGGGTTCGAGCTGGCCCCGCGCAGTTCGGTAGACCTCGTTTTGCCTGACGAACTCGCCCGATGCCTGCAAGTCGTCACGGACGAGCCCTTCCAGGCCCTCGGTTCCCAACGCGCGCTCGAGCGGCCGCCAGTACCGTGCGTAGACATTGTTCGAGCGTTGTCCGAGCGCCATGAAGAGATAGTTGCGCAGCAGGTCGGATTGGCTAAGGCCCACGCCGGTGGCGTTGATGGACTCGAAGATCTTGTGTGGGCGTTCGCCCTCATTGACGGTGACGAATACGAGCGAGAGCCGGTCGCCGATCGTGGTGGCCAGGCGCTCTGTCTGCAGGTCGCCGTCGTCGCGCAGCGCAGTGATGTGCTTGAGGAAGAAGCGGTACGCGTTGCCGATGGCGGTGTGCCCGGAGGCGTTGGCGGGGTCGGTCAGCACGGTCCAGTAGGCCTGCTCGTCCTCCTCACCTGGCACCAGCCGGGCCCATCGTTTCGAGGCTTTAGGCTCCGTGGTGTTGACCAGGTATTTCGCGTTGAGGCGGTCGAACTGCGAGGGCTCGTCCTCGGCAGCGACGTCTCGCAGCGCGGCGATGGCGACCGAAAGGGTGGTGAGGCGCTGCTGGCCGTCCACGATGCGAAAGTCGCGGAAATCATGCAATGGGTCGGGCTCGGCCTCGACAGCCACCACGCTGCCGATGAAGTGGCGCGGCACGTCGCTGTCCGGGCTGGCGACCGCGTGGTACTGCTCGAGGATGTCCTCCCAGAGATCGCGTTGCTGATCTGTGCGCCAGCGATAGTGGCGCTGGTATAGCGGAACCCGGAACTGGCGGTCCTGGGTCATCAGGCCCCGGAACGTGCCCTCTTGTGCCCTCATGCCCCAGAACCGTATATGGCACCGGACTCCCGGCGCTGTCACAAGTGCAAGGTAGCGAGTCGGCCGACGTCTAATGACGGGCCGTGACACCGTCTATGGGCGATCTGTATGTTCGTCTTCCCCCGGTCCGCGGACAGTGACCGCGGGCCAGGTCTGGATCGGCTGGCCGCGCAGCGGCCCGGCGTGCGGATACCGAGCCCGCCAGCTGAGGCAGCCCTCAGCCGGTAGAGCTGCAGGCAATTCACCGAGGCCGAGTGCCTCCGGCCGCTCTTTCCGATAGAAACTTACTTGTGCCGCTGCCGACTTCCGAAGTTCGTGAACTGGTGCGACGACTCGCTGACCGTCGCATCGGACGGACAGAGGCGAACGTCCAGAGCGACCTTCACATGCTTTTGGCCGCCGGGCCTCTTGATCTCGGTGATGACAAGCTTCACGACATCGTCTTGAGTCGCCTGCCGGGCTGCGGCGTCGTATCGACGTCGAAGTAGGCTTCACCGTTTTCGAGGTAAAGCGCGACCTGCGGGTAGGAAATGTCCGTGTTGAGGCCGTTGAGCAGCTTGCCGGGTACGTCCGCTCACGTGCGGCCACCCTCCAGCAGCGCTACCTCGGCGTCCTTACCGATGGCGCGGAGTGGCATCTTTACCACCTGGCCGGTGAGGCCCTGGTGCCCGCGTCCAGCTTCTTTGTTGACGCCAGCTCACCCGACGTCGAGGGCTTGTGTGCCTGGCTGGAAGGCGCGCTCTACACAACCGAGAAGATAACGCCGACCCCCCAGGAGATAAGAACCCGCCTCGGCGCCGATAGTCCGGGACATGCGGTGGACATCCTGGATCTCACGGTCCTTTACGAGGCGCACCGCGACTTGCCGGCGGTGAAGCTCAAGCGGCAGCTATGGGCAAAGCTGCTGACCACCGCGCTCGGTACTGCTTTCACTGACGAGGACCGGCTGTTCATCGAGCACACCCTGCTTGTAACGACCGCCGAGATCATCAGCCATGCTCTGGTGGGTATCGATCCCACGGACCCATCGGTGGCCGCGGCGGTCCTCGTGCGGGGCGGACTCTTTAGGGACGCCCAGATTGCTGGTGTCGTCGAACAAGACTTCTTTGACTGGGTAGTCGAGGTGCCTGGGGGCGCGCAGTTCGTCAGGACCCTCGCGCGGCACCTTGTCAAGTTCGCCTGGGAACACGTCGAGCATGACGTGATGAAAGTCCTATACGAGTCGGTGATCAGCACAGAGCAGCGGCACAGGCTCGGCGAGTACTACACACCCGACTGGCTGGCCGACGAGATCGTATCCACGGTCATCACAGAACCGCTCAAACAGCGCGTGCTCGATCCAGGCTGCGGGTCAGGGACCTTTATCTTCCACGCGGTCCGCCGCCACCTGGCCGCCGCGGGCGAGGCGGGCATGACCAACGCTGAGGCCATCGTGGGCGTCACGCGTTCGGTGGTAGGCGTCGACGTACATCCGGTGGCGGTCACCTTTGCCCGCGTCACCTACCTGCTGGCGATCGGCATGGAACGCCTCCAGGCCGACGATAGGCCCCCGTTTGCCGTGCCCGTCTACTTGGGCGACAGCGTGCAATGGGGACAAGAACAGACTTTCCTCACTCCTCACGGGCTGAGCATTCCCGCGGAGCATGAAGACCTGAACTTTCCCGATCGGCTGGTTGCAGACGCTGGTCGTTTCGACCAGGTCGTCTCGGAGATGGCCGACGTGGCATCAGAACGGGATGATCCCGACGCCGAGATGCCGTCGCTAGCCCCGACCTTCGACCGCCTCGGCGTGCACCCCGACGACCAGGCAGTCCTTCAGGAAACGTTCGAGACGATGTGCCGATTGCACGACCAAGGGTTGGACCATATTTGGGGCTACTACGTCCGCAACCTTGTTCGGCCGGTTTGGCTATCGCAGGTTGACAATCGCGTAGACACTCTGATTGGGAACCCGCCCTGGCTCGCTTACCGCTACATGACTGGACCAATGCAGCGCTCCTTCCGCGCTATGAGTGAGGGCCGGAGTCTGTGGATGGGTCCAGGAGTGGCGACTCATCAAGATCTCTCAGGCCTATTCGTGGCGCGTTGCACAGAGCTGTACCTGCGCGATGAAGGACACTTTGGCTTCGTAATGCCGCTAGCGGTCCTATCGCGGCGGCAGTTCGAGGGATTCCGTTCCGGCAGCTTCCCCTCTGCGACTCCCGCCTTGCGTCGCCTGCGATCTGGCAGGGGCGGTCGCGGTCCACGAGCCTCCGAGCCAGCGCCAGTTGAGCGGGTGCGCCTCGCATTCGAACGACCATGGGACCTGCATGCAATCAAGCCATCGTTTTTCCCGGTGCCGGCAGCCGTCGTGTTCGGACAGCGCATGACCGACGTTGCGACTCCTCTGACACTGCCAGCAGAGATATGGTCCGGGCGGTTGCCGGTCGAGAACGCTTCACGCGAGGTGGCATCGAAGTATCTCACCCGCGCGGTAGCTGAGCCCGCAGCACAGTCCACCTCCGGCTCGCCGTACCGATCGCGCTTCGCCGCGGGAGCGACCGTATTTCCGCGCTTCCTGTTCATGGTGGAGGCGGCGCCGACGTCCAAGCTTGGCGCGGGTGCGGGACGGCAGCGAGTACGCAGCCAGCGCACTGCGAGCGAGAAACGGCCGTGGCGTGACTTGCCGCCTGTTAGCAGCACTGTCGAAGCCATGTTCCTGCGGTCCCTGTACCTTGGGGAGACGGTCCTCCCCTACCGCTTGCAGGAACCCAAACTTGCAGTTATCCCGTTGGACGGCACGACCTTGCTGGGCGGAGATAAGGAGCAGATCCGTTACCACCCTGGCCTGGCCGCCTGGTGGCAACAAGCAGACGTGCTTTGGGAAGAAAATAAGAAAAGCGATCTGACCCTAATTGAAAGGCTCGACTTCAGGCACGGACTGAGGGACCAATTCCCCGCCCCGGTTAACCGTGTGGTGTACACGGCCTCCGGCATGTATCTCGCCGCAGCACGGGTAAACGATCCACGGGCTGTCATCGAGCACAAGCTATATTGGGCCCCCGTCTCCGGCATAGACGAGGCACGGTACCTGACGGCGATTCTCAACAGCGACGTCCTCACTCAGCTCGTCAGACCCTTGCAAGGACGTGGCGAGCACAACCCGCGTGACTTTGATAAGTACATCTTTCAACTGCCGATACCTCTGTACGACCAGACCTCACCTGAGCATCAGCAGCTAGTGAACCTAGCCGAGCGCGCCGAGGACGTCGCCCAAGCAGTCGAGCTTCCTTCGGACCTAGCTTTCCAGGCACTCCGGCGGCGCATTAGAGCGGCGCTGATCGACGATGGTGTCGGTCGGATAATTAATGACCTAACCGAAGCCGTCATTCGGCCTCGCACTGGCGATTAGTGGCTTCGGCCTTTGACGCAGCAGCGCAGGCCGCACCTGCGGGCAGGCTGCAGATCTTTGCAGTCAGGCCCGCTCGCTGGAGTTAGCGTTTCGCTTGCCGGATGAGGGCGATAACGCCGGGAACACCGCTTATGTCAAGCTGCGGGACGCTGCTACCTGCGATCGCTTCTAGTCGATGTTGAATTTTCAGCTAGCGGCCCGGTTTGCCCCGGTTATGCAGTGCGCCTGGAAGGTCAAGGTCGTCGACGAGCCCTGACCGGCTGCCGTCAAGCGGGACTCGTATCGCAGCAAGCGGGGGCGTTTTCTGCGGTAACGCGCTCGCCATGCTGCGGGGAACGTGACCCTCCCGAGGCCGTGACTCGCCCGGCCTTTCTGCGATAGCTCATCTGCCGCCGGCCGATGGCCCCGGGGCCGCGCGCATGTGCCCTGCCGCCTCGTCTGGCAGGGGCAGTTATCACCCGCTGAGGATGATGTACAACCACCGCGTCCGGGCTGATGGTGGCAGTGCAGGGAGCGGGTGATGACCGGCTGCGTCTGCCTGACCTGCAGGCGGCAGCGGTGGGGACCGTGCCAGGCGTTCCCGGCCTGGCGCCGGCGGGCGGTTGTGTGGCGCCCTAAGGCGGGACGGAAGGCCCCCTCGGGATTCCCGTGCTCCGCATGTTTTGTCCGCAATGGCGGCGAGGGGGAGGCGCGCCGCGGTCGGCTGCTAGCCGGAGCTGGCCTGAGTTCCTGGGCGCGCGGGCGTCCTGGCCGGGCCCGCCGGGGATGCTGGCCGCGTGCCTGCCCTGGTCCCGCCTGGGAGGAGCCCTCCGATGCACCGATCTACCTTCTTGTCCTGGCCTGCTGGCCGGCTGGCGCGCGCGGCGCCGGTGGCCGGGCTGGCCCTGGCCGCGGCCGTCATCCCGGCCGGGATGGCCAGCGCCGCACCAGCCGCGCTCCCCGCGAACTGCACCCAGTCCGGCAGCACGGTCACATGCACCTATGCCTACACCGGCGCCGAGCAGACGTTCACCGTGCCAGCGGGGGTCTCCAGCGTGCAGATCACCGCGGTCGGCGCGCCGGGCGCAACCGGCGCCGCCGGGTCGGCAGCCATCACCGGGGCGACCGGGGGAGCGGGGGGCACGGCGAGCGCCACCGTTACGCCACAAGCCAGCACCTTGTACGTCGAGGTCGGTGGCCCGGGCAACGGTGCGGTCGGCGGCTGGAACGGCGGCGCCGCAGGGGGGTCCGCAGACAATAGCAGCGGCGGCGGCGGGGGCGGCGCCTCGGACGTGCGCACAACGTCGTGCGGGTCGAGCTGCGTCACCGGCGGCAGCGCCGACTCGCTGAACTCGCGGCTGGTGGCCGCCGCCGGCGGCGGCGGCGGGGGCGGCGCCCTAGACTCCAACGGTGGCCCCGGCGGCCCGGCAGGGAGCCCGGGAGGCCAGGGGCAGACCGGTATCGATTCTGGCGGCGCCGGCGGCAGCGGCGGCGGCGCAGGTACCTCCACCCAGGGCGGCACCGGCGGCGCGGGCAGCCCAGGCGGCCCGGGCGGTCAGGCCGGCGCGTTCGGTCAGGGCGGCCCCGGCGGCACGGGCGGCACCGACCTTGACGGTGGTGGCGGTGGCGGCGGCGGCGGCTACTACGGTGGTGGCGGCGGCGGCGACGGCTTGAGCTCCAGTGGCGGCGGCGGCGGGGGCGGCTCGTCGCTTGCGCCCGATGGCAGTACCGGCGTGGACACCACCGGCACACCGTTGGTGACGATCAGCTACACCTCCAGCAACACCGTCACGGTGACTAACCCCGGCAACCAGACCTCCACCGTGGGGACCGCGGTCAGCCTGCAGATCCAGGCCACCGACTCGGCCGGCGGGCAGACCCTGACCTACAGGGCGACCGGGCTGCCGGCCGGGCTGTCGATCAGTTCCTCCAGCGGCCTGATCTCCGGCACCCCGACCAGCGCCGGGACCAGCAGCATCACGGTCACCGCTACCGACACCACCGGCGCCTACGGGTCCGCGTCGTTCACCTGGACGGTGACACCGGCGCCGCTGGAGGTGACCACGACCAGCCTGCCCGGCGCGACGCTCGGCTCGGCGTACTCGGCGACACTGGCCGCCACCGGCGGCACCCCGCCGTACTCGTGGTCGGTGAGCGCCGGGTCGCTGCCGCCCGGCCTGTCGCTCTCCTCATCCGGGACGATCTCCGGCACCCCGGCTGAGGCGGGCACGTACTCGCTCACGATCCAGGCCGCAGACTCATCCAGCCCGCGGCAGACCGCGACGGCGCAGCTGTCGATCACAGTCGGCGGGTGCACCACGTCGATCACCGGGAGCCACACCGGGCAGATCGTGGTGGGCAAGGGCCAGTTCGTGTGCATCGGCCCGGACGCGTCGCAGAACGGTGCGATCACCGTCAATTCCGGAGGCGGCCTGTCGGTGGTCAGCTCGACGCTGACTGGCGGGATTAGCGCCGGCGGCGCGGTCAGCCTGGGCCTGTCCGGGTCGACGATCAACGGCTCGGTGTCGCTGACCGGCAACCACGGCCCGTCCGTCGTCTCGGGTAACACGATCGTCGGGTCGCTGGCCTGCTCGGGGAACAACCCGCCGCCGGTCGACAACGGCCAGGCGAACAAGGTCAGCGGGAAGTCCAGCGGCCAGTGCTCTGCCCTGGGCTGATCTGGCATCAAAGTGCTGGGGGCGGCCCAGGCCGCCCCCAGCACGCGGGACCGGCGTGCCACAGGTGAACTCTGCGCCCAGCCGGCCATGACCGGCTGACCGTCACCCTCAGGCAGGTGCCCGGCCCCGCCAGCCGGGCACCCGCCGCGCCAGCTACATGACGTCG
>Ga0210390_10002219_pt1 | contig 17363 bp, 9 predicted proteins | sample IncBWH11OmetaG_FD_161050 | JGI IMG/M metagenome (GOLD analysis project Ga0210390, IMG submission 161050) | Forest soil microbial communities from Barre Woods Harvard Forest LTER site, Petersham, Massachusetts, United States - Inc-BW-H-11-O ... | reverse complement strand
CGGTGATGACGGATCAATCCATCCGCGAGCTTCCCCTCAATTCCCGAAACGCCTACGCGCTGCTGCAGCTCCAACCCGGCGTGCAGTCGCAGCTCGGCGCAGACCTGTTCGCAGGCAGCAGTAACCCTGGCGTCGTATCGGTGAATGGAGGCCGCGGCCGTTCCAACAACTACATGGTCAACGGTGGAGACGGGAACGACATTTTCGTAAATGGCCCTGCTATCCAACCTTCTCCGGACGCGATCGAAGAATTTCGCGTGTTGACCAATACGTTTGATGCCGAATATGGCCGCAATTCCGGCTCGGTGGTTAACGTAGTCACCAAATCCGGAACGAACACTATCCACGGCGACTTTTATGATTTCCTGCGCAACGATGCGCTGAACACGCGCGGCTATTTCGACAACTCCATCGCTCCTTACAAACAAAATCAGTTTGGCGCCACGCTCGGAGGTCCCATCAAGAAAGACAAAACGTTCATTTTTGGCTCCTACGAGGGCAACCGCCAAATTCAGGGCATCTCGACGGGGACGGTGCTGCTTCCCACGTCCGCCGAGGCGGGAGGAGATTTCAGCGAAGGGGTTACCTGCACTCCGCCTCCCAATGCTCCGCCTCCGGGCGGAGTCCAGTGCTTCAGCGGTACGATCGCAGATCAGACGTTCGCTAACCTGCTGAATTCCCGAACGGGCTGCGCTGCACACGCAGGGGCTCCGATCGTGGCGGGCGCGTCATACACCGCGATCTTTCCGAATAACGTAATTCCCACGCAGTGCTTCGATCCCACAGCTCTCGCGCTCTACAACAACAACATCGCGCCCTTAGGAACCGGGTCGTTCTCGGCTGTTCCAAAGTCTGACCAGGACAACAATCAATTCACGGTTCGTTTCGACCAAAGAATTACGGCCAACCAGCAATTCAGCGCGTACTACTATTTTGAGAATGATGCCAGCACGCAACCAATCTCCAGCTTCCAGGGCGCCGGTGGAAACATTCCGGGGTTCGGAGCGCTCTTTGGCACACGCGTGCAGCAATGGAACCTGAGCCATACCTGGACGATCAGTCCCTCATCTGTGAACGAATTCCGTTTCAATTATTTCCGGGAAGGACAACAAACCAATAATCACCCGGTGCATACGCTAGCCAGCGTGCAGGATTCTTGCGGCGCGGCTGTTGCGCCTGCGAATTGCTTTAGCGACCCGGGCAATCCTTCCGCTGGTATCACCACCGATCTTCCCGGCCGCGTCGGCGTCCCGTACGTGAACGTTTCCGGTGGATTCGCGCTGGGCAACAACTTCGAGGGCGAGCTGCCACAAACCGGCAATACTTTCCAATGGACGGACAATTACACCAAGATATTCGGGAAGCACACCACCAAGTTCGGTGTGGACGTCCGGCGTCAGCGCTTCGATCAATTCCTTTATTTCGATGTAAGTGGTGAATACACCATCACCAGCCAAAACACCGCGGACGAGATCCAGTCGGACCCGAACTTTCCCTCGTATCCAAATTATTTTCTGGGCGCGCCGACTTCATTCACCCAAGGCGCAGCCCAGCGCGAAGACTTGCGCAACACCGCGCTTTATCTCTTTGCGCAAGACAGTTACAAGCTGAAGCCGAACTTGACGCTGAACTACGGCGTTCGCTGGGAACTGAACACTCCTTATTACGACACAGGGAATCGGCTGCAAACTTTTCGTCCGGGGCAGGCCACCACGCAATATCCTTGCTTTCTCTCCGCGGCTAATGCTGCTGCGCTGGGGCTCACTCCCGGTGATTGCGGCGAAGACACCACGAACGGCAACAACGCCGTGTTCCCTCTGGGCTTGGTATTCCCCGGTGATAAGGGCGTGCCGCGCGGCCTCACTTCCACCTATTACAAGGGTTTTGCTCCGCGCATCGGATTGGCGTGGAGCCCTGGGGCTACCGATGGTTGGCTAGCCAAGCTGACCGGTGGTCCGGGCAACACCAGCATCCGCGCGGGTTTCGGGCTTTTCTACAATCCAATTGAGCAACTTGTTCTCGAACAGTTCAGCGCCGAGCCGCCTTTCGGTGGCAGTTCTTTTGTCTCCGATCCACAATTCAATCTGCCGTACCTTTCACAGGGCGGCACGCAGACACCGAATCCTTTCAGCGGCGTGATCAACCAAACGCCGACAACTCCGTGCGCGGTGGATACCGGTGGCCCTCCGGGGTGCGTGGACTGGTCGAATTTCCGCAGCTCGATTTATTTCGGAGAATTTCAGCCGAATCTGAAGTCGCAGTATGCCGAGCAGTACAATCTGACGATCGAGCGCCAGTTGACGAAAGACATGTTGCTGCGCGTGTCCTATGTCGGCACCCAGGCACATCACCTGCTGGCGTCCTATGACATTAACTTTGGCCACGCGGAAACTTGCCTTGGGTTGAACAATCTTCCGGCGGGAAGCGTTTTGACCGCGCCGCCTGCGTTCGGCGGAACACCCACATCGTGCGGGCCGTTCGGGTCCGATTCCGAATATTTCGTTCAACCCGGTACGGTAATTCCCCAGTACACCGCGGCGCCGGGAACTCCGCCGACAACCTGCAGTGGTCTCACGTTGCCCTACAACGCGGCGCCAGGCGGAAGCACCTGCATCCCGGCCGGAACGACGATCGGTCCCAATGGCGTCATACTCGATGGTCTGCGGAAATATTCCTCGCCAAATTGTCAGCCTTTGAGCGGTTCAAACTTTACCGGTTGCCCGTCAGACGGCGTGGCCGTTTTCAGTAACATTTTCGCTGAAGACACCATCGCCAATTCCAATTACAACGGTTTGCAAATTTCTGTCGAGAAGAACTACTCGCACGGCTTGCTGTTCCAGGCTTCTTACACTTTCAGCAAGGCAATTGACCAAGGTGCTTCGTTTGAAAACGAGCTAAATCCGCTCAATTTCAACGCGACGCGCGGCCTTTCGCTGCTGGATGCGAAAAACCGCTTCGTCTTCAGCCCGGTATGGGATTTGCCAATTCCGAAATATGAGGGAGTGAAAGGAAAATTTGCGAACGGCTGGGGCGCCTCGGCGATCATCACCTATCAGAGCGGTTTCCCCATACGCGTTCAGGACGACAACGATTCGGAACTCGAGAGCAGCCTCTTCTTCGAAGGGGCAAACACTCCGCAAGTCAGCGGTCCGATTACGTTCATGAGTCCGAAGAACGGGCCCTCCAACAACAATCCCAATCACCAGTACGTCGTGGGGAACTTCTCGGATTCCGACCCCGGAACTTTCGGCAACGTGCCGCACGCGTTGTGCTGCGGAGCGCCCATCAACAACACCGACCTGGTGATCTCCAAGAAAACGCCGATCAACGAACGGTGGAACACCGAGTTCCGCGCGGAATTCTACAATGCGTGGAATCACACGCAATTCAACAATCCGGACGGAAACTTCACGGATTCAACGTTCGGCCAGGTCCTGAAAGTTCGCGAGAGCCCGCGCGTGATGCAGTTCGGGCTGAAGTTCCTGTTCTAGACGTTCGAGTGGGCAACGCGAGCGAGGGAGTCCGTCCTGGCGGGCCCCTCGCTTTGTTGCGTAGGGACAGAGTGCATCGCGGCGGTGCGGCACGATGCTGTCGCGGCACGGCGAGCTGTCGATACAGGAGCGGTGCGGTTGCTGTGTCGTGGTCGACCGTCGCACGGCGTATAGTTATTGGTGTACGGCAGTTGAACAGCGTGCATATCCGAACAAGGGGACCGGGCCAGAAATGAAAATCGTCGTTCTAGGAGCGGGATTGATGGGGCGCGCGGTGGTTTACGATTTGAGCGGCGCGCGCGAAGTGAAGAGCATCGTGGTGGCCGATTTCGATGGCGCACGCGCGCAGCAAGTGGCGCGCAAATTCGGACGCGGAATCAGCCGCGGCGCGTTTGCAGACGTGCGCGACACGCGCGACCTGGCAAAACTGCTGCACGGTTGCGACGTGGTGGTGAACTGCACGCAATACAATTGGAATCTGGACGTGATGCGCGCGGCTCTCGCGGCTCGCGTGAATTACATGGATTTGGGCGGGCTGTATCACATGACGCGCAAGCAATTCGCGCTGGACCGCGATTTCCGCCGCATCGGTAAGCTCGCGATTCCCGGCATGGGCGGCGCTCCGGGCATCACCAACGTGATGGCGCGCGCGCTGGCCGATCCGCTGGATCGCGTGGACGCAATCAAAGTGTACAACGCCGGCGCGGACGAGCAGCGTTATGACAGCCCCATCGCCTATTCGTTTTCGATTGCGACGATCCTGGACGAGCTGACCATGCCGCCCATCCATTTCGTTGGCGGCCGCTACGTCGAAAAAGAAATGCTCTCGGAGCCGGAGAGCGAAACATTTCCCGCGCCCATCGGAAAAATCGTGCTGCGCCATTCCATCCATTCCGAGCTGGGCACGCTGGCCGAGAGCTTTCGCAAGAAAGGCGTGCGCGAGGTATTCTTTAAGATCAATTACGACCCGAAACTGGTGGGCCTGGTGCGGTCACTTGTTGACGCGGGATTCACCGAGCGCCAGCCGATCGCCGTGAATGGCACGCAAGTAGCGCCGCGCGCCGTGCTGCTAGCGTTGCTGCAGAAAAAAGCTCCCGCGAAGACGCCGCTCGACGTGGAAGCGTTGCGCGTCGTGGTAACGGGCCGCAACGGAAAACAGCGGGTGGGCGCGGCCATGGAAATGTTTGCGGACCATACCGCGCGGCCGCAATTTTCAGCCGTGGCGCGCGATACCGGTTTTCCGGCTGCCATCGCGGCCGTGATGCAGGGCCGCGGCGAAATTCCTGGCGTCGGCGTGCAGGCGCCGGAAAACGTAGTGCCGTCGAAACCATTTTTTGGCGAACTCAAAAAGCGCGGATTCACGTTCCGCCGCTGGAATGTAAAAGTTTAGGTCTGTAGAGGCAAATCTCAGGGCCGTGCGTCGGCCACAGTACCAGCATTTGGAGGCAGTTATGCACGAAGGACTGCAACAGGAAATTAACACCTACGAAAAGCGCACGCCGCGTTCGAAAGCGGCGCACACCCGAGCGGAAGGCCGCTTGCCGCTGGGCGTTGCCAGCAATTATCGCGCCTACGATCCCTATCCGATTTTTGTTCGCGATGGAAAAGGCGGGCACATTCACGACATTGATGGCAACGAATATCTCGATTTCAATCTCTGCTTCGGCGCGTTGATGGCCGGTCATTGCAATCCCGCGGTGATGAAGGCCGTACAAACGAAGCTCGGTACCGGCACGATGTTCGGCATGCCGCACGATCTGGAATGGGAATTAGCCGAAGAGATTTGCCAGCGCTTTCCGGTGGAAATGGTGCGCTTCAGCAACAGCGGCACGGAATGTACTATGCACGCGATTCGCCTGGCTCGGGCCTCCACGGGCCGCGACCGCATCATCAAGATGGAAGGCGGCTATCACGGCCTGCATGATTCAGTTCTGGTGTCGCTGAAGCCGAAGGCCAGCGAGATTGGCGACCCGAAATATCCCATCTCGGTTCCGGGCGGCTCCGGAATTCCCAAAGCCACGGTGCAGAATACTTTGGTCGCGCAATTCAACGATATTGCCGGCGTCGAGCGCCTCTTCGCCAAATATCCCGGCGAGATCGCGGCGGTGATCGTCGAGCCGATCATGATGAACGTGGGAATCCTGATGCCCGAAGAGGGTTATCACCAGGCGCTGCGCGAAATCACTAGGAAAAATGGCGCATTGCTGATTTTCGACGAAGTGAAAACCGGCGCGAAGCTGGCCTACGGCGGCGCGTGCGAATACTTCGCCGTCAAGCCGGACATCGTTTGCCTCGCGAAATCCATCGGCGGCGGATTTTCGCTCGCGGCTTTCGCTTCCACGCGCCAAGTGATGGGCCAGATTTCCGACCACAAAGTTTTTCACGGCGGCACTTACAACACCAATCCTGTCGCGATGGCCGCGGGCGTCGCCACTTTTCGCGAGGTGTTAACGAAGGACGCGTATACGCACGTCACGCGCCTGAATAAAAAATTGCTCGACGGCTACAACAAGGAAATCGGCAAGTCCGGTCTGAACGCTTACGTCATCGGCGCGGGCTCGAACGGCGCGCTCATGTTCTTCGACAAGCCCATTCGCAATTACCGTGATTGGCTGAACGCCGATAGCGAATTGTGGCGGCACTATTGGTTCGCCATGGTGAATCGCGGCGTGATGGCCCAGCCCTATTGGTGGGATGAGCAGTGGACGATTTCCGTCGCGCACACCGAAGCTGACATTGACCGGCACATCGCGACGTTTGCGGAAGTCGCGCCGGCTCTGGCGAAGGCGCAGAAAGAGCCGCACGTCGCGGTTGGCGCCGGCCACTGAGTGTTGCATTCGTCGCTTGCGACAGCGTTCGGGCGTCTCTCGTGACACGCAATATGCGAGAGGTGATCCGTTCGTACGCTTCACGCGCGAACTAAACGAAGTTGACGAGGATTCCATTTGGCCGATCCAGTCCCAACCGCAACTGAAACGGTTCATCTGAAGCGCTCGCTCGGCCGCTGGGACCTCGTCGCGCTTTTCGTCGTCGCGGTGTTCAACCTCAACGTGGTACCGAGCATCGCCGCGAACGGCGGAGTCACGGTTTGGCTTTGGCTGATTTCGCTGGGGCTGTTTTTTTGGCCGCAGGGAATCGCCGTGATCGAATTGGCATATCGTTATCCCGGCGAAGGCGGCGTATATCTGTGGGCCAAGGAAGTTTTCGGCGACTTTCACGGTTTTCTGTCCGGCTGGTGCTATTGGACCAACAACATGATGTACGTGCCGACGGTGATGCTCTATTTCGTGGGCGTTTCGGTGTTCGCGCTGGGCCCCGGCCATCAGGGGCTCGCGGATAATCGCGCGTTCACGGTGATCGCGTCGCTCCTGCTGATGGCGCTGCTAGTGGTTCTGAATATTGTGGGCCTCGGCGTCGGAAAATGGATCAACAACATCGGCGGAATCGGCACAGGAGTCGCCGCCGCGGTGCTGATCGGCCTGGGGCTGATTATGTATTCGCGTTTTGGCACCACCATCACGGCCGCGGATTTTCGCATTCCGGCGAATCCGCGATTTGTGCTGAATTCTTTTGGCGTGATTTGTTTTGGATTGGTGGGGCTGGAACTCGCATCAGTGATGGGCGACGAAATTAAAGACCCGCAGAAGACTTTGCCGGGCGCCGTGGCATGGGGCGGCGTGCTTTCGGGATTAATGTACATCGCGACCACGTTGACGCTGCTGATCGCCGTCAGTAAGAGCGATATCAATGTGCTGCAGGGAATCGTGCAGGCAGTGAGTCACATGGCCGCGCGAGTCGGCGCGAATTGGATCGTTGCGCCTTTTGCGTTGATGCTGAGCATTTCGATTGCCGGGATCGGCTCGGCGTGGCTGGCTGGTTCGGCGCGCATTCCATTTGTGGCGGGCCTGGATTCATACATGCCCAGTTGGCTGGGGAAGACGCATCCGCGTTTTGCGACGCCATATGCGGCGCTGATCGTGCAAGGCGTCGTGTCCGTGATTTTGGTGGTTGTGAACGCCGCAGGCTCAGGAGTGCAAGAAACTTTTCAGCGATTGTTGTCGCTGGCGGTTGTGCTGCAGCTGATTCCGTTCCTCTATATGTTCGGCGCGCTGCTGAAAATTGCGGCGAATCCGGATTCTGGCGAGGGGCTGTATAGCAAGACGACATTGTTTCTCGCCGGTGGCAGCGGCCTCGTCACCACGACGCTCGGCATCGTGCTGGCCTTTTTTCCGGCGCAACAGATTCAGTCGCTGCTGTCATACGAAACATGGATGTTCGGCGGCACCGCGTTTTTCATCGGACTTGCGGTGTTTTTCTTCTATGTGTACGGCCGGCGAAAAGTGGCACCGGCGGCGAGCAGCATCTAATTTAGAGCGGCATTTGCAGGGAGGCTCCGTGGCAAGCAAGGCTAAAGCGATCGCAGCAAAAAATGCGAAATCAAGAACGGGCGCGCGTAAATTTAAGATGTACGTCAACGGCGAATTTGTGGAAGCGCACAGTGGTGGCGTTTTCCCGGTTTACAATCCCTCCACGGAAGAAATCATCGCTGAAGTTCCCGAAGCTGACGAAAAAGATGTGGACCGGGCGGTAGCCGCCGCGAAAGCCGCATTTAATTCCGGCGCGTGGCCGCAAACCACCGCGCAGGATCGCGGACGCATTCTTTTTCGCCTCGCCGAACGCATTCGAAAAGAGGCTGCACACCTCGCCGACCTCGAATGTCGCAATTCCGGCAAGCCCATCGTCGAAGCTGAGTACGACATCGCCGACGCTGCGACGTGCTTTGAATATTACGGCGGAATGGCCACCAAGGTTCTGGGCCACGTAAATCCCGTGCCGGACAACGCGCTCAGCCTTTCCTTGCGCGAACCCATCGGCGTCGCGGCGCAAATCATTCCCTGGAATTATCCGCTGCTGATGGCTGCGTGGAAGCTCGCTCCGGCCATCGCCGCGGGCTGCACGTGCATTTTAAAACCCGCCGAACAGACTCCGCTCACAGCGCTCGAATTTGCCGGGTACCTGACCGACGCCGGCCTCCCGCCTGGAGTCGTGAATATCATCACCGGCTTCGGCGAAGGTGCCGGCGCGCCCCTCGTAAAACATCCGGATGTGAACAAAGTTGCGTTTACTGGCAGCGGCGCGGTGGGCAAAGCCATCGTAAAAATGGCGGCCGACACTTTGAAGCGCGTCACACTGGAGCTGGGCGGGAAATCGCCGAACATATTTTTTGCGGATGCCGATTTTGAGGCCGCGATCGACGGCGCGCTTTTTGGCGTCTTCATCAATCAGGGCGAAGTCTGCTCCGCGGGCAGCCGCATTCTGGTGGAAAAGCCGATCTACTCGAAATTTGTCGATGCCATGAGCGCCAAGGCCAAAAAGATCCGCCTGGGGCCGCCGCTCGAGCGCGAAACGAAAATGGGCCCGCTGGTCAGCAAGGAACAGTTCGACCGCGTCAGCGCCTACCAGGAAATCGGGAAGAAAGAAGCGAAGCTCGCAGCCGGAGGCGGCCGCCCGTCGTCAATGAAGCACGGCTATTACGTTGAGCCCACGATTTTCTATGATGTGGACAATTCCGCGCGCATCGCCCGCGAAGAAATCTTCGGCCCTGTAGCGACCGTGATTCCGTTCACAAACGAAGCCGACGCCATCAAAATCGCAAACGACACCCCGTACGGCCTCGCTGCCGCCGTCTGGTCGCGCGATATTTTCAAAGCTTTCCGCGTGGTGAAAGCTCTGCGCGCCGGCATTGTCTGGGTGAATCACATGCAGCCCACATACGTCGAAGCCCCCTGGGGCGGATACAAGCAATCCGGCTTCGGCCGGGAACTCGGCCCTTGGGGCATCGAAGAATACCTCGAGACCAAGCAGGTACACATCAATCTGAACGAACAACCTATCGGATGGTACTGACATGCCCACGATCCAACTGCGCACCGCCATACCGGGCCCCAAATCTCTAGAGCTGATGCGACGCCGTCAGGCCGCAGTGCCGCGCGGCGTCGGTCACGCCACGCCGCTTTTCGCGGCGCGCGCTGAAGGCGCAATTCTGGAAGACGTGGACGGCAATCGCTTCCTCGATTTCGCGGGCGGCATCGGCGTGCAGAATGTCGGTCACCGCGCGCCGGGTGTGGTTGCAGCGATCCGCGAGCAACTCGACTCTTTCATCCACACCTGCTTCAGCGTCGCGCCCTACGAAAAATATATCGCGCTGGCGGAGAAGCTGAATTCACTGGTGCCCGGAAAGTCTCCGAAGAAAACAATTCTGCTGAATAGCGGCGCCGAGGCCATCGAAAACGCGATTAAAATCGCGCGCGCTTACACGCATCGGCCGGCAATCATTTGTTTCGAGGATGCTTTTCACGGCCGCACCATGCTGACCATGTCGCTGACCAGCAAGACGCATCCGTACAAAGCCGGCTTCGAGCCGTTTGCGGCGGATATTTATCGCATTCCCTACGCGTATTGCTACCGCTGCTCGTATTCGTTGCAATATCCCGAATGCAATGTTTTCTGCGCGCACCATTTGGACGACACCTTTAAACGCATGGTCGCTTCCGAAGCGGTTGCAGCGGTGATCGTCGAACCGGTGCTCGGTGAAGGCGGCTTCGTCGCGCCGCCGCCGGAGTTTTTCTCCGTGTTGCAGGAAATCTGCAAGCATCACGAGATTCTTTTTATCGCTGATGAAGTGCAAACCGGATTTGGACGCACCGGCGCAATGTTTGCCTCCGAACGCTACGGCATCACTCCCGATATTTTGGTGAGCGCGAAGTCCATCGCTGCGGGCATGCCGCTCGCCGCAGTCACTGGCCGCGCCGAAGTCATGGACGCGCCGGGAGTCGGTGGCCTGGGCGGCACTTACGGCGGCAATCCTCTGGCGTGCGCCGCAGCGCTGGCTGCCATCGAAATTCTCGAACGCGAAAAACTTTCCGCGCGCGCAGAGCAGCTCGGCGCGCGCTTCGAAGCCCGCGCCAAAGAGTGGAAGAAACGCTGGCCGATGATCGGTGACGTTCGCGGCCTCGGTGCCATGCGCGCGCTGGAGCTTGTGCGTTCCGCGGAGCAACGCGAGCCAGCCAAGGAAGAAACCGAGCAGGTCCTGCGCCACTGCCGCGAACGCGGCCTGATCCTGCTCTCGGCCGGAACTTACGGCAACGTGCTGCGGGTCCTCGTGCCGTTGGTCGTCAGCAACGAACAATTCGACGATGGCCTGGACGTTCTAGAAGGCGCGCTCGCGACCGTCGCCGAATCGCAAGTGGAAACCGCGCCGCGCCACGCATAGTACACACACAACGTTTTGCTTTTCGGGCGCTCCAAGAGCATGATGAATCTGTGAAGATGTTGAACACAACCCGCAGCCGAGCCAGCGCTCTCGCCCCCGCCCTTCCAGACGGTCGGACCGGCTCCGTCCGCTTTCCCAAACGCCAATTTCTATTCAGTACAAATAAGCCCTTTTCTTTCACCGCTAATTTTTTAACACGCACAAAACAAAGCACTTCCTTTTTTCTATTCGATACAAATGATCAGTCACAAATTCTCCCTTCGTGGCACTTTCAGTTCGAGGACGTTTAATGGCAACCGCAACGAAAACGCCGGTAAAAACGTGGGGATTCTATCTCGACGGAAGATGGCTCACCGAAGGCGAGCACTTTGAAGTTTTGGCTCCGTACGATCACGCCGTAGTCGGCTCATCCTATCGCGCCAGCGCAGCCCATGCTGAAGAAGCCGTCCGAGCTGCGCAACGCGCATTTCAAATCACGCGCAAGATGCCCGGATACGAACGCCAAGCCATCCTTCGCGCCATCTCCGGTGGCATCACCACCCGCCGCGAAGAATTTGCGCGCCTGATCGCGCTGGAAGCGGGGAAGCCCATACGCACCGCGCGCGCCGAAGTGGATCGCGCGATTTTTACGTTTGCCGTGGCGGCTGAAGAAGCCACGCGCATCGGCGGCGGCGAATGGTTGCCGCTCGATTGGCAGGCTTCCACTGCGGGCCGCGCTGGAATCGTGCGCCGCTTCGCGCTCGGCCCGATTCTGGCCATCACACCGTTTAATTTTCCGCTGAATTTGGTGGCGCACAAAGTGGCGCCGGCAATTGCCGCGGGCTGCACGACAGTGTTGAAGCCTGCTCCGCAAACTCCCCTCACCTCGCTGCTGCTCGCAGAAGTCATCGAGCAAGCCGGGCTGCCCGCGGGCGCCCTGAACGTGTTGCCGCTCGCGAACCCAGAAGCCGAGAAGCTCGTCGGCGACGACCGCCTGAAGATGCTCACTTTTACTGGAAGCGTGCCGGTGGGCTGGGCGCTGAAAGGGAAGTCCGGGAAGAAAAAAGTGACGCTGGAATTGGGCGGCAACGCTGGAGTGATCGTTCACTCCGACGCGGATATAGACGTCGCCGCGGATCGCTGCGTCATCGGCGGTTTTTCCTACGCCGGGCAGAGCTGCATTTCAGTGCAGCGCATCTACGTGCAACGCAGTGTGGAGCAGCAGTTCCTCGCACGGCTGCTCGCCGGCGTCCAGAAACTGCACGTGGGCGATCCGCTCGATGAAGCCACAGACGTCGGGCCGATGATCAGCGAGGATGCGGCGCGCCGCGCGAGTTCCTGGATTGAAGAGGCTGTCGCGGGCGGAGCGAAACTCCACGCGGGCGGTGCGAGACGCCAGGGTGCCGTGCTGCAGCCCACCGTGCTGACTAACGTTCGCTCGAGCATGAAAGTCAGCTGCCAGGAAGTTTTTGCGCCGGTGGTGATTGTGGAGCCGTACGACGACTTCGCCGACGCCATCCGCCGTGTGAACGATTCGCCGTTCGGATTGCAGGCCGGAGTCTTCACGCGCGATTCGAAGCTGCTCTTTTCGGCGTTTGAAAATCTGGAAGTGGGCGGCGTGATCGCGGGCGATATGTCCGCGTTTCGCATTGATCACATGCCCTATGGCGGCGTGAAGGATTCGGGCATCGGCCGCGAAGGATTGCGCTACGCGATCGCAGAGATGACTGAGCCGCGGATACTCGTTTTGAACCTGGGATAGCGCGGGCCCATCGCCCAAGTTATTTCGTTTTTTCACTCACTGCAGGAAATAGCAACGACGCAGCTACAGTCACCGCCAGGATCCCCGCAATAACTCCCAGCGAAATCGGGGCAGTAACAGGGAACCATTCGCTCAGCGTCATCTTCGCGCCCACAAAAACCAGAATCGCCGCAAGCCCCTGATGCAGGAAGCGGAATCGCGGCAGCAAATCCGCCAAGGCAAAATACAGCGCGCGCAAACCGAGAATCGCAAACACGTTGGAGGAATACACAATGAATGCGTTGCGCGTGATCGCCAGAACCGCCGGAACCGAATCCACCGCGAAAATAATGTCCATGGCCTCGACGGCCACCAGCGCCAAAAACAACGGTGTGGCAATCCATTTTCCCGCCTGCTTCACGAAGAAGCGCTCGCCCTCGAAGTGATGCGTCACCGGAATAATCCGCCGCGCCATCAGTACCAGCGGGTTGCGATCCGGCCGGACGGCGCGCTTGGCCGGAAAAAACATCCGCAAGCCGGTCAGCAGCAGCAGCGCCCCAAAGACATACAAAACCGCGTGAAATGACTGCAACAGCTCGACTCCCGCCAAAACGAAAACAGCCCGCATCACCAGCGCGCCCAGCACGCCCAGAAATAAAACTCGGTGCTGCGCTTGCGCCGGCACGTGAAACGCCTGAAAGATCAGCAGGAAAACGAAAATATTGTCCACGCTGAGCGATTTTTCCACCAAATAGCCGGTGAGAAATTCCACGCCCACCTGCGGCCCCTGCGAATAATAGAGCCACAAATTGAAAAACAACGACACGGAGATCCATGCCGCGCTCTCCAGCAACGCCTCGCGCAGGCCGATCGTATGGTTTTTCCGATGAAATACGCCCAGGTCAATCACCAGGGCCGCGGCGGTGGTGACGGCGAAGACTATCCACACGTGTATTGGCGTTCCCAGCATCGCGATATGGGCGCTCTTAAATGGTGGACCAGTCTAACCGCGCGGCCGCCGCGAATGAAGGCCGATATTGCACATTTCCGACACTTAATGGTTGCAGGCTTTGCAAGGATGCACGATAATTCGCCATTGTAGTCCCCGATTCGGAGCCGTCTTGGCGGCTTTTTCGTGATTAATTGCCCTCACTGCAGTACGGTGAACCCTGACTTCGCTGAATCCTGCTCACGTTGCGGGACTCCTATGCCATTGGGCGAGTCCGAAACGATTCAGATGGTGGACGCCACCGTCATCGCTCCGGGCAGCGATTTCGGTCCGCGCTATCGCATCGAAGCGCTTTTGGGCCAAGGCGGCATGGGCCGCGTTTATAAAGCTTATGACAAAGACCTCGACCGCACTGTAGCCATCAAAGTAGTTCGCGAAGGCGCGATTGGCGAGTCCGACGCGCTGAAACGCTTCAAGCAGGAACTGGTCCTGGCCAGCAAGATTTCCCACAAAAACATTCTGCGCATTCACGACATGGGCGATGTCGGCGGCCTGCGTTTCATTTCCATGGCCTTCGTCGAGGGTCAGGACCTGCAGCATATCATCCGCGACAATCCCAAGATGCCGCTGGAGCGCCTTCTGAATTTTGCGCGGCAGATCGCCGAAGCGTTGGCCGCGGCGCACGCCGAAGGCGTGGTCCATCGCGACCTGAAACCGCAGAACCTGCTGGTGGATAAGAACGACCAGATCTTCGTCTGCGATTTCGGCCTGGCAAAGTCTTTTGAAGAAGGCGCCATCGGCATGACGCGCACCGGCGCATTTCTGGGCACGCCGCGCTACATGTCGCCAGAGCAAGTGGAAGGCAAGCCCGCAGACGGCCGCGCGGACCTCTACGCTTTTGGCCTGATCCTCTACGAAATGGTGATCGGCGACGTGCCCTTTACGGGCGAATCCACGCTGAAGGTGATGTACCAGCGTATTCAGGAAAAACCTAAGAGCCCGAAGGTTTTGCGCCCGGACCTGCCGAACTGGCTGGTGAAAATCATCATGCGTTGCCTGGAACGCGATCCCAACGATCGTTACCAGAACGCTTACGAGATTCTGGCGGACCTGCAAGGCGGACAATCCGGCAGCGGTGTCTCGCGCGTGGGCATGTCGCGCATCGGCTCCGGCTCGCAAAGCGTCATCATTCAGATTCCGGAGTTCGCGAACCATCGGTGGGTTTGGATCGTGGCCGGTGTTGTCGCGATGCTGCTGTTAGCGTTCGCGATTCCGCCGGTGCGCCACTTGATCCCTGGTTTTCGAGTGGAACAAACGGGTCCCGGGGGCGCGGCATCCTCCGGGATTCCGCCCCTCTCCAGCGGCCGCTACGTCGCCATTCTGCCGTTGCAAGTCCTCGGCGACCAATCGCAGCTCGGCTACCTGGCGCAGGGCATTCAAGAAGCACTTTCGGCGAAGCTGTTCCAATTGAACGGCGTGCACGTTACGTCATCCGACGCTGCCTCCAAGGCCGATCCCAAACAACCGCTGCAGAAAATCGCGCGCAGCCTGGGCGCGAACATGCTCGTGACGGGGATGGTGCAAGGCAATGGCGACAAGATCCGCATCATCCTGAATCTGGAAGATGTAGTGAACGGCAAGCGCGTCTGGAGCCAGCAGTTTGACGGCGTTCCGGCGGACCTGTTCTCGCTGGAGGATCACATCTATGCGCAAGTGGTCTCCGCGATGGATGTTAATCCCACGAATGAAGAGAATGCCAGCGCCGGAACGCGCCCGACGCAGAACGTGGCGGCCTATGACCTGTACCTCCGCGGCGAAAGTTCTCTTCGCAAACCGGATATCAAGGACATTCAGGTTGCTCTGGACTATTTCAACCAAGCTCTAAAAGTGGACAACACGTTCGCGCTGGCTTACACCGGGATTGCAAACGCCAGCATGCACATGTACGGGTATAACAAGGAGGGCTTCTGGATTCAGAAGGCTCTCGCGGCCGCGCAACAAGCCGAGCAACTGAACGATAAGCTCCCCGAAGTTCATTCCACGCTCGGCGGCGTCTACAGCGCCTCAGGAAAGAATTCGGAGGCCATCGCCGAACTGAAGCGTGCCATCGCCCTTGCTCCCAACTCGGACCAGAGCTATCGCCGTCTCGGCAGCGCATACTTGGCAGCAGGGCAAGCGACACCCGCGATCGAAGCATTCCAGAAGGCCATCGAACTCAACCCCTATTACTGGGTCAACCAAAACGTGTTGGGCGACGCATACTATCAGTTGGGTAATTATCCCAAGGCCTTGGAGGCGTTCCAGCAGGTCACGGTCCTCGAACCCGACATTAATGTCGGATACGAGAACGTGGGGAATATCTATCTACAGCAGGGCAAGTATCAAGACGCAATACCGTACTTTCAAAAGGCCCTGCAAATTCAGCCTTACTATTCCACGTACTTAAACTTGGGCACCGCCTACTTCTTCCTGAAACAGTACACGAATTCTACCGGGATGTTCGAGAAGGCCGTTGAACTTAACCCCAACGATACGCTGACCATCGTCAATCTGGCGGACGGTTACCGCGCGGCAGGGCAGCCAGACAAAGCTCGCGCTACGTACGAACGGGCAATTTCGGCGGGCTTCAAGGAGTTGCAGACGAATCCGCAAGATGCGTCCGTGCTGGACCAGATCGCCGGCTCATATGCGAAAACCGGCAATGCGGAGCAGGCGGACGTGTTCATCCGTCGGGCGCGTGCCATAGACAAAGAGAACGTCAACTACATATACGATGAGGCGAAAATCGACGCCGTGCTTGGGCGCAAGAGCCAAGCGCTGACGTTGCTGCGTGAGGCCTTGGAGAAGCATTATCCTGCTGAGTTCGCGGCTGCTGACCCGGATCTTCAAAATATTCAGAGCGATCCGTCCTTTGCAGCCATGATCAAGAAGTATTCGACTGGAACCAAACCGTAGGGCCGCTCGCAAGTCTATTCATTGGGTCGGAGTCTCACAAGAGGCATGCGCTGATATGGCGATCCGCTTCGAGTTACGCCCACGCGAAAGCAAGCGTTCCGACCACCGGTAGGAGTGCTTCAAAAAGAAGGGAATTGCGTTGAGGGCTAGCGTCTTTTGGTCACAGCACATCGTGGACAGCCCAGCGATGCATTCCCGCTCAGGGCTGCCCACTTACACCGCTCCACAACTCTGGTACCGATGCGGCTAACGAAATCCAACTGAAGCTTTGCTCGTCGTCGGCCCTTAGGCGACGTGGACTTCGCGACGCCGCACACCCACAGCAAGTAGCGAAACCAATCCAACAAAAAGGAGTACCAGTGCGCCGGGCTCCGGCACTGAAACACCAACTATGTCACCCGCAGATAGGAAATTTGCAAACACGGGAGAACCATCGCTATCGGGGCCGCAGTTTTGGATGCAAGTGCCGTCGAAAACGAACTCTACAGCAGGTATTTCCGTCACTCCCACTGTCGAACATGTCGCGGCTATACCGGAGATGCAGCTGAACTTTTCCGCATTGAATTCCGCTGTGCTTTCGCCCTCCTTCGGAACAACCTCAACGAAGATCTCGCCAATACCGCTGGAACAATCACTATCGGCCACATCGAGAGGGCAATACACGAAGTTCGTGGTGGCGCCAGCGTCTGTCACGATTAGGGGATCTGACTGTGAGTTCGAGTTATCGAAACTCCCAAGGTCGCAGCCCGAGACGCATTTGTGGATGCTCACGACCGGGTCGCCGGGCGCGCTATCCGCCTTGGTCGCTTCTGCACCAAGCATCGCTAGGGCAACTACCGCCACGACCGCCAATGTTTTACAGAAATTCATTTACCCACCTCCGCGCATTTAACTACGCACGGGACAATAGCACGTACACGGCCAAGTCGCAACCAAATCAAGAAAAATAACCCCTTTGTATTGAAATACATCGAA
>Ga0210390_10002216_pt1 | contig 17381 bp, 12 predicted proteins | sample IncBWH11OmetaG_FD_161050 | JGI IMG/M metagenome (GOLD analysis project Ga0210390, IMG submission 161050) | Forest soil microbial communities from Barre Woods Harvard Forest LTER site, Petersham, Massachusetts, United States - Inc-BW-H-11-O ... | reverse complement strand
GCGGCAGCGCATTGACCGCGGGGGGCATGCTGACCAACAGCGGGTATTTCTATCTCGGCAACGCCAGCCTCAGCCGGGCGACGACGGCGACCGTCGCGGGCATTGCCAACACCGGCACGGTCTACCTGACCGGCGGCACGGCGGTCGCGGCGACATTGCAGAGCACCACGGCGGCGCCCACCACCCTGACCGGCAGCTATTACCTCAGCGGCGACGCGTTGCTGGAGTTCGCGAGCGGCGGCATCACATCCATCGGCAACGGCGCCGTGCTGTCGTTGAACGGGGCCAAAGCGCTGGTTGGGCTCGCCAGCGCGCCCGCCGCCAACAGCGCGCTGACCGCGCTGGCCGGCAATTCGGGCACCTTGATCCTGCAGAACGGCGTGGCGCTGACGACAACAGCCGCCTTCGCCAACAACGGCACCTTCGAGGTCGACTACGGCGGCGCTGGCGGCAGCAATGTGACGGTCGGCGGCGGCCTGACCAACGGCGGCGCCGGCTACATCTACGTCGGCGACAGCGGGCAGAAGGCGGCGACGAGGCTCGCCGCGGCGTCGCTTGGCGACAGCGGCTACATGCTGCTGTCGGGAGGGTCGGGAGCCGACACGGCGACCTTGAGCCTCGCCGGCGCGTCATCCGACAGCGGCCAGTTCTACCTCGATGACGGCGGCGTGCTGGCGCTCGCCAACACGCTGACCGTTACCGGCGACCTTTGGCTTTACGGCGGGACGGTTTCGGGCGGCACTCTCGCGGGCACGGGCACGATCGAGGCTCTTTCCGCGGCGCCCAGCACACTCGCCAATCTGACGATCGCGGACGGAACCACCGTCGCCGCCGCAGGAACCACGCTCGTCGACGACAATGTCGCGGTGGATGGTTTGCTCAAGGGCAGTGGCGCGGCGACGCTCGACTTTGCCAAGCCGGGCATCGACAGCATGACCAATGTCACGGGTTTTGCCACTATCGGCCTCGCCAACGGCGGTCCCAACACGCTGACCCTTGCCGCGGCCAATTTTGGCGGCAACGCCGGCAGCCGGATCACCGTCTATGACGGCAATTCGGGGAACACTGTCGGCGCCTCCCGCCTGCCGTCGATCGACACGATCACGGTCCATGCCGGTGGCGGGGCAGATCTGCTGACCGGCGGCGCCGGCAACGACATCTTTTGCGCTGGCGGCGACACGACGATGACCGGCAACGGCGGCGCCAACCAGTTTGTGTTCAGCGCGCCCGGCGTCGGTAACACAATCACCGATTTCGCCGCCTCGTCGACCAACGAGCTCGTCTTCAGCAATTCCGGCTTCAGCCTCGGCCTCAGCGGCGCCAGCGCGACACCGCAGGCGTTGCCGGCGAGCCTGTTCACGGCCAACCCGACCGGGGCTTTCGGCACGACCGGAGAGCGCTTCGCCTACGACACGAGCAACGGAGAGCTGTTCTACGACGCGCAGGGCAGCACCGCCGGGAGCACGCCGCAGCACGTCGCCACCCTGACCAACCACCCCGGGGTCGGCACCTCGCAGCTGTTTTTCGTCAGCTGATCGCGGCCTCCTGCGCCTTCATGCGACGGGGGTTCATCGCGGGCGGGTTCCGGGGTTATGATCGGCGCTGACCGGACCCGGGCATCCCGACGAGGGCAACATGGACCAGGACGCCAAAAAGACTGCGCTTCGCATGATCCCCTACGGGATCTACGTGCTGACCGCCGACGACGGCCACGGCAACGTCGCCGCCGCCACCGTCAACTGGGTGACGCAGACCGCGTTTGCCCCGCCGCTCGTCGTGGTCGGGGTCAAAACCGACTCGGGCGCCTACCCGATCGTCAAGAATACCAAGAGCTTCACCCTCAACATGCTCGGCAAGGACGCCAAGGGTGTCGCGTTCACCTTTTTCAAACCGACCAAGCTCGAGGACGGCAAGCTCTCCGGCCAGGCGATCCACAAGGGTAAGAACGGCCTGCCGATCCTCGACGCGGCGCTCGCCGCGGTCGAGTGCAAGGTCACAAGCGTCGTCGAGCAGGGCGACCATCACATCGTCGTCGGCGAGGTCGTCGAGGCACATCTGCCAAAACCAGTCACCGGCCGCCCCGACGCCGCGATCCTCGAGATGAAGGATTTGGGCGACAACGTGTTCTACGGCGGCTGAGCGCGCTGCGCCGCACGGCGCCGTGACGCTCGACGCTCCGCCGTGACGCTCGACCCGACCCCGCTCGGCAATGCGGTGAAAAGGCTTCGCGAAGGCCTCGCGCGGCATCGGCGCGAGCCGTCGGACGAGCAGGTTCGCGACGGCTTGATCCAGCGGTTCGAGTTCACCTATGAGCTGAGTCACCGGATGCTGCGGCGCTACCTGAAGGAGACCGCGCCCTCTCCGGACGAGGTCGAGCGCCTGCCGTTCGCCGATCTGGTCCGCGCCGGAAATGCGCAAGGGCTGTTGCGCGGCGGCTGGCCCGACTGGCGCCGCTTTCGGGAAATGCGGGCGCGCACGAGCCATACCTACGACGCCGATGCCGCGGCCACCGTCGTCGCCGCGATACCGGCATTTCTCGAAGAGGTCGAGCACCTCGATGCCGAACTGTGCCGGCGGCTTGCGTGAGAGGCTCCGCGCAGATCGGTTTGGCCGCGGATCACCGGAGGCTGGTTCGGGGCATCGTTGCCGCGCATTTGCCGCGGGGCACGGCGGTCTGGGTGTTCGGCTCGCGCGCGACCGGGCGTGCGAGGCCGCTTTCCGACCTCGACCTGGCAGTCGATGCCGGCCGGCGGTTGACCCTCGACGAAATCGCCGCCCTCTCCGAGGCGTTCAGCGAAAGCGACCTGCCCTACAAGGTCGACATCGTCGACTGGCACGCCGTCGACGAGCGTTTCCGGCGAATCATCATGGCCGACCGTGAAGAATTGGGCGGTGCGGCGTTGTAATCGACGGCATCGATCGACCCGCGCTCTTGTGCTGGCCCGGCGACGCGAAAAGGTCGTATCCTGAGGCAACGGCGCGGCACTGTCGGCGACATTTCGCGTCGGCAAATGCCCGCCAAGGGCGAGGAGGCTCGCGATGACACGGCAACCCCTGCAATGGCCCGCCGAGGGCAACACCCGCGTCCCCTATCGCGTGTTTGCCGACCCCGAGATCTACCGCGAGGAGTTGGACCGGGTGTTTCTCGGCCCGACCTGGCAGTTTCTGACGCTTGCCGGCGAATTGCCGGAAGCGGGCGACTACCTGACCACCTTTCTCGGCGAGACCCCGGTCATCGTCACCCGTGGCGATGACGGTGCATTGCATGCAATGGTCAACCGCTGCGCCCATCGCGGCAACCTCGTGTGCCTGAAGCGGCGCGGCCACGCCGACAACCTGACCTGCGTCTACCATGCGTGGCGCTACGACCTCGAAGGCAATCTGGACAGTGTCGCTTTTCGTCGCGGCATCGCCGGCAAGGGCGGGATGCCGGCGAGCTTCCGGATCGAGGACCACGGCCTGAAAAAGCTGCGCGTCGACCAGTTCGGCGACCTGGTCTTTGGCACCTTGTCGCCCGATGTCCCGCCGCTCGGCGACTACATCGGCAACCTGATCGGCTCGCGCATTCACCGGGTATTGCACGGCAAGCCCAAGGTCCTAGGCACGACCTCGCAGATCCTGCACAACAACTGGAAGCTCTATTTCGAAAATGTGCGCGACACCTATCACGCGACCTTGTTGCACAGCTTTTTCACGACCTTCCGGATGTCGCGGCTGACCTCCGAGGGCGGGGTCGACATCGCCGAGAACGGCGCGCATCACGCAAGCTACACGCGCAACAAGGTCGACCGCGTCGATGCCGCCACGTCCGACAAGCTCTATGCCGGCATCCCGTCGCTGCGCGAGAACTTCCGCCTCGCCGAGCCGGGCTTTTTGTCGATGACCGAGGAATTCGGCGACGACACGACGACCCAGATCCTGTCGCTGTTCCCGAATTTCGTATTGCAGCAGATCCAGAACAGCGTGGCGTTGCGCCTGGTTTTGCCGAAAGGGCCGGACAAGACCGAGTTGCAGTGGATCTATCTCGGCTTTGAGGAGGACGACGCCGAGATGACGGCGCTGCGGCTGGCGCAGGCCAACCTCGTCGGCCCGGCGGGCTATGTCTCGATGGAGGATGGTGCGGTCGGCAACTTCATCCAGCGCGCGATCCCCGGGTCGGAGGGCGAATGCTCGGTGCTCGAAATGGGCGGCTTCGACCACGTCTCCGAAGCCAACCGCACGACCGAGGCCTCGGTGCGCGGCTTCTGGCAAGCCTATCGCCCGCTGATGGGGTTCTGAGAGGATGGATCTCGCGGCGGTGGTGCGGCGCCTGGAATTGGAGCAGCTCTACGCCGATTACGCCCATTGCCTTGATGCCGACGAACTCGAGCGCTGGCCCGATTTCTTCACCGAGGACTGTTTTTATCGCGTCACCTCGGCCGAGAATTACGAGGCGGGCCTGCCGCTCGGGCTCATTTATGCGACCTCCCGCAACATGGTGCAGGATCGCGTCAGCGCCTTGCGCGAAGCCAACATCTACGAGCCGCAGCGCTATCGCCACCTGGTCTCGTCATTGCGGATCGTCGGCGACACCGCGGGCGCTCTCGACATCGAAGCGAACTTCCTCGTGGTGCGCACGATGCAGGACGGCGACATGACGATTTTCGCCGCCGGCCACTATGTCGACCGGGCCGTGCGAGACGGCGCCGGCTGGAAATTCGTGCGCAAGGAGGTCGTGCTCGACAGCCGCCAGGTCGACACCCTGCTGGCGATCCCGCTCTAATCGGCGGGGGAGCGTCGGCCGCGGCGGTTTCCCGGATCAGCGCTGCGAGGCGGGCATGGCGGCCAAATCTTACGCCTATGTGATCGTCGGCGCGGGTTCGGCCGGCTGCGCCCTCGCCAACCGCCTCAGCGAAGACGCCGGCGCGAGCGTCCTTGTCCTCGAAGCCGGCGGCTGGGACCGCGACCCGCTGATCCACATCCCGCTCGGCTGGGGCCGCATGCTTCAGCAGCGCCGCAACGACTGGATGTATTTCGCCGAGCCCGAGGCGGCGGTGGACGGCCGCGCCGTCGAATGCGCGCGCGGCAAGGTCGTCGGCGGCTCGTCCTCGATCAACGCGATGGTCTACGTGCGCGGCCATCGCGCCGACTACGAGCGCTGGGCGGCGGGCGGGCTCGACACCTGGTCCTACGCCCATGTGCTCCCTTATTTCCGCCGCCAGGAAAGCTGGGAGGGCGGCGCCGACGCGTATCGCGGCGGCGAGGGTCCGCTGACCGTCAGACGCTCGCGTTATGCCGACCCCTTGATCGACGCCTATGCCGCCGCCGGCGTCGCCGCCGGATATCCGCAGACCGACGACTACAACGGTGCGCAGCAGGAGGGTTTCGGCCGCTCCCAAATGACGATCCGCAACGGGCGGCGGTGCAGTGCCGCGGTCGCCTATCTGCGGCCGGCACTGGCGCGGCCCAATCTCGAGATCGCGGTCGAGGCGCTGGCGACGCGCATCCTGTTCGAGGGCGGCCGCGCCGCCGGCGTCGAATATGAGAAAGCCGGCGAACGCCACGTCGCTTATGCCGAACGCGAGGTGATCCTCGCGGGCGGTGTCGTCAACTCGCCGCACCTGTTGATGCTGTCGGGAGTGGGCGACCCGGAGATGCTCGCCGCGCACGGCGTCGCGGTCACGAGCCCGTTGCGCGGCGTCGGGCGCAACCTGCAGGACCACATCTCGGCGCCGGTGGCTTACGCCCGCAAGGAGCCGGGCCCGCTGCACGCCGCGATGCGCGCCGACCGCATTGCGTGGGAGTTGGCGAACGCGTATTTCCGCGGCCGCGGGATCGCCGCCGACCTGCCGGGCGGGCTGATGGCGTTTCTGAAATCGGGGCTGGGGAACGGCTCCACGGCCGCGGTGCCCGATGTCCAGCTGCTGTTCAACGCCGCGCCGATGGCGGCCTCGCCCTATTTTCCGCCGGTTCGCGCGGCCTACGCCGACAGCTTTGCCTGCCGCGCAGTGGTGTTGCGCCCGGAGAGCCGCGGCCGGATCGAACTCGTCGCGCCCGACCCCCGGGCGCCGGCGCGCATCCGGCAGAATTTTCTGGCGACCGAGCGCGACCGGGCAACCCTGCGCGCCGGCATCCGGATGGTCCGCGGCATCGGCGGCGGGGCCCCGCTTGCATCGTTCGCCAAGTCCGAGCTGGCGCCCGGCCCCGACCGCCGGTCCGACGCCGAAATCGACGCCTACATCCGCGCCACCGCGATCACGGTGCACCACCCGGTCGGCACCTGCAAGATGGGCCGGCCGAGCGACCCCGCGGCGGTGGTCGACCCCGAACTGAAGGTGCTCGGCGTGGACGGGCTGCGCGTCGTCGATGCCTCGGTCATGCCCGACCTGGTCGGCGGCAACATCAACGCGGTCGTCATCATGATTGCCGAAAAGGGCGCCGACCTGATCCGCGGGACGCCGCCCCTCAACCCGGTGAATGTCTGAGCGATCGGCACGCCGGAGCGCCCGATGCCAGAGAATGGCGAGTCGGTGCCGTTTGCGCGGGCGGAGCCCACGGCTGTCCGCTTCAGCAAATCCGGTAGCAATGGCTCGATCTCATGCAACCCTCAGCTCGCTTTGGCCGTGGGAGGTGTTAGCGCTGTTAATTCCCGGTCGACCCGAATGCAGACCTGAACCGGACAGCTGTGGATCACGTTTGGGCAAAGAAAGCTATAAGGTGTAGAGGGGGCGACAACAGCGACCTTACGTTGCAGAAGTCGCAGAACCGGAGAGCCGCAGCCGCGGCCCATTATGCCATAGGCCTGTCCCGAGCGCGCGCTGACCGCAGACGCGTGTTTTTACTGTAAATTTGGTCGCTTGCTCGATTTGAATATTGCCCGCGCCCGACGTTTTGAAATCGGCGCGCCGCTGAAGACAGCTGGGGAATGCTGTCGCCGGGTTGCGCCGAGGTGGAATTAGCCTCGCGGGCCGCGCGCAAACGCGCTAATATAACAAGACCAAAACGAGCCGAAGCGGTCACAGGCGGTCCGAGGTGCGGTGGCTATGTCCTTGAGCGGAGATCGTCGACAACGGCTCTGTTTAAGCCGCGTCAGCGGTGCCGCCGCGGTGGCGCGCGGCGCTCGGCCGAGCCCGGTGCCGGGGGGTTGGGCGCGCGCGTTGCCGGCGCTACTCTCGGGGACGGTTGCGCTGACGGCGCTGCCGCTCGGGGCGGCGGCCGGTGATCCCTCCACCGACGACTTGAACAAGCTGCGCGCCGACATCCAAAAGGAGATCGCCGCGCTGAAAAAGCAGGAGGCGAAGCTCCACCAGCAGTTCATCGACCTCGATCGCCGCAGCAAGGTGCTCGACCAGAAAAGCGTGCTGCTCGACGAGCAGCTTCGCAACCTGCGCGCGACCGGCATCGGCGCCGCCAGCGTGGTCCCGGCGGGGGTCGGAGCCCCCGGTTCGACGGCGACGATCTCCAGCGCGCCGACGGTCGGTTCGCCGACGCCCCCCCCAGCCTCCGGCATCGAGGTGGCGCAGGCGCCGGCGGCCGCGCCACCCGCCCCGGCGACGGGCGGCGAGCCGGCGGCCCCTCCCCCGGCGGGAGGTGAGTCGGCGCCGATCCAGGGCCCCTCGGCGGCGCAGCAGCAAGCGCGGCAGGTCGTCGAGACGGCGCCGACCCTGTCGACCGCCGGCGGCGTGCTGACCCCCAAGGGCCAGTTCGTCCTCGATCCGTCGATCGAATACGACTACTGGTCGCAGAACCAGCTCGGGGTCAACGGCTTTCAGATCATTCCCGGGATCACGTTCGGCAACATCTTCGCCAACCGTGTCGAGCAAAACATCACGACCGCGGCGCTGACCGCGCGCTATGGCATAACCGACCGGTGGGAGATCAACGTCAAGGTCCCCTACGTCTACAACACGGGCTCGACAATCAGCCTGATCCCGGTCGGCACGACCGCCGAGCTGTTGACCCTCAACGCCAGCGGCACCGGCATCGGCGACATTCAGTTCGGCTCGAGCTACCAGTTCAACACCGGCGAGAACGGCTGGCCGATCTTTGTCGGCAATGCGCTGGTCAAGACCGCCACCGGCGTCAGCCCGTTCAATGTTCCGATTGTCACCGTCAACGACCCGAACGGCGAGTTTCTCGAGGGCCAGCCGACGAGATTGGCGACCGGCACCGGCTTTTACGCGGTCGAGCCGAGCTTGACGATCCTGATGCCGACCGCACCGGGGGTTCTGTTCGCCAACATCCAGGACATCCACAATCTCGGCCGGACGGTCAACATCCAGAGCGTCAACGGCGGCCCGCCGACCGCCGCCTACCTGCAGCCCGGCGAGAACCCGGCGGTGACCTTTGGCATCGGTTTTTCGCTAAACGACCGCGCGGCGCTGACCTTCAGCTACCAGCAGCAGCACGTCTTCACCGCGTTTGAAAACCATCAGGCGATTTCCGGCTCGCCCTATTCGTTCGGGACCTTCAATTTCGGTCTCGGCTACCAGATCACGCAGTCGACCCGTTTGAACCTGAGCGTCGGGATCGGCGCCGGCCCGAACACCCCGGTTGCGAAGGTGCTGCTCGAAGTGCCATACAAATTTTCGCTGTAAATCCGCGGAAACGCGCTGCCCTCCGCGGGCGCGGGGACGCCGAAGCACGGTCCGAGTCCGCGCCCCAATGAGCGTTGCTGCTGACGTGGCCGCAGGGGATCCGTGGCGCGCCGGCAACCGGACACGGGGGGTCACGACGCGGCGGCGATCGCGGCCGGCCGCTCCGTCGGCCGCGGCAGCGGATCGGACACTGGCTGGATCTGCCGCTTCATCTCCTCGATCTCGGGCTCGCTCAGGGTCTCGGTGCGCAGCAACGCCGCCGCCGTGCGGTCGAGCAGCGCGCGGTTGCGCTGCAACACCGAGGTGGCGACCGCAAAGGCGTGGTCGACAAGCGTGCGGACCGCGCGGTCGACCGCCGCGGCGGTGCCGTCACTGTAAACCCGCTCCTGCGGGACCGGGTAGGCCGGCTGCAGAAACGGCTGGCGGTCGCGGTCGTAGGCGACGTTGCCGAGCGCCTCGCTCATGCCGTAGCGCAGCACCATGGCGCGGGCGATGTCGGTGGCGCGGGCGAGGTCGTCGGCCGCCCCCGTCGAGATCTCGTCGAACACGAGCTTTTCCGAGGCCCGGCCGCCGAGCAATGCCGCCATCTTGTGATCGAGCTCGGCGCGCGTCATCAGGTAGCGGTCCTCGATCGGCCGCTGGATCGTGTAGCCGAGCGCGCCGACCCCGTGCGGGATGATCGACACCTTGTGCACGGTTTCGAGGCCCGGCAACGCGAGCCCGACCATCGCATGCCCGAGCTCGTGGTAGGCGACAACGCGGCGCTCCAGCGGGTTCAAGAGGCGGTTGCGCTTTTCGAGGCCGGCGACCATGCGCTCGATCGCGTTGTTGAAATCCGTCATCTCGACCGCCTCGGCGTTGCGCCGGGTGGCAAGCAGGGTTGCCTCGTTGACGAGGTTCGCAAGATCGGCGCCGGTAAAGCCGGGGGTCAGGGCCGCGATCTGCTCCGGCTTCACATCGGCGGCGAGCCGCGCCTTTTTCAAGTGCACCGCCAGGATCTGCTCGCGCCCGGTCTTGTCCGGCCGGTCCACCAGGATCTGGCGGTCGAAACGGCCGGCGCGCAGCAATGCCGGGTCCAGCACCTCGGGGCGGTTGGTGGCGCCGAGCAGCACGAGGCCGCTCATCGGGTCGAACCCGTCGAGCTCGGCCAGCAGCTGGTTCAGGGTCTGGTCCTTTTCGTCGTGTCCGCCGCCGACAAACTGGCCGCGGGCGCGGCCGAGCGCGTCGAGCTCGTCGATAAAGATGATCGCCGGCGCGTGCTGGCGCGCCTGCTCGAACAGGTCGCGCACCCGCGCCGCGCCGACGCCGACAAACATCTCGACAAATTCCGAGCCCGAGATCGAAAAGAACGGCACCCCGGCCTCGCCGGCGACGGCGCGGGCAAGCAAGGTCTTGCCGGTGCCGGGCGGGCCGACCAGCAGCACCCCCTTGGGGGGGCGCCCGCCGAGCCGGCCGTAGACCTTCGGGTCTTTCAGGAAATTGACGATCTCTACGAGCTCCTCCTTGGCCTCGTCGACCCCGGCGACATCGGCGAAGGTGGTCTTGGTTTCCTTCTCGACATAGACCCTCGCATGGCTCTTGCCGATCTGCATGACGCCGCCGAGCCCGCCCTGGCCGAAGCGGCGGATCGCGAACATCCAGATCCCGACAAACACGATCGCCGGCAAAATCCACGACAGGATGTCGCGGATGAAGTGGTTCTCCACGACGCCGCTGTAGGTGACGCCGTGCTTGTCGAGGCTTTGCGCCAGGTCGGCGGGCACCCGGGTCGTCACAAACTTGTCGAGCCCGCCGGGCTCCGCCTTTTTCAGCGACCCGGTGATGTAGCTCGGGCCGATCTCGACATCGGCGACCTGATCTTGGTTGAGCAAGGTCTGAAACTTGCTGTACGGGATCGGCGTGCGCTGGGTGCTCTGCAGATAGAGGCTCTGAATCCACAGCATGCCGAGAACCGCGGCGATCACGTACCAGAAGTTGATGTGAACTTTTTTGTCCATGGGCGGGGGTCCGGGCTGCTAGCGGGTCGCGGCAGCCGAGCGACGGGCCGCCGGGTTGATTTTGTGGACCATAACGTAGTCCGCACGGCAGGCGCAGCGCGGCATTCAATCTTCCTCCGCGGTGGCGGGAACTGGCCTCGGCGCCAGCGCGCGGCGCGCGACCCATTCAAGGCTGAGCCCCTGGACGACAATCGAAAACACGACAATCCCGTAAGCAACCGTCAGCAGCGCGTCCTTATATGGGGTCGGCGGCAGCCCCAGCGCTAGCGCCACCGAGATGCCGCCGCGCAATCCGCCCCAGGTCAGCACCAGAAACGACCCGAAGCGGCCGGGCAGGCGCAGGCTGAGCGGCAATGCCGAGCCGGTGACGCTGACCCAGCGCGCAACCAGCACGATCGGGATCATCGCGGCGGTCGCCAACATCGCTCGCCGCTCCAGGTCGATCGCCGCAATCTCGAGCCCGATCAGCAGAAACAGCAGCGCGTTCAGCGTGTCGTCGACAAGCAGCCAGAACGTCTTCAGATGCTGACGCGTCGTCTCGCTCATCGCCCATTGCATGCCGTGGTTGCCGATCAGGATGCCTGCGACGACGACCGCCACCGGGCCGGAGACGTTCAGGATCCCGGCAAGGCTGTAGGTCCCGGTGACGAGGGCAAGCGAGATGATCAGCTCGACATTGTAGTCGTCGACCCCGCGAATCATCAGAAACGCGCCATAGCCGAGCGCCAGGGCGAGCAGCCCGCCGCCGACCGCCGACAGCAAAAACGCGCCGGCGATCGCGAATGCCCCGTGCTCGCCGTCGGTCCCGATCGCCAGCGACAGCAGCAGCGAAAACAACACGACCGCGATGCCGTCGTTAAACAGGCTTTCGCCGGCGATGACTGCCTGCAACGACTGCGGGATGCCGACCCGGCGCAGCACCAGCAACACCGCGACCGGGTCGGTCGGCGAGATCAGCGCGCCGAACACCAAGCACCAGGCGAGCGGGATGCCCATCGCCAACGCGTCCGAAACGCCGAGCAGCGCCGCCGCGACCAGCGCCGTCGAGAGCACGGTGCCGAAGATGGCAAGCGCCAGGATCGTCCACTTGCGCGCAACAAGTTCTGCGAAATCAACTTCCAGCGCGCCGGCAAACAATAAAAAGCTTAAAAAGCCGTTGAGAAGCGCTACCGGAAGGTTAACCTCGGTAAGCACCCTGCGGATCGCGAGCTTGAGGCCGAGGTGCGGGAATGCCGCCCCGACCGCAATCAGAACCACCGCGCTCAGCAGAGCCAGCAGCAGCAAACCCACTGTAAGCGGCAGGCGAAGAAACCGATAGTTCAGGTAGCCGAAAATTCCAGCCAACACCAGCAGCAATGCCAGCAGGTCAAACGGCGATTTCATTATTCACCACTTTTATCATTAGTTCAAGAATGGCGAATGTATGTGCTCGTATTAGCTGACTGTAGGGTGATAGCCGCGAGATGAGCGGCTTTGCGGGTGTGATACGATCCGCGATCATTTGTCATGGGATGGCGAAATTCAGCGCGTTCAGCCCGGCGCGGCGCTGCAAGAGGGCGCCTTGTGACATTCCGATGTACCCATCGCAGCTCAGCCATGTCCTTGAAACTCGCACCGCCGCACGTACCTAGACCGCGGGAGACTAGACAATCGAGATCGTGGCATGATCCAGAGTAGCTTAGAAAATGTTTCGACATCGCCGCGCCGGGCGAGCGTGTCGGCGCTGCGGGGGTCGGCGGCCGGTCTCGCCATGATGCTGGCGTTGGCCGTTTGGCCGACCCCGGGGTCGGCGACCGCGGAGAGCGCCGGGGACACCGTCCAGGGGCTCTACAACAGCTTGCTCGTGACGATGCGCAACGGCTCGACTTTGGGCGGCAGCGGGCGCTATGCGCAGATCGCGCCGGTCATTCGCCGGAGCTTTGACCTGCCGTTTATGGCGCGCCTGGCGTTTGGCCCGGGGTGGGCCGCCTTAAGCCCGGCCCAGCAGCAGCAGGTGACCGAGAGCTATGGCCGTTATATCTCGGCGGTGTACGCCGACCGCTTCGACAGCTATCACGGCCAAAAGCTGGACGTGACCGGCCAGCAGCAAAACCCGTACGGGCTCATCGTCACCAGCCGGATCGTCAAGTCGGACGGCGACCCGGTCGAGGTCGACTATCTGATGCGGCAGGATGGCGGCAACTGGCTGATCGCCGACATCTACCTAGACGGCTCGATCAGCGAAGTGGCGACGCATCGCTCGGAGTTCGTCGACATCCTGCGCAGCCAGGGCGTCGACGGGCTGATCGCGGCCTTGAACCGCAAGGCCGACATGCTGACCGCGACCAACGCGCGCGCCGACTGAGCGGGCGGCAACCGCCCAAGCGGCCCGCGCACGCCCAAGCACCTAGCGGGTGTGCAACCCGCTGGGGCCGACGACGACGGCCATCGGGCTGGGCTGCGGGGACGGCGGCGCGACACCGGAGGGCGGGTTCCCCGATGTGGACGCCGCGCTCGCGCTCCCCGGGGCAGGCGAATAAGGCTGCTCGCAGGCAGCGACCAGCAGGGCGACGGCCGACACGACCAAAAGTGCGGTAAAGGTGCTCATCTCTCACTCGGCGTAAGGTGCGTAGGCGCTCATATTGGCCCAGCGCTCAACCGCCGGTCAACCACGCCCGAGCGCCCTCCAGGTCTCTACGAACGAGGAGCGAGCCCCGCGGGTCGATGCCTCGTTCGTGCCGCCGAACCTGCTTACGCAGCTGAATCGGCATAGGTGTAGACCTTGGCCTCCCAAGGAAAGATCGCCTCGCGCCCGACATAGGCCGGGTCTACGTCGCGGCCCTGGGTGACTTCGACCCATTTCTTGCCGGCGGGAGCCGGTCCGGGCCATGTCGGGACGACGTAGTCGCTGCCCTGGGCTGACGCGAAATCGGAGAAATTGGCGAGCACGATGACCGGCAATGCCGCGGCAGCACCGCCGCGCCGCCAGACGACGACCCGCTTGCCGGCGCCGAAATCCGCCCAGATGAAGTCTGTGTCGTTGACCGCCAGCGCCGGTGCGGTCGTGCGCAGTTTTATCAATGTTCTGACGTAGGCGTAAATCCTGCGCCGCATCGGGCCGTAATAGCCGTCCGGATTGCCAAAACGGTCGCTGCTGGCGCCCGCGGTCAGCCGCCCGAAATTGACCGGGTTGACTTGCTTGCCGCCGGCCTGCGTGACATTCCCGTTCGCGTCGAAGAAATCGTGCTGGTCGGCGAACTCCTCGCCGGCGAGCAGCATCGGGATGCCGACCGCGGTCAAGAGACACACAAAGGCGAGCTTGATGCGCTTTTCGATGTCTTCGTCCGACATGTCGCGCAGCATCGTGAACAGCCGCTCGTGGCGAAACCCCTCGACATCGTGCTTGGTAATGTAGTTGACCGCCTGCGCGCCGTCGGTAAAGACGCCGCCGAGCCGGCAGTCGATCGCTTTTCTGACGCTCCATTCGAAATCGTCGCCGCCGGTGCTCTCGCCGAGGATCGCGGCGCGCACCCGGCCCTGGAAATCCTCGTTCCACAGCCCGTCGAGCCGGTTCTGCCGCAATAGGCCCGAAGGCAGGCTCAACTCCTCGCCGACGACAATGAACCGGGCATCGGCGCCGCTCGCCGGGTCGAGACCGGCATCGGCCCAGCGCCGGCGGAACGCCTCGCGCCCGAGATCCTTGAACGCCTCGACGAAGTCCCAGCTGGCGACATTCTCGACGCTGTCGATCCGCACCCCGTCGACGCGGAAATCGCGCATCCACCGGGTCAAGTAGGTCAGCATCAGCTGGCGGGCCGGATAGAAGGCCCCGACCTCGCCGGAAACCGGGTCGTAGGTCGTGACCGGCCTGGCATAGCGCCACAACGTGCTGCCAAAGCCGTTGCGCGGGCTGCGCGAGCCGTCGGAGCGGCCCGAGGTCAACGCGTCGGGGTCGGCGGGATCGGCGTTCGGGTCGTCGAGGCAGAAATCCGGCGCGTCGATGTGGTTGTAGGGCTCCTCCTTGGCGAACGCCATCACCGCGTCGATAAAAAACCGGATCCCCTGGCGGTGGCAGGCCTCGACAAGTCCGGCAAGGTCGCGGTTGGCGGTCGGCGACAGGTTGCCCTCGGGATAGCCCAGCTCGTAGTCGGGGGCGAGGTAGTGCGACGTGTCGTAGCCCCACTCGCGTTTGTAAAAGCTGTCGGCCGGCGGCAGCAATTCCAATGCGTTGACCCCGAGATCGGCGAGGTACGCCTGCCCCACGTCGAGCAACGACAATTCGGCGAAGTTGGCGCCGCCGATCCGCTCGTCGAGCAGTGCGGTCACGTCGAGGAACGTAGCGGTGGCGCGCTCGGGCTCGTTCAGCGACCGGCTCAATGCCCACGCGGTCGGCAGTTCGTAAATTACCAGCTGGTTGTTCGTAGCGAGCGCATTCGGCGCGTCGGGCGCGGCGAACACCGCGCCCTCGCCGCCCGGGTCGGCGTCGCCGAGGCGCCCTTGGCCGAGATGGCGGATCACCGCGGCGGGCTGGCTGTTGTCGCTCGCTTCCGGCGGAAAGATTCGCCAGTCGACGCAGCCGGCAAACGGGTCGGTCACCGCGATGCGGGCGGGCGCGTGCTGTGAGGACCGGCTGTCGTCGACCTCGAACCAGTAATGGTAGACCGCACCGTTGTCTAGCCCGCACCCCGCCGCAGCAACCGTGAACAACCCGGCAAGGTCCGCCACCGGCGCGAGCGCAATGCGGCGCACGCCCGCCAGCGTCGGCGGGTTTCCCGGAACCAGCCGCCCGACCACCAATTGCGGCGCCGCGGCCTGCGGGCGCGGGCACCACAACACAAAGCCGGCGGTGCGGCGGTCGAGAATGTCGGCGCTGATCGGCATGACGCCCGCCTGTCGAAGCACTTCGAGGACAACAGCAAACCGCCTGCTACGATAGCGCATCCTCGACAAAAGGCTGTGAGCCCGCTCACACCGGGCGCCGCGGGCCGTCCCAACCCGGGCACGGCCGCGACCCCGCCGAGAAACGCTAATCTATTCTGAAGGGACCCCGGCGACCTTGGAGCCGGGCTTGTTCGGTCGAGGATGCCGTCGTTTCTGAACGTCCTGTTGTGCGCGTCGAGCGAGCTGCTGCTCGCAGTCGCGGTCGGCCTGCCGGTGGCGCGCCGGCTTGTTTCGCAACCGCCGCTGGCCCTGGCGTTGGCGCCGGCCCTCGGCTGGGCGGTGTTCAACACGCTCGCATTGCCGATCCTGTCATTCACCGGGTTCGGGCGTGCGACCGCGGCGATCCTGTCCAGCGCGGCGGTTCTCGGCGGGCTCGCCGCGTCGCTGGGGCGGTCGCCGCGGTCGGCGCCGCACGAACCTGGCCGTGTCACGCCCTGGGCCTACGGCGCCGCGGGATTGCTGGCGGCGGCACCGGCGCTCGCTCTCTGGCCGAAATACCGCGACGGCGGCGTCGTGCTCGGCGAAGCGATGTTCGACCATTCGAAAGCGGCGATCATCGACGACATCGTCCGCCTCGGCCTGCCGCCCGGCAATCCGTTCTTCGCCGAAAGCGGCCCCCGGCTCGTCTATTACTACCTGTGGCATTTCAGCGGCGCGATCCCGGCGGCGCTGTTTGGCGCGAGCGGGTGGGAAGCCGACATAGCGCTGACCTGGTTCACCGCTTTTGCCTCGCTCGGGCTGATGATGGGGCTCGCGGTCCGGCTCGGCGGACGCAGCCTCGCGGCGCCGTTCGTCCTCCTCCTCAGCCTTGCCGCCTCGCTGAGGCCTCTGCTCCGGCTCGTCGTCCCCCCCGATTTCCTCGACCGGGCTCTCTCCCCGGGTCCGTGGCCGGAAGGCTGGATCTTTCAAGCGAGCTGGGCGCCGCAGCATCTGGCGTCGGCCAGCTGCGTCGTCCTCGCGGTGCTGACCATGTCGCGCCTGGCCGCGCCGCGCGGCTGGCTGACGGTCCCGCTGCTCGCCGTCGTCGTCGCCGCCGGTTTTGAAAGCTCGGCCTGGGTGGGCGGGGTGGTCTTCGCGGCCGCGGCGATACCGATCGGGCTGGCATTTCTGCTGACCGCCGAGGATGGTCGCGCCCGCCGGCACCTGCTCTTCGCGGCCGTGATCGCGGCGGTTCTCGCGATGATCATCGCGCTCCCGTTTTTGCGCGACGAGCTCGGCGCGGCCGCGGCACGGCATGCCGGCTCCCCGATCGCGTTTCGGCCGTTCCCGGTGCTGGGCGAGATCGTGCCGGCCAATCTTCGGCCTATCCTCGACTTGCCGGCCTACTGGGCGATCCTGTTGGTCGCCCAGCTTCCGGCGATCTATCTCGCAGGCACCTGGGAAACCGCCGAAGCATTCGCCGATCGACGAACAGCGCCGGCGGAACAACGTTTGGTCGTCGCGCTCGCGCTGCTCGCCGGAGCGAGCCTCGCGGTGCCGTGGCTCTTTGCCAGCACGATCGCCAACAACGATCTCGGCTGGCGCGGCGTGCTCCCCGGCGTCCTCGTGCTGACGATCTTCGCCGCGGCCGGTCTCGCCCGCTGGTTCTTCGCGCGCCGGGCGTTGGCGGTGGCAGCGCTCGCCTTCGCGGCGCTTGGCGTTTTCGGTGGGGCGCTGAACGTCGAGCAGAATGCCTTGGGCCTGCCGGCATCGTCCGCGCCAAGCCTCGCCGCGGCGCCCGCGCTGTGGGCGGCGGTGCGCCGCCACACCGCACCCGACGAACGCGTCGCCAACAACCCGCTGTCCCTCGCCGACAGCGTGCGCTGGCCGGTCAACATCTCCTGGGCTCTATTGGCGAACAGGCGCTCCTGTTACGCGGGTTGGAACCTGCCGCGCGCTTTTGTGCCGT
>Ga0210390_10002214_pt1 | contig 17388 bp, 15 predicted proteins | sample IncBWH11OmetaG_FD_161050 | JGI IMG/M metagenome (GOLD analysis project Ga0210390, IMG submission 161050) | Forest soil microbial communities from Barre Woods Harvard Forest LTER site, Petersham, Massachusetts, United States - Inc-BW-H-11-O ... | reverse complement strand
CGTTATCACGATGATGTCGTCAAGGATGGCGACCGCTGGCTCTTCCGTCGCCGCGAGGAGTTCCCCGTGCAGTACCGTCCCGGGCCGCCGCCAATGTCGGGCACGGCGATGTCGGTCAGCTCGGCAACGATGCTCGACGGCGTCTAAGAGGTCAGCGCCTAACAGATCAGAGCGCTGCCAGCGTGTGATCGTTGCTGACGCGCGTGGTCGTGGCGGGTCGCCGGGCAGCCATGACTTTGTCGTTGGCCTGGTGGATCGCGCGGTACGCCTCGACCGTCCGCAGCTTGTGCCAGCGGGCGTAGGCCTCCACATCTTCCTTCGTACCCTGCTCGAGCAGCTCGATCAGGTGCGTGTGCTCGTTTACTGCTTCCTCGGACCGGTGCGGCAGGTATACAAACATCGTCGACCGCAGCCGGTCGAGCCGGGCGTTGGTCTGCTCAAGCAAGTCGACCAGGTAGGCGTTCGGGCACCGGGAGATGATGGCCGCATGGAGCGCCCGGTTCAGCTTGCTGAACCGGAGCGGATCCGCGTGCGCGGCGGCTTGCTCCATGCCGGCGGAGATCTTCCGCAGCCGGGTGATGTCGGAGCGGCGGAGGTTCGTCTGCGCTTCCGCGCTAGCGGCCCCTTCGAGAATGGCCAGTGTGACCATGGCCTGCTCCCACGACGTCGAGTCGACCGGAGAGACGACAGCGCCAACGTTCGGCGTGAACCGCACCCAGCCCTCGGCTTCAAGGCGGCGGAGGGCCTCCCGCACCGGTATCGGGCTGACGCCAAGCTCGCGGGCTAGGGCATCAATATTGAGCCTGGCGAGCGGGGCGATGCTGCCGGAGAAAATCCGGTCTCGAAGGATCGTATAAGTGCGTTCCTGCTTGTTCACAGCTCTCCAGCGTAGTTGTTCCTGGCGCATGCGCACCCCATTGCAGGCGCCTTTCCGTATCTGCCGGTGCGGGAGCCACGGTCCTGACGGCTGGTCCAGAAAAGCTATACGATGCCGGACATGACGACCATGCCCCAGGTAGACATGCCGGACTGGATCAGGACGCTCGCGGCATCGCGTCCCTTTGGCCAGGACGATCGTCGCGGAACCGCCAACCTGATCGATGCGGCCGCGCGAGCCAGGGCCGCTGCCTGCATCCAGACCGGGGCGTCAGTGAGCCTGGCCCGGCCGCTACGCGGTCATGACTACAACGCCTCGGCCGAACGGCCCGGCTTCTGGCACGAGACCTGGTACCGGCCCGACACCGACGGCACCGGCTGGGGACAGGACCACCTGATCCTCAATTCGCATGGCCTGCAGAACACCCACCTTGATGCCCTGAATCACGTCGCCGTGGACGGCACCTTCTACGGCGGACGACCGGTTGATGAACCGGAGCAGGGCTCTGCTGACGTGCTGGCCCCGAGCGGGCTCGTCACCCGCGCTGTCTATGTCGACATCCCCGGTCACCGCGGCACCGACTGGGCCGACCGCCCGGTGGACGGCGCGGACATCGACGCAGCGCTCGGGGCGGCCGGGCTCGCATTCGAGCCGGGCGACGCGCTGTGCCTGGACATGGGTCGCGACCGCTTCGAGTCAGCCCGCGGCCACGATCTCGGTGGTCCCGAGACTGACCAGGATGCCGGCGGCGGGCTGTCAGGCGACGGCGCTCGCTGGCTAGCCGAGCACGGGATCTCCGTCCTGGCCTGGGACATGCTGGACTCACGTGAGGCCAAGCTGACGCATGGCTCGGCGCACATGCTGACGTGGGCGATCGGTCTCCTGCTCCTCGACAACTGCGACTTCGCCGCGCTGCGTGCCGCGCACGGGCCAGGCAGCAAGGTGGTGGGGGCGCTGGTCGTGTCCCTGCTCGCGGTGCCCGGGTCGAACGGCGTGAACCTGAATCCGCTCGTGCTGAGCTAGCAGCAAAACGGGCTAGCCCTAGAACATATAGGATCTCCTGGGTGCGCTATCGGCCCGAGGCGCCTCACACTGCAGTCAGGATCACACGGCGGTGAGGATCACACGGCGGTGAGGGCCGGGGCCAGGCGCCGCCATGCCTCAAGCGGCAAGGCCTCGTCACTCCCGCCGAGGACGTAGATGCACACGTGGTCGGCGCCAGCGTCGAGGTGCGCGCGGATGCGGGCCGCGATCACCTCCTCGTCGCCGTGCGCCACCAGCGCATCCACGAGTCGGTCGCTCCCGTGGCCGGCGACGTCGTCGTCGCCAAAACCCAGGCGGCGGAGATTGCGCACATAGTTAGGCAGCCGCAGATAGTCGGCGACGAAGTTCCTGGCGAGATCGTGGCCGCGTCGCTGGTCGGCATCCAGGACGACCGCCTGCTCAGGGGCAAGTACGTGGCCAGCACCGAGGATCTGGCGGGCGAGCGCAGTGTGCTCCGGCGGCACCAGATACGGGTGCGCACCGCCAGCGCGGGCACGGGAGAGCGACAGCATGCGTGGCCCAAGCGCCGCGAGGAGCCGGTCGGACGCCGGCCCGGCCGCGTCGGCCGCGTCTAGCGCGTCCAGGTAGCCGACCATTCTCGAGTATGGCTGCGTGTATGGCCCGCGGCGCGCGGACTCGACGAGCGGCGCATGGCTGTTGCCCAGGCCGAGGAGGAACCGCGAACCGAATCGCGTCACCAGATCAGCTCGCCTGGTCGCCACTTCTACCGGATCATGCATCCATATATTGAGTACGCCCGTAACGAGGGCGATCCGGCGGGTGGCGGCCAGCAAGTACTCAATCTCAGTCAGGACGTCGCCGCCTGCGTCCGGAATAAAGATCGCCGTGTACCCGAGGTCTTCGAGTTCCGCAGCAGCGGCAGCGCGGGCACCGCGATCCGGGTTGTATCGCAACTCACGGCTCCAGATCCCAATGCTGCCCAGGTCAACTGGCATAGCCGTACCAACTTTCTGCTGGCGGCGGAGCCCGGCGCCCCGCGCGTATCGCTGTTAATCCGGCCGCAGGCGGCAGCGACGAGACGAGATCGTGATCGTCTCTCCGTCAGCAACCCTCGACGGCCGGCCAATCTGTGTCTACAGTTTCATATACGTTTCTGCCAGGTAAACGCGATCACCCCCCCAGGAGGTCGAGTCCATGTCGGCTCGTCAGACTCAGCGGCCTCAGGCGCGTCGTCGACGGATTCCGGAGTGGTCTTGTCCCACCGTCACAGTCAGCAACACCGTCCCACTCAGGAAGGCCTCGGGGGCCAGGTCATATATCAGCTCCGAGCCAGCACGATGACGACCGGCGAGGAGGCCGCGGTCGTTGACGCGCCAGGAGCGCCCAGCGCCGCTGATGTCCTGGTCCGCGTCGAGCATCTAGCCAAGGCGTTCGGCGCGACGCAGGCGCTCAAGGACTGCTCATTCGAGCTGCGCGCCGGCGAGGTGCATGCCCTCGTGGGAGAGAACGGCTCGGGTAAGAGCACGCTGGTCAAGGTCCTCAGCGGCGTGCACATCCCCGATGCGGGCCGGGTCGAGGTGGCCGGGACCGAAGCACAGCTGCGGAACCCGAAGGCGGCGCTTGACCACGGTATCGTCACCGTCTTCCAGGAAGTTCTCGTCGCCCCGACCCGCTCCGTCCTCGACAACGTGTGGCTCGGCTTTGACGACACCTGGCGGACGAAGGTCTCGACGCGCGAAAAGCGGCGCCGTGCCAGGGAAGCGCTCGATCAGCTTCTCGGCAGGCCCCTTGATCTCGGCGCGCTCGTGGAGGACCTCTCGCTCAGCGACCGCCAGGCCTGCTGCATCGTCCGGGCCCTGCTGCGGCGCCCGCGCATCCTGATCCTCGACGAGGCGACGTCAGCGCTCGATGTGGCGACCCGCGACCGGCTTTTCGCCCTCGTCGGCACGCTGGCTGCCGACGGCGTCGGCGTCATCTTCATCACCCACCGGATGGACGAGATCGAGGAGATCGGCGATCGGATCACGGTCATGCGCTCGGGCGAGACGGTCGCCAACCTGACCAGGGCGTCGTGGACGACCCACGACCTCGTCCGCCTGATGACCGGATCGGACGAGCTGGAATCCGCCGGCCAGCGGGAGACGGAGTCGGCCGAAACCCGCCACGGGGCGCCGGTCATGACGATCCGCGGGCTCAGGCTCCGGCCCGATGGCAAGCCGATCGATCTGACGGTGCATGCGGGCGAGCTCATCGGGCTCGCCGGACTCGAGGGTCACGGCCAGAACGAGTTCCTCGAGGCGCTGTGGGGCGAGAACATCGTGGCGGGCGAGGTCATCCGCCACCTACCCGATAGCGACGTCATCATCCGGTCACCGGTCCAGGCGGCCGACTGCGACATCGCGTACGTCCCGCGCGAACGTGCCCGCGACTCGCTGTTCAGCTGGATGACGATCCGGGAGAACTTCGCCCTGCCGACGCTGGCCAAAGACAGCAGGTTCGGCTGGCTCAGTCCGCGGTCGTCGCGGCGGCGCTTCGCGTCTTACATCGACCGGCTGCAAATCGTCCTGGGATCTCCCGACGATGCCATCACGACGCTGTCGGGCGGCAACCAGCAGCGCGTGATCATCGCCCGCTGGCTGGCGTTCGCCCCGCGGATCCTGCTGCTCAACGACCCGACGCGAGGTATCGACATTAACTCGAAGAACGACCTCTACGTACTGTTCGGCGCGCTGGCAAGCGAGAGTCTCGCCGTGGTCATGCTCTCCACTGAGCTCGACGAACACGTCGAGCTGATGGACCGGGTCCTCGTGTTCAGGGAACACGAGCTCTTTTGCGAGCTCGACCGCAGTGAGCTGTCACGAGAGGCGCTCGTCGCCGCGTTCTTCGGCCAGGCAGGCGAGGCCTGAGATGGCACAGACAGCCACCTTGCCGGCCCCGCCCCAGAGCGCCCCGCCACGGCTGAACATCCAGCGGACGGTTCGCACCTACAGCTTCGGATTCGCCGCCATCCTGTCGATCGGAATGCTCGCCGCCAACATCGCCACCGAGCACGCCGGGTTCGGCCTTACCGATCAGCTGGCGAACGTGGCGCCGCTGGCCATCGCCGCCCTCGCGAGCGCGCCGTCCATCATCGGCGGCGGCTTCGACCTCTCGATCTCGCCACTGATAATTCTGATCAACAGCGTCTTCATCGTGTACCTCGCCCCGCATGGTCTCGGCGGGGCAGCTGCCGTCCCGATCATGCTGGGCATCGGGCTCGCAGTCGGCCTCTTCAACGGCATTGTGATCGTCGCACTACGGGTCCAGCCGATCGTGGTCACGCTGGCGATGTACTTCACCCTCCAGGGCATCGATCTGCTGATCGCCCCGAACCCGGTGTCGCTGAACAGCACCGGCTGGCTCGAGCACCTGGCAGGCTCGGTCGGCCCGATACCCGGTGGCCTGTTCACCATCGGGATACCCATGCTGATCTGGTTCGGCCTGCGGTTTGTTCCCTATCGCCGGCTGCTCTACGCGGTAGGCAGCAACGACGCGACGGCGTTCTCGAGCGGCGTCAACGTCAACGCTGTCCGTGTTGCGAGCTACGGACTCGGCGGGCTCTTCGCCGGCTTCGGCGGCCTTGCTCTCACCGGCCTGGTCAACTCGGCTGACGCGTCCACCGCGACCGAGTACACGCTCGTCGCGATGGCGGCCATCGTGCTCGGCGGCACCTCCCTGGCTGGCGGCCGCGGCGGGCTGGTTGGTCCCTTGCTCGGGGCGTTCTCGATCTACCTGATGCAGAACCTGCTGGCGACGTTCGCGATCAATCCCGCCTACCTCCAGATCGTCTACGGCGGCATTCTGATCGTCGCGGTCGTCCTGGGCGGGATGATGCTGGGGGATAGCGGCGGCGGGCTCCGGCGCACCGGCATGGCGTGGGGCTTGCGGCGGCGGAAGACTGGCCAGTCCGATCTGACAGTCCCCGGCGAGCTGCTCTCGAAACGCCAGCCGCCAGGCGGCACAGCCGCCCCGGCAGGCACGGCTGCGCCGGCAACCACTGCCGCGCAGGTAGCCACGGCCGCGCAGGTAACCACGGCCGCGCAGGTAACCACGGCCGCGCAGATAACCACAGGCGCCCACGGAAACACGGGGACCGATCGCGCTGCTGCCGGGTCCGCCCGGCACTCTGCGGAGGGGCGCGCCGGTCAGCTACGGGCCGCCCGGGCCAGGCTGGGCGCGATTCAGGGCCAGTTCCCGATCTTCCAGGTCGTGGCGCTCATCGCGATCTTCATCTACGGCGCGATCTCGCTCCCAGGGCTCGGCAGCTGGACCAGCATCCGCTCGATCCTCGTGCTGTCGGCGCTGGTGGGCCTGGCGTCCGGGGGCCAGACTCTGCTGATCCTCATCGGCGGCTTCGACCTCGGAGTGTCCGGCTTCATCGTGGCTGGCGCACTCTGCGTGACCGCGCTGACGGGGGTCTATCACATCTCGTTTGGCGTCGCCCTGGTGTTCGCGATCGTCGGGGCCGGCCTCCTGGGCGGGATGGCCGGCTATATCTGCCACCGATTCGCCATCAACCCGCTCGTCATCACCCTGGCGGTGGGCACGCTGGCGGTCGGCATCGTGGCGGTCCAGAACGGCGGCCTAGTCGACAGCAACGCCCCCCAGTGGCTGGACACCTTCACCGAGCCGGTCACCAGAACCTTCGGGCTGCCGGTCCCGCCGACCATTGCCATCTGGGCCCTGGTCCTGGTCGCATTCGCGATCCTGCTGCACCGCACGAGGCTAGGTCGCAGCCTGTTCGCTACTGGCGCGAACTCACGGGCGGCCGACTACGCCCTGATCAACACCCGCCGCGTCTGGACCGTGACCTTTGCGTTCAGCGCGATCGCGTCCGTGCTCGTCGGTGTGCTGATCGGCGGCTTCGCGGGATCGATCGACAGCGCGCTGGGCGATCCTTACCTATTCCAGAGCGTGGTCGCGGTGATCGTGGGGGGGACGGTCTTCGGCGGACCCGGTGACTACACGCGCACGTGCGTGGGGGCACTTTTCCTCACCGTGCTAACTACGGTGCTCGTCGGCCACGGCGCGAGCCCGGCCGACGAGGAAATCATCTACGGGGTCATCATCTTGGCCGCCATTGCCGTCTACGGCAGGCAGCGGCGGCTCAGGGACCGCATGTGACACAGGCCGGCCGCGCGCTCTGCGCGGCCGGGCAGGCGCTAACCGCGCAGCAAGCACTAGATGAACGAGTGGAAGCCGGATCAATCGAGAACGAAGGTCGGACGCATGAACGGTCGAAAGTACGCGCTTAAGTCCCGGGGCCGACACACGTGGATCAAGCTGGCGGGCGCGGGCGCCGTCGTCGCGCTCGCCGCCGCCGCGTGTAGCTCGTCCCCATCCTCCACGTCCGCGAGCGGCGGGTCGGGTGCTGCCACCGCGAGCAGCAGTTGCGGGCAGACGGTCGCAGTAGGCCCGGCGAATCCGAACGGCGTCTACGCCACCTTGCCCGCCAACCTGAAGACCATCTACTCCAGCTTCCCTGGAGATCTCATCAAGAGCCCGTGGGCGACGACGAAGATTACGGCCAAACCGCCGTGGAAGATCGGATTTATCGCGTTCGCGGTCACGAGCCCGTACAACGCGCACGTCGTGACCGGCCTGGAGCAGCAGTTCGCGATCGCGAAGCAAGCGGGCCTCGTGCAGGGCAGCCTGATCACGAATATCCCCGCGACGATGGCCGCTTCGACGCCGGAGGAGCAGATCTCGGCGATCCAGCAGATGGTGCAGGAAGGCGTCAACGCGATCATCCTGCTGCCTGTTGACAGCGTTGCTGAGGCTCCCGCCATCGACGCGGCCGGCAAGGCTGGCGTCCCGGTCATCCTCGCCGACACCCCGCCCGCACCCAACACGCCGTACGCCGTCGCCGCCTGGTCGCAGAACCAGGTGCAAGCCGACGCCGGCGCCCTCGGCATCATCAAGAAGGGCAACATCATCCTCGTCAAGGGCGTGCCGGGCAACGAGAACGACGTGGTACTAGCCGACCAGGCGCTCGCCGACGTGAAGAAGTGCCCGAACATCCACGTCGCCGCCACGCTGTACGGTCAGTGGGACGAGGGCACGGCAAAGACCGTGGTCGCGCAGTACGTCGCCGCACACCCGCAGCCCCTGGCCGGCGCCATCCAGGACGGCGGCATGATGTCTGGAATCATTGAAGCCTTCCAGGCGGACGGCCTCAAGGTCCCGGTCATCGCTGACGGCGAGTGCTACGCCGGCGACCTGTCGTGGTGGCTGGCCCACAAGTCGTCCTACCAGACCGTTGCTCAGTGCTTCAACGGGTTCCAGGGCTCCTACGTGTACTTCAACGTTGCGCTGCGCATCCTCGACAACAAGGGTCCGAAGTACAACGTGCTGGAGATGCCGTCGCCCGCCATCACCACCGCCAACCTGGCTCAGTTCGCCCAGCCTGGCCTGTCGCTCACCTCAGAGGCAGAGGTCGGCGGCCCGCTCACGGCCTGGTGCGACAACACCTGCCTCAACACCTATTTCAACGTCCCGGGTGCCGTCACTAAGCCCTAGACAAGACCCGCGCGGGGGCGGCATCTCACGCCATCAGGCGTGGGATGCCGCCCCCGCACCCCGCACCCCGCACCAGCACGGCACAGGAGGACCATCGGCATGCCCGATTACCGGGGCAAGGTAGCAGTCGTCACCGGCGGCGCTAGCGGCATTGGTTATGCGGTGGCGTCCAGGGCTGTGCACGAGGGCATGACGGTCGTCCTGGCCGACATCGACACCGAACGGCTCGACCAGTCGGCCGCCTCGCTGCGCAGCCGCGGAGCAATCGTGCACGCGATCGGGGTCGACGTCGCCGACCGCGAGTCCGTGCAGAACCTGGCCACGCGGGTAGCCGCCGAGGTCGGGGAGGTCTGGCTGCTCGTCAACAACGCCGGCGTCTACCTGTCCGCGCCGTTCGTGGAGATGCCCCTGGTCGAGTGGGAGTTCGTGGTCGGGGTCAACCTCTGGGGGGTCGTGCACTGCATGCAGGCCTTCCTGCCCGGCATGGTCGCCCGCGATACCGGTTACATCGTCAATACCTCGTCAATCGACGGCCTGGTCACCGTGCGCAACGCCACAAGTTATGTCGCGGCCAAGCACGCGGTGTCGGCGCTATCTGAGACCCTCTACCGCGAGCTGGATGACGCCGGCTCGGCGGTCGGCATCTCTGTCCTGTGCCCGGCCGCGGTGGACACGGACATCCTGCATTCGGCCACGCACTGGCCCAGCCGGCTCGGGCCGGCCCCGGCCATGACACCGCGCGACTACCCGCCGCTGGACGACGTCATGCAGCCTGATCAGGTCGCGGACATCTTGTTCGCGGGACTGGCCGAGCGCAGGTTCTGGATACTGACCCACCCCGAGCAGGGCGCGGCGGCCATCCGGGGACGCGCGGAGGACATCGTCGCGGGCCGCAATCCCGGCGATCAGTCGGTCGATCCGAATTTCAGGCGCTCGACGGGCCGGGCCCCGTCGTAGCTCGACAGGGAGGACAGGCAATGGCGGGAAAGCTCGACGGCAAGGTTGCCTTCATCACCGGGGCAGCGCGCGGCCAGGGGCGGAGCCATGCCGTGCGGCTGGCGGAGGAGGGCGCTGACATCATCGCTGTCGACATCTGCCGTCAGATCGACTCGGTGCCGTACCCGCTCGCGACCCCGGCGGACCTCGATCAGACGGTCAAGGAAGTAGCGGCGCTCGGGCGGCGGATCGTCGCGCGCCAGGCGGACGTCCGTGACGAAGCCGGGCTGAAGGCCGCGTTCGACGCCGGCGTGGCGGAGCTAGGCCCGGCGGACATTGTCGTGGCCAACGCCGGAATCGCCACGATGTCGTTGCACGAGACACACGAGGCCTGGCAGGTCGTGATCGACGTCAACCTCACCGGCGTCTTCAACACCGTCGAGGTCGCGTTGCCCTCGATGATTGAACACGGCCAGGGCGGTGCGATCGTACTCATCAGCTCGAGCGCGGGCCTCGCCGGGATCGGCGGCCCGAGCCGCGGCGGCCTGGCCTACACCGCGTCCAAGCATGGCCTGGTGGGCCTGATGCGCAGCTACGCCAACAATCTGGCCCGGCACCGAATCCGGGTGAACTCGGTTCACCCAACCGGCGTACGCACGCCGATGGTGGAGAACGACGCGCTGCGGGAGTTCCTGACCGCCAGACCGGAGGCGGGCAACGCGATCGCCAACGCGCTGCCGGTCGACATGGTGGAGTCGGCGGATATCGCCAGTGCCGTCGCCTGGCTGGTCTGCGACGACGCCCGCTATGTCACAGGCATCACGCTGGCCGTCGACGCCGGATTCACGAACAAGAGGTAAGTGGATTAGACCGAGGGAGCCGAACGTGGCAGGGAGAGTGGCAGGCAAGGTTGCCTTGATCACCGGCGCGGCGCGCGGGCAGGGCCGAAGCCACGCGGTGCGGCTGGCGCAGGAGGGTGCCGACATCATCGCGCTCGACCTGTGCGATCAGGTGGCATCCGTGGGGTACCCGCTGGCGACCCCGGCGGACCTGGCCGAGACGGTGGGGCTGGTCGAGGCGCTGGACCGGCGGGCCGTCGCCGTCCAGGCGGACGTGCGGGACCATGCAGGCCTGGTTAAGGCCCTGGACGACGCCGTGGCGCAGCTCGGGCAGCTGGACATCGTGTCAGCCAACGCCGGCATCCTGTCGTTCGGGACCGCGGCCGGGCTGGACGAGGCTAGCTGGCAGGACATGATCGACGTCAACCTGACCGGCGTGTGGCACACGGCCAGGGCCGTGATACCGCATCTGATCGCGAGTGGCCGCGGCGGCTCGATCGTCCTGACCAGCTCTGGGGTGGTGCTGAGGGGAACGCCGAACTGCGCGCACTACGTGTCGGCCAAGCACGGCCTCGTAGGCCTCATGCGCACGCTGGCCCTCGAGCTGGCGCCGCACTGGATCCGGGTCAACTCGCTGCACCCGACGAGCGTCGACACTGCCATGATCCGCAACCCGCAGACTCTCGGGCTGTTCCGCCCGGACCTGGAGAATCCCGGGGTGGACGACGTGGTCGCCACGTTCCAGGCCAAGAACGCGCTGCCGATCCCGTGGGTGGAGGCGGTGGACGTCAGCAACGCGCTGCTGTTCCTGGTCTCCGACGAGGCTCGCTACATCACAGGCGTCCCGCTGCCGGTCGATGCAGGCTACTCAATCATCTAGGCGCACCAGACCGGAGCCCGACGAAAGGCGACGCACGTGGCAGGGAGAGTAGAAGGCAAGGTGGCCTTTATTACCGGTGCCGCTCGCGGGCAGGGTCGCAGCCACGCGGTGCGGCTGGCCGAGGAAGGCGCCGACATCATCGCGGTCGACATCGCCGCGGACATCGCCAGCGTACGGCGGTTCTATCCCGGCGCGACCGAGGCCGACCTGGCGGAGACCGTCAGGGAGGTCGAGGCACTAGGCCGGCGCATCGTGGCGACCAAGGCCGACGTACGCGACTACGACGCGCTGAAGCACGCACTCGACGATGGGGTCGCCCAGCTCGGCCACGTCGACATCGTGGTCGCGAACGCCGCCATCTGGATCTTCGGCAAGCTGGCGCACGAGGTCGATGAAGAGGACTGGCAGGACCTCATCGACGTCAACCTCACCGGCGTGTGGCACACGGCCAAGGCTGCTATCCCGCACCTGACCGGCCAGGGGACCGGCGGGTCGATCATTATCATCAGCTCGACGGCCGGGCTGAAGGGCACGCCGTACGCGGTGCAGTACGTGACGAGCAAGCACGCCGTGATCGGGCTGATGCGGACGCTGGCAGTGGAGCTGGCGCCGCAATCGATCCGGGTGAACACCGTCAACCCCACCGGCGTGGACACCATCATGATCCAGAACGAGGCGACGTGGAAGCTGTTCCTGCCCGACGTGGAGCACCCCACCAGGGAGCAGGTCGCCGAGGTGTTCACGCCGACCAATGCCCTGCCGGTGCCGTGGGTGGAGCCGCGGGACGTCTCGAACGCCGTGCTCTTCCTGGCGTCGGACGAGGCCAGGTACATCACCGGTACCACGCTGCTCGTCGACGCGGGTTACACGATCAGATGACGTGCCGCCGCGGTGTTGTCCTGGCGACAGCGCGCTAGACCTCCGGGGCCGGGATGTCCATGGGCGCCTCGCGGCGCAAGAACCGCCACTTGCCGCCCTCCCGCGCTAGTTCGTCGTCGTAGTGCCCGAGCTTCACCAGCGCTGGCCCGCCGTCGTCGCCCTTGACGACATACGCCCACGTCGACTGGGCGCGGGCCCGGTCGACGTCGTCGGTGTCTAGCTGAATCTGCGGGTTGAGTATCAGGTGGAAGTCGTCGCCGACCTTGACGCCGAGCAGGTCAGTACCGGGCATCGCCGCCACCATGGCCTCGATCGCGGCGCGGCCCTGCGCTCCGCCGGCGATGGCGACGAATTCGCCGTCCTCGGCGAACAGTGAGGCGTAGGCGCCGAAGTCCTTCCCGTCGAGCACGGTCTTGTAGTCGATGAAGAGCTGGCGAATCTGCTCAAGGTCTTCGAGCCGGCGAAGGCGGGCACTGGCGTCGTCATCGGCTGCCGGCGCCGCGGCGGGTTCGCCGGCCGCGAGGAGGGCGGCCCTGGCCGCAGCCCACTCGGCCGGCACGTCCAGCTGGCGGTACGGGATGTCGGTGTGCGCGATGCGCCGCTGGAATCTCCACCGGCCGTCCTCGCGCACATAGGTGTCCTGATAGTGGCCGAGCAACCGCAAGGTCGGCGCGTCGTCGTCGTCGCGAGCGACCAGCGCCCACGTGACGTCGCCGGTCGCCTGGTCACCGTGGAGTGCGATGGCCGGCTCGGTGACCAGGTGCCAGGACGACTGGCCCGAGTCGGACGTATTGCCGGGCAGCCGCTCTTCCAGCATCGCCGTGATGCCGGCCGGTGACTTGGCGTAGCCGGTTCCGCCCAGCCACTCACCGTCAGCGGCGAACAGCAGTCCATACGCCGTCAGGTCGCGGGCGTCGAGGCTGCGCCGGTAGGCCTGGATCAGCTGCCGAATCTCCTCGCGGTCCTCGAGCCGGCGCAGCCTGTCCTCGACCGAAAGTCCGTGGATATCCGCCATGGTTCGCTCCATTCAGTGCGCGACCGGGCCAGGAAGCGGCGCCGGGCCTACCTTGGTCTGCAACGCGTGCATGGTGGTCGTCGTACACACGAACAGTGAGCGCAGATCGGCGCCACCCCACACCAGGCTGCCGGCGACCTCCGGCGTCTCGATGATGCCGATCAAGTCCCCGGACGGGGCAACCACCCAGATCCCGCCGCGCGCGGTCGTCCAGACGTTGCCCAGTGCGTCGCACTCCATCCCGTCCGGGTTGCCGCTGCCGGGTACACCGGTGCTGCCCATCTCGCCGCGCAGGAGCCGCCTGTTCGACAGCGACCCATCGGCGGCAACGTCGAAGACCTTCAGTTCCTGCCGGTCGTTGACGTAGAGCAGGCTCTCGTCGGGCGAGAAGCACAGGCCGTTCGGCTGCTCAAATTCCTTCTTGTCCACGACGAGCTCGACGTCACCCCCACCGGGTGGCACTAGGAACACGCCCTGGAAGTCAAGGTCGCAGTCGCGGCCGACGCCGACTGACACTGGCCAGCGGCCGTAGTTCGGGTCGGTGAAGTAAATCGTGCCGTCCGACCGCACGATGACGTCGTTGGGGCTGTTCAGGTATTTGCCCTGGTAGTGGAATGCCACTACCTGCCGCAGGCCGTCGGGCCGGATCCGGATCAGCGAGCTGGTCACCTGCTCGCACACGAGCAGACTGCCGTCGTCCTCGTACGCCATGCCATTGCCCTTGAAGGTGGGCCAGGCGACCCGCTCCATGCCGCCTGACTCGCTCCAGCGCCACCGGGCGTCGCCGGGGATGTCGCTGAAGACGAGAGAGTTATCGGCCGCGTTCCACGCTGGTCCCTCGGTGAAGAGGAAGCCTGAGCCGAGCGGCCGAAAGTCCTGGGCCGGGTCGATGAGCTGCGCCAGGCCGTCGGTGGCTTGCACGAACGAGAGCATCGCCGTCTCCTGCAGTTGTCAGGCAGTGTCATGGATGGGGCGGGGACATAAAGATCATAATCGTATATGAATTCGGAAAGATAGTCCCTGCGGCCCGCAGGTTCAGTCAGCGGCCCGAAGGTCGATGGTCCACCAGCGCTTGTGCGCCTCGGAGTGGTCGGCGGCGAAACCCAGGCCCTCGGCAGCTGCTTCCCATCGGCCGCGCACCAGCTGGCAGGCGGGCGCATCGACGCCGACCGCCTCGGCCAGGTCAGCCGCGATGCCGACGTCCTTGGCCAGCAATCCGAGCGCGAAGCCCGTGCCGTAGCGGCCGGTGATCACGTCGTCCTTCAGTACGACCTCGGTGTTGAAGCTGCGGCCGGTCGAGGTGTTGATGACGTCCAGCATCACGCGCGGATCCAGGCCGAACTCGTGCCCGATCGCGAGCGCCTCGGCGGCGGTCGTATAAGCGGACGCGCCGAGGAAGTTGTTCAGGGCCTTCATCGCGTGCCCGGATCCGAGCGGTCCGGTCCGGAAGATCCGCTCGCCCAGCGTCTCCAGCACCGGGCTGACGCGCGCGAACGCCTCATCGTCCAGCCCGCCGACCATGAGCGACAGGGTGCCCGACTCGGCTCGGGTGATCCCGCCCGATACCGGCGCGTCGATCACCCGGATGCCGAGCGGGGCGAGATCACGAGCGAGCGCCTGCGTGCCCACCGGGTCGGCCGAGCTCATGTCCAGCACCACGGCCCCGGACGGGAGCGCGGCGGCGATGCCGCCCTCCCAGCCCAGCATCGCCTCGCGGACAGCGCCGCCATCCGGGAGCATGGTCACGACCACGGTCGCGCGGGCGAAGGATTGCGGCCCGGTGGCAGGCTCGCCGCCGTGGGCGGCGATGAACCGCTGCTGTGCGTCCGCGTCGGTGTCCCGGATCACTAGCGAGAAGCCCGCCTTGGCGAGGTTGGCAGCCATGCGCCTGCCCATATTGCCGACGCCGACGAAACCGACCGTGCTGTCGGTGCCGGTCTCCGTCTCGCTCATTCGAGCCCCAGCTCGGCAAGCACGGCGGAGGCGTTGCGGAAGCCGTCGACGGCGGCCGGAATGCCGCAGTAGACCGCCGAGTGGATGAGGACCTCGCGTAGCTCGTCCTTGGTAACCCCGTTGTTGATGGCACCCTTCACGTGCACGCGGATCTCCGGGGCACGCCCGAGCGCGACCAGCATGGCGACCGTGATCATGCTGCGCACGCCGCGAGAGAGCTCCTCCCGTCCCCACACCGAGCCGAAGCAGTAGCGGGTCACGAGTTCCTCGAACTCCCTGGTGAAGTCGGGCTGGCTCTCGACCTTGGCGCGGCCATGCTCGGGGCCGAGCATCTCCTCCCGGATCGCGATCCCCTTTTCGTAGAGGGCGTCGTCAGCCATCAATCCTCCGTGTCTGGTTGCTGGGGGTGAAACATTGTGCCTGGCTCATAGCGTGATCGTGACCGTCTTTTCCTCGGTGCTGGCCTCGATCCCAGCCCAGCCGAGCTCGCGGCCGACGCCGCTCATCTTCGTGCCTCCCCACGGCAGTCGCGCATCGGGGGCGCCCGGCCCGTTCACCCAGACCGATCCGGCTTTCAGGGCGGCGGCGAGCTCGTGGGCCCTGGATACGTCCCGAGTCCACACGTACGCGGCGAGTCCGTAACGGGTGTCGTTGGCCTGGCGGACGGCGTCCGCGATGTCGTCGTAGGCAAGGATCAGGCCGACCGGGCCGAAGATCTCCTCGCGCGCGATCGTGGTGTTGTTGCCGCCGCCGGAAAAGATGGTGGGCTCGACGAAGAAGCCCGGCCGGTCCGGCCGCTGCCCGCCGGCGACCAGCTGCGAGCCCTCCTGCGTGCCCCGCTGGATGTAGCCGAGGACCCGGTCGAGCTGGCGCTGGTTGATGATCGCGCCCATGGTGGTCTGCTCGTCGAAGGGGTCGCCGACATGAACCGCGCGCGCCGCGTCGGCAAGCCCAGCCACCACGTCGTCAAAGATCGAGCGGTGCGCGAGGATCCGGGTGCCGGCGGCGCAGATCTCGCCCTGGTTGGCCAGGAACCCGCCGGCGATGCCGGGTACCACGGCTGCGAGGTCGGCGTCGGCGAGGACGATCTGCGGCGACTTGCCGCCGAGTTCGAGTGTGACCCGGCGGAAGTCCGCGGCGGCCGTCACCGCGATCTGCCGGCCGACCTCGGGGCTGCCGGTGAAGCTCACCTTGTCCACGCCAGGGTGCCGCACCAGCGCGGCGCCGGCGGTCTCGCCGAGACCGGGGATGACGCTGACCGCCCCCGCCGGAAACCCGGCCTCGGCGATCAGCGACGCCAGGTACAGCGTGGACAGGCAGGCATCCTCGGCCGGCTTGAGCACCACGCTGTTGCCAGCCGCCAGGGCGGGCCCGAGTTTCCATGAGGCGATCAGGGTCGGCGCGTTCCACGCGGTGATGGCGCCGACCACGCCGAGAGGCTCGCGAATGGTATATGCCTGGCGGGTACGACCGAACGCCGGCAGCGGGGCCACCCAGCGTCCCTCGATCTTGTCGGCCCACCCGGCGAAGTGCCGGAAGACGTCCACCGCATTGGGTATGTCCACCAGCCTTGGCTCATACGCGGGCCGGCCGATGTCGAGCGCCTCGAGCGTCACGAATGTCTCTAGGTTGCGTTCGACCAGGTCAGCGAGGCGGAAGAGCAGGAGGCCCCGGTCAGCTCCGGTCAGTCGTGACCAGGTCCCGCCGTCAGCCTCCCGCCGGGCGGCGCGCACAGCGGCGTCCACGTCGGCGTCCGATGCGGCGGCGACTGTCGCCAGCAGTTCCTCACTGGCCGGCGCGATCACGTCAAAAGTCGCGCCGTCGGACGCGTCGCGCCACTCGCCGTCCACGAACAGCTGCGTCGGAACATCAGGGACTGCAACGCCGCTGATGATACGGCCCGCAGTGCTGGAAGAAGTGCTGCTCATCACCCACCACCTCGCCATAATTTGCCGTCGGCAGCGCTGCGTCGGCCACCAGGCCACTAGTCAGCGTACGGCAGAACGATATACGATTTTGCCCATGTCCGGCAGTGCGGCCAATACAGTGCTGCCGATACAGCGCCGCAGAGACCGTGCCGACGATTTGGAGGATCCCGGATGTCCGAGAACCTGCACCTGGTATTCAGCAAGCCGCCGGAGCACATCTCTGACGAGGAGTACAACCGGTGGTACGACTTCCACCTGGGCGAGATCCTCGTCGTGCCGGGATTTACCGCCGCGCGGCGCTACCGGCTGCAGCCTGTCAAGGGCGAGTGGACGCCTTCTGGACACCGGTATCTGTCGGCCTACGAGCTTGAGGGCGATCCGAAGGACGTCATGGCTGAGCTCGACACCGAAGTTGCTTCCGGCCGGATGCAGCTTCCCGACTGGTTCCCGCAGATTACGTTCGCCTCGTTCAACTGCCACTCGCACGGCAACCCGACCGAACCGCGGCTGGCTGATCA
>Ga0210390_10002213_pt1 | contig 17394 bp, 10 predicted proteins | sample IncBWH11OmetaG_FD_161050 | JGI IMG/M metagenome (GOLD analysis project Ga0210390, IMG submission 161050) | Forest soil microbial communities from Barre Woods Harvard Forest LTER site, Petersham, Massachusetts, United States - Inc-BW-H-11-O ... | reverse complement strand
TCTCGGAGACGGCGAGCAAAGCAAACCCTACATACACGTCTCCGATGTAGTCGAGGCGGTACTGACTGCAGATGAGCAAGTAAAGGCGGGCTTCGCCATCTTCAACGTGGCGACCGATGACGCGGTGACAGTAACCGAGATCGCAGAGATGGCGGTGGAATGCCTCGGACTGGGCGAGAAGCCGCGCTTCGAGTACACGGGCGGAGATCGCGGCTGGAAGGGCGATGTACCGGTGGTACGGCTGGATACCCGGCGAATCCGTTCACTCGACTGGCAGCCAAAAATGAATAGCCGCGAGGCAATGTATCGATCGCTGAAGGAGCTGATCGCAGATGAACGCACATTCGCGCAGTGAAGGCGTGCTACCCCTGGCGCTGCTGGCCGGAGGGCTGGCCACGCGACTGCGCCCGGCCACGGCAAGTGTGCCCAAGGCGCTGTTGAAGATAGCAGGTGAGCCCTTCATCGCGCATCAGCTTCGGTTGCTTGCGGATCATGGTGTGCAGGACATCGTGATCTGCTGCGGTCATCTCGGCGAACAGATCGAGAGTTTCGTGAGCGATGGAAACCGCTTCGGCTGCTCCGTTCGCTATTCCTACGACAGTCCTGGTTTGCTGGGCACGGGAGGAGCGATCCGCCGGGCCCTGAATCTGCTGGGGCCGCACTTCTGGGTAATGTATGGCGACAGCTACCTCACTGCGCCGTTCGCCCCGGTGCTGGAGGCATTTCATCGATCGGGCCAGCCAGCATTGATGACGTTGTTTGCGAATCGCAATCACTGGGACGCGAGCAATGTCGAGTTTGCCGGCGGACGGATCGTGCGCTATGACAAGTACGCGCATGCGCCTGGTATGCGACACATCGATTATGGCCTGGGCCTATTCTCCGCTGAGGTTTTCCGCCAATGGTCGGGCACTACGGTTTTCGATCTGTCAGAGCTGCAGAGTCGCTTGGTGGAGCAGGGAGCGCTGGCAGGATATGAAGTCACTGATCGTTTCTACGAGATCGGTTCGCCATCGGGGCTGAAGGAGACGGATGCGTTTCTATCCGCGCGGCTGAGTGCTACAGCACTGGAGCCGAGCGTGTATGCACGCCGCGGACCCTACGGAGTTGGGGCGTGATCATGACACGCACTCCACTACGGATCTCGATCGGTGGCGGCGGAACCGATCTCCCCTCGTACTATCGCGAGTTCGGAGGCTTCGTCCTTTCCGCTGCGATTTCGAAGCACGTCTATATCACGATCAACAGGAGCTTCTTGCCGGGATATTTCCTGAAATATTCGGAGATGGAACACGCTGAGACGCGTGCCGGGATCCGGCATCCGCTCATGCGCGAGGCCATCGAGATGCATGACGTCTCAATGCCCCTTGAAATCGTAAGTCTCGCCGACGTGCCGGCAGGAACCGGACTCGGGTCGTCCGGAACATTTCTTGTGGGTCTGATGCACGCGCTGCATGCGTACAAACGCGAATGGGTTACCGCGGAGACGCTGGCGCGCGAGGCAGTCGATGTGGAGATGAATCGCCTCGGTGAGCCAGTGGGCAAGCAGGACCAGTACATCGCGGCGTATGGAGGCCTGTTGTGCCAGGAGTATCACCAGGACGACCGGGTCACAGTTGAGCCGCTGAAGATCGGAGAGGCAGCCATTCGCGAACTGCGCGATTCGCTCATGCTTTTTTTTCGTGGGTCACACACGCGCTGCTTCGACCCTGCTGAATGACCAGAAAGAGCGCTCTCAGGAGCGCGACGCGCAGATGCTGAGCGCTCTCCACTTTACCAAGCAACTGGGCAGGGAGATTCGGAGCCTGCTGGAGGCAGGAAAGACGGCGGAGCTAGGCGGGCTCATGCACGAGCATTGGCTTAATAAGCGGGGCAGGTCTGTGGGAATGAGTTCTGACCGTATTGACGAGCTCTATGCGTTGGCAAGGAAGGAAGGCGGTGCTACCGGTGGAAAACTGGTAGGCGCTGGCGGCGGCGGTTTCTTCCTTTTTCAGACGGAGGATCGCCGCCGGTTGCGTGATTCGATGACGCGTGCGGGGTTGAGCGAGATGGATTTCACCTTTGACTTCGATGGCTCCGTGGTTCTGATGCGGAACGCATGAAGAGAGAGTAAGTCATGAAGACGGCTTCAAAGTTGCGGGTGCTGGAGGTGGAAGATCTCAGCGCCGCGGAGCGCAAGGAATGGACGCTCGGAGATTTGTTTAGCGTCTTCGGGCGCAGGCGCGTGTTTCTAATCTGGTCTGTGGGCGGAATGCTTCTGCTGGTGACTGTTTATTGTCTGCTCGCAACACCTCGGTATCAGTCGACCAGTGAAATCGAGGTTCAGAAGGAATCGCCGGGTGTGTTCGGGCTTGAGAGCAGCGTGATGGGCGACTCTTCCAACGCAGATGCTGACTCTCTCGACTACAGCATGACGCTGGAGACAGAGGCAAACATTCTCGAGTCGAATACGCTCGCCCTCGACGTGATCAAGGACCTGAAGTTAGAGACGACGGAAGACTATTATCCCCAGCATAAATCGGGAATCTCGATCCCCGCCTGGGTGTTGTTTTGGAAAAAGCCTGTAGAGCCGATGAGCGTGGCGCTCGATGACGCGCCGAACCGCCGGTATGTCGTGCTGAAGATTTTCGCAAGTCATCTGAAAGTTGCGCCCGTACCGGGTACCCGCCTCATCGAAGTCAACTATTCGGACCCCGATCCGCGGCTTGCTTCAATGGTGGTAAACCGCCTCGTCCAGGCGCTGATGGACTACACATTCCAGGCGCGATTCAACGCGACCGTGCAGGCATCGACGTGGCTCGGCAATCAGCTGACCGGGCTGAAGAAGCAGACAGAAGCCTTGCAGGAAAAGGCGATCCGGCTGCAGCGCGAGACTGGCATGTTTGGCGACGATGAGTCCCACAATATAGTCTTGGCGCGCCTGGAGACCTTGAATGAAACGCTCGCCGTCGCCGAATCGAATCGCATTCTGAAGGAAGCCGTCTACCGCATTTCGCAAGTCGGCGATCCGGAGTTGATATCCGGCCTTGCCGGGAACGCGGGAGCCGGTGCAACTCCGGCGACGACAAACTCGCTTGCACTCATTCAGACACTGCGTGGGCAGGAGGCGACCCTTCGAGCCGAAATTGCCGAAGATGATACGAGGTATGGGGCGGCGTATCCACGCCTCGCCGAGCTGCACGCTCAGCTCGATGGGATTGAGAAGTCAATCTATGAGGAAGTGCGCCGGATCGGGGAACGCTCGCGGACGGACTATGAGATTGCCGAGCAGGCCGAAAGCTCCGCGCGCCACTCTTTCGAAAAGCAGAAAGCGCTTGCCAACGAGGCGAACGACAAGGCGATCGCCTACGGTCTGGCCAGGCAGGAAGCCGATGGCAGCCGCAACATTTATCAGGGATTGCTGGCGAAGCTGAAGCAGGCGGGCGTGCTCGAAGGGTTGAAGTCGACAAACCTGGTCGTCGTGAATCCCGCACGCGTGCCGCCGACCAATCGCCCTCATAGCCCGAATGTGCCTCTCTATTACGCGGCAGGATTGGTCGCAGGTCTTTTCGTCGGCTGCACCGCTGCGCTGGTTCGTGAGTTTCACGACCATAGTGTGCGCTCCCTCGAAGAAATGGAACTTATGCTGGGCGGTCCTCTGCTTGGCGTGGTTCCCAGCCTCGAGGGGCTCGGTTGGCGATCGCGGTGGTTGCATTCGAGTTCACCGGGCAGAAATGGCATGGAGCACGAATTGGGTCCGTTGTCTCCGGCTTCGCGCGCTTTCACCAGACGCGAATCCACGAGATATGATGCGGCGCCGTTTCTGGAGGCGCTGCGTTCGTTGCGGACTTCGCTGCAGCTCTTGCGCGATGGGCAGCCACCGCAGGTGGTGCTGGTCACCAGTTCAGTAGCCGGCGAAGGGAAGAGCAAGCTCACGGCGAACCTCGCCGGAGTGTTGGCGCAATCGGGCGCTCGCGTGCTGTTGGTAGACGCCGATTTGCGCTGTCCGGTACTGCACGCGCAATTAGGCCTGAACGACGCCGCGGGTCTGGGCGCGGTTCTGGCCGACGGTGTTTCGCCTGTGGTGTATAAGCACCCGCAATTGCCTGCGTTGTCGATGCTCTGCGGTGGCGCGACACCGGCGTTTCCGTCCGAGCTGCTGGGGTCGAAGCGGATGAGCGATTTGCTGGTCGGCTGGCGAACGCAGTACGACTTTATCCTGCTGGATAGTCCGCCGGTTCTCCCCGTGACCGACGCCCGGGTTCTCTCAAGAATGTGCGACGCAACGCTGCTGGTCGCTCGCCACGGCTTCACGTCTCGTCAGGCTATTCAACGGAGTCATCAGCTCATTCAGCAGCAGCTTCCTGAGCATTCGGTTTTGGGTGCGGTTCTCAACGGAGTCTCCGCCGAATCAGCGGATTACTACGAATACTACGGGTTCAAGAGCTTGGCAAACAGACCCGTCGCTGGATCAAGGAGGAAGAGGCGTGCGAGTGCTTAGGAGTGTCTGCGTTGGTCTTCTGGCAACAACGTTGGTTTGCAGCGCTGGCCCGTCCCTCGCGCAGACCAATGTTAGTGAAACCCACGAGAGCCTGCTGATCGGCCCGGGAGATCTGCTGCGCGTTACTGTGCTTCGTGAGTCCGATCTTACACAACAGGTGCGCGTACGCGATTCAGGCGAGGTGACGCTGCCCCTGATCGGCAATGTTCAGGTGTGCGGCTTCAGCGCGGCAGATGCCGCAATCGCGATTGCCGGCAAGTATGTAGAAGGCCAGTTCCTGAAACATCCCGATGTTTCAGTCTTCGTTGAGGAGTTCGCCACGCAGCCAGTCGCGGTATTAGGCCAGGTAGTGAGACCGGGAGTGATTTCCATCTCCACGAAGCGCAGCATGGTTGACGTAATTGCGATGGCCGGCGGGTTGACGGATATGGCCGATCGTCACATCACGGTCGAGCGAGGAGGCAATACGCACGGATTAGAAGAGGTCTTTCTATCCAATCGACCCGAGGACGCGCTGAACGCCAACGTTGAGATATTTCCTGGGGACAAAATCCTGGTGCCGAAAGCCGGCATCGTGTACGTGCTGGGCGATGTTGGGAAACCCGGCGGCTATCTGATGCAGAACAATTCGCGGCTTACGGTTCTGGAAGCAATCGCCATGGCCTCTGGTGTGAACAGAACGGCGTCCGAAAGCCGCGCACGGGTGATTCATAACGCCAATGGGCACTTCGAGGAGCGCGAACTTCCCCTCAAGGACATGCAGCAGGGTAAAGCGCCGGATCAACTCTTGCAGGCCGACGACGTGATCTATATCCCATTCAGCTTTGGAAAAAACATCCTGATGGGCACAAACTCAATCGTCGCCGCGACCAGCTCGGCGCTGATCTATGCGGGACACTGATCCAGGAACAGGACTGCGATGCGCGGGGTAAGCCTTGAAGATCTTGGATGCGCGGCGATTCTTGCATTTTTTGCCATGCAGGGGGCGATCCCTTTCATCGCGCCCAACCAGGCGCTTGAGTCGACGCATACTCCCGCCTCGGCTCTTACTTTTTATGGTGGAATCATCTCTCAGCTCATTGTCGACGGAGCAATCGCCTTCTTCCTCCTGCGCCATGCCCAACGCATCCTACGCTGGCTTGGCGCGATGCAGTGGGCGTTGGCGCTGGTCGTGCTTGTCATGGCATCGACAATCTGGTCCCAGTTTCCTCTTTTTACCATTCGCCATTCGTTGCCGTTTGGGTTGGCCGGACTCTTCGGGCTTTATCTCGCGGTGCGTTTTCCTGTGCGCCGTCAGCTCTCCATATTTTGGATGGCAATGGTGGCCCTCGCCATCGGGACCGTCGTACTCGCGGTGTGTTTCCCGAAGCTGGGTCTCGACGCCTCTCCCGGTCACCATCACGATTGGCAGGGCGTCTTCACGCAAAAAAACGCCTGCGGGCGAATGATGGTGCTGGCGACTGCCGTGGTGCTTGCCAGATGGCGTATCTCGCTTCTGAACATCGGTAGTTTTCTGGCTTTCCTCTTCGTAATGTTCATGAGCGGCTCTCGAGGAGCGTGGGTAATTGAGGCGGTGATTCTAGCGCTCTATGCCCTGCTCGCAGTCGCAAAGCGCTTGAACGACAGGAGCCGCGTCGTGCTCGCTGTGGCCACAATCTGCCAGGTCGCGATTCTGGCGAGCGCCATTTGGCACTACCTTCCTCTTCTCTTGCCGATGATCGGCCGCGATGCCACCTTTTCAGGTCGAACCGAAATCTGGAAGCAGGTGTGGCGATTCATTGTGGAGCGTCCGGTCCTGGGTTGGGGCTACGCAGCATTCTGGCGAGGCATCGAGGGCGAGTCTTTCAAGGTCGTCGCCGCGGTGCGCTTCATTGTCTTTCACGCGCACAACGGATTCCTTGAGATATGGCTCGAGCTGGGCTTTCTGGGGCTCGCTCTCTTTGCATTGAGCTATGCGCGCGCGTGGCGAAAGCTCTGGCCTGTGCTTCGCTCGGGCGATATCGATCGCGGGATCTGGATGGTCTTCGTCCTGGTGCTGATCGCTCTTTACGATCTCGATGAGAACACGCTCCTCATCTACAACGGTCTCTTCTGGGTCGTTTACGTGGCGACTCTAGCGAACATCGAGCTGTTGGCCGTGGAAGATCGCTTTGTCCGTGGCTGTGGCAAGGCACTTTTCGCAGCGAGAGAGACACGGCCCTCGAAACAGGCGCATGCCTGAGATGAGACGCGTCCTGGTCTATCGCAACGAGCTCCTCCCCATGTCTGAAACCTTCATTGCGGCGCAGGCCGGCGCAATGCGGAGATACGATCCCTGGTTTGCCGGCTTGGGGCGCGTGGCGAATGGCATAGCCCTCAATAGGGCGCGCGTTACGGTCGCAACGGAAAACGGCAGCTTGCGGGACCGACTGCTGCGCCGGCTCTATCTCACTTCGGGATACGCGCCGCGCTTCCATCGAGAGTTGCGAACGGTGGAGCCCACGTTGATCCACGCACATTTTGCAGTCGATGGATGCGTAGCTCTTCGCCTCCAGAAGAAACTCCGAGCCCCGTTGATTGTGACCCTGCATGGTTATGATGTCACCAGCTCGGACGAATCCCTGAGGGCGACGCCTTCCGGAACGGCTTACCTCGCTCATCGGAGGGAACTTTGGGACCGAACAAGGCTCTTCATCTGCGTTTCAGAACATATCCGCCGACAGGCTTTGCCGCTCGGATTTCCGGAGCACAAGCTGTGGGTGCACCGCATAGGAATCGATTTGCATGTCTGCGAGGGGGCTCTGCTCCGCGATCGCATGGCAACCGTGCTGTTTGTGGGTCGCCTGGTGGAAAAGAAGGGCTGCATTCATCTCATCCGTGCCATGGCGCAGGTCAGGGCGAAGCTGCCCACCGCGCAACTCGTGATAATCGGCGACGGGCCATCCCGCGCCTCCCTTGAACGCGAAGCCCGAGAGCGATCGCCCAACACAGTCTTTCTGGGTTCCCAGCCCGCTGCCGTAGTCCGTACCTGGATGCAACGCGCCCGGATGCTCGTAGCTCCCAGCGTAGTTGCAAAGAATGGCGACTCCGAAGGTCTGCCCACCGTTCTGTGTGAGGCACAAGCTATGAGGTTGCCCATCGTCGCCTTTCGTGGACCCGGCGTATCGGAAGCCGTTATCGACGGCGAGACAGCGCTGCTCGTCGACCCGCTGGACGACGAAGGTCTTTCTGCTGCCGTCATTCGCCTCTTGGGAGACCGGCGGCTGCAAGGCAGGCTGGGCGCGGCCGGAAGGCTGCACGCGGAGAAATATTTCGACCTCCAGAGGCAAACCGCGCTGCTCGAAGACAAGTACGACGAGGTGCTGTCAGGGAAATGAGGGCGCCCATCCGCGAAGAACGGCTCTTCAAGGGCTCGCTGTGGATGATCTCCAGCCAGCTCTTCTCCATGTGCTTCCAGGCGGTCTATTTCGTGCTAATGGGCAGAACGCTGGGCAGCCGGGAGTACGGGGCCTTCGTCGGAGTGGTCGCCTTGGTCGCGGTCCTGGCCCAGTTCAGCAGCGTGGGCATGGAGATGATTCTGCTGCGCAACGTCAGCCGTGACCGAGACTCCTTTGCCGTTACCTGGGGCAGCGCGCTGCGTATCACCGGCTGCGGCTTCCTGATCCTCCTCATCGTGGCGTCGCTTTTCGGCCGCTTTGTTTTGCGCCCCGAGTTCCGCATGCTGGTTCCGTGGATCGCGGTGTCCGATGCGTTGTTTGGCAAGCTGGTTCAACTGGCGAGCCGCACCTTCCAGGGTGCTGGGCAAATGCACGCCAGCGCAAAGCTGACGGCCTTCACCAACGTCGGCCGGGCTTGTCTCGCGGCCGCGCTGTATCTCTGCGCCCGACGTTGGGGCAGCCACCCCGACGCATACACCTGGGCGCGGATTTACTGGCTCTCACCCTTTCTCGTCGCCGTTATCGGGTGCTGGATGGTGACCGCAAGACTGGGCTGGCCGCGATTTGAACGCCAGCGGCTCGCTCAGCTGAGCGAGGGGTTTAGTTTCTCGCTCTCAGGCTCTTCGATCTCGGCTTACAACGATATCGATAAGACATTTCTGGTAAGTCTGGGACAGACTTACGCGGCGGGCATTTACACGGCTGCTTATCGTGTCGTCGATGTCGCCAGCGCGCCCCTCTACGGACTTTACGCGGCTGCGACTCCAGGGCTGTTTCGTGAAGGAGCCAGAAGTGTGGTTCGTGCCAACGCCCAAACCAGCAGACTCCTGCTGCGAACCGCGCCCTACGGAATCGCGGTCGCGCTCGCCCTCTACTTCGGGGCCGGACTGGTGCCTCGCCTCTTCGGTGCATCGTTCCAGGGGTCGGTTGCGGTGCTGCGCTGGCTCTGCCTCTTGCCGCTCCTGCGCGTGTTGCACTATGCGTGGGGAACGGCAATCACCGCTTCGGCTTCGCAGTGGAATCGCACCGCGACGCAATTGGGTGCGGCGGGACTAAACCTTCTGCTGAATTTTCTGCTCATTCCGCGCTGGTCATGGCAGGGCGCGGCAATCGCGAGCCTGCTCACCGATGGCTCACTTGCTATTTCCACCCGGATCATGCTGTGGCGTATCCAGCGCCGCGAGCAGTTCACCCGTCCGGAATCCTCTTCGCCGCTGATCCCAGTTCCCTCGGCGGAGTAGCTAATCTGAATTCAGTTCGGGCCCTTCCACCGAGAGTTCCCGCATCAGGAACGCGTAGTCCATCGCCACTTCCTTCAGATAGTCATACCGTCCCGACGCTCCACCGTGCCCGGCGGTCATATTGGTATGCAGCAGCAGGGAATTGCCGTTCGTCTTGAGCGTGCGCAGCTTCGCTACATACTTTGCCGGTTCCCAATACATTACCTGGCTGTCGTAAAGAGAGGTCTTCACCAGCATTGCCGGATAAGCTTTTGCCTCAAGATTGTCATAGGGCGAATAGCTGAGCATGTATTCGAAGGCTTCGTGCCGCTGCGGATCACCCCACTCTTCGTATTCGGGCACCGTCAATGGCAGCGACGAATCGAGCATCGTGTTCATCAGGTCGACGAAGGGCACATGCGACAGAACAGCGCGGAAGAGATCGGGCCGCATGTTGGCCACCGCCCCCATCAATAGGCCGCCGGCGCTGCCGCCTTCAATGGCCACGCGCTTCCCATCGCCATATCCCTGCGCAAGCAGGTGTTCCGTGACAGCGATGAAGTCGGTGAAGGTATTGCGCTTCTTCATCAGCCGCCCGGCATCGTGCCAGGGCTTCCCCAGGTCTCCTCCGCCGCGAACGTGCGCGTAGGCAAGGACGAATCCCCGATCCAGCAGGCTGAGCCGGTTGCTGTTGAACCCAATCGGCAGAGGATATCCGTATGAGCCGTATCCATATACATAGAGTGGATTCCTGCCCGATGCGCGGCGGTCCTTCCGGTAGACCAGGGAAACGGGAATCTCTACGCCGTCGGTCGCTTTGGCGAAGAGACGCTCCGCGCCATAGAGAGTCCGGTCGAAGCCTCCCGGCACCTCGAGCTGCTTGAGCAGCGTTGACTCACCCGTGGTGACGTCGTATTCATAGACCGAACCAGGCGTAACCATCGACTGGTAGCTGTAGCGAAACTTGTCTGTGTCGAAGACACGATTGATATGAGGATGCGCGCTGTAGACGGGCTCCGGAAAAATAATTTCGCTGCCGGAGCCGGTCTCTGCTCCCGGGCCGTGAAAGGGTACGACTCGAAGATGCTGCAGGCCGCCAATGCGCTCACATGCCACGTAGAATGTGTTGAATAGATCGACCTCCTCAAGCATTACTTCCGGTCTGTGCGGTAGCCTCTCTGTCCAGTTCGATCGCTCCGGAGTCTCGACTGGCGCGGTGACCAGCCGGAAATTTCTGCCGGTGTCGTTGGTGCGGATATACAAGAGGCCACCCCGGTGTTCGGCGTAGTACTCGATGTCGTCCTGGCGCGGGGCCATCAGCCGCCAGGTCCCGGCAGGCTCGGCGGCAGGGAGGAACTGCTCCTCAGTCGTAGTATGGCTGGAGCTCTCGAGGATGATGTACTGCCTGTCGCGCGTCCGGCCCGCACCTATATTGAAGCGCTCGTCGGCTTCCTCGTAGATGAGGGCGTCCTCGGAATGGGGCGCGTCGAGCGTGTGCCGGTAGAACTGGAACTGGCGCTTCTGCTCCTCGTCCTCGATGGTGTAGAAGAGGGTGCGGTTGTCGGCGGCCCATACGATCGAGCCGACCCGTTCGACGCGCTCGGAGAGCAGCTCGCCGGTGCGGAGATCCTTTACCTGTAGCGTGTACTGGCGGAAGCCCTTGTTATCCACCGAATACGCCAGCAGGTTGCCGTCGTCGGAGACGGTCGTGCCGCCGATTGCCATGAATGCCTCGTCCCTGGACAGTTCGTTCACGTCGAGGATGACATGTTCAAGAGCATCCACGTCCGGCGCGTCAGGGGTTCCTGTCTTGCGGCAATAGATCGGGTATTGCGCGCCCTCCTCGGTCCGCGAGTAGTACCAATACTCGCCCTCGCGGAAGGGAACCGAGACGTCGGTCTCCTTTATGTGACTCACCATTTCGGCGTAGAGAGTCTTCTGTAACTCATCCGTCGGCTCCAGGACCGCATCGCAGTATGCGTTTTCCGCTTCGAGGTAGGAAATGACCTCAGGATTTTCGCGCTCGCGGAGCCAGGCGTAGTCGTCCACCAGGGTGTGGCCGTGGAGGGTGGTTTCAGTGCGGCTGGGAGCAGCGACGGGAGGGGCAAGTTCGGTATGGGTAGTCATACCTTTTCAGGATATAAGAGGTGTGTACCCTCCCCCATGCCCCTTCCGACTTCGTTAACATTTCATTCCGTGAGGGTTAAGGGAGACGTGGATTGTTAATCGATACATAAGAAATGACTTACAATGAAGTACAAGAAAATACAGGACTTACGTGGCGACAATTTCCAGTTTGGTGAACTTAGAGGACCTATGCAAAAAGCCCGGCCGCATCGGCAGTCGGGCTCTTTGTTCTCTATTTCCATCTTACCAACTTGTGCGAAATTGTCGGCCAGGAAAACGGGGAATAAAGATCAGGGTGGGACTGTTTGTTCCAAAGGGCAAGAACTGATACATCATTGGCTATATTCGATTCGGCGCCTTGCGGATGTGCCAAAACGACCCTCGCATATCGCGGCGCAAGCCTCGGCACGGCTCAGACGCGTGGCGCGGCGCCTGTAAGTGCCAGCAAGAAGAGCTTCTGAGCGCTCCGAGAGGAGACCGAGATGGACCTGCTGAAGAGGTTGACCGCCGCATTATGCGCACTGTTCCCCAGACGATCGACCGTGCCAGGACGGCACGGCATACGAATCACCCGGCGCGGCAGACTCGACATTCTCATGCAGGACCTGCGCTTCAGTGTGCGCACACTGGCCCGAAGTCCCGGCTTCACCACTGTTGCGGTGCTCACGCTCGCCCTGGGCATTGGAGCGAACACCGCGATGTTCAGTGTCGTGCAGGGAATGATTCTCGCGCCCCTGCCGTTCCCATCGGCCGATCGTCTCGTTCTCCTCTGGCAGAACCGGCGGAATGTTCCGCAACTCGAAGTTTCGTATCCGAACTTCGAGGATTGGGAACGGAGATCGCAATCGTTTGATCGTATGTCCGCACTCGCATTTCATAACTTCGATCTCACCGCTCCGGGAAGAGCCGAACACCTCGTGGGCATTCGGGTGTCCTCCGGCTTTCTCGCGACTCTGGGCATTATGCCGGTCATCGGGCGGGATATCACAGCGGCGGAGGATGTGCCGCATGGACCGCCGGTCGTCCTGATAAGTGACCGCCTCTGGAGAGAGCGTTTTGCGGCAGACCCGCACATCGCCGGACGCTCTGTGGACCTGGATGGCGAGGGTTTCACCGTCATCGGTGTTCTGCCGGCCGCGTTCCATTTTCTTGCCGATACGGATGTCATCACGCCACTGCGTCCCAACATGCCCGCCATTTACGCCGATCGGTCGGTGGGTGCAGTAGCGGTGCTGGCGCGCCTCGGACCGGGCTTGACAATGGGCCGCGCGGGGGCCGAGATGAACACGATTCAGCAGGACCTCGATCGCCGGTATCTCGATGCCAACCGCGGCATCGGTGTCGCAGTTACTTCTCTGAAGCAGCAAATCCTCGGTGACGTGAAGGAAACGGTCCTGTTGCTGTTTGGAGCTGTCAGCCTGGTGCTGCTGATCGCGTGTGCCAACCTTGCGAACCTGCTGCTGGCGCGCTCGACTGCGCGAGCCCGTGAATTCGGCATACGCGCTGCGCTTGGCGCCAGCCGGGGACGCATGATCCGGCAATTGCTGACCGAGAGCATCGTACTATCGCTCGCGGGCGGAGCACTGGGTATAGTGCTCGCCGGGTTTGGGCTGCACATGCTGCTTGCGGCGATGCCGGAAACTCTGCCGCGCGCGGGAAACATCGGCCTTCATCTGCCGGTTCTCTTGTTCACGGTAGGTGCCTCCATCGCGGTGGGAATTATTTTCGGTCTGGTTCCGGCGCTCCAAAGTGCAAGCCCCAATGTCCAGGGCGCATTGCAGAAAGCTTCAAGAGGATCGACAAGTGGACGCAATGTCATCTTTAGCCGGCTCGTGGTGGTACAGTTCGCACTCACTCTCGTGCTGATGACGGGTGCCGGGCTGCTCCTGCGCAGCATCCGCAACCTTTGGCATGTGAACCCAGGGTTCGATGCGCGCCACCTGATTTCGTTCCACGTTGGCCTATCGCCCTCATTTACGCGGACCCCGGCCGGAACGCGCACGGCCTATGAACAACTGCTTGCGCGCATTCGCCAGGTGCCTGGGGTGGAGGCAGCCGATCTCACGAATATCGTTCCGCTCTCCGGCGCCGACAATGGCGGTCCTTTCTGGATCGGCACAGCGCCACCAGCCTTTCTCCAGGAAGCTCCTCACGCGCTCTACTTCTGGACGGGACCCGACTATCTGAAGACGATGGAGATTCCGCTGCTGCAGGGCAGGTTCTTCACGCCCGGCGATCAGGTAGGCTCCGGCAAGGTGGTGGTCATCGACAGCGTGCTCGCACATACGTTCTTTCCCGGCCAAAATCCGGTGGGACAGACGCTTACGGTCGGGCACTGGGGCGCGGCCCGCATCGTCGGCGTCGTGGGCCATGTGCGGCATTGGGGACTGGACGATCCCGGCACCTATAACCCCCGCCAGATTTACATCCCGGTTTATCAGTTGCCAGATTCGATGGTGACTGACTTCTTCCGCAATCTCACGCTGCTGGTTCGTACAAAGCTTCCGCCTGCAGACATGGTGTCTGCCCTACGAGATGTCGTCTACGCGTCTGCGCCCGATCAACCTGTTTACGGCGTCAGAGCGATCGACGAGGTGGTGTCGGAATCAATGGCATCGCGGAATCTGCCGATTCTTCTTCTTGGCGTATTTGCCGCGCTCGCGTTGCTGCTGGCATCAGTGGGCATCTACGGAGTTGTGTCCTATTCGGTAATGCGGCGTACACAGGAGATCGGTATCCGTCTGGCTTTGGGCGCAGGCAGGCGGCAGGTCTTTCGCATGATTGTCGGCCAGGGAATTCGCATGGCCGGCGTGGGACTGGGAATCGGCGCCCTGGCTGCGATTTCGCTCGTGCGCCTCATTCCGAGTTTCTCTCGTCTGCTGTATGGGGTCGGCCAAAGCGATCCACTTACGCTATTCGGTGTCGCCGCCGTGTTGCTACTCGCGGCGGTGATCGCCTGCTATGTCCCGGCACGGCGAGCCATGCGCACCGATCCGATGAACTCGCTGCGCTACGAATGAAGCACGTAACAGTTCTGGAAAGGCAGCCTATCTACGGAAGTAGCGTTACCGGGAGCAGCGTTACCCAGTCAGGTAAGCGGCCAGGGCTTCGAGGGTCGGTTTGAGAGAGTCTACTTCGGGTGCTGACTCAGTGAGAGAACGTTCCCGTCCGGGTCCGGAAACCACGCTACCTTAGCGCCTCCGGGTGCGGTCCAGATGCCTGATTCGGATTGTTCGAGCCAGTGATAGCGTTTGAAGGAGACGCCACCCTCGATAAGAGTTGCGACCTCCGCTTCGATGTTTTCGACCTTCCATCCAAGAATCGTGAATGGAAAGGGAGTAAAGTCTTTCACCTGCACGATCCGGATCATCGTCCCATTCGATTCCATCACGACGGCAAAGATGTCGTCGCTGATCAATCGCAATCCCAGCGTCTGCTCATAAAAATTGCGCGCTCGTGCAGCATCTTTTGAGGGGATGAAGCCGATCACATCGCATTGTGCAAGCATGGATCTCTCTCCTGAGCGTTCAGCATACCGGAGAGCGAAGCCGGAAGCAGCCGTCGATGACTGTTCCGGCCCCGGAGAGATGTTTTTAGAAGTGGAACGCTGTCGTTAGAAGTGAAAAGCGATTTCTCCCGTTACCGCGCGCGGAGTTACGTAATGCGTGCCGCTAAAGGTAGAGAGAAAGTTATAGAGGGCATAATTATTGGTGAAATTGATGGCTGTGACCTGGGCGCTCCAGCGATAGCGGTCGCCGCCGAAGATATTCTCCTGTCCGATAACAGCGTCGAACAGATTACGCGGAGCGATGCGTTGCGGATTGTGGTCGTTATCCCCGGTGTTGGGAGCCGGAATCTTGACCAGGTTGGAGCTGTACTGGTTCGCCAGGCAGACCGGAGGCAGCGGCGAGGTCGGAGTGGCCTTGACGCCGTTGCAGGTAAGCCCGGCCTGGAACTCCTGGTCGGCGGTCAGGCCGCTGAGATTAACCGCCGGTTGTCCGTTGAGTAGCACCGAGGTCCCAAGGCATGGGCTATTTGGATCCGTGGTTCCATAACACGGCACGGCGCCGGCGACCTGGCCGCTGTCATAGCGCCAATTCATCCCCAGCCATGGTCCTCGTGTCTTGATTTGGTATTGCAGGTGTGTGGTCTGGTTGAATTTTTCGTCGTGGTCGATGCGGAAGGGATATCCGGTTTGCCCGACGGTGGCTCCGGCTCCGGCCACCTGCGGTGGGAAGAACCTGGCGGCAACCGACGACATGACCACGTAAGCCGAGAAATTGTGAATCGTGGGGACATCCGCGCGGACTGCGTAGCCGGGTATTTTCGAGTTATGCCAGTCGATCGGAAACGTGATGGGGGTGTTCCCGAGCACGCTGAAGTCGAAGGCGTTGTGCGTATATTTCCAGATGTACTCGCCGCTGATCACCGCATACTTGCCAAAGGCCTGCTGGAATCCGGCATGGAATTCGTTACGAAAACCAGGTTCCAGAGTTCCAGACACGCCGGGCGTGCAGAGGAGCAGCGGGGCGAGCACATCGTTGGTGCATCCGGTGCTGGAGAGAACGAGGTTTTCGTTGAACGGCGTTTCCAGGGTGCGCGCATAGGAGACCCGCAGTATGGTATTCGTCCGCTTCACGTTGTAGGCAATGCCCACGCGCGGTTCTGCCTGGCGAGCCACCGTGAGGCCGTTGTACAGGTCGCCGCGCATCCCCAGATTGAAGAGCCAATTTTTGGCTTTGATCTGATCCTCGATATAGAGGGCCAGTTCCTTGACATCCGTATGACCAAAGAAGTTGTAAAGGCCGCCGCCGCGGGTCAGGTCATAGGGCGCCAGCACGGGAAGATACTTCGGATTGGCAACGTATCCGTAGGCTGAGCACTCCGCGGCATCACTGAATCCGGGCACTGCGGTACCGAAACTGTCTACGCACGGCGAGTTAAAGGTGTTGGCGACGACGGCCAGCTTATCGTTTTCACTAAGGAAGGTCTGCTCGTAGACGGCTCCCGCCTTGATGTTGTTGTTTCCCTTAACGTAGGTGTAGTCGGAGTGGACGCCGACATTCAGAAGCGTGCGATATTGCGAAACCGTCTGGTTCTGAAGATTTGGCGGTCCTTTGTCTGCGAGGGGATCTTCGCTCGGGTAGTAATTGTAGAAGTCTTTGCGGGCGAAGGCGCCCAGATTAAAGACCTGATCGGAACCGACCACGTGCGTATAGGTCGGCGCGATGTTGAAAGTCTGAATCTTGGAGTGCTGGTCAGTGTTGCCGACATTGCCGAAGACGGGATTCGGACTGCTGCCTCCGCTGATTACGTTTTGGACATTCAGATCATCGTAAGCGTTCGGAGTCTGGAACCAGGAGCGGCTATAGCTCAGGTCCAGATGCATGGAATCGGCCGGCGTAAAGGTGTAATCCACGCGATCGAACAGATTCTGCTCGTTCCCTTTGGCGTGAAATACGACGAATTCAGGAGGGTCGAGAAAGCGGCCTGTATTCAGCCCGTCGACCTCAAAGAAGTTCCCCCAGGTCTTGCCGCCGTACGCCACATCAACCCCCGCGGTCGCTGAGCCGAAGCTTCCGTAGGAAGTAGTAATGCTGCCGGTGGGCTTCGTCTGTCCCTGACCCGAGCGCGTCGTCACCTGGATCACCAGGCTCGTCTTATCGCCGTACTCTGCAGGCGGTGCGCCGGAGATCACTTCAAGGGATTGAACCGAGTTCGATGGCAGTTGATTCGAGAAGACCTTGCTTTGCTGGTCGGTAATCGGCTGTCCATCTACGGAAAAGGAGTTTGAAGCGTGATCGCCGAGGCCATGGAAGAGTCCATTCGAATCGGCGGAGACGCCGGGAGAGGTGAGCGTGACCAGCGAACTGAGCGACGACGACTGGCTCTCCAGCGGAATCTCCTTGATCATGTTCCGGTCGACATCGGTGTGGAAGGTCGGATCGTTTTCGACGAGGTCCTCGCCGGCTTCAACTGTCACCGTGGTCGAGGCTGCTCCGAGCGCCAGGGTGGGGTTCACAGTTACCGCCACGGTCGAGCGCACGTTGACGTCCTGTGCCTGAGAAGCAAATCCTGCCGCGTTTACCGTCAGGTGATAAGGATTGAACGGGACATTCGGGAAGCTGTAATGACCGGCGTTGTCTGACTT
>Ga0210390_10002212_pt1 | contig 17403 bp, 14 predicted proteins | sample IncBWH11OmetaG_FD_161050 | JGI IMG/M metagenome (GOLD analysis project Ga0210390, IMG submission 161050) | Forest soil microbial communities from Barre Woods Harvard Forest LTER site, Petersham, Massachusetts, United States - Inc-BW-H-11-O ... | reverse complement strand
GTTGCGGGTCCACGCGATGCCTCGTGCAGTTCTCCCTTGACGTCATTCTTGCACCTCACGCAGACATACTATGAGTTGACACTTGCCTTCGGGGCTTGTCGGCGGTCTCACTTGACAATCTCGTGCTTGGGAGTCATTGTCTACGCCTTGGTGCGCGAATCCTTGTGATCTGGAGGTATGAAATGACACTTGGAATTGGCGTTCTTTGCTCCTCAAAGCCAGTGCCTTGTGTTCCCCGTCCAGATGCCATGGTATTAATTGGGGATACGATTGGGAGCACCGATATTGAATCTGCTGAAGCTCAGCACGAGATGTATTTCAATCCTGTTGAAAAGCTTTTCGGAATCTGTATTGGGCGCATCAATCGGGCCGCGGGGCTTTTTCACTCAATTCAGAAGGAACTTCTTCAATCTCAAGACAGAAACGTTCATGCTTGTGAAGAAGCCTTAAACAAAGCTGTTCACGGTCATCGTGCAGAACATTTTCAATCCGATATGTTGCCTCCGGAAACTATTCCGAAACCCTCCGACCCCAGTTTGCTCGATGCATGGCAGCAGTATGATGTGGGAATTCACCTGCTCGTGGGAACTTTCAGCTCCGATGGGAAAGCCCTTTTGTACTTAGTCGCACAGATGGGAAACACCGACCAGCGTGTGCATCGCGTGTATGGAGACGCGACGATCGGAGAGGGGGGTTATAGTGCGAGTTTTTGGCTCAACTTCCGTCAGCAAGCACCCGGGCGGAGCCTGAGACAATCTGCCTATCATGCATACGAAGCTGCCCGTCTCACTGCGAGGCCGCCAGGTTTGGACGGTGGTTTGGAAATGATCGTCGCTACGAAGGACAAGGCATTTCACCTTGCCGCCCGTACTCCTGAGCCAGAGGGGTCCTACATTTCGTTGTTGGAACTTGAGAGCATGCTGGAGAGGTTTGGACCTCGCGATACTGACCGGGCTTTGGGACATGCTGATTCGTCGGTTGCAGCTGCGGGAAAGTCGAATTGAAACGCGCGTACCTCTAGGATGAAACACGCGGTGGGTGCAGGCGTTGGGAAGACACCTGCATCCCGGAAGAGTGAAATATGCCTTTCATGCCACCCTTCAGGCCCGCCACTCCTTGGAACCCGGTAAAAGTGACACCCATCTCGTATGGTCCAGGAGCGGGCGGTGGGTTGGCGTTGAATTTCAAAAATCCCATTGGCGGTGTGCATATCTTTATGCCGCCAGTAACTATGGTCGACCACCGACCTCCTACCCCTCCCCCTGTTCCGGCACGGCCGGCGTTTCAACCACCGAAGTTGGAGATTCCTCCAATATTCCATGTGCAACCCGTGCCAGCCCCTTCAGCACGCACTCACCCTCCGTCGCCTTCTCGTCCTGGAGCACCTCCACACTCTATTGCTCCGCCACCGCATCATTTCACTCCCCCTCCACCCCATCTTTTTACGCCTCCCCCAACACACTACTCTCCCCCCGCCATACCTCACATTTTCAGGCCGCCACCTACGGGTTCCACTGGAAGCCATGGGCATTTCACTTGGCCGTGGCATTGTGACAAACCTGCCTGCCCGGCAGGGGGCGACAAATGGAATGAAATTTATGAGAAGCTGAAGCAAGATCCCAACCCGTTATCGGGCTTACCGCAACCTCGCACCCAGTTCGAAGCACATGTCAAACAGGATGGCTCTAGAGAGGGTTACGAACCCATTTGGGATCCCTCAACTCGGATATCTGCGGAGGATAAAACCGTACCCCATCCCATTGGCTATCGCCAGACGTTCGGGGGTTTCACCCGCTATTTTGACATCGGAGGGATCTTAGTTGGCACCTCTGAGATCCCGATCGAGCCAGATGATCTGTCGCCAGTTGACCTCATTCCTTTTGACGCGATTGGATCAATTGTGAAGTCGGCCGGCCAGGTTGTTGGTTCTAGACTGTTGGCAGCCATTGCAGAGTATGCCGCGAGAGAAGCAGGAGATAGAGGTGGCGAGGTTTTCGCAAAGTACCTGGCGAAGGAAACTGGCGCCAGTGCGGGTGACGCCTTCGCGAAATTTCTCACGTTTGCTCGAAGGTTGGCTCGAGATGAAGTTGGAGCGTTAAGGATTCCTGGAACAGGTTCACCGCAATCACTGGAGGTGGGAGAGAGGATCTTAGATAAGATCGCTGCATCGAAAGAACCGCTAGTCATCCGTGACATGCCTATTCAAGCGATGGAGGCTCTAAAACAAAAGTACGGACCCGGCTTGGCCTACGGTCTGCGACAAAAGGGTACTGTTATGTCTTACGAAGCAGCGTCGGCAGCAACCGAGGGTCTCGGGGGAGCGTATCAAGCGCATCATGTAGCTGAAGTTAAAGTCCTTAAGCTCATCGGTCATGATAGTCAGCTTTCGCCGTCGGTACTTCTTACAGCTAAGGAACACGCAGAAATCAGTGCTCGCCTTGATAAGTTCCTTCCGAAAGGCGAGATTCAGGACATGACCAAACAGGAAATCTTTGACGGTTACAAGAAAGCTTATCAAGGTCATGCCCCATGGCTGGCCGAAGTGAAGAATTATTTCCCTGGCGTGGATTAGCGCACTCAATGTGAACAAAACGTCACTGCGATACTGGACCTCAGCATCGAATGCAAGCTTCCTCCACATCAAGCGAAAATGTGCCCTTCGGTAATCTCTTGCCTCCGAAGGAAGATTTTGACTTCTCGAGCGTCAGATCTACCCTGATTATCGGAGCGACCGGGCACCGCGACATACCCCAAAGTGAACACGAGGCTGTTCAGGGCAGAGTGCATGATTTTTTGGTGGAACTGCGCACTAGGTACACAAACACGCCCATGCTTTTGCTTACGTCGCTAGCAGAAGGCGCGGATCGACTCTGTGCCTATGCTGCATTGTCCAAGGACGTACATATCCCTCTTTTGGTTCCGCTTCCCATGGCAAAGGTAATGTACGAGCAGGATTTTGAGGGGGAGTCCTTAGCCGAGTTTCATCGTCTCCTACATTCTGCCGTTGGGTGGATGGAGATGCCTCTTATCGCTGACAATACGTCCAATGGCGTCGAAGCGCGCGGTCCACAGCGTGATCTTCAGTACGAGAGCGTCGGCAGATACATAGCGCAAAAGAGTCAAATTCTGATCGCGCTTTGGGATGGTGAAGAGACGAATCTAACTGGCGGGACAGCATCGGTGATACGTTTTCAAAGAGACGGAATCTTGACATCAGAGCCCTGCACTCTCGAATCACCCGAAGGATCTCCCATTTACCATATTCTGACTCCAAGGAAAGCAAATCCCGAACGGAGAGTGTTGGATTCTCGTTGGTTGTACCCGAGTTCGTTTGGTGGTGACGACGGGAAGGCCAAGAAATACTTCGAACGTATGTTTTCACGAATCGACGATTTTAATCATTCTGTCGGGTCGCTGGATGAGAACCTTCGCGCCGAAGCACTGAAAAGCAAGATGGATCTTCTACTTGGAAGAGCCGAGCAAGAACCAGCCGATACTTGTAAGGCCGAGTTGGATCGCTACGGAATGGTAGATGCGCTGGCGATCCGCTTTCAACGCAATAGAATCCGAGCACAGAAGTATATGCACTGTATGGTCTTTCTAGCCTTCTTCTCCCTAGTTTTATTTGCACATTTCCCAGTACACATCCTTTGGTTCCTTGTACTCTCTTTTATCTTCTTTATTCTAGCGTACCTTCGCAGTGCCGGGCTTAAGAAAAAAGATGAAGACACCAAGTATGAAGATTTTCGCTCTCTTGCGGAAGGCTTGCGGGTCCAGTTTTTCTGGCGCGCTATAGGCTTGCGAGACTCAGTTGTGGATTACTATCTCTGGAAGCAGAGAACGGAACTCGACTGGATGCGAAATGTCTTTCGAGGATGGAGCGTCAGAACAGACGACAGTTCGTCGCCGTCATCTAATAAAGATCTGGAGGAGTTCCTGGGGAATGTCGGGGAACTATGGATAGAGCAACAGCGAAAGTATTTCGCCTGCGCAGCTATGCGCGAACAAAGGCATCTTGATGCGCTTGAACGAGTCTCACGGAGCGCGATTCGCACGGCAATAGCGGCTGCGGTAATCTTGCTGGCCGTCCTAGTCGTGCAACTTGTTCCGGAGTTGTTGCGATATACCAACTGGGGCTTTTGCAATTGTGAATGGGTTGACCCCTTCCTCATTGTCATCGAAACAACATTGGCTGTAGGGGCGCTCCTGCACAATTATTGCAGAGGTCTGGCACTCGCGGAGCATGTAAAGCAATATGCACGGATGTCTCGATTGTTTGCACGCGCGTCTGAGAGCTTGAAAGATCTCCAGCAAGCAAGAGAGGCAAGAGCGATGCTTGGATGCCTCAAGAGAATCGGGATCGAGGCGCTGTCCGAGAACGGGGATTGGGTGATGCTGCACCGAGAGCGGCCTCTTGAAGTACCTCACCCCTAGAGACCGGCGCGTGTGGCCCGCATAGCCGTGACAGGCGGTATTTCAGTGGTCGGCGCACGCAGAATGAAGAGGTTAGGGTTGCGGCAGTCGGCAACCGTTGGCGATACTGGGCAGCCGAACAGCGCGGAACCACAGCGTTTACCTTGTCGAAGGGACATTACTCCCACCGGAACACCTTTGCCGAGAGAGCCGTACAAACCACGAACACCAGGATCAGTGCCGCCACGTCCCCCCCGTGCACCGACCACTTCTCGCCCCTCCAGATCCCTTCCAGCAGCGACACCGCATACGTTAGCGGCACAAATTTCGCCACCGAGCGAAGCACCGGCGGCATTGATGCAACCGGCACGAACAGTCCCGAGACTCCGATCATCGGGTACATAATGAAGGCGCCGATCGGTTGTGCAAACCGCGCCGTAGGAACGATGCTCGCAATCAGAAACCCGATCGACAGGATGCTCCAGGTGCTCATCAGCAGCGCAATCGTGAAAGAGAACAATGGCGCATGAACGCCAACCGGGTAGTAGCGCTTGCCCGCCAGCACCAGCAATGCCAGCGTCGCTGCAGTCAGCATCAGTTTGACGATCACGTGGGCGCTAAGGATCGTCTGTGGACGTAGCGGCGTCGCGCGCAGTCGTTTGAGGATTCCCCCCTCGCGGTAGATCGAAATGATCGTCACTAGCGACAGTACGGCGTTCACGGCGATCAAAACCGACGCGAGGACCGGTAGACCCACCTGCATAAAATTGTCCGCGGCGAGTGAGCTTGGTGGGAGTCCGTGGCCGACTACTCGACCTACAACGAGAAACATGAACACGGGGATAACGATTGTTCCAAACGCGCCAAGCGGCTCACGCAAGAATATCTTGATCTCGAGCCAGGTCAGTTTCCACAATCCTCGCAGCATCATTTTTTCGCCTACTCACGAATCGAGCGACCTGTCAGTTTCAAAAACACATCCTCAAGATTTGGCAGAATCGTCCGGAAATCCGTGACCCGAATCCCATTCTCGGACAGGCAATGAATCACCTCGGTCACCAGATCGTCGCCCCGGCCCCGAATGGTGAATCGCAAATCCGTGCGCATCACCGTTTCAACTCCTGGGATTGCCCGAAAGCGCTCTTCCGCGATCGGATTGTTCGTAGCAAGCACTACGGTTCGCTCCGGGCAGTGCCGGTTAACTAGGTTCTCGGGCCGGTCGATGTCGACGATCCTTCCGCGCTCGATAATTGCTACCCGGTCGCACAACCGTTCGGCCTCCTCCATCAGATGTGTGGTCAAAAATACGGTCTTGCCGCGCTCGCGGATGCCGTGCACCAGGTCCCAGATGGTCCGCCGAGACTGCGGGTCCAGCCCCGTGGTCAGCTCGTCTAGAAACACAACCTCCGGATCGTTAATCAGCGCAAGGGCAATGAACAGCCGTTGCTTCTGGCCTCCGGAAAGGTTCATAAACCATGCGTCCCGCTTGTCGGCGAGCCCAAGTTGTTCGAGCAATCGTTCGCCGTCGGTCGCTTTCCTTAGGTAAAGCGAAACCCACAGGTCTACCGCTTCCCACACTTTGATCCGCTTCTGGAGTTGCGCCTGCTGCAGTTGTACTCCAATCCGGTCTTGTAGCTTGTACACATCCTTGAAGGGATCAAGTCCCAGCACCGAGATGCTGCCCCAGTCCGGCGTTCGCAGTCCCTCGATGCACTCCATCGTCGTGGTCTTTCCCGCGCCGTTCGGCCCAATCAAACCAAAAATCTCGCCCTCATTCACCTCGAACGACACCTCGTCCACAGCCACCGTCGCCCCGTAGCTCTTGCGCACTCCCGAAACTTGAATGACTGGACGCATGGCAGGTTGCGAATTATTGATTCACTGAACCGGACCGAAAGTCTACATCACGAACCCAGCTTAAGTCCCGTTCTCGTCGCGCAACCCCAGAACCGTAATCCAAAGCAGAAGGGGAGCTGTGTAGAGGACAGCCGCTCGACTGCCACTGGAGCGAGCGGCAAGCCTGACAATGTATTCAAATGCAGAACGCTTCTTTCCTTCGGCCCCGCAGAATTCTGGCGGGGCCCCATGTCAAATTGATTCACACCCTACTCCGACTACAGCAAAGTCCACAATACGGAAATGCTCTCGACCTAGAATCTACGGGCGAACATATTTTGAATATAGGTCTTCAGCTGCCCCAAGTCGGGCTGCTCCAAGTGAAACTGAACAAGCACATCGCGTGCCATCTGCACCGCGTGATCCTCAAGGCCTGCTCTCTCTACGCGGCCTTCGGATGAATACCGGCCCCGATCTCCAGTTCAGCTAAATCGTCTGTGAAGTCGAAGTAACCCTGAATAGCTCGGTCGGTTTTGTTGTAATTCTGATTGTAGCTATCGATATCGACTTTCAGCTGACGGCAATCCGCGACGACCTGTTGCCGGCGATGCGCGAACGCCATCTCCATATGCGCATGATCTGCCGTTCTTAGGTCATCCCACTTCAATGTCAGCTTTCCCTGCTCGGCGTAAGGCGCCACATGTTTTGCGCGCACACGTCGCCCTTGGGGATCGGTAATGAATTCATCGCGCATGGCCTGGGCAATTTGATCCGCGCACTGGCGTACTACTTTTGATGGATGAATCGCCCAGTGCCTATTGGTAATCGCCCAGCGCGCGATTTCGATCGCGGTGGCAGGCCATGGTTGTCCAGAACGACGGTATCTGGTAATGATTTTCTGATTCTGTTCGGTCATGCTCATAAATGTATCTCTCAAACCTTTGCAGTGATTACGTGGCCCCATCCATCGGTCAGAGCAGACGAAATCAGAATGTCCCGTACCCTCACAAGCATTTCACGGCTGTGCGACCAATCCACTTCCTTGCGGTACTGCAACTGCCCGAGAACGATCGCTGGGTGTACTCCTATGCGAGCGGCAAAATTCTTAATCTTCTGCTTTGAATACAGTGGTCTCACTCGGGCAATGAAGTTGTTCATCTCACGTTTATCGACCAACAGGCTTTCAGCGAACAGATCCGCACGCTTTTCAATATCGGTCTTGTCTTCAAATCGCACGGCGCGATCCCCGACGAGGTCGACATCCAATATCGGCTGCCCGTTGAGTGCGTCCCTGTTTTCAACGTGACCGAATTCATGTGAAGCGATGTACCAGAAGTGATCGATGCGGTCGTAGCGCATGGAAACCGCAATCACAGGAGAAAATTCGTCCAACCAAAAACACGCACCGTCAATTTTCCCCTTCGGCAGACTCTCGATCAGCAACAGTCTTACGCCGCCCTCCGCGAGAACTCTAGGAACATGGCGGATGTCTTCTGGGTTGGATCGAAGCTCCTTTAGTTTTCCGAGGGCTTCATGGAATCCATCAAGGGAGAATCGATTCGCTTGGACGCCACGAGCAATCTTCTTTGCGCGGCACACCCATGCCAGTTGAGACGGATTGGCAGTCGAGGTTGACCGCTTAGCTGCGTACGCGAGGTTGGGTTCCTCATCCAGGGAAGATATCTCCAAGAACTTCAGAACACGGTCCTCGAGCACACTGACGTCATCAGATGGCTCGATCCATCCCCTTTTAGCGATCTCCTTGACCGGCACTTTTTCGAACAGTCGCGCTTTTCTCGTCACCGCGCTATCTGGCCGGGATGCGGAATGCAATTGGTATGCGGACTCGAGATTCATCCACAACTGCGCGGTCGTGCCGAAGGCTTCTGCTAAATCGGCCGCAATCGGAGCAGAGACTGCCCGCTTGCCTTTGATCAGGCCGCTCACGATAGACGGCTGGCGGCCGATGATGTCGGCAAGATCTTCCTGAGTCCATCCTCTTGCTTCCAGCTCCTCCTTGATGAACTCCCCAGGAGGGAAAGCTTCCGCGACATTTCGAATATCAATGCTCATTTTTCCCTCCTTCAGTGGTAATCCTCAATCCCCACAATCAACAGCTTCTTGTTTGTCCCCACGGTTTCTAATTCCAGGATCAACCTCCATTGAACGTTTAACCTCATCGAGAATTGGTGCTGCCTCTTCCCTTTCAGTCTCTCAAAGTTGAGAGATCGCATCGAACTGAAATCCCTTTCGTCTGTCGCCGCGCGCACGAATTGCATTCGCTTGCGGAACGCCTTAACGATCGCCGCATCGTACACGGCGGTGTACTTGGGATCCTGCTCAAGCTTCTCGAGTGACGCATCCTTGAAGCTGACCTCGAAGGCCATTGATCCGTTTCCATTCTATGTCGATCCAGCAGGTTCGTCAAGTATGATATTCATATATTCGTGAATTTGCGAATTACGGACTGCACATTTCGCATCTGACGGGCTAAGGTCTTATCGGCTAGGTCGTTAGGGATAGTGAGCGAGCGTGTTCACGGCACTGCTCAAATTTCGGAACATGGCGATTTTGGCCACGGAGATCATCGAATCACGTCCTTGATCTGCCTTTGTCTGGGGGCGCTGAGCGGAATTGCGGATTCATTACCAAGCCTGTTTAACGCCGCCTTCAAAAGTGGCTCTCCATCCTTTGTTCACATAGCCGCTGGATTCACGACGGGCTCTGCGTATTCCAGAGTCCAGACGACGCTCGATCTCTACACCCAGGAAGACAGCGACGAAGCACGGGGCGCGCAGGGAGAGTTCCTGAAAGCAGTCGGAATGCATTCAGGAAGTGCAATAAATGCTGTTGTGGGTTGAATTGTGGGTTGGAGATTTTTCGGATTTTTCTCTAACCCATTGAAAGATATGGTAGGCCCGTGGGGACTCGAACCCCAGACCTCTACCGTGTCAAGGTAGCGCTCTAACCAACTGAGCTACGGGCCTACTGCTGTAAAATCATTCAGTTAGGCAACGTCGATTGTAACGCACGTCCAGGTTGGTACACAAATTGGTGCACACCTGTCTGAATTTCTTGTGTCGCGACTCCCGCCAGAGCTTGTCGCTGTGCTTCCGGCCGAATGTGGCCATAACGTTTCGCCATTCTCACCGCGGTACTTGCGGACCATCCGAGAATCTGCGCTACCACAGCGAACGGTGTGCCTTGCTCCAACAACTTTGTGGCTGTGGAGTGGCGAAGATCATGGAAGCGAATCCCCTCAAGTGGATTCTTCATGCCCTCTATCTTTGCCCGGCATTCCACATTGTGGCAGATTTTTCCCGAACTCGCGCCAAGGACAGGCGCATTGGGCGGCTACCACGTACGGTGTTTTCAGAAGACGCGCGGATATCTGATTGATTCCTCGACCTCAGTTAGAGCCAAAAACACCGGTATCAAAACAGGTGGTTTGGTACAGACATATAGACTGCCAAGACGAAGCGAAAATGCATCACACGCCCAGGACTCCGATTCAGAACGAGATGGAACCGTAACCAAGTCGGTGCTACGGACTTCAAATGTCACATAACATTCAGAGAATTGGTAACTCTTGTCCAGACGGATTGCAGAATAACTTATCCCGCTCCGGTTCGGGCTTCGGCTGGAAACCGGGACCTATCGCTCGTCGGGAGTTCAGTCATGCGGACCCAACGACGTGCGCCTTTTCTGCGTCCAGGCCGGTGTCCGTGGACAGATATGTCAATTGTGTGGGCGCCGCAAACCGCGTACCAGCAGCCTCAACAATCTCAGCTATCTTTAGGATAACGTCCTGGCGAATGGCAGTGAACTCTGCCCAGTCGCTGATCTTAACGTACGCCCACAACTCCAATTCGAAGGCAGCACCTACGAAATTTGCCACACGAATTCTCGATCCCGTGTCGATCGTAGGTTGTTGATCAAGCATACTCTGCACGCGATCGAGCACAAATCGTAGCTGTTCGACTTGGGTCTCTATTCGCAGCGAAAAGTGCTGATTGATAAGGCATTTACGGCGAGGCCCAAAATTCTCGAACTGCATTTGGGCTAGCGCTCCATTCGGAACCACAAGCACACTCTGATCGAGTGTGCGTACTTTGACAGAGCGCAGCCCGATATCTTCGACGGTACCCAGTTGGTTGCCGATTTTGCAGAAGTTACCAACGTGCACTGCTTTGTCCATTAGCAACGAGATTCCGCCGATGAGGTTCTCAAGCGATTTTTGTGCGCCGAGTGCTATCGCCAGTCCGCCGATGCCGAGCCCTGCGAGTGTCGTCCCTACGTTTATCCCGAATAGGGCCAGCGCGGCAAGCAAGGCGATAATCAGCATTACGATGTGGGTGAGTCGCCGCATCAGGACCAGGATCGACTCCCCTCCGCTGTTTTGTGTTTGGCTTCGGTTCACAGCGTGATCGAAACTTCGGTCAGCGATCCCGCTTACGAGCCAGGCGAAACATACCGCCAGAAGAGCTGCCATGAAACGAATGTAGTACACGCGATATAAAAGGGGCGGATCAAGTAGGTAGACGAAGACGCATTGCATCAAAATCGCCATGATGCCCCTGAGCGGCATTCCAAGTTGCGTTTGCCAGACTGTTCTGAGCGGAATCTTTCGGAATCTATACCAGATTCGGTTGGGCGCACTAAGAAGAAGACTCAACAGCCAAGCAAGGAGCCACGAGATAGGGATCGAGAGCAGCCACCCGAGCCATTGCGCAAGTGACATCCCAAGCATCCGCCGACTGGTTAGGGCAGCGGGCGCGAATCGATCAGCAAGCGTCGGTCCTTCGCTTTCCATTTGGGCATAAAGCGCAGGGACCCTCGCGACGGTCTCTTTCGAAATTAGCCAGATTTTCCCTGAATCCGGATCATCGACCCGCGTGAGGATCACGTCTACGGTCGTGCCACCTACCGCCAACACGCCTGCCCGCACCTGGCCGGGCGGAAGACCAGTTTCAACCGTGCCGTCGGGATCATCGCTCAACAAGTCGATGTCGCCTCTGAATTTTGAGTGCAACGCCTGAAATTCCTTGGCCCGCTGTATCAAGTTCGTGTCCTCGCCCGGAGTCGGCTGCAGGTAACGGGCGGCGTTCGCGAAGTCCTGGCGTGCAGCGTACTTCAGAGCGCCCATCACTGCCCTTCGGGGAGTCTCACGTCCGAGCGGATCGACTTTGGCCGTGGGCTCCGCTTTGGCTGGCGCAGACGCCGGAGTCTGGGCCGGCGAATACGCAACTGAGCCAACGAATAAGAAGATGGCAATGGCTACTCCGATGTAGCTCCAGGAAAGTGCCTTGCTGATCCCTCGTCGGTTTTCGCTTTGGAAGCGCATCTGTTTTGTCCGGTCGCTCAAAAGTCGAAGCCCCGCATCAGTGTAGCCAACGCCGTCATTACGTCGCGGATGCGGCTTTCGCAAAAGCGCCTGATTTGCCGGCGTCCAGGAGCGACTGCGCGTCGAGACGTCCGAAAAGCTCGATCAGCTTTGCGACTACGCCAGTCCATCCGGTCTGGTGGCTGGCCCCCAGACCCGCGCCGTTGTCGCCATGGAAGTACTCGAAGAACAGGATGTAATCCTTCCATTGGGGATCGGTCTGGAATTTCTCCGTACCTCCATAAACCGGTCGCCGCCCAGACTGATCGCGCAGGAATATCTTCGTCAACCGATTGGCAATTTCCCGAGCGACCTCAAACAGGTTCATCAATTTGCCCGAACCAGTTGGGCATTCGATTTTGAAGTTCTCGCCGTAATAAAGGTAGAACGACAAAAGGGCGCGGATCAACAACGCGTTCACCGGCATCCAAATGGGCCCACGCCAATTAGAATTTCCGCCGAACATGCCCGTGTCGGACTCCGCCGGCAAATAGTTGACCCGGTATTCCTGGTCTTCCACATGGACTATAAAGGGATGTTCGTCGTGATATTGGGACAGCGCCCGGATCCCAAAAGGACTGAGGAATTCCTTCTCGTCGAGCATACGCGTAAGAATCCGGCGTAGCCTGTCTTCATTCACAAGCGCGGCTATACCGCGCTCGCCATACCCGAAATGGCCAGGCCCAGTCGCATGTATGCTCTCACGCAGTTCGGGCATACGTAGGTGGCGTTCCCGTAGGGCCTTCAATACTCGGGGGCACCGTTCGCGCTGCCACGGTTCGATCACGGTGGTTGCGCACATGGGCAGTAGGCCGACCATAGAGCGTACCTTGAGTCGCCTGGCGCTACCGTCGGGGAGACGAAGGACGTCATAGTAAAAACCATCCTCCTCGTCCCACATACCCTCAGGACCCGTCTGATTCATCGCGCGGGCGATCCAAATGAAATGCTCAGCAAATTTTAGTGCCATGTCTTCATACATGGGGTCATGCGCAGCCAATTCTATGGCGATCTCGAGCATATTCTGAGAGAACATCGACACCCACGCCGTGCCGTCAGCCTGCTCGAGACTGCCACCGGTCGGTAGCGGCGCGCTGCGGTCGAAGACGCCGATGTTGTCCAGTCCGAGGAAACCGCCTTCGAAGAGGTTCTTACCGAAGCGGTCTTTGCGGTTTACCCACCAACTGAAATTCAATGACAGCTTGGCAAACGAACGCCTGAGGAACTCAAGGTCGCCTTGCCCTTTAAGAGCCTGTTCCGTACGATACAGAAAAATCGTTGCCCAGGCGTGAACCGGCGGATTGACATCGCTGAAATTCCACTCGTAGGCCGGGATCTGACCGTTCGGATGCAAGAAGTACTCCCCGAGCATCAGGTCGAGCTGTTCCTTCGCGAAATCCACATCTACCGTGGAGAGTGCTATGGCGTGAAACGCTAAGTCCCAGGCGGCAAACCACGGATACTCCCACTTATCCGGCATCGAGATGATGTGCTGATTCACCATGTGGAACCACTCGCTGTTCCGCATGAAGCGTTCGCCCGGCTTCATCGGATCCTCACCATGTTCCGTGAGCCATTTGTCTACATCGAAGAAGAAATACTGTTTGGACCAGAGCATCCCGGCCAGCGCCTGGCGCATGACCAGGGCCTCATCTTTGCTAACACGTTCTGGTGTGATGGCTCGATAAAACTCATCTGCCTCACCCAGACGGGTCTGCATGATTTCGGCAAAGCTCTTGAACGGATCGCCCATAGCCGCGGGCGTCAGATCGCTCAGCCGGAGACGGATAGTGGCCGTGTTTCCTACACCCACATTCAACTGATAGTGTGCCGCAGCTTTAGTTCCCGTTTTCTCGGGGTTGACAGCGTTTTGATTTCCTTGAACCAGGTAGCTGTTGATCCCATCTTTCACGTACTCACCGGCATTGTCCGTGCCGAAAAGCCGTTTGTTGTTGGTCTCATTTTCCGTGAAAAGCAGCGGGACATCTCCCTCGCTGTACAGATATCGCTCGCCCAAATCGGCGTGCGACGCTACAACAGCCTGGGCGCCTTTCTGAACAGAGACTTGCTTCAAGGACGGCTTGGGTGTACCGGGCCACCAAGTCCAGGTGTTTCGAAACCAAAGGGTCGGCAGGACGTGCAAAATGGCTGGCTCAGGCCCGCGATTGATTACGCTGATCTGGATCAGAAGGTCCTCAGGACTTTGCTTGGCATATTCCACGAAGACATCGAAGTAGCGATTTCCGTTGAAAACTCCAGTATCCAAGAGCTCATATTCCATGTCCCCACGATTACGCAGTCTGCTCTTCTCAATCAAATTGCCATATGGGAACGCAGCCTGCGGATACTTGTACAGGTACTTCATGTACGAGTGCGTTGGCGTACTGTCGAGGTAGAAGTAGTATTCCTTTACATCTTCGCCGTGGTTGGCCTCGCTGTTTGTCAGCCCGAACATACGTTCCTTCAGGATTGGATCATTGCCATTCCACAGGCCCAGGCTGAAACATAGCAACTGTTTATCATCGCTTATACCCGCGAGACCGTCTTCGCCCCAGTGATAGGCCCGCGATCGGGCCTGATCATGGGTGAAGTAGTCCCAGGCATTTCCGTCCTTACTATAATCCTCGCGAACCGTGCCCCACTGCCGCTCGCTCACGTATGGGCCCCATTTTCTCCATGGAGTCTTGGATGTACGGGCTTCTTCAAGTCTGGAGACTTCATGATCTTGGCGCATGTCTAACCCTCCTAGGCTAGGAGATGCATCGGTGCGTGCCCACGGTTCCTTGTTCTTCGATTCGATTTTTAGTCGTGCGTATCATCTCTCAAGTACTCTCTCGGCAGTCGTACATGCAATTAGGTTCAGCAGTCCAGGGTTACTAATCGTTGGTTTCTTGCGCCGCTCCTCACTAGGCACCTTGCTACCTACGCCAAGGCGCCGGTGACGCTACGAGCCCTAGAACCACGAGTAACGGGACAAAACGAAGAGTCATTCTTCCGATGCGTTTCATGAACGACCTCCTCTGGTTTTGGTTAGCCGAGAATTCCAAGCGGTATCAGTTGTTGTGTTGCGAGGCAGAACAGCTGTTTAGATGTTGGACTTTCCTTGCTTACACAACGATTAAACTGCTCTTCATCGCCATTGGGGTCTATTGGCAAAAGTAACAGTATTTCGTTTGTCCAATTCTCGACTTGCTTCAGATCGCCGTCGACCACTTCACCTTTTTGCGTTCCCCACGGGCTACGATCAACGTAGCGAGTTTGTGCAATTAGGACATATCCTCGTTCGCCTTGCTCAGTGCTTCGTGTGGTGGGATTATTGGGGCGTTTGCTGGTAATGTTCTGGTGTTCGTAGTAGTAATCGAACTGATAATGCTTGCCGATGGGAAAGAGGCAGCCGGCGTAAAGGGCTGTGGTGTTCCACTTCTGGTATTGGCCCTCGTAGAAAACTTCCGCACTGACGTGTTGATCATCGGAACTCCGACTCGGTTTCAATGTGGCAAGCTGATCGGCACGTACGCGGGGATGATTCGTGTGAGAACTCCAGTGCTCGCAAGCAGCGACTTGGACACATCAGCAAGCAAGGCAATTCGTTGTTGCGCTTCTTGTTGGTGGAAGCAGCCCAAGCAGCGGCGCGCATTCATCCTGACTGGAAACGTCGGTACATGCACCTGGCGATGTGTCGACACAAAAGCATTGCCAAGGTAGCGATGGGACGCCGGCTGGCGGTTCGGCCTCCTCATCGCCAAGGCGTTCAACGCCCCCGTGTAAGGGGGAGCTGACCGTGAAGCATTGGACTAGACAGGTTTATCGAAGGTTTAGGTTGAAGAAGCTATCTTCACCTCACAGAGATCACTAGGAAGGAAGAGTGTGTGAATCTTTACAAAATTACCTTCTTGCTGGCCTTGGCTCTCTCGTGCAATAGGAAAGTTGTGAATGCTCAAGAGAGTTCGCCTTCAGGGAGTCAGCCAATGGTTCTGACGGGTGCGATCCCGCTCCTCAAAGTGCTAGGACGCATCGATCATATAGGTATCGATCCTAAAGCGAGGCTATTTGTTTCCGCACTCGGTAACAACACGGAAGAAGTCATCGATATTGCCGCCGGAATTCAAAGCCGCACAATCGGCGGAATTCCCAATCCTCAAGGAGTTGTCTACGTCCCTGAATTAAACAAGCTCTTTGTAGGGAGCGATGCGGGCAAACTCTATGTATACGATGGGAAGTCATTCGACCTCCTCGCTACCATTGATTTTGGGGACGATGTGGACAACCTTCGTTTCGATCCCACCAACAAACGCGTGTATGTGGGTTACGGAGACGAAGAGAATGGAGCCATCGGCCAAGTTGACGCCACAACTAACAAACGACTCGATGAAGAATTTAAGCTTGGGGCGCATCCAGAATCATTCCAGTTGGACAAATCCGGAACTCATATCTACGTAAACCTTCCAGATTTGAAGCAGGTTGCAGACATCAACCGAAAGACAGGAACGATTTCACGCTGGCCGCTCGATTTGGAAAGTAACTTTCCTTTGGCGCTCGATGAAAGCGATCATAGGGTGTTTGTAGTTACGCGTGCGCCTGCACGTTTAGTGGTACTCGATGCAAACTCTGGCCGTCTCGTCGCCACTCTGCCATGCGTGCAGAACTCGGATGATGTGTACTTCGACGCCGCTCGTAAAAGAATCTACGTGCCGGGTGGGGAAGGCTATATCAGTGTGTTCCAGCAAAAAGACGGTGACCATTACGAGCTTCTTGCCAAGATTCCCAGCGCAGTCGGGGGTCGAACGGCCGCTTACTTTGGAAAGGGCAAAAAGGGATTGGACTATTTCTATCTAGCAGTTCCAGCGCGTGCGGCCCAAGGCGCTGAATTGTTGATTTACACCGTACAAGACTGAGCCTAGGGATTGCGTTTTGACATGGTTGGGTTGCGCATTGCTGCAGGAAATTGGATAGCTTCGTATGAAGAGTGGGAAAGTTCTTGTCTTACTGGGTGCCGTTGTCGCACTTGGACTCTACGGAGTCTGGTTGATCTCGCATGGCTTTCGCACGGCGGACCAGCCGTCGTATTTAGAAAGAGTTGCAGCTCGTGCGGCGCGAAACTTTGCCATCCCACGAAAAGCTCGGTATGAAACAAACCCTTGGAACCCCACGCCGGACGTTTTGAAAGTAGCGCGGGAGGGTTTTATCGATCGTTGCGCTGGATGCCACGGTCCGGACGGCTCCGGACAAACTGAGGTTGGACGCAATTTGTATCCAAGAGTTCCAGATTTGCGATCGCCGCAAACCCAAAACCTCACAGACGGCGAAATCCGCTACATCATTCGCAATGGTGTACGGCTGACTGGCATGCCGGGGTGGGCTAGGCCGCACGATGAACAGAGTGACGACAGTTGGAAACTCGTTCTGTTCATTCGCAGCTTACGCCAACTAACCGTCAAGGAGTTACGCCAACAAGCAACCACTACCACTACCGCACAATATACTGGCTCGCAATCCTGCAAGAAATGTCATGCCGAAATTTACGAGCGCTGGCGAAAAACCCCGATGGCAAACGTGGTTCGAGACCCGCGAGAGCATCCAGACGCAATCATCCCGGACCTTTCAACTAACAAGATTGCCTACTTCACGAAAGACCAAATTGCGCTCGTTTACGGCAGCATTTGGAAGCAACGTTACTTCACCAAGGTTGGTGATGACTATTTTCCAGAGCCAGCGCAATGGGACGTTACCAATCACGTGTGGCGTCCCTACTTCGCGGCAAATGGGACCGA
>Ga0210390_10002211_pt1 | contig 17404 bp, 13 predicted proteins | sample IncBWH11OmetaG_FD_161050 | JGI IMG/M metagenome (GOLD analysis project Ga0210390, IMG submission 161050) | Forest soil microbial communities from Barre Woods Harvard Forest LTER site, Petersham, Massachusetts, United States - Inc-BW-H-11-O ... | reverse complement strand
CAGGGACCGGACAGGGTAATGCCGCGCTCACCCACCAGCGTCCGATATTGCTCGGGAAAACTCTCGATCTCCTCGCCAATGCTGGCCGCCAGCGCCGCCGCGCGGACCTCTTCGTCCGTGGCGTCCTCTTTTCCGAAGGCGATATTCTCGCGCACCGTTTCGCTGAACAGAAAGGTTTCCTGCGGTACAAAACCGAGATTGCGGCGCAGGGCTGCGATCGGATAATCGCGGATGGGAATGCCGTCGATGAGCACAGTTCCCGGTTCGGCGTCGTAAATACGAGGAATCAAGCTAACCAGCGTGGTCTTGCCCGAACCCGTAGGGCCCACAATCGCCAGGCTGCTTCCAGCCGGAACGCGGAGATTAATGTCATGTAAAACCGGAGTAGAACCGTAGGAGAACTTCAAGTGCCGGAACTCGATCTCACCCCGTATTTGTGTAGGCGCGAGCGTCTCGCTGGTGCTGCTTTTGGCTTGGATTTCCTCGCTGTCCTCGATCTCCGGCTTCTCCACCAGAATCTCGTTGATGCGTCCCATCGAAGCCGTGCCCCGCTGGAAAATATTGATGACCCAACCTAGCGCGATGATGGGCCAGGTAAGCTGCACCATGTACGTGTTGAAGGCAACAAAACCGCCCACGGTGATGCGGCCCGCTATCACCTCGCGGCCGCCCAGCCATAGCACGAGCACTATGGCAAGTCCCAGCATGGTTTCGAGCGTCGGCCAAAGCATGCCCATCAAACGAACCAGCTTCAAGCTGCGCTTAATGTATTCCTGATTCGCCGTTTCGAACGCGGCAATCTCGGCCTCCTCTTGCACGTAGGCACGAATCACACGAGCTCCAGAGAAATTTTCCTGGGCTCGAGCCGAGATGTCAGAAAACATCGCCTGGATTCTCTCGAAGCGTTCGTGAATCTTCCGGCCAAAATACTGGATGGTGATGCTGACGATGGGCAGAGGTAGAAAGGCGTAGAGAGTCAATCGAGGACTGATCGAAAGCATGAAGGCGAGCGCCCCGGCCGTAAACACAATCGTGTTCGCCGAATACATGATTGCCGGTCCCAACAGCATGCGGACGGCATTCAGGTCGTTGGTGGCGCGAGCCATAATGTCGCCGGTTCGCGTCCGCTGGTAGTAGGAGTAAGAAAGACTCTCGAGGTGCCGGAAGAGGTCATTGCGTAGATCGAATTCGATTTCGCGAGAAACCCCGATCACGATCCAACGGGTCAGAAACTGGAAGGTTCCCTTGATAGCCGCCACTGCCAGCAAGAGCAAGGCATATGTGACCAATTTGTGTCGAGTGATGCCGAGATGGAGGTCATCCACGGCCCGCCGAATTATCAGTGGAAAAAGAATCCAGATGCCATTGGTCAGGAAGACACAAATCGTCCCCACCACATAGCTGCGGCGGTACTTCTTCAAGTAGGGAATCAGGGGACGCAGGCTTCTCGGCAGCATCGGCTCGTTTAGATGCGATTCTACCAGCCCGAGCTTCAGTTTCGCCGCATCGTCCCCATCAGCGGCGCGATTCGCGGAAGCGACCAATCGGCGAATGCCACCGCGCCGGCCGTCAACAACGCCACCACCCAACTCCCGAGAAAGAACCAGGCGGTATCGATCAAGTAGGAATAAAGAAGATCAACATCCATGGGTCAACCTCTCACAAGAGAGAATCGCGTCAGCAGACCTTCTCCAGCAGCGCGGAAGATCCTCTGCCCTGCAGTTGCACTTTTCCGGTCAAGTGTTTGTATTCGTCCAGTATCTCGTGGACAGCATTCAGCCGCCCGAGCGACGTCAAATGCACATCGGTGAGTGCGTGCTCAATCTGCGACATCCAGCATTCGACGGCCCGGTCCACACCAACCGCCATCTCGCTGGCGATAACCTCGACAAGATTCGTTGGAGTGATTGCAGTAGCCAATGCCTTACCCGCCTTTCTTAATCTTTGGAACGAAGCACCGCCGGGGGAGGGAACCCCCTCAGTCCCTCCCCCTCCCCCTCACATTCCGTTACTGATTGGGTGTTTCTTGCGAGCGCGCTCCCTGCTCACGTTCCTGCATGTGTTGCTCGAACCGCTGCTCCTTCTTGGTGATGAACTGAGCCAGCTTGGTCTTCTGGTCCGCGGTAAGAACCTGGTAAGCCTCGGAGGCGATGCGGGCGTGCTGCACTTCAAGTTGCGCGCGAACCTGCGCTCCCTGAGTCGCGATTGTCTGAGCCTTGGCCTCATCAAACGTGCCGCTCTGAATCAGCTGCATCATTTGTTCATGAGTCTGCATTTCCTGCTTAAACAGAGGTTCCATCGCTGGTTTCTCTTTAGCGATGATCTGTTTGATCTGCGCCTGTTGTGCGTCGGTCAGATCCAGGTAATCCGTGAAGAAGCCCAACATGGGCCCGCCAAAAAAATCACCACCACCGCGTGGGCCGCCGTGGTGCTGCGCCATCGCAAGTCCCGCCACCAGCACGATAGCCAAAGCTGCGAACGACATTTTGCTGCGTAATTTCATAACCTCTCCTGTGAGCATTCCCCGTAGATCGGAAAACCTCAGATTGCGTATGATCATAGAAACACTTTTCGCGCTGGCTGGTGGTAAAGAGTCAGTCAACCGGAGTAAAGTTTTGTAAAGCGCGATAACCGCTGTATTGACAATTCTTTACCACGGTCATCAGCGCGCCTAACTAAAATGAGAAAAGTGGATCGCATTCTGGTTATCGACGACGATGTGGAGCTGTGCAGCCTGGTAGGGGAGTATCTCGAGCCCGAGGGCTTTCAGATCGAATCCGTTCACGACGGCAATCGCGGTCTGGATCGTGCGCTCAACGGGGATTACCTGCTGGTCGTGCTGGATGTAATGTTGCCCGGCATGAACGGCTTCGACGTGCTGCGGCGGATACGGAACACGTCACGCATTCCGGTTCTGCTGCTCACCGCACGCGGCGAGGACGTGGACAGAATCGTAGGACTCGAAATTGGTGCCGACGACTATCTTCCCAAGCCTTTCAATCCCCGCGAACTGGTGGCCCGCATCCGAGCCATTTTGCGTCGAACCCAGGCCGCGGAAAAAGATGCAGAAAGAACGGGCGAGGATCAAATCCCCGAAGTCGTTTGGGTCGGTGATATTGAGCTTGATCCCGCCACTCGAATTGTTCGGCAGAATGGAAAGCCGGTGGAGTTGACCTCGGTCGAATTCAATTTGCTGCATGTCTTAATGCGCGAAGCGGGACGCGTGGTGACCCGTGAACACCTGGTGGATGCTGTTCTCAGCCGCAAATTTTCTCCCTTCGACCGCAGCATCGATATGCACGTCAGTAAAGTTCGCAAGAAGCTGGGCGATTCCGAAAACGGCAGCGAGCACATCAAAACCGTGCGTGGCGTCGGATACATCTTCGCGCATCCCCGCGAGCAAGCCACCACCAAGGCCGGTAGAGGCGAAGAAGCATGAGAAGCCTGTTTGTCCGAATCTTTCTTTCGTACTGGGTTGCGCAGGCGCTGTTTCTGGTGTTGGCCATTCTTGTCACGATGGCCATCCGTCCTTCTGGCGATATCGCCGGTGTGCAGGCGCAGCAGGCGAAATTCCTTAACGAGGCGGTGCAGGCGTATCAGGATGGCGGAGAAGAAGGAGCGCGCAAGTATTTAAGAGGAGTTCGCGACTCGCAACATGTCCGGCTATATCTGTTTGATGAGCGCGGCAAGGAGTTGCTGGGGCGCCAGCCGCCGGAGTGGATCGAACGAGTCCGGCGGGGCGAGACGCGCACTGCCGATTCTTTCTGGGGTCGCCTCAGACCGATGCAATTCCTGCGCGAGGCCACGACTGCCGCAGATGGGCGTCGCTACACCATGGTCACGGAATTGCCTCCGGAGCAGCGCGCACTGTTCGGCCCGCACGGAGTGCCCGGCCTTGGCATTCTCATCGCTGTCATTTCTTCCGGGTTGGTGTGTTACATCCTGGCTCGGTATTTGACCTCGCCTATCGTGCGTCTTCGGGCCGCGACACAGAAGCTGGCCTCGGGCGATCTCACTGCACGTGCGGGCATGCCCGGCTCCCGGCGGCACGATGAAATGGCGGAACTGATGCGCGATTTCGACCGCATGGCGGAACGCCTGGAGAACCTGGTGAATGCCCAGAGCCGCTTGCTGACCGACATTTCGCACGAGTTGCGATCCCCGCTGGCGCGCCTCAATGTCGCTCTCGAACTGGCCCGCCAGCGCAGCGGGACCGAAGCCCGCAGCGCCCTCGACCGCATCGATCGCGAAACCAATCGCCTCAACCAACTGATCCAAAGACTGTTGACCATTGCCCGCCTCGAAGCCGGGGATGAATCGATCGAGAAGATCCCGGTCCACCTCGAACAGATCGTCCATGAGATTGCCAAGGATGCTGCCTTTGAAGCCCAAAGCCGTGGTTGCAGGGTGGAGGCTACAGTGGTCGATGACTGCGTGGTCGTCGGAAATCCGGGCTTGCTGCATAGCGCAATCGAGAACGTGGTGCGCAACGCCATCCGTTATACCCACGATGGCACGAGCGTGGAAGTACGCCTGGAGCGGGGCGTCGGACAACAGAACGGCGGGGGTTCCCCAGAAGCCGTCGTGTGCGTGGCCGACTCCGGCCCTGGAGTACCTGAGGACGCGCTCGATAAATTGTTCCGGCCGTTTTACCGCATCGACGATGCTCGCGGCCGCCAGACTGGCGGCGTGGGTCTCGGCTTAGCCATCACGGATCGTGCTGTGCGCCTGCACGGCGGGACGATCAGGGTATCAAATCGTCCGCAGGGCGGCCTGATGGTTGAGATTCGTCTGCCGCTCGCGTCCGCGGAAACAATAGACACGACTGATCCGCAAACCATCACGATTCTTTCGCGCGAACTCTGAATTGTGGCGCACGCAGGCCTCGGTGGTATGTTTACTCATTAATCAATATATCGCCCATCGTGTTTACTCTGTGATAACGGGTATATACCCCAAAATTTGCGTTTTCTTGCTAGATCTATGAAAACAAAGGGAGTGTTTCGGAGATACCCTCGTAAAATATCCCTTTTAAAGGACTTAGCGAGGGGATATCTCGGCCTTGTAAGTCTATGAAAGCATGGCCTAAGGTCGGGGTACCCTCTAAAATATCCCTTCTAAAGGACTTAGCGGGGTACTTCGGACGGTCGAATTGGTCAATGATAATTGGTGCCGGAAACTGAAAGTTGTCAAAGAACTGAAAGAGCTGCTGTTATCAAACAGCTAACACAACTGTCGTTATGTTAGCCGCTTTGGGACCTCGAGTCAAGAGCGAAATGGGGAATTTAGCGAGGCCTTTCTGTGCTGCTAAGGTCCCACCCTCCGCAAAGAACGCGGAAGGGTGGGCCACCCTACCAGACTACTGTGGGGCGAATCTACCCAGGGAATTTCCTTGCTTGCGCTGGCGCAAGGACAAAACTCGGCTTCATCGGGTATCCTTCAGTCGCGCAGCAATCAGAGGCAATCATTCCTGTCATCCGGGCGTCTCTGACCTGATGAGCGAGTTCCACTACCGTAACCAATTTCAAAATGGAGAACCCACAGTGAACAAAAGGTTTGCAATTTGTTCTGTCCTGCTTGTGCTGGGAAGCATTGTCCTTGCTCAGGACAACAAATCAGGAATCATCCACATCAACGGTGGTGCCACCACTGTAGCCATTAGGCCATCAGCCCACCAACCGAATGCGAAAGGCATCGAGCCACCTGCCAATCCTTTTTATGACAACATCGGTAGCAGCGGTTATCAGCAATATGTTGGCTATGCTGTCTGCGACGGCATCAGCAGCTGCGGTGGGGAATGGACACCTGCCAACCAGTTCACGTCTTTGAAGACGGGCACGACCAAGAAAATCACCCTGGGTCTCGGTTTCGTGCAGGGCACCAACCGTTCTCTCGTTATCCTCACCAAGGACTGCAAGAACAAGCCATGCACCAATGCGGATGGCGCTCCACAGGCGAACCGTCTATGTCAGGGAACGGTGAAGAACATGCCCATTTTCTCCGACAGCAATACGCAGGTTGTGTCGTTCGGTTGCGCGGCGCAGCTGACCAAAGGCAAGAAGTATTGGGTTTTGATCGTTGCGCCGCCCGACGCCGATCTGGCATGGAATTTTTCTATCTCGGCGCAGGCAGGAATAGTGCTAGGCGACAATGATCGTTGGGGCACCTATCAAAGTAAACAACCTACTGGAGCACTGACAATTCAATAGTCGGCCTGTCCAAATTTGGCGACCGTCCTGAGGGGCAAAAAGAGGCAAGCGGCGAACAACCGCTTGCCTCTCTCGATGTAGGCTCTCCTCTGATTTGCGCTCAAACTCCATCGGGCGTCGGTTGGAAGAAGTTGCGAATACGACATTCGGGCGTCTGATGTCCAGGCGATCTTGCATGCGGCTGGAAGGGGAATGGTTGAGTTGTAACATCCCGTAACAGGCAATTACCACGGACGACCCCTCAATGAGTGTTATCGCGATGTTACGCCAGCGATCTGCATCGCTTTGTGCTCTCGCCCTTGGCTATCACCGCGCCTCAAGATGCGATAAATATCATTGACAGGACGCGCTCGTTAGTGTGTTGTTAACTACCTGCCTCTTGCCGGGAGCGCGGTCCCCACTGGGACGCAGCACGCCTGAGGCGAATGAACCGAATTGCCGGGGAAACGTAGTTTTGTCGAACACGGTTACCCTCTGGAGGTAGTCATGAAACGTATGAGCATCTTGGCCTTGATTTTTTGTGCGTGCCACGCACCCGTGGCATGGGGCCAACAGCCAGCGGCGAACGGCAACGGCGACTGGACCCAGTTCCACAGGACCAACATGGAGCGTTGGAATCCGTACGAGCACTTCCTTAACGTCAAGAATGTTAGTCGCCTCAGCGTAAAGTGGAGCGACCCCGGCGACGGGTATTCCTCGCCCGCCGTGGCTAATGGGGTGGTTTATACCGGCTCCTCCAGCGGCAACGTATCCGCGCGGAACGCCAAACCCCACAGCGACGTGTCCGCGCTGGACGCCAAGACCGGCGCCCTGCTGTGGAGCTACGCGACCGGCGACAACTATTTGACCAGCTCGCCCGCCGTGGCGAACGGATTGGTTTACTTCGGCCCCAGCGGCAAGGGCTCAACTGGGTGGTACGCGCTGAACGCCCGCACCGGCGTCTTGCAGTGGGGCTATTACATCTACGACGCTGCGTATTCCTCGGCAGCAGTGGCGAATGGGGTAGTTTATGTCGGCGTAGAGTCTGCCGGCTTGTACGCGTTTGACGCCCGCTCCGGCGCCCTGCTGTGGAGCTACCGCACTGGTAACAAGAACTCTGGGTACACCTCGCCCGCCGTGGCTAATGGGATGGTGTATTTCGGCTCGGACAACAACGTGTACGCGTTGAACGCCAACACGGGTGCCGTGCTGTGGACCTACGCCGCCGGCGTCCCCGGTGTGACTTCCTCGCCCGCCGTGGCGAATGGGGTAGTTTATGTTGGCTCTGACGACAACAGCGTGTACGCGCTAAACGCCAAGACCGGCGCCAGGTTGTGGAGCTACGCGACCGGCGGGAGTGTGGATTCCTCGCCCGCCGTGGCAAATGGGATGGTTTATGTTGGCTCTGACGACTACAACGTGTACGCGCTAAATGCCAAGACCGGGGCCAAGCTGTGGAGCTACGCGACCGGTGGGAGTATGGATTCCTCGCCCGCTGTGGCGAATGGGGTAGTTTATGTTGGCTCGGACGACAACAGTGTGTATGCGCTAAACGCCAAGACCGGCGCCAGGTTGTGGAACTACGCGACCGGCGGGAGTGTGAAGTCCTCGCCCATCGTGGCGAATGGGATGGTTTATGTTAGCTCGGATAAAGTTTACGCCTTCGGCCTGAAGTGAAAAAGCGGGGGCAAACTAGGGCAGCTTTTTCCGAGAGCCTCAGCCCAAAAGATGCTTCAACGCAGGCTTCAGCCTCAAGTCGTCAGAGCCTGGCGCAAGCGCTGCCAGACGCAGAGTTCGGAGGCCTACCAGGATAACTGTCGCTATCAGGCCATTTACACTCATTGAGAATTGGAAGTCGGGGTCCATGAGTGCAATGGCGATTCTTTACCGGTGGACGTTACCGAATTCTGAACTGAATCTTCGGTTGGCTGGCCCACCTTTACGTTCGCGCAAAGGTGGGCCAGCCCTCAAGCTGGGCTCTGAAGGGCTGGTGGCTTGCCCACTATTGCGGCTTTGGCAAAGGGCCCCACCCTCCGCAAAGAACGCGGAAGGATGGGGCACCCTACGGATCAAATCGCATCCGAGCAGGTCAGCGCCCGCTGACCCTCCCCACCCTCAAGTTTGTTACCGGTGTTGAATCTGATCTGGGAGACATTCGTGTTGGTCCCTGCCGTTCGCTCTTGGCCTCGCTCTTTGAGAAAATCTTCGCTGTAATCAACATCGCCGCAAATGTCATGCTCAGAAGTGCGAATTGCCGCCATCCGTTTAGCATCGACGCATTGCCCATCAGCGTGAGACCGGCGAAACAAAACAGAAGGTGGACACAAAAGACTTGCAGCGAAGATTGTCCCAGCAGTACGAGAGGCCTTATCGCCGCTATTTTCGTAATGGGTTGCGAAAGAATCAGCAACGCGGCCACTGCGGCGAAATCGAGCAGCCTCATCGGTCCGAGGTGCCACTTGTCAAAGAGAAACTCAAAAGCACCCAGTTGTAGTCCGTGTGCGAGCTTTCGCCGAATAATGAAACAAAAGACAGCGATGACCACAGCTGGAATCGCCGCCCGCTTGGCCCATGTTTCAATCGGCAGGGTTTCCTGGGCCCAACGCACACCTAGCCACACACCGGCAAACCAGAGAAACTGCCAAGCCCATAAGTCGAATGAACCCATCTCGTTCAGCGGAATTCGCGTAGGAATGTATCGCATCATGAAGGTGTGTTCGGCGCTGCGAAAGCCGAACTGAGCGAGCACCCAGAAAGCGAAAGATGTCCACAAGATCGTTTTCCATCCGAGGTTCCGCGCCAGCGGAATTGCAACCGATGTGAACAACAGAAAAATGATGTACATGGGCAGAATATCGAGCAAAGGCGGCCGATAAATGAGCAGGGCGGCTTCGATAACCGCTTGTTTAGGCCCGGCCGTGAAATAAAAATCGAGGAGATTGTGAAGCCCTGGCCGATCACCATGGGAGGCAATGGGCACTGCTACCAAGAACGCAAAAGCCAGCAAAAGAGCATGGTAACCATACAAGCGCAGGGTGCGTGCCCACAACTTTCGCGTCATCGCTCGATAGCCATCGTGTTCCGCGATACGGAAGTAAATCCGTCCAGTGAACAGCGCCGAGAGAAAAATAAAACCCTCGGCAGCACCCACGAAACCAAAAGGCTGATTTACCCATGAACTTGCAGCCGTGGGCAAATGCGTCAAAGCGATCCAGACCAGCATCACTCCCCGCATGGCATCAAGTTCTAATCGGCGTCCCGCGCTCACGCCACTTAGACGCCATCTGACGGCCAACCGTTACTCGAATTCGACACTCGAATACCAAAACGGGTGGCTTTGCGCAAAAATTGCGTGATAAAGTCTGGCCTTGGGGGGACTTGGTGACGGTTTTTTCAAAGATGTTGATAGCATTTTTGTTTCTCTGCCTGCTGGTCCCGTTCCCGGCTTATGCAAGAAAACACGAGACGGGGTTCATCGACCGCACCATTACGATCCAAGCGGTTAATTTCAAATATCAGGTATTCATTCCGGAAGATTGGACGCCTCATCAAAAATGGCCAGTGATTCTTGCCCTTCATGGCGCCGGCGAGCGCGGGGACGATGGCCTGCTGCAAACCGACGTGGGCATCGGCACGGCCATCCGTTCCAACCGTCGCGCCATCAAAGCAATTGTAGTCATGCCGCAATGTCCAAGAACTCTTTGGTGGATGCTGCCGCCTATGGACGACTTAGCCATGGCCGCATTGGAGCAGGCGACTAAGGAATTCCATGGGGACTCTCAGCGGACCTATCTCACCGGGCTATCGATGGGAGGCTTTGGCGCCTGGCATCTTGCGCAGAAATATCCGGGGAAATTCGCGGCTCTGGTGGTGATTTGCGGCGGCATTCGCCCTCCCGAAGCAGCGCGGAATGCCTACCCTGATCTCGCAAAATTGACACCACCGGACTCACCCAAAAGCTACCTGGCCGCAGCAGAGCGAGTCGGCAAGACACCCGTCTGGATCTTTCATGGAGCCGACGACGACATTGTTTCGGTCACCGAATCTCGACGGATGACCGAAGCAATGAAGCAGATCGGCGCCGAAGTTCACTACACCGAATATCCAGGTGTCGGACACCCCTGCTGGAACAAAGCCTATGACGAACCAAAGTTATTTCCATGGCTTTTCTCCAAATCCCTCCCGGATTAGTGTTTGCCGCGAGCCGATCCCGCATACCTGAACCAACAACGGACAGCGGAAAAATGTTCGGATTAGACCAGTACACTCAGCCCGGTCAATCAGCGTTATCGCGAATGGCAGTTGAAAAACTCACACTCGGCGATCTAAATACTGCCCTCCCTTTTGATGTTGATACTTTTCCACAATAGATTCAGATTGAAGGGCCCACCAAGTGGCACTGCCTAGAAATTGGATACGGTCAGGCAGTTTTGGGGAACGCCGAAGCAACTTTCGCCCTCGGCGGCGGTTCCAATCAGGGGGTGGGTGTTTGCGCTTCGGTTGTATTCCTGATACACAAATGAGGGTACCCCTTGATCTCCAACCGCATGCCGGGAAGGTTCCTTGCGGGGCCTGCGAGATCTTGAATCGACGATACGGAGAAAGAATGCGGATGAGGTTCCGTTTCCTGCAGCATGTGTTGCTCCCGGTTTTGCTTCTCAGCCTGATGGCTTGCAGTACTAATTCGACCCTGGTGAACGGTGGCAACGGCCTGCTGTTTGTGACCGCGCAGGCCAATACAACCGTCTCCGTTTACGGGATAAATCTCTCGAACGGTGATTTGAGTACGGTGGGATCCAGCATCGGCACTGGCACGGCTCCTGCGGCCATCGCCATCACACCGGCTCTGGACGCAATGTTTATCTCCAACACGGGTTCCAATGACATTTCCAGTTACACCACGAATTCGGACGGCTCGCTCACGGCGGTCAGCGGAACGACGAAGGCCGGAATCAGGCCCATGGGGCTGGCCATCGATCCCGCTGGCAAGTTTCTATTCGTAGCCAACCAGGGATCGAGCAACATCTCGGTGTTTACGATCGGCACTGGTGGAGCGTTGACGGCCGTACCCGGTTCGCCATTTACGACGATTCCAGTCGGACTTTCATATCCCATCGGTACGCTGCCGGTTGGGGTTGCGGTCAGTGGCTCGGGAAAGTTCTTGTACGTGGCGAGCCAGTTGGCCAATTTTGTCTCTGTGTTTTCGATTAATTCCACCTCGGGTGCGCTTACCGCGTCGGGAGTTGCTTTTTATGCAACCGGAGATTCGCCTTCAGGACTGGGCATTTCGCCCAATGGAGGTTTTCTCTACGTCATGAATGCGGCCGCCACTTCCAACAACGTGAGCGCTTTTGCCATTTGCGACATCGTGGTGACCAGTTGCATCAATCCCACCAGCCCGGATGGCACGCTTACGCAGGTGGCGGGTTCTCCGTTCGCGGCCGGGCTCGGTCCTGTCGCGATTGCTTTTGATCTGAATTTTAACTTTGCCTATGTGGTGGACGAGGGATCAAACACGATTTCTCAGTATTCATGGGGTCCTGGAAACGGTGTTCTGACTCCGCTTTCTCCGGCAACCATTTCCACCGGCTTAACTCCGGTGGCGATGGCCATTCGCACCGGAGCCACGGGGACAAACATAGGGAACGTCACAACGAATCCTACCGACTATGCCTACGTGGCGAACAACGGGGCCGGCTCGATTTCGATCTACACGCTCACCACCAGCACCGGGCTTCTGACCGTCTCAGGCATGCCCGTACTTACCTTCGGGCAGACTTCCGCTTTAGTCGTGAGGTGAGGGAGCTTCTTAGGTGGGCACTTTCAGAACCAGATAGCCGCCGACCAAAGCGAAGATAAGATCCGGCGACCATGCGGCTAACACTGGCGGCAGTTGGTTGATGTTGCCCATGGCCTCGAAAAGTCCGGCCACGGTCCAGTACACGACCGCAATCCCCACGGCCACGGCAACTCCGGCGATGGCTCCGCGCCGTCCCGCAGAGAGCGAAAATGGAATGGCGAGCACAGCCATGACCAGCGTGATGATCGGAAAGGCCAACTTCTTTTGTAGCTGAACTCTCAGGCGTACCACGTCGAAGCCGCTTTGTTGCAGGTCGCGGATGTAGCGGCGCAGTTCCTCGTAGTTCATTTCGGAAGACTGTTTCACTTCCTTCTTGAAGTAAGTGGGAGGTTCGCTGACCATGGGGAAGGTGGCGACATCGAAGGTGTGATAGTTTTCGATCGCAGGCCCGCGCAGATCGCGTACCCATCCCTGGGTGCAAACCCAGCGCTGCAGGCTTTCTTCCCAGTGGGCGCGATCGGCGTAGATTCGCTTGGTGAGTTGGAAAGTGGCAGGGTCGAACTGGAAGACGGCGAGCCGGCCGAACTGATCGCGATCGGAATCGAACAGTTCGTAATAGTAGATATCGGAGTGCTGTCCGAAAATCCACTTCCGGTCGGGATTCAGGTAGGTTTGAGCCGGCTTGCCTTTGATCATGTTGCGGAGCGCGTCCTGGCGTTTGTTGGCATGCGGCAGGTAAAACTGGTCGGCGAAGAAAAGCCCCGCAGCGAGTATTGCCGAGGCTACGAGCAATGGCGTGATGATGCGGTAAATGCTGATTCCTGTGGTCTTGATGGCGGTGATTTCGTTGGATCGTTGCATCACGCCTAAAGTGATCAGAACCGCAAGCAAGATGCTCAAGGGAGTGATGTTGTAAACGAAGTATGGGGAAACGTTCAGCAGGTATGCTCCCACTATGAGCGGTGAGATCTGGTTGCGGAGAATGTCTCCCAGCAACTCGAAGGCAGTAAACACCAAAAGCAGCATGAGGAAGGCTGCGACAACCATGGCCAGGTTCATGCCGAAATCGCGCAGGACATAATCGTCCAGGATCATGGGGAAGCGGGCGCTGAAGACGCGACGGCGATTGGCGGCGCGCTCGAAAACGTCCTCTGCGCGGTGGGTGCGGAAAGGCAGTGCAGCGGCTTCGTGCATTCCCGCGCCAAAGGGATGCCAGAGTCTCCGCAGGGAAGTGATTTCAAACGGCCGGTGTTCGGCCCGCCACAGCAGGAAAGCGCCGCCCAGGAAGAACACGATGTCTGCCAGCCACACTCCGAAGCCGGGCGACAGTTTGCCCTGCCGCGCCAGAGAAACGCCAACCAGGGACACGGAGTAGTAAGCGAACACCAGCACAATGGTGAGCACGAATCCGGTGGATTTGCCGCCCTTCTTAGAGGACAGTCCGAGGGGAATTCCCACCAGGGCCAACACCAGGCACGAGGTGGGCAGCGCAAAGCGGCGATGGAACTCAATCAGGTACCAGCGGGCCAGAGCGTGGTTTTTCTGGTCGTTGGCCTGGCGCCAAAGGTCCCAGGTCCCCATTTGCGAAACCGGGACGAGGTCCTGCTCCTTCGCGCTATCGGCTTGGGGTACCGGAATGGGGATGTCCGTTTGCTCGAAGGTGGAAATCTGGTAGTGACCGGGAATCTTCGGATCGATCTCGTGGGTCGAACCGTCGGTCAGGTGCAGGTGCAGGGTCTCCGGCCCTTCACTGACCAGAATTCCTTGTTGTGCCAGGGTGATTCTCGGGGAAGACGGAATGGTGGTATCGGCGATGAAGACACCCCTCCAGATGGCCGCACCTTGAGCAGGTTTCACGTTCTGGACGTAAAGCACGAGCCCCGGAAAGCCTTCGTAGAACACACGCGGCTGAACCTCGAAGGAGACTTGTGAAGACTTCAGGCGGTCTTGCAAGTGGACCATGGCCGCCTGGGACTGCGGAGCGAGATACACCCCGTTGGCGAGAGCAAGAAGCCAGGCCGCCACGGCAAAGATAGAGACGATGCGGAGAAAGCTCCACACGCCGATGCCGCTGGCGCGCATGGCTGTGATCTCGCTGTCTGCCGCGAGCCGGCTCAACCCGATCAGAATGCCTACCAACACGCCTGCGGGAATGCTGATGTTAAGCGTGACGGGAACAATGAAAAAGAAGACTTCAGCGACGCTGGGCAATGGCGCACTGTTGCGAACTACCAGTTCGAGGATTTGTCCCAAGTCGCGGGTGAATAGAACGAAGGTGAACACCGCCACGCCGATCAGGGCATGAGCCGTGACTTCGCGCAAAATGTAGCGGGTGAGGATCCGCATGACCGGGGGCTAAAGCGAGTCTAGCACGCACGCTGGAAGCACTGCATTGAGGCAAGCTCAGATGGAATTCAGGCGGCGTGGCATCAAAAGTGCAGGCTGTCAGGACAATGGACTCGTCCTAGACCCCTCTTAGGCGAGCGAGAAAGGGCAGTCCTCCCCTATGAAATCTCTTACCGTGATGTGCGTGGACGACGACGCGGGGATTCGGGAGCTGTACGGAGCCCTACTCGGCCAAAATGGTTACGAAGTCATCGCCGCCGTCAATGGCCGTCACGCACTTCACGTGTTTGAGACCAAGGAAAACGAAATCGATGCCGTGATTCTCGACTACGAAATGCCTGGAATGAATGGGCTTGAGCTGGCAACATGGCTTAAACAGCGACATCCGACCTTGCCTGTGATTATGGTCTCGGGCTCGCACCCGGAGTTGGAACAAATGGCCCCGTTCGTCGATGCCGCGATGGGAAAAGGCGTTCCGTTACGGCACATCTTGGACCGGCTTAAAGTTCTGCTTGCTCCCTCCCGAGTCCCCGCAGCATCCACCATTAGTCAGGTTCAGTGACAACGCTCCAGGCGAAAAGGCCGCGCGGCGGCTGCCGAACCTACGGCAAAATGCCGACTAATCGGCTTTGAGGAAGACTGCTGCTAACGGCGGCAAGGTCAGATTCAGAGAGTACGGGCGTCCGTGAACCTCTTGTTTCTCAGCCATTACGCCTCCGAGATTTCCCATGCCACTGCCGCCATACTCTTTGGCGTCGCTGTTTAGAAGTTCCCGCCAGAAGCCTCCCGCGGGAACTCCCAGGCGATAACCGATCCGGGGAACAGGTGTAAAGTTGCACACCACCGCGATCTGTTGTTTGGAAGACTTGCCCTTGCGCACTAATGAAATCGTGCTGGCAACGCTATCGTTGCAGTCAATCCACTCGAAACCCTGGGGATCAGTATCGAGCTCGTGCAGGGCCGGCTCGCTGGCATAAAGCCGATTTAATTGCTCCACCCAACTCAGCATTCCGCTGTGAACGGGATACTGCAACACCTGCCATTCCAGACCCATGTCGTGTCCCCACTCGCGCTCTTGTCCGAAGTCGTCTCCCATGAACAGAAGCTTCTTGCCCGGCTGCGCGAACATATACCCGAAAAGCAATCGTAAGTTGGCAAACTTCTGCCACTCGTCCCCGGCCATTTTCTGGATGAGCGAGCCCTTGCCGTGGACAACTTCATCATGCGAGAGGGGGAGAACGAAATTTTCGGTGAAGCCGTACAGCATGCGAAAGGTAAGCTGGTTGTGATGATATTTGCGATGAATGGGATCAAGAGCGAAGTACTTGAGGGTGTCGTGCATCCATCCCATATCCCATTTCAGGCCGAAGCCCAGGCCGCCGAGATAGATCGGCCTCGAAACCATGGGCCATGACGTCGACTCTTCCGCGATGGTTTGAATGCCGGGATATTCCTTATAAACTTCCTGATTCAGTTGGCGCAAGAAATCGATGGCTTCGAGATTCTCGCGTCCGCCATATTTGTTGGGAAGCCACTCACCCGCTTTCCGCGAGTAGTCGCGGTAAAGCATGGACGCCACAGCATCCACACGCAGGCCGTCAGCGTGGTACTTATCCAGCCAGAACATTGCACTTGACAGCAGGAAACTTCGGACTTCGTTGCGTCCGTAGTTAAAGATGAGAGTCTTCCAATCGGGATGAAAACCCTCGCGGGTGTCGGCGTGTTCAAACAAGTGTGTGCCATCGAAATAGGCAAGCCCATGTTCATCGGAAGGGAAGTGCGAGGGCACCCAATCCAGAATTACGGCAATGCCTGCCTGGTGCAGATAGTCGACCAGATACATGAAATCCTGGGGCGTGCCGTAGCGCGCGGTTGGAGCGAAATACCCCGTGGTCTGATATCCCCAGGAGCCGTAGAACGGGTGCTCCATCACGGGCAGGAATTGGACGTGGGTGAAGTGCATGTGCCGAACGTAGTCAGCCAGGCGCGGCGCTATCTCGCGATAGGTCAGCGGGCGATTGTGCTCTTCCCGCATCCATGAACCGAGATGGACTTCGTAGATGGAGATCGGGGCCTGGAGGGAATTCTTCGCCTGCCGATTTTTCATCCAATCTTGATCGGTCCATTGGTATTCGAGATCCCACACTACGGAGGCGGTTCGCGGCGGTTTTTCGTGCAATATTCCGAATGGGTCGGCTTTGTCGACCAGGTGACCGTGATGATTTGAGACGATGTGAAATTTATAGATGGAGCCCTTGGTCACTCCGGGGATGAAGCCCTCCCAGATGCCCGAACTCTCGAGAGCGCGTAACGGATGCGAACGTGGATCCCAGCCGTTGAAGGTGCCGATGAGCGACACCGCCTTCGCATTGGGAGCCCATACGCTGAACGACGTGCCGGCTTCGCCGTTTTGGGAGGTGAGGTGGGCGCCCAGCTTTTCATAGGTGCGGTAGTTGCGGCCTTCGTTGAAGAGGTAAAGATCCTGCTCGGTCAGGAGGCCGGCCTCGGAGTGGGAACTCGTCGTGAGCGGGGTTTTCGTCATTGAAGAGATTGGGCCACCTGCCCTTGGTAGTGTACCGGATTTGTTTCCTTCAGCTTTGTTTCCTCAGCGACCTCTGCGGTTGTCTCCGCGGGCTCTGCGATTCAAGGTTTTCCGGACCGTCTTCGAGTTCGAAACAGTCCGCGCCAGATCCTTCGCCCCGCTGAAGAACGCGGGACTCAGGATGACGTCCTTGAATGAATACCGCGGGACTCAGGATGACGCCGTTCCCAATTCAGAGCGCCGCCTTTCAGGTAGGAGCAAGGCTGATCCCCTACTGCATCGCCTGCATGCTAGACTCTCAAGCACGGCTCTTGTTCTCGTCACGAGCCGTCACGTTCAATGCCGGCTCTCCGCGTAATCATTCTTTGGCATCAGCATCAGCCTTTTTACAAAGACCTGGTTACGGGTCAGTACCGTCTTCCCTGGGTTCGGCTGCACGCCCTCAAAGACTACTATGGGATGGTCAAACTGCTGGACGAGTTTCCCAACGTACACCAGACCTTCAACCTCGTTCCGTCATTGATTACG
>Ga0210390_10002210_pt1 | contig 17405 bp, 18 predicted proteins | sample IncBWH11OmetaG_FD_161050 | JGI IMG/M metagenome (GOLD analysis project Ga0210390, IMG submission 161050) | Forest soil microbial communities from Barre Woods Harvard Forest LTER site, Petersham, Massachusetts, United States - Inc-BW-H-11-O ... | reverse complement strand
ACCGTGATTTCCGGTATCAACTCACGGTCATGGGCCAGTTCGCACAGGCTATCGTCGCCAGCAAAGTGGCCAACCATCAATTCACCATCAAGACGGATAAGCCGAATGTCGAAGTCTCCTGGCAAGTGACCGGGATCCGGCAGGACGCGTGGGCTAACGCTCACCGCATCCCGCTCGAGGTGGCGAAAGCTCCAGCCGATCGCGGACTCTACCTGCATCCCGAACTTTTCGGCGCACCGGCAGAGAAGAATATCGGACTGGCACACCATCCGATGATTCAGAAGTTGCTGAAACAACAAACAGCAGCCAAACTGAAGACCTCAGCCAAATAGTGACGACGATCCCCGCCCTTGGGTGTATTCAAGGGTGGGGACTTTCAGCCCAGTGCCGTTTGTTGCGTATGCATTCACTCAGCTATTGGGCGCCTCCCGGCTACCATGCCCGGTCTAGTTCAGGAGCGATTCCCAGTTGGCTGGCACCCTGCCTGCGGGTCCAGGTGCGGGCTGACTTTCGGGATGCGAATGCGGCGGAAGCAACGCCGCACCCTTGATCATCCCCTGCTTCTCGTAATCGTAGAACCAATCCTCACCCGGCTCGAAGCTGGCAATGATCGGATGCCCGGTTGCCGCCGCATGCTTGGATGCATGCTGGCTCGGAGAACTGTCACAGCAACCAATGTGGCCGCACTCCGCGCACCGCCGGAGATGAAACCACCAACCTTTCGTTGACGCCAGGCATTCTACACACCCGTCGCCGCTCGGCTTTGAAGCCGGGTTGATTCCGCGATTATCTTTCTTCATTTTCAATTTTTCCTTTAGACGTCGCATGTGCAACAAAAGAGTTCAAGCCACCAGCAAGATTTTCCCGGTACCACCCTTTTCCGCCGTTGCTTGAGCCTCGGCCGCTTCACTGAGGGGCAGTTTCTGGCTAATTGGGATTACTAGCTTGCCATCCCGTACTGCTGCGGCCATGAACTCTAGCGTTTTCCTGTCGAATTTCGAGAATACGTGCGCTACCTTGACAGATGGGTACTTCGCGGCGTTCGGGGGTGCCTCGAGAACCGTGGCAAACACTCCCCCCGGCTTGACCTTAGCGATGAGCTTCTCGGCCGTTCTTCCGCCGACCGCATCCGCAACCGCATCGAGCAGAGGAAGATTCGCGATTGCGGTGTCGTCGTCAGTCGCGACCACCTGATCCGCGCCCACAGTCTTCGCCTCATCGGTCTGTCTCTTCAAAACCCCCGCGATCACAGTCGCCCCGCGTTCCTTCGCAGTGAATGCCGCCGATCGCCCGACATTTCCGGCAGCGCCCACGACGAGAACCGTCTGGCCCGCTTTGATTTCCGTAGCTGACATTAGCTGGTTGCCGGTCACCGTCACCAGCGGCAGCGCCGCCGCCTGGATCAAATCGAGCCCCTTGGGAACTTTCGCTAGAACCGCTGCTTTCACGACACAAAGCTGGGCGTAAGTATCGTCCGCCATAGCGAACACCTGATCGCCAACGGAAAAGCCGTCCACGCCCGGCCCAATCTTGACCACTGTCCCGGAAATGTCGACTCCTATCAGTCCCGGAAACTTGAGGGGATAAAAGTCCTTCGTCAGTCCAGCACGTCGTTTGTAGTCGATCGGATTCACACTGGTAGCGGCAACCCGCACCAGTACTTCTCCGGGACCCGCTACCGGATCAGGATAGTCTTCGAACTTGAGTACTTCAGGGCCGCCATATTGGTGGACGACAACTGCTTTCATAATTCATCTCCTTAGCACGCAGGGTAAACAAACATCGATGAACAGTTGGATGAACGAAACACAGACGGCGCACCAAATATCAATTAAACAGCGCCGCGCCGGGTACTTGACGTCGGGGCAGGCGCGGTTCAACGCTTCTCGTACGGGTGGAAGATGTAGTCCTTTGCCTTCACGGCAGTATGGCACGCGTTTCCGCAGTCTGAGAGGCTTTTGGGATCTGCGGTGAACTTGTCCGATGCGGCATCGTAGTTGAAGACCGCATTTCCCCACCCACCGGTTTTCGGAAATCTCTTGCCGTCCTTTTCCATGACGAAAGCCTGGGTAAAGACATCTGGCACATCCACGACGAATTGCGCCTCGGTGCTCTTCTTCGGCTTCCACTGGAGCTTCACGATCATGGAGCCACCCGGGAAAGGCTGGCCGTTTCCCGGCACTCCGTCCTTTTACGCCGTAATCATAGTCGGATTGGCAACGATCACCTTGAGCACTTCGTCGGTGCGGGCGGAAGAGGCCACCGCCCAGTCCTCGTATCCACTGAAGTCGGAGAACGCGATTCCGCTCGGCGATTTCAGCGAATACTTGCCCTTGTCTTGGCCTAGCGCGTAAACGGCCCTGGCGCCGAGGATGGCGAGCACTGCCACGGCTGTCACAACGATGACAAAGCCGGCGATACGTTCCGCGGGGGTGCGTGTTTCTATCTTCTGTTCTTGTTGTTCTTGCACCGCAGATTTCGTCACAATTTCAAGCATAGTGTGTTCTCTCCGACCAAAATTGTTCCAAGCCCGATCAACCTGCATCTCGAACCATTGCAATTAAGCCAGAGGTGAGGGCGGTAAAGCAATTAGACGATGGTATCGGCGATACCTTCGTATCAAGTGTGCGGGAGGAAGTTTCCCCTCGCTTTGATCGATTCTCAGGACTAGCTGGACGGACAAAAAGCCGCACGCCTCAGGCGTGAAGACAATGCGGTCGATACGAAAGTATGGGCGATACCATCGTCTAATTGTTTCTCTTCCATCATTTTGTTTTGATTCGCTCGTAGGGGTTGACGCCAAAAATCAGAAATAACTAAAAAGGAGAATCCATGACCCAAACCAGTGCTACACCACAAGGCAGCAAGCACGCAGCTGACGAGAACGCTATTCGTCCGTTTCATGTGAATGTTCCGGAAGCCGATCTCACCGAATTGCGCAGGCGGATCAACGCGACCAACTGGCCGGAACGAGAAACAGTTACAGATGCATCGCAAGGCGTGCAGCTCGCGACCACCCAGGCACTCGCGCGCTATTGGGCGACAGAGTATGACTGGCGCAAGGTGGAAGCGAGACTGAACGCCCTGCCGCAATTCATCACCGAGATCGATGGATTGGACATTCACTTCATTCACGTCCGTTCGAAACACGAAAATGCGTTGCCGCTGATCGTCACCCACGGATGGCCCGGCTCGATTATCGAACAGATGAAGATCATCGATCCGCTGACCAATCCCACCGCACACGGCGGAAATGCGTCCGACGCGTTCCATATCGTGGTTCCGTCGATGCCGGGGTACGGGTTTTCAGGCAAGCCAGCGACGACCGGCTGGGGCCCCGAACGGATCGCGAGTGCCTGGGCCGTGTTGATGAAGCGACTCGGCTACTCAAAATTTGTGGCCCAGGGCGGGGATTGGGGCGCGGTCATCACCGATCTGATGGGCGTGCAGGCGCCGCCCGAACTCCTCGGTATCCACACCAACATGCCGGGCGCGGTTCCTGCGGACATTTATCGAGCGATTTTGTCCGGCGCGCCGATGCCGTCCGGTTTCTCAGACGACGAAAAGACTGCCTTCGATAGGCTCCAATTCGTGTACAGCAAAGGCGTCGCCTACGGCTACCAGATGGGGTTGCGACCGCAGACCTTGTATGGAATCGCGGATTCCCCCGTCGGCCTGGCCGCCTATTTTCTGGACCACGATGCGTGGAGTTATGCGCTGATCGCGCGCGTCTTTGACGGGCAGACCGAAGGTCTCTCACGAGACGATGTCCTCGATAACGTTACGATCGCCTGGTTGACGAACACGGCGATTTCCGGAGCACGGCTCTACTGGGAAAATAAATTTGCCTATTTCAGCGTCAAGGGCGTGTCTGTCCCGGTTGCTGTGAGCGCGTTCCCTGACGAGCTCTATCAATGTCCCCGGAATTGGGCAGAGCGCGCGTATCCCAAACTGATCCATTTCAACAAGCTCGACAAAGGCGGTCACTTCGCCGCATTTGAGCAGCCCCAACTTCTTTCAGAAGAGATTCGCGCGGGCTTCCGATCATTGCGGTCAGCCGCGGTGAAGTCAGCCGCGTGATCGGCGAGGCGTCTCATTGAACTTGTGTGCCAGTTTGCCGAGCGCGCGGAGGCCAAGGCGACTCAGTCGATGTTATCGTGCGTAACGGGTCAAGCCAAAGTCACGAGCTTTGATAGGCTCGTGGCGGTGGACGTTGGTTTTCTTAATCAGCGCCCGTAAGGCAGGTTCCGCTGACTAAGAAGCTTGATTTGCAAAGCCAAATTCCCTGAGCAGTTCAGCAGTTGCTCCTGCCGTCCGAGTTCGCGGCGTCCGACGAGAGGGCCAGCGTGAAATGAAAACTTGCTCCGCGAGGATAGTTATCCGCGGCCCAGAGCCGTCCACCGTGAGCTTCAATAATCGTTCGGCTGATGCGAAGCCCCATACCGGTGCCGTGTTCTTTGGTGGTAAAGAAAGCGTTGAATATCTGGTCAGCCTGGTTGGGAGGAAGCCCGATGCCGGTGTCTTCGACCGATACCAGAAGGTGTTCGTTGCTATCATTCCGGGTGCCGAGCGTGAGTTGACGCGGGCCATCGACGGCCTTCATTGCATCGATGCCATTGATCATCAGGTTCATTAATACCTGCTGCAACTGGACGCGGTCTGCGACCGTGAGCGGTAAATCGGCTGCGAGCTTTGTCTGTACAGAAACCGAGTGCTGGGTCGCCTCGTTGTGCAGAAGGATCTCCATCTCTCGAATCACCTCGTTGACATCGAGGAGTTCTCTTGTCACAACGCCCTTTCTGAAAAACACCCTGACTCGATTAATGATCTCCGCCGCCCGGTTTGCATCACGAATTACCTTTGAAGCCGCAGTCCGAGCGCCTTCGAGATCAGGCTGCTCGTGATCGAGCCGGCGGAGGCAGGTAGAAGCGTTTGTGATGGCGCCACTGATGGGTTGATTAATCTCGTGCGCAAGGGAGGCGCTGAGTTCGCCCATCGTAGTTACACGATTCGCGTGTGCCAGATCTGCTTGCGCTTTACGTAATCCCTCTTCGGCGCGTTTCCGGTCCTCTATATCGATGCCGGTACCGTACCACTTGACAATCTCTCCATGACCATCACGCAAAGGCACGTTACGCACAAGCAACCATCGGTAGTCGTGGTGTGCAGTCCAGACGCGCGCTTCAATCTCGACGGGTTCTCCAGCGGCCAAAGCCGATTTCCACTTAGCGATGTATCTAGCACGATCATCAGGATGAACAATCGAGTGCCAACCGGAGCCAAGCAATGCCTCGATCGGTAGCCCGGTGGATTCGAGCAAACGCTGATTGATGAAGTCTACCGAACCATCCGGCAGAGTGCTCCACACATGCGCGGGAATCGTATTGATTACCCGGCGGAGCCGGTCCTCACTGTTTTGCAAGCTCTCATAAAGATCCTGCAATCGCCGGGCGGTATCATTAAATACGCGTCCCAGTTGGGCAAGCTCATCTTCTCCCCGGACAGGAACCCGATGTTGGAACTCCCCTTGTGCCAACATCTTTGAACCTTCGACTAATTCTTCCAGTGGCCGCGTGATGCTGCGCGTAATGACGAGTCCCAACGTTCCGGCAATCAACAAGGTGAGAGCGACCGTAGCCGGCACAACAATGAAGATGCGCTGCTGCACCTGGTGGATATTGGATGCGGCTTGGGTATGTTCCGTCCTTACCTCGCGATCGACTTTTTCCACCAGGGCAGAGATAGAAAACTCAAGCGGGCGTAGCTGATTGGCGAGCCGCACTTGCAGGGCATTCCAATCATTCGCTTCAGCTAATTCGATCACCGAGGCGCTCTGCGATTGGAGGTTCGACTGAACGACCGCGAGGGTGGGGAGAATCGTCGGGTCAGAGGCGTTGTCGGAATGCACGGCCAACAGGGCGCCTTTTGCACGTCGCATGTCTTCTGCAAAGGCCTCATTCATCGCTTGAGTCTCTGCTTTCAGACGTTCGGAGTTTCTTGCGTTCGCAAGCGACTCAAGGGCGTCACGAAACTTCAGCATATCCGAGTGAACACGCAAGACAGTTACCAGCTCGTCGTCATAGTCATCGAGTCGCCTTGCTTGCGCCTGGACAATGTGGAATTGCCAAAGAACGATTACGTCAGCAGCTAACATCGAAACGATGATGAGCGCGAAGCATAGAACCAGGCGTGGGCCAATGTTGAGTCGCAGTCGATTCATGTCAGTGCGAACCTGTTCCCGGTTGAGACTTGTCGTTACCAATGATCCGAACCAACTCATTCTCGAGCGCCGCGGCCGCTGCTGGAGCTGTGGACTCTCGGGTCAGTACAGAATGCAGTGCGCGGGTATAGGCTTTGGAGACGGCCTCATAGTTCGATCCCGCAACCGCCGACGGGCGCGAAACTATCTCACTCCCACCCGATTCTCCCGGTTTGTACCACCAGGGATAGATTTCCTTCATCACAGGTGGAACTTCAAAGTACTCCACTTTTCGGCCCGAATTCTCAGCATGAGTCGCAATGAATTCCGCGTGCTTGCGAAGCAGGAACTGGATGAACTTGACGGCTTCGGCGCGGTGAGCTGAAAAGCGGGATATCCCCAGGGCGTAGCCTCCTATAGTAGCGACGCGAGAGCTCTTTCCAGCAGGGACGCTGGTTACTCCCGCTTGGTCGCGGAACGGCTTATCTTGTGCAAAAACCTCATACACGATGGCGTGGCTGAGCAGAAACGCAGCCTCGCCGGAAATCCAAAATTTATTTTCTGCGTCCGTAGCGGTGTAGGAAACCACGCTTGGAGGAGAGATCCACCCTACCCAATGTGCCGCACGATCCCAGGCCCGGATAACATTTGCGTTGTTTACGCTGATTTTTCCGTCAGACTCGATGATGTGGCCGCCTCCTTCTGCCGCCTGCCATTCCAATCCTTCCATAGTAAGTTGTTCGCTGTCGGTTGCGATCGCTCCGGCGAAGACGAACCCCCAAAAATCTTTCTTCCCTTTTTCGCGCTCCCCAGCCTGAATCCGGACGGCCATTTTCTCCAGCTCATCCCAAGTTCTGGGTGGCGTTTTGTAGCCGTACCTGGCGAGAAGGTCCGTCCGATAAACCAAAACTTGCACTCCAATCGGCTGATTGGGCATCGCCACAACCTTCCCCTGAACCCTGTAGATGTCGATGAGGTCGCGATCCTCCGAGGAAATCTCTGAGGCAAAGTAAGGCTGCAGGTCGATGAGGTATTCACCCATTGTTCCGGTCCAGATCGTATCGACCCCATAAAGGTCAGGGGACGGGGCGCCGCTGCGGAGCAAATCCATGGCAAGATCGAGTTTCGAGCCGGTGTCCTCCGGCGTCGGAAGGTCGTTGACGCGAATGCCTGTTTCCCGCGTGAATTCCTGCAAATAAGCATCCGGAATCATCCGATGGTCGCCAGGAACTCCTCGGGCGTCAGAATCGAAAAATGTGATGGTCACGGGCTGTGCGGGTTTACTGCAACCGAAAAAAAGAGACGCCGACAGCAGGATTGCAGCGATAACCAAACGTCGAAAGCGATGAAATGCAAACCAACGCCGATCGGCGCAGCGCATCACACGACGCATCGTCTGGATTCGGATGGATGGGGGAAGCAGTTTGCACCGCCTTTGCAACGTTAGGAATAGGCGATCGAGTGCACTCCTCGCACATCAATCGATTATTCCTAGTTTGTACGTAGGAATGGTAGCAAAAATCGCGGGCGGACGTCCTCCCGCATAATCGCCCCGTATTCGTTCGTCAGGATCGCAGGGAAAAGTGCTGAATGTGGGATCACATTACAAGATAGGACGGTCTGCGCGGCGCGCTGAGCCGGCAGTTGCGATTAGGCAAGACGTCGAGACGAGGAAACCATTGGACCAAAATCCATCGACAGCTTTTCATTAGATCGCGCCATGGGTGCGGATCTGATATTCCCGAGCTCCGCCCAGCTGGTACTGACTTCGATCTTCCAGTTGTTCCTCTTTACCTACGATCCTCATCAGTTGCGTCGAATATGGAAACTCCCTACCGCATTCGACACAGCAGACGTAATCGGTCCCGGTGCGGCCACGTTGCGGCCAAGTGGTGTTTACATGGACGCAGTCAAATAAGTACGCAAAGATCCAGTTTGCCCAGGTCATGGTCTGCTCCCACACAACCGAGGCCGAGGTGCCTTCTGCATCCACTGCTTGAGTTTCTTTCGCGCTCGTGCCAATTGGGCCTTTACAGTTCCGGCTGGTATTCCGAGAACCTCTGCGGCTTCCCGAGTAGAAAGACCGTCCATATCTCGGAGCTGGAAGGTTCTAAGCAGAGTAGGCGAAAGCTGCGTCATCAATTGCCTCATGTGCCCAGTCAGTTCGCAATTTCGAAACTTCTCCTCTGGATCGGGTCCGGGGCCTGCCAACAGCTCTGAAATTGAATAATGCTGACCTTCCACAAGTGGCTCGTCCAAAGACACATGGACCTGACGCCGCCGACGCAATCTCATGCGGGCACAGTTGAGCACGATGGCAGTGAGCCAAGTAGAGATCTGCGACTCTCCTCTGAATTGGTCCAGATGCTTGCAGGCGGAGAGAAGAGCGTCCTGAACCGCGTCTTCGGCGTCGGCAGCGTTGCCCAGAAGTCGGTAGGCACTTCGGTGAAGAGAGGGCAGGCGGCTTGCTAAGGCGTCATGCAATTCCCGAGCAGGCCTTTCTCCAATTGATAGATCGAAATAATTTTGAGTCCCGTTGTGTGCTTCGGCTTGTTGCATTTGATTATTCCTTTCAGCGTGAGAAACAAAATCTCGAGAATCCAGACTTGAAACAGTCCCACTCGAAAACTGACTAAGCGCCTACAAATGCCCGAATTACAGCCCCCAGGACGCTCCTGGAATAGAACAGCAGAACGCCGGCTACGACAGCATTCTGTAGAGTTGCACAGGCTATACGTCGAGTTTCCGCGAGCCCGACTGCGTAGCCCCGGGCTTGTGACTCTTGGGTCACGATTGCTGTTTCCTTCTCTGACATATGAGTCGCTTCCTGTCGAATTCAATTGACAACGCGATTAGGCCAGAAGTTTGGAAGACAATCCATTGGACGATAGTATCGATCGATACCTTCGCATCAGGGGGTCGATGATTGCGTTTCCGGGAGAAGACAAACCGCGTGATTGTTGAATGGGACGGCGGACGCTTTTGAACGTGGCTGACTACGAATCAGTTGGATCTTGAGGTGGCCTGGGCGACGGCTCGTGATAAATGTCGCACACGTTGCTGCTGTCGACGGCAATAGAAGTGGCTGCTGGCGTGTTTCGGCAGAAGAACAGGCGAAGCAATCTTCAGGAGCGGATCAACGCAAGTGTTACTGCCAAGATTCTATCGGGGAGTCAGCCGGGCCGAGTTGCCGTCAAACCGAGTGAATTGGCTGCTTCGCAGGCCGGAGTTTGGCCGCCATCCTCACCAAGTCGGCGAGGGAATTCGCTTTCATCTTTTGCATGACCTGGCCACGGTGTGCCTTAACCGTGATTTCGCTGATACCCAGCTCACCGCCAACTTGCTTGTTCAGCAGCCCAGAGACAACTAACGCCAGCACCTGCCGTTCTCGTGAAGTAAGTGAGGCGTAACGGTCCCGTAGTTCCTGCATCTCCGCGTTCTGAGCGAGGGCTAGACTGCTTCGTTGGAGGGCGTTTCGGATGGCGCTCACCAAGGCGTCGTCATCGAGGGGCTTGGTTAAGAATTCGAGCGCGCCGGCTTTCATGGCCTGCACCGACTTCGGTACATCGCCATAACCGCTGATGAAGATGATTGGCATGTCGCCGTTTTCCACCGCAAGCTGTTTCTGTAATTCAAGACCGTTCAGTCCCGGAAGTGAAAGATCTAGAACGAGACAGCTCGGGACACGCTTTCGCGGGTGGTCGAGGAATTCTTGTGCGGAGGCGAAGGTCTCCGGCTTCCAGTTCTGATCCCGAATCAACAGTTCCAGCGATTCGCGAACGGACATGTCATCGTCAACGATGAACACGATAGGGATGGCACTCGACATCGGTAATGTCCCTGCTGCAAAGCCAAGTGTGCGCGACGCACTCATTGTATCCTCCTGGAGGTTCCGCCGGTGGACGTCAGACGGCTTTGAGTGCGGTTTTGATGGCCGCAAGCAGAGCCGTGTCACTGAATGGCTTGATTAGAAACCCCGCTGCCCCCTGCGCGAGCACCCGGGAACGAATCGTCTCATCTTTTTGACCGGTGATGAATATGACCGGCATCTCTGCGCCGCGACGCTTTAGCTCCTGGTGAAGTTCGGGTCCACTCATGCCCGGCATGGCGATGTCGAGAATCAAACAGCTGGTCTGATCGAGACAATCGGATGAGAGAAACTCTTCCGCTGACGAAAAAGCTCGAGCTCCAAATCCGAATTCCCTGAGCAAATCAGGCAGCGACTCGCGTATGGACTCATCATCATCAACGACGGATAGAAGCGGCCGTTCCTTCCCGTTCGTCTTAAGGAGCTCCATGACACAAACAATGCGCCATCTGATGAGGGCCCGTCCATTGTACTTTGGTATTGCTTCTTCCTAACCGTGATTACCGAGCTCACTCCAGCGGCGTAAGCCGATGGATCAGTCCGATTTACGGGAGTTTCGGCTTGATCCAAACCATCAGTTCTAAGTGGATGCAAGCGAAAATGTACATCCGGGCCGATCGTTCAGCGCTGCCCAGAAACGTTCCTGATGAGCATCAATAATGGAGCGATCGACGGAGAGTCCGATTCCCACACCGTCATTCTTGGTGGAGAACGATTTGAAGGGGTTTGTCGGCAACTTGAGAGGCAAATCCGGCTTCCGCGTCCTTCACCGTCAAACCTACACGATCGTCTTCGTCTCGTTCGGTTCTGAGGTCCAGTCTGTAAGTATGAAGCAACGTGGTGAGCACTTCTTAGCAGGAGAGCCGATACCAAAGTATCGCCAATACCATCGTCCAATTGTTCATCTCCCAAGTTTCTGTTCTGATCTCTCGCGTCGAGAGGTTCGAGCCGTTTGTCGATGGGGCAGTTTTTAATTGGGATCGCTACAGCGAGCGTCCGAGTCGAAAGCACATTGGAAGGAAGACATTGCTTGAGAGGAATCGCTTACTTCTGGGTTGTGGTTCTAGCTCTCGGCGGCATGTTCGTCTACATAGCCCACGCCGCTGGGCACGCCGGTGGAGAGGCCGCTCCGATTTTCGGAATCACCATTCCCGCCGGATACCGTGACTGGAAGTTGATTTCGGTGGCTCACGAAGAAGGCAACCTCAACGACCTTCGCGCCCTTCTCGGCAACGACGCAGCCATCAAGGCCTACCGCGAGGGGAAGTTGCCGTTCCCGGACGGCACAATCATTGCCCGGCTGGCCTGGAGTTACGTTCCGTCTGAGGAAAACAACAAAGTCTTTGGCCGTGCCCAATCTTTCGTGGCCGGAGATGCCACGAACGTTCAGTTCATGGTTAAGGACTCCAGAAAATACGCTGCGACGGGCGGTTGGGGGTTTGCTCAATTCAAAGACGGCAAACCTGCCGACGAGGCGCTGCTCAAAACCTGCTTCCCGTGCCACGAGCCTGTCAGAGCTCGGGACTTTGTTTTCACCCGCTACGCGCCCTGATACCGGAAAATCCCATGAACACAAAAGAACCGATTGGCAATTCTGCTTGCGAGGACCAAATCCGCTGACCGCCGCACAGCATCCCAGATCAGAGCGCCCTGTTGCTGCGAGGATTTGTCGGTTTTTCACACGGGAAGCTAGCGACGCGGCGGACGCGATGAAGCCGGTTCAAGAGAGCGAGCGATCCAGCCGTATATTGGGTTCGGACGTTTGAACGAAAGGCTACGTATGTCGGGCAAACAAACAGCAATCATAACCGGAGCATCGGGGGGTATTGGCGCTGGTTTAGTCGAAGGGTTTCTGAGAGAAGGCTATAACGTCGTCGCAACGTCTGGTCATGCCAATCGAGAGTTCACTGCTTCAGGCAGCCTGGTTCTCCTCGATGGCGATATCGGAAAGCAGCAAACGGCTGCCCAAGCGGTCGAGGCAGCAATCAACAACTTCGGAACCATCGATGTGTTGGTGAATAACGCTGGCATCTTCCTGACCAAGCCATTCGCTGACTTCACTACCGAGGACTTCGACGCCCTCGTCTCCACTAATCTCCTTGGATTCTTCTACATCACCCAGCGCACTGTGAAAGAGATGCTGAAACAGAAATCGGGATGCGTTGTGAGCATCACTGCGGCGCTTGCCGATCGCCCAATCGCCGGCGAAAATGGCTCGATTTCGATGATTACGAAGGGTGGGTTGAATTCAGCGACCCAGAATCTCGCAATCGAGTACGCGAAGGATGGCATTCGCTTTAATGCCGTAGCCCCCGGCGAAGTGGATACACCGATGCACAGCAATGATCCCAACGACTCGACGTCGCAGCCGGCTAAGAAGAGGGCGACAGTCAAAGATATTGTTGATGCCGTGCTTTACCTGGCACAGGCAGGCCATGTGAGTGGAGAGATTCTCCACGTGGACGGTGCCGCCCCGGCGCGTCGTTGGTAGCCGCAAGACGATTCAATATCGTTCAGGGTGCGGGTCTGCCAGTTACTTGCGCAGGCGGTACAAGCGAACGCTAGCAAAACAAGAACGTCCGCTCAAATTCGGGAAAGGCGAGACATGATATCGAAATGTGCCAATCCGCAATGCAATGCCTCGCTCCTGCGCCTGAGTGAGGGGAAAGTTTTTCAGTTCGAGGCGCGACAGATTTTCACATTACCGGAAGAGTCATACCTCAAGGGTCATCAGGTTGCGCATTATTGGTTGTGCCGAAAATGTCTCACCTTCATGACGTTAGGGTTAAAAGATGGAGCCGTGGAGATCAAGCCTCTCCAGAGGTGAACTGTGAAGCGACCGCAATCAGTCGGGATATCTCGCTCTTATGTTTTAATCACTGGCTGAATGCTCCCGCTCGAGCAGCGCAGGAGTCAGACGCTTCGACGTGGTAAAGAATCCGGGGTGATCGAAGAAACACGACTTGAGGAGTCGTAACTAAAGCATTTGGCTTCTTGTCAAATTGAAGGCTCGAGATGAACGATCAACAAAAGTATTCTGGAGTGCGAGATCAAGAGATCCGCGCGGCCCTGGATCAGCATTGGGCGGCGTCCGATGCCAACGATTTTGAAACGGAGCACCTCATCTATCACGAGGACGCGGTGCTGGACTACCCGCAGTCCGGCGAGCGAACCCGGGGTCGATGCAACATACAGAACCAACGCGCCAGTCAGCCAAGCAATAAGCGGTTTACTGTCCGACGCATCATTGGCGGCGGTGATCTTTGGCTCACCGAATTCATCCTGACATATGACGGCAAGCCGTCCTACACCGTGAGCATCATGGAGTTCAGGGGCAACAAGGTTGCGCGGGAAACACAGTACTTTGCAGATCCATTTGTGGCTCCCGCATGGCGCGCTCAATGGGTCGAACGGATGGACACATAATCTCGAGGCGCCAGAATTCGCTAACGAGCAAATCCTCGATGGAGGGACAAAAGATGGATTGGAAACGGTTAGTCGAGCTTGCGCTGCTGGGTAGCAGTGATTTGGAACAGTATGCCATTCTCCTGATACGCGTTTCGATCGGGCTGTTCTTCGCCATCTCCGGGGGAAATAAATTGTTTGTCGCCGGCGGCACGAAACCTGTTTACGAAACGCTGGTTAAAGCCGAAGTCCCGTTTCCCCGCCAGACGGCTTATTTCGTGTCGACTGTCGAGTTCGTCGGCGGATCCTTGTTGACCGTCGGGTTTCTTTCGAGCCCGGCCTGTTTGGCCTTATTGATCGATATGACTGTCGCGACCCTGACCAGCGCGCTTTCCACCTTGCCTAAAGGGCTTTCGCGTCTTAGCTGGCTCGACGATTTCCTCTACCTTCCGGAAGTTCTGTACGTGCTCTTCTTTATCTGGTTGATCTGCTCCGGCCCGGGAAAGTTCAGTGTCGATTACTGGCTCGCCGGCAAGTTACTGAGTTGATCGATCGACGAAGCACCCCCGTGATCCAAACTCACCATTCACTAACGTTGATCGATGAAATGGACATCTCATGAAGGCCGCAAGAGTGCATCAATTCGGACCACCAGACGTGATTGTTATTGACGATGTGCCGCAGCCGAGGCCGGGGCTTGGCGAGGTATTGGTGCGCGTGGCAGCGGCTGGCGTCGGACCTTGGGATGCTCTGATTCGCGAGCACAAGAGCGTTGTAAAAGCTACGCTCCCGCTCATTCTCGGCGCGGACTTGTCGGGCGTAGTCGAAGAAGTTGGACCTGGCGTCTCGACGTTACATGTGGGACAAGAGGTCTATGGAGTGACGAATCCCGATTTTTGCGGAGCATACGCCCAGTTCGCAATTGCCTCCGCCAAAATGGTTGCCCGCAAGCCGCTGCGTTTAAGCCAGGTTGAGGCAGCCTCGGCTCCAGTAGTGGCCGTGACGGCATGGCAGATGCTGTTCGATTACGCAGACGCAAAACCGAAACAGCGCATACTCATCCATGGCGCGGCGGGCAATGTTGGCGCCTATGCCGTGCAACTGGCAAGCCAGGCGGGCCTCCAGGTTTTCGCAACAGCTGCTGCGGAAGACGTAGCAGACGTCCGAAGTCTCGGCGCCACGGCTGTCATCGATTACAAGACCACCAGGTTTGAGAATGCCGTGCCACCAGTTGACGCTGTCATTGACACCGTTGGCGGCGATACAAGAGCGCGTTCGTTCGGGATCATCAAGCCAGGCGGCGTTCTCGTCACGAGTGTTTCAGAGCCTCTGCCGAAAGAACAGCAGGCGAACGCAGTTCGAGCGGTATTTTTCCTGGTTGAGGTCACCACGTCGCGGCTGGAAAAGGTTGCCGACTTGTTTAATGAGAGTAAGTTGATCGCCCGCGTAGGAACCGTACTTCCTCTGGAACAAGCCCGCATTGCGCATGAGATGCTTGCGGGCGCACCGCATAAACGCGGAAAGATTGTGCTGGAAGTGGGGGGTAGTATCGCTTTGGATTGATTTGCACCCGAAAGAGCTTGGTCTAGGTTCGCCGTAGCCGGCTTAGTCTACTCGATCAGATTACCCCCAGGTTACCTCCGCAGGTTTCCGATTCTCCACAGCAAAATGGATAATTGGGAGTTCAGAATGGACGGTGGAGGAATAAGGAGATATTTCGTCGAGATGGCTCGCCTGCTTTCAGTAAATGTCGGTCTTCCACGCGACGTGACATGGAACGGCAAAACTGTTCGAACGTCAGTCTGGAAATCCCCAGTTACGGGACGGCGAATGGTGCGCAAACTCGATATCGATGGTGATGCGCAAGCCGATCTCGCAGGTCACGGCGGGGAGCACCGCGCGGTATTTGTCTACCAGATGGACTCGTATCATTACTGGGAGCGCTTTCTGGGCCGGAACGATTTTACTTTCGGCCAGTTCGGAGAAAACTTCACCGTCGAGGGGCTTCCCGATGGCGAGGTCTGCATCGGCGATCGCTACCGCATCGGTGGCGCTGAATTTGAAGTAACGCAGCCACGCGTGACCTGCTACCGCGTCGGCATCCGCATGAACGAGCCTCGTATGCCAGCGTTGCTCGTGGCAAATCGCAGACCAGGATTCTACTTTCGCGTGCTACAGGAGGGGGAAGTTGGGGCGGGAGATGACATCGTAAAAATTGCTGACGGTCCAGAGCGAATCACGGTGGCCGACACTGACGCCCTCCTATATTTGCCAGGACATACTCGCGAGCAACTGCAACGCGCGCTGCGGGTTCCTGCACTCAGCAAAGGCTGGCAGAGTTCGTTCCAGGCAATGCTCCAACAAGACTTGAGCTCCAAAACTACGGTGGGGAATCCGGGACTCGCGAATGAAGAACAAGCAGCAGCATGGTCCGGATTTAGACAGATGCGAGTCGCGAGTATCCATAAGGAAAGCGATAAGATAACTTCCTTCGTTCTGGCGCCGGTCGATGGGCAGCCTCTTCCTGTCTTCCAGGCAGGTCAGTTTGTCGTCTTGCGGTTGCTCGTCGATCCGGGCACACCGCCGGTTCTTCGCAGTTATTCGTTGTCTGATCTACCCGGAGCCGATCATTTCCGTATCAGCGTCAAAAACGAATTGAATGGGATTGGAAGTTCATTCCTGTGCAACCGTGCGCGAGAAGGTGATCTATTGGATGTTAGTGCGCCGCGAGGGAGCTTTACGCTGCGTCCCGGCCAGAATCCGGTGGTTCTGCTGAGCGCTGGAGTGGGCGCAACGCCCGTGATGTCGATGCTGCACGCACTCGCCGCTGAAAAATCGCAACGAGAGATCTGGTGGATCTATGGAGCGCGCAATAGCGTCGACCATCCATTTGCAGAAGAATCGCGTTCATTACTGAAACAGCTTTCTCGCGGACGAGGATACATCGTGTACAGCAGGCCCGCTGCAATCGACCAAGTCGGGGCAGACTTCGATGCTCCCGGGCACATTGAGACAGCTCTGCTGGAAAGAATCGGAGTGTCACGGGGAAGTGACTTCTATCTGTGCGGCCCATCTTCATTCTTGGAGAATATGCGCGATGGGTTGCGAAACTGGGGAGTGCTCGCCGACAATGTCCACACGGAAATCTTTGGTGCGCTTGAGGGCATTACGCCCGGTATGGCGCAGGTTGTTCACACTCCTCACCTGCCACAAGGGCAGCCTGGATCGGGCGCTTCAGTCTCATTCGCGCGTAGTGGGATTACCGCCGCTTGGGATCCAAAATTCGCGAGCTTGCTTGAACTGGCGGAAGCGTGCGATGTTCCGGTCCGATGGTCGTGCCGGATTGGAGTCTGTCATACCTGCATGACTGGTCTGATTGATGGATCGATTACTTACAACCCTGAGCCGCTGGAGAAGCCCGCTCCCGGGAACGTGCTCGTATGCTGTTCCCAGCCAAACGCGGGTGTCACTCTGGATCTTTAAGAGAAGAGATTTTAGAGAAGATCTTTGAGAGAAACGGGAGGAGTCCAATCATGCGTTCTGATATTTTGCCTGGAGGCATTTTCCCCAACTACGAACTGCCCGACCACACGGGCCAGCTGCGCAAGCTCAGCGAGCTCCAGGGCGACGATCCGCTGATCCTAACACTCGCGCGCGGCCACTACTGCCCAAAGGAGCACCAGCAGCATTTGGAACTCGCCGCGTTCTACCCGAAGATTGCGGTGGCGTACACACAGATCGCCACAATTTCCACCGACGATCACCATACTCTTCAGGAATTCCGTGCATCAGTCGGAGCCCAGTGGACATTCCTTTCGGACCCCGACCGAACGGTTCAGAAGGATCTCGACATCCAGGAGTACACCGACCCCGAGCACAATCCGATGATCCCGCATACGCTCGTGCTCAAGCCGGGCCTCGTGATCCACAGTA
>Ga0210390_10002209_pt1 | contig 17419 bp, 17 predicted proteins | sample IncBWH11OmetaG_FD_161050 | JGI IMG/M metagenome (GOLD analysis project Ga0210390, IMG submission 161050) | Forest soil microbial communities from Barre Woods Harvard Forest LTER site, Petersham, Massachusetts, United States - Inc-BW-H-11-O ... | reverse complement strand
TACACGGTGCAGGGGGCATGGACTTACGACGAGGGCTGGGTGTCTGAGATGGGCGATGTGGTTTTTGAGGTGGCGGGGTCGACTCATTCGCCGCGGATGGTGGGGAAGGAAGATACGATTGTGTTTGCGGTGATCGAGGGGGCCCTGGATTTCGTGGATGAGAAGGGGCAGACCATTGCGACGGAGAATTGGCAGACATTTTTGAAGAGGTATTTGGATTACTGCGAGGAGAAGGGTTTGGCGGCCGTGGATATCACGAAGTTTTAGTCGGAGGTTTTACTGCAGAGACGAAGAGAAAACGAAAAGCAAAGATAAGACTGGGGGCAAAGTGGCACTGCGGCATCTCTGGCGCACATGGTAAAATGAGTTAGAGGAGTAGCGATGAAATTTGGCGTGGTGCAATTTCCGGGATCGAACTGCGACGCGGACGCTTTCCATGCGGTGGGCGCGATTGTAAGGCAGCCGGTGGAATTTATCTGGCACCAGTCGGAGGATCTGGCCGGTTGCGAGGTGGTGATTTTGCCGGGCGGATTCGCATACGGAGATTATCTGCGGACGGGTGCGATCGCGCGATTTTCGCCGGTGATGAATGCTGTGGAGCGGTTTGCGCGCGGCGGCGGGTTGGTGCTGGGGATTTGCAACGGATTTCAGATTTTGCTGGAGGCGGGATTGCTGCCTGGCGCGATGATGCGCAACAAGGGGCTGCGTTATCTGTGCCGCCATGTGCATATACGGGTGGAGGCGACGGATACGCCGTTTACGCGCGCTGCGACGCTGGGCCAAGTGCTGAAGATTCCGATTGCGCACAATGAAGGGAATTATTTTTGCGAGCCGGCGGCACTCGCGGAGCTGGAGCGCAACAACCAGATTATTTTTCATTACGTGCGACCGGACGGGACTGATGCGGAGGAAGGCGACCGCGAGGCGAATCCGAATGGGTCGTTGGGCGCGATTGCGGGGATCTGCAATCGAGAGCGGAATGTGCTGGGCTTGATGCCGCATCCGGAGCGGGCGGTGGAGGCTTCGCTGGGATCGGCGGATGGGTTGGTGGTTTTCCGGTCGCTGGTGACGAGTTTGGCGGCTGCTGGGAGCGCGCCGTCGCGTGCGTTGGGAGTGACGACAGCGGCGGTGCCGGCGTAGAGTTTGCAGTTCTTCTTTAAAACAATGCCCACAAAAAATGATTGATACTGAAATTAAGGTTACTCCGCAGATTGCGGCCGAGCACGGCCTCTCGCCTGAAGAATACGCACGCACGCAGAAAATATTGGGGCGCGATCCCTCATTCACGGAGCTGGGAATTTTCAGCGTGATGTGGAGCGAGCATTGCTCGTATAAATCGTCGCGCGTGCATTTGAAGCGGCTGCCTACGCGCGGAACGCACGTGGTGCAAGGACCCGGAGAAAACGCGGGCGTCGTGGATATCGGCGACGGGATGGTGGCGGTTTTTAAGATTGAATCGCACAACCATCCGAGTTTTGTGGAACCGTTTCAGGGCGCGGCTACCGGAGTGGGCGGGATTTTGCGGGATATTTTTACGATGGGGGCGCGGCCGATTGCGGTGATGGATTCGCTGCGGTTTGGGCCAATTACTCCAGGTCCTGGCGCGGGAGATGCGACTCGGGAAGAGATTGCGCGAAACCGGCATATCTTGGATGGCGTGATTCGCGGGATTGGATTTTATGGAAATTGTTTCGGGGTGCCCACGGTGGGCGGCGAGGTCGTGTTTGAGCCTTGCTATGCGAACAATCCTTTGGTGAATGCGTTGGCGCTCGGGATTTGCCGGCGCGAGGAATTATTTTTTGCGAAGGCGCGGGGCGCGGGGAATCCCGTGATTTACGTGGGTGCGAAAACGGGGCGCGACGGAATTCATGGCGCTTCGCTGCTGGCTTCGGCGGAATTCAGCGAGGAATCGCAGCAGAAGCGGCCGAACGTGCAGATGGGCGACCCGTTCATGGAGAAATTGCTGCTGGAAGCGTGTCTGGAAGCGATGCGCACGTGCGCGGTGGTAGCGATTCAGGATATGGGTGCGGCGGGGCTGACGAGTTCGAGTTCGGAGATGGCTTCGCGTGGCGGGCTGGGGATTGAGATTGATCTGGCGCGGGTGCCGCAGCGCGAGACGGGAATGACGCCGTACGAAATTATGTTGAGCGAATCGCAGGAGCGCATGCTGCTGGTGGCGGAGCGCGGGCGCGAGCGGGAAGTCTTCGATGTGTTCCACAAATGGGGATTGGACGCGGTGGAGATTGGACGCGTGACGGAAGATGGAATTTTGCGCGTGTTGAATCACGGCGAGGTGGCGGCTGCGATTCCGGCGCATGCGATTGCGGAGGAAGGGCCGCGGTATGAGCGGCCGATTGCTGCGCCTAGTGTGGCGGCTGCGGCTCGCGCGGCTGCTGATGCTGGGGCTTCTGTGCCGTTGGCTGCGACTGGTGCGGATTTGAGTGGGAATTTTTCGCGCTTGCTGGGTTCGCCTACGATTGCTTCGAAGCATTGGATCACCGAGCAGTACGATTCGATGGTGCAGACGAATACGACGTTTGGTCCTGGGGCTGGGGACGCGGCGGTGTTGCGGTTGAAAGAATCGAAACGCGCGCTGGCGCTCGCGACCGATGGGAATGGGCGCTGGGGATTTTTGGCGCCGCGATTGGGCGCGATGCATGCGGTGGCGGAGGCGGCGCGGAACGTGGCCTGCAGCGGGGCGCGTCCGATTGCGGCTACGAATTGTTTGAATTTTGGGAACCCGGAAAAGCCGGAAGTGATGTGGCAGTTCAGCGAGGCGATTGATGGGATTGCGGAGGCTTGCCGCGTGCTGGAGACGCCGATCACTGGCGGGAACGTAAGTTTTTACAATGAGACTTTGGGGAAGGCGATTTATCCGACGCCGGTTTTGGGAGTGTTGGGATTGATCGAGGATGCGGAGTGCGCTTTGGGTTCGGGATTTGCGAGCGAAGGCGATTTGATTTTGGTGTTGGATGGAATGAGCGATGGCACTGCAAAAGATGGCGGCCTGAAGGCCGCCGCTACGAAGACGGAATTCGCTTCCAGTGAATATGCGAAGACGATTCATGGGATTGTGGCGGGCGCGCCGCCGGCGATTGATTTGGCTGCCGAGAAACGGTTGATCAATTGTTTGGTGGCGCTGGCTGTGGAGCGTGCGGTGCGTTCGGCTCACGATGTGAGCGATGGAGGGTTGGCGGTTTCGGTGGCTGAGGCGTGTTTTGGGCGCGAGGGACTCTCGGCCGAGATTTCGATTGGTGCTGCGGGCGCGGAAGATTTTGCGGAGGCTGCGCTGTTTGGCGAACGCGGGGCGCGGGCGGTGGTATCTGTTGCACCTACTTCACTTGCTCGCGTGAACGAGATTGCGGCACAATACAAAGTCGGTGCACAGCGTATTGGTGCAGTCACTCGCGGCGAATTCCGCATCCAATATCGGGGCGCGGCTGCGATACAAGGCAATGTCGAATCGTTCCGGCGCGTCTGGAGCGAAGCGCTGCCAAAGGCCATCGAAAACGCGTGAGCAAAATTATTCAACTCGGCGACGATCATTTTCACGACCATTGCGGCGTGTTCGGGATATTTGGGCACCCGGAAGCGGCGAAGATGTCGTACCTGGGGCTTTATGCGTTGCAGCATCGCGGGCAGGAATCGGCGGGGATTGCTTCGACGGATGGGACGCAGGTATTCGTGCACAAGTCGCTCGGGCTGGTGCAGGAAATTTTCACGCCGGAAGTAATTGCGCGGTTGCCGGGAGACGCGTCGATCGGGCACACGCGTTATTCGACGGCGGGCGATAACGTTCTGATGAACGCGCAGCCGGTGGTGATTGATTGCAACAAAGGAAAGATCGCGTTGGGACATAACGGCAACCTGACCAATGCGATCGAGCTGCGCAAGAAGCTGGAACATCGCGGATCCATTTTTCAGACGACCAGCGACACTGAAGTAATCGTGCATTTGATCGCGCGCAGCCAGGCGCGGAACCTGACGGGCGCGATCGCGGATGCGTTGAATCAGGTGGAGGGCGCGTATTCGCTGCTGTTGCTGACGCGCGATGAGATTTACGCGATTCGCGATCCGCGGGGATTCCGGCCGCTGTGTCTGGGTAGGCTGGATGGCGCGTGGGTGGCGGCTTCGGAAACTTGCGCTCTGGATTTGATTGATGCGGAGTACGTGCGCGACGTGGAGCCGGGAGAAATGGTACGGATTTCGCGCAGCGGGCTGGAGTCGCTGCATTTCGCGCCGGAAAAGCCGTTGCAGCAGTGCGTTTTCGAGCATGTTTATTTTTCGCGGCCGGACAGCCTGGTTTTTGGTATGCCGGTGAACCGCACGCGCGAGCGGCTGGGACGATTGCTGGCGAAAGAGCATCCGGTGGAAGCGGACATTGTGACGCCGGTGCCGGATTCCGGCGTTCCGGCGGCGATCGGATATTCGGCGGATTCGGGAATTCCCTTTCGCATGGCGCTGATCCGCAATCACTATATTGGGCGTACGTTCATTGAACCGAGCCAAGCGATACGCGATTTTGGAGTGAAGCTAAAGCTGAACCCCGTACGTCGAATGTTGGAGGGACAGCGCGTGATACTGGTGGATGATTCGATTGTGCGCGGGACGACCAGCCGAAAGATCGTGCGGCTGGTGCGCGACGCGGGCGCGACCGAAGTGCACGTGCGGATCAGCTGCCCGCCCACGATCTCTCCTTGTTACTACGGGGTCGATACGCCGCGGCGCGAGGAATTGATCGCGGCAAATTATTCGGTGGAAGAGATACGGAAATATCTGGGAGCGGATTCGCTGGGATACGTTTCGCTCGAGGGACTGCGGCTGGCGATGGAGGATACGGACGACGCCAACCACAAGTTCTGCACATCGTGCTACACCGGCAGCTATCCGACGGAGCTGGTGCAACTGGAAGTGGAGGCTCATCGTGAAGGCTGACGTGGAAGAAGCCGTGGCCGCAGACCGGGAACGCGTGGAAAGAGCGCGCGAGGAGCAGCAGCACGAGCACGCGACGACGAGTGACAAGGTGTGGCGCGAAGTGGTTTCGTGGTTTTGGGTGATCATGGCGTTCCTATTGATTGAAGGGACGCTGGTGCAGGCGCGGGTGATTCCCAGCGGTTCGATGGAAAACACGGTGCTGATCGGGGATCACTTGATCGTGAGCCGGTTTGGATACGACGCGGGGATTCCGTTTACGCCGTGGCATGTGCCGCTGTGGCGCGAGCCGAAGCGGCAGCAAATTACAGTGTTTCGCGCGCCGCTGGCGGATCAGGGATTTCCGGATTTCATCAAAAGATGTATCGGAGTGCCGGGCGACCGCATAAAAATCGTCGACGGGAAAGTGTTTGTGAACGGAACGGCGCTGAACGAGCCTTACGCGATTCACAATCCGAACAACACCGATTCGCCGGTGGAAAATTTTCCGACGCGAACTTCGGAAATGCCTTTCGCAGACAACCCTGACTGGCGGAACGAGCTGGCGAAACAGGTGCAGAACGGCGAGCTGGTGGTGCCCGCGGGCGAATATTTCATGATGGGCGATAACCGCGATAATTCGAACGACAGCCGCTACTGGGGATTCGTGCCGCGGGAAAATATTATCGGGACGCCGGTGCTGATTTATATGTCCATCGAGGCGCCGGAGGACGTGTGGGAGCCGGGGCACGTGGGCGAGCGGTTTGCGACGTATTTGAACGCCGTGATACATCCGGGAGAAATTCGCTGGAAACGGTTGTTCCACATTTTCTGATTTTGATTCGCAGGAAGATTCAGGCCTCTGGGACCTAGTCCGACTCCTTCAGGAAGCAGAAACCAACCATGCGCTACGCCGATGCTGGAGTAAATATTGCAGTGGCCGACGAAGCCAAGCGGCGAATTGCGGCCACGGCCCGGAAAACTTTCACACGCGGAGTGCTGGCACCGATCGGCGGGTTTGGCGCGCTATTTCAGCTGGATCGGAAGCGCTGGCGCGAGCCGATTCTCGTGTCGAGCGCCGATGGGGTCGGCACAAAACTGAAAATCGCGTTTGCTACTGGGATTCATTCGACGGTAGGCGCGGATATTTTGAATCATTGCATTAATGATATTTTGACGCAGGGGGCGCAGCCGCTATTTTTTCTGGATTATTTGGCGATGGGGAAGATTGATGCGCGCGTGGTGGAGCAGGTGATCGAAGGGATGAGCAGAGCGGCGCGGCATGCGGGTTGCGCGTTGATTGGCGGAGAAACGGCGGAGATGCCGGATTTCTACGCGGCCGGCGAATACGATCTGGCGGGATTTATTGTGGGCGCGGTGGAGCGGAAGATGCAGCTGGATCCGCGGCGAGTGCGTCCTGGGGATGCTTTGTTGGCGCTGCCTTCGAGCGGATTGCACACGAATGGATATTCGCTGGCGCGGAAATTGGTGTTTGGAGTGGCGAAGCTCAGCCCGAATACTTATGTGGCGGAGGTGAGTAATAAAATCGGGCCGGAGCTTTTGAAGCCGCACCGGGCTTATTGGCCGCTGCTGAAAAGTATTTTGGCGCGCGGGTGGGTGACTACCATGGCGCATATTACCGGTGGCGGGATCAGCGGAAATTTGCCGCGGGCTTTGCCGGCGAATGTGCAGGCGGTGATTGATTTGGGGTCTTGGCCCGTGTTGCCGATATTTCGTTATTTGGCGCGGTTGGGGCAGATAGAGCGCGATGAGTTGCTGCGCACTTTTAATTTGGGCGTGGGGATGATTTTGGTGGTGCCGGCTAAACATGTGTCGAGGGTGGAGACGGAATTGAAGCGGCGGCGGGAGAAATTCTATTTGATTGGAAGGATTGAGCGGGCGGTGCGGGGGAAGCCGCGAGTGATTTATAGCGGAAAATTGGGGTTGTAGGGTGCGCGGCGCGGATTATTTACCGCAGAGATGCGGGGGAAAATAGAGTTAAGAGTTGAAAGTTGACAGTCAAGAGTTAGAGGCGAAAATGAAGTGTCAGTACAAACTTCTACCGCAGAGATGGAGAGAAACCTCGCGCTCTAGGAGTTAAAGGTTTTTCTATTCCGATTTATTGATCGGTGTTGTCGATGTCCACGGCGGCTTTCCAGGAGTTGTCGTTTTGTTTCTTCCAGATGACCACGTATTTGCCTTTCTCGTCGGTTGATTTGCCCTTCTTGTCGGTGGTCACATAATCGTAGGTGCCGGATTCGTAGGCGATTTCGCCAGAGCGCGCGACTTCGATGGTTATGGGCTGAAAAGTGAGGCCGGGGCCGGGCGCGGCGAGCATGGGGCCCCAATTCTTGCGAATATTTTCTTTGCCTTTTGTGGCTGGGGATTTCGGAGACAACTGCAGAGCATCATCGGTGTAATAGGTCATGGCCTTGTCGAGGTCTTTCGCGGCAGAGGCCTGGCTCCAGGCGGCGGAGGCGGCGCGGATGGCGGCCTCGTCAGCGGCGCGGGCTTGCTGGATTTCTTGCTGGTGTTCGGCTTGGCCGTCTTTTTTGCCGGCCTGGTCGCAGGATGTGGTGAGGAGCATGGCAAAGAGCGCGGCTAGCAGGATGAGATGTGTGCGCTGCATGGAAGACCTCCTATGTGAATCGCTGGGCGCGTGCGTGCGAGACAAGATGCCTTGGTGGCGGAACGGAGTCAAGCACGGGTTGGGGCGAAGTTTTGCCGCTTTGGGGAACTGTGCTAATTTCGGGCGGTCATGAAGAAACGGATTGGCGTGCTGCTATCGGGGCGCGGTTCGAATTTCGAGGCGCTGGCCGAGAGCGTGGCGGCCGGTCGCATTCCGGACACGGAAATCGCGATTGTGGTGAGCAATCGCGAGGGCGCGGAGGGGATCGAGAAGGCGCGGCGGCGCGGGATTGAAGCGCGAGTGATTCCGTCGAAGGGATTGGAGCGCGAGGCTTACGACAAGCTGGTGGTGGCGGCGCTGCAGGAGAAGAAAGTTGAGCTGGTGTGCCTGGCGGGATATATGCGGCTGCTATCACCGCATTTTGTGGCGGCGTTTCCGCAGCGGATTTTGAATATTCACCCGTCGCTGCTGCCGGCGTTTCCTGGGCTGGAATCGCAGCGGCAGGCGCTGGAGCATGGCGCGAAATTTTCGGGGTGTACCGTGCATTTCGTGGATGAAAATCTGGACGCGGGGCCGATCGTGCTGCAGGCGTGCGTGGCAATTGAAGATGCGGACACGCCGGAAACTTTGGCGGAGCGGATTTTGCGCCAGGAGCATCGCATTTACACGGAGGCGGTGCGGATTGTGCTGGAGGGGCGGTACCGGATGGAGGGGCGGCGCGTGTTACTGAATGCGCCGAAAAGATCGGAGAGAAAATAGTGTCGTCTGCAAAATTCAAGCCGGTGGAAGAGCAGCTCGCTTACCTGAAGAAGGGTGTGGCGGAAATTATTCGCGAAGAGGAATTGAAGGCGAAGCTGGCGGAGGCGGTGAAGACCGGGAAGCCGCTGCGCGTTTATTTGGGAGTGGACCCGACGGCGCCGGACATTCATCTGGGACACACGGTGGTGCTGCGGAAACTGAAACAATTTCAGGATATGGGGCATACGGCGGTTTTTCTGATTGGGGATTTTTCGGCGATGATCGGGGATCCGACCGGGCAATCGGAAACGCGTCCGCCGCTGACGCGCGAGCAAGTTGACGCAAACGCGAAAACATATCTTGCGCAGGTTTACAAGATCCTCGACCGCGACAAAACGGAGGTGCGCTACAACAGTGAGTGGCTGGGGAAACTGAGCAGCACGGAAGTGGTGCAACTTTGCGCGCATTACCGGCTGGCGCGGATGCTGGAGCGCGAGGATTTTCGTTCCCGGCTGGACGCGAATTTGCCGATTTCGGTGCATGAGCTTTTGTATCCGTTGTTGACAGCTTACGACGCGGTGGCGCTGAAATCGGATGTGGAATTGGGGGCGACGGAGCAGAAATTCAATTTGCTGGTGCATCGGGAAATTCAGCGGGAGTACGGGTTGCCGGGGCAGGTGATTTTGACGATGCCGATTCTGGTGGGGCTCGATGGCGAGCGGAAGATGTCGAAGAGTTTGGGGAATTACATTGGGATCACCGAGAAACCGGACGAGATGTTCGGGAAATTGATGTCTATTTCGGATGAACTGATGTGGTCTTACTACGAATTGCTGACGGATTTTGGGTCGCCGGTGATTGTGCGGCTGCGCGAAGAGGTGAGCATGGGCGTGCTGCATCCGATGGACGCGAAAATGCAGATGGCGCATACGATTGTGGCGGGATTCCATGGGGAAGAGGCTGCGAAGGAAGCGGCGGATGAATTCCGGCTGGTGTATCGCGATCGCAAGGCGCCGACGGATATGCCAGAAATGAAACTGGCGTGGGGGAAGCGGCCGCTGTATTCAGTAATGACGGAGACGGGGATGGCTTCGTCGCGGAGCGAGGCGGAGAGATTGATCAAGGCGGGGGCGGTGGAGGTGAATGGGACGATCGAGAAGGATGTGAAGAAGACGATCGTTTTGAATCCCGGAGAGATGCTGCCTTTGCGTGTGGGGAAGAAGAGGTTTTTGCGAGTCGTGGGGGTTTAGGGGCGTCGCTTTCAGGTTATTTTTCAGGGCGTTCGGCGAAGCGTTTTAGGCGATCGAGCCAGGATTGATCGCGGAGTTTTACGGCGCGGCTGGTGATGAGGCGATCGAGGATTTTGCCTGGCGTCGTGGGCATTACGTATTCATCGCGCATGATTACTTTGGTTTCGCTTGCTTCAGGTTGCAGATCCCACCGTTGCATTCCGCGGACACCGTAGGAATCCTGAAACTGCCATTCGAGGTGCTGTTCCCATTCGTATGCGGTGACTACTACGGTTAGGGCTACGTCGTGGCGTTGCAATTTTCCGGTGATGCGTACTTTCTGGCCTACTGCGAAATCTGGCGCGCCGGCTTGGACTTCGAAGTGGGCGTTCATTTCGGCGCCGTACCAGAGCGGCATGCGTTGGGGAACGAAGAACACGAAGATTTCGTTAGCCGCAGTGGAGATTTGTGTGGCCAGTTCGATCCGAGCCATCGTGCGGATTTAGACTTCGACTAGGACTAGGGAGACATCGTCGGTGGGGGGGCCTGCGCGCCATTCGGCTACGCTATCGAGGATGCCCTTCTTCATTTCGTGGAAGGGCAGGCGGGAGGTTTCGCGGACGATTTTTTGCACGCCTTCGACGCCGAGCATTTCGCCACGGTTATTGAAGACGTCGGTGATGCCGTCGGTGTAGAGCACGACGCGGTCGCCGGAGTCGAGATCCACATCGAGAGTGGCTTCGACGTCCACGGCATCGGGTAGCGCGCCCAGAACCATGCTGCGGGATTCGAGGAGGCGAGGCTCGGCGCCGTTGTGCGCGATCATGGCGGGAGGATGTCCGGCGCCGGCGAAAACCATGCGGCGGCCCGGACGGTCAATGCGCGCGGCAGCGACGGTGAAAAAGAATACCGAACTTCCGATATTGTGCATGACGAAGCGGTTGAGCTGGGTCAGCATGGTGTCCAGCGCGGAGCCGGCGCGCAGTTGCGTCATCATTTCGGTGTAGATGCGATTGGCGACAAGGGCTGAGCCGATGCCGTGGCCGGAAACGTCGCAGACGAGCAGATTCAAATAGTGATCGTCGAGCGAGCTTACCAAGCCGAAATCGCCGCCGATGGTGCGCACCGGATGATAGAACGTTTCGACGCGGACGCCGCCCCACACCAGAGATTTCGGCGCAAGACTTTGTTGCACGCGCGCGGCAAGTGTGAGGTCTTCCTGAATTTCCTGATGACGCTCTTCGAGTTTCTTGTTGACCTCGCGGAGTTCCTGTTCGGCGCGCTTCAGATCGGAAATGTCGGTGAATGTGACGATGGAAAACTGGCGGCCATCGGGATCTTCGACCACGCGAGCGCTGATAATGACGGGCAAGCGCGAGCCATCTTTTCTAGGCAGCACGAATTCGAAGCGGTTGTGGCCGACCTGCAGGCCTTGCTCTCTTTTCTTAATGATAAATTCGGCTTCGGCTTGGTTGTAAAGCCTATGGATGTCCGGGCCAACGATGTCAGCGCGCGGCAAGCCGGTCATTTGCTCCAGGTTGGAATTCACGAAAATAATATTCTGGCAATCGTCGGAGATGAGCACGCCTTCGTTGAGGCTTTCGAGGACGCCCTCGATTTGCTGCAGCCAATCTGGCTGTTCGACTTCCACTGACGATCCCCTTTAAACGCAAACTGCCTGCCCGCGTATCTTACCCAATTCGGGAGAAAACCGCTAAAGGGCTGGCTGCATCTTTAATTAGCAAGAACTACCACATTTGATGCAATGAATTGATGGCAGGGAGCGTAATAATAAGAGGAGATAGGCGTGCGGTTCTTCCGCCCGCAGAGAGTGCGCGAATCCATGACAGTGACTGCTGCTTCTACCGTTGCATCCATTGCAAGCCGGCCAGGGCTGCCGCCGGGGCCGAAGGGCACGCCGTTGCTGGGCCTGGCGCTGAACGTGCTGCGCGATCCGCTGGCGACGCTAATGCGGGTGGCGCGGGAATATGGCGACATCGTGTGCATTCCGGTGTTCCGGCACTACCGCATTCTGCTGAATCATCCGGATTACATCGAGCAACTGTGCATCGTACAGCAGGCGAAATTTCACAAGAGCACGCTGACGAAGGATGTGACGCAGCGACTGCTGGGACAAGGGCTGCTGATCAGCGAAGGGGATTTCTGGCGGCGGCAACGGCGACTGGCACAGCCAGCTTTTCATCGCACGCGCATCACTGAGTACGGCACGACGATGGTGGAGTGCGCGAATACGCACTTGCGCCGATGGCACGATGGCGACGTGCGCGACATCGCAGACGAAATGATGGGCATGACGCTGGACATCGCCGTGCGCACGCTTTTTGGGACGACGCTGAGCGTGAAGGCGGAAGAGGTGGGTAAATCGCTGGGATTTTTGATGCGCTATTCGATGCGCAAGGCGCGTTCACCGATGAAGATTCCGGAGCACTGGCCGACGCCGAGGAATCGGCGGGCGGAGCGCGAGACGCAATTTCTGGACTCGCTGGTGTACGGAATAATTAAAGAAAGGCAAGCAGAGGGAAACTCAAATCCGCACAACGATCTGCTGGCGCTGCTGATGGGAGCGATGGACGAAGACGGCACGCAGATGACGCCGAAACAATTGCGCGATGAAACGATGACGCTATTTATGGCCGGACACGAGACTACGGCGCTGACGCTTTCCTGGACTTGGTACATGTTGAGCGAGAATCCGGCGGCGGAGGCGCGTTTGCACGAAGAATTGCAGCGCGTGTTGGGCGGACGCGCGCCGGAAGTTGCAGATCTGGAGCGATTGCCTTTTCTGCGCGCGGTGGTGAGCGAGGTGCTGCGGCTTTATCCGGCGGCGTACATTTTGGCGCGGACTTCGATCGCGCCTTGCACGATCGGGGGATATGATTTTCCGACGGATACGACGTTCATCATGTCGCAGTGGGTGATGCATCGCGATGCGCGGTATTTTGATGAGCCGGAGAAGTTTCGGCCGGAGCGGTGGCTGGATGGGTTGGAGAACCGTTTGCCGGCGGGAGCTTATTTTCCGTTTGGGGATGGGCCGCGGAGATGCATTGGGCAGGGGTTCGCGCTGCTGGAATTGGGGATGGTGATTGCGACCGTGGCGCAGCGGTTTCGATTTAAGGCGGTGCCGGGACATCGGGTGGTGACGGATCCGTTGGTGACACTGCGAGCGAAGTATGGGATTCGGGTGAGCGTGCATGCGCGTGGTTGACGAAGTCAAAAGATCTAACACAGAGGACCCAGCGAAAGACGGAGAAAAATCAGAGAAAGACAGAGAAAATCTACCGCAGAGACGCGGAGAAAACCTAAGGCAAAAGAGCCGGCGCGGGACGCCGGCGCTACTTTACAAATTCTGGTTGTTCGCCTTTGTCCCAGGGATCGTAAGTTAGGGAGAAGCGGATGCGGTCTGAGACGGGCGGGTGGGAATAGAACATGAAGACTGTGATGGGGCTGGGAGTGGGATCGTCGAGATCGACCTCGCCGAGAACCTGAAAGGCTTGTGCCGCGACCTGGCTGGAATCGGGGATCAGGCCGTGGGTGACTTCGAGGCCGTATTGGTCTGCTTGATGTTCGAAGTGACGGCTCATAGCGCTCTGCACGGGGTTGGCGATAAAAGAGTAGACGGAAATCAGGAGTAGCAGCGCGGGGAGCGAGGCCCAATCGTCAACTCCGCGGATGCCCCAGGCGCCGCCGAATCGCCGCAGAAGCCAACCGATGGTGCGGAAGCCGAGATAAAAGAGAACGAACAGAAATGCCGCCGCGAATAGCAGACCCTTCCAGATGTGATTGAGAACGTAATGGCCGGTTTCGTGTCCCGCGACGAGAACAATTTGCGGCGTGTTCATCTTGGCGATCGTGGTGTCCCACACTACGATGCGTTTTGAAGCGCCGATGCCGGTGACGTAGGCGTTGAGCTCCGTGGTTTTTTCTCCCGCACCCATCCAGAACATGCGCTCCGGAGGAATATTCACGCCTGCGCGCTGGACCATTTTTTCCAAGCTGACGGTGAGCGCTGGATCCTTTTCCTGCAGCGGCTCGAATTTGTGGAACAGGGGATCCACGATGACGGGTTGAATGAAGACAAGAAGCACGATGATGGGCAGCGACGTGAGCCAGAAATAAAACCACCAGCGGCGCGGGCTGCTGCGAATGACGGCGTAGAGAATCGAAATCAGAATAATTCCGAGCAGGATTCCGAGGAACTGTCCTTTGGTCCAATCCCAGAACCAGGAGCCCCAACTCTGAATACTGAGGCCGTATTTTCGCTCGACGGAATTTTCGTAAATGTCCGAGGGCAGGCCCAGAATGGCCATGGTCAAGAGCAGGAGCGGCGCGAAGATCGCGGCTTGCAGAAAACGATTACGGGAAGCGGATTGGGCCCAATCGCGAAATTGCGGACCAAAGCGCCAGTAGAGGATGACCCAGAGGACGAAGATGCCGTAGAAGAAATCGATCCAGGCGAAACGGGCGTGAAAGCGGCCGAGGTCGCGCGCTTTGCGATAGAGGTCTGGCGGAAGAGTGTAGGCCGTGACTTTCTTGTCGGATGACTGCGGAGCCGCGGCGGGAGATGTTTCGGGTGCGCTCGCGGGCGTCTGCGACGAATGCGGCGCGGGGATGGCGGCAGGCGCGATGCTCCCGGGCTGCACGGACCCGCGTGCAAATGCGAGCGGCGCGGCGTGCAGCGCAAGGGCGATCAAAATCGCGCGTGGAAGAAATTTCATCAGGGCTCCGAACGGCTCGGCGATCAGCACGGACCGGCAAATTCAAGCGGGGATTATCGCACGGCGTCCGCGATTTGTGCAGGCGATGCTGGGAGACTTCGGTAGAGTGGCACGGGGACATCAGCGACCGCGACGCGGTAGAACGCGTAACCCTTCATATGACGGCCGCGGTGGCCCATGAACTGAGCGCGGTAATCGGTGGAGCCGACGTCCTGACGCAGGCGCAAGCCTGTGGCGGCGAGGAAGTCGGAAACTTCGTCGGGAAGGAGGCCGAAAGTCCAAGGCTCGCCGATTTGTTCGAGAGAGCGCAGAAGTTTTTCGGCATCAGGAAATGCTGCCGGATGATCGAGGGCTAAACGATGCACGTAAGTGAAGATCAATTCGGTGCCCGGGGCGCAGGAAGCGACGAAACGCAGCACGGAGGCGACTGCTTCGGCGGTCAGATAGTTTGTGACTCCTTCCCAGAGAAAAATGCTGGGTTGCGATGGATCGAAGCTGGCTTGGCGCAGAACATCTTCCAGGAATTGGCGATTGAAATCAATTTGCACGAAAGTGAGGTTGGCCGGTTCGCGATCGAGCAGTTGAGCCAACTGCTCGCGCTTGGTGGCGAAAGTTTGCGGATGGTCAACTTCGAAGATTTTGGCGGCGCGAAGTTCGGGAATGCGGAAAGCCCGACAATCGAATCCGGCGCCGAGAATTACGACTTGGCGGATACCTTTCGCGAGAGCAGCAACGAGAGCGTCGTCAATCCAGCGCGTGCGGGCGATTCCGGAGGAGCGCGCACCGGGGATGATCACGTCAGCTAGCCAGGGGATGGCGCGGCCGACCACTGGGACTGACGCGATGCGCAAAGCTCTGCGGAAACCCGGGCTGAGGAAGCAGGCGGCGTAACGATCGTTGAAAAGGCGCTTGCGCGGGGAACTTAACGACTCCAGCGCGCGAAAGAATGCCATGTGTTCGGCGGTGCGACTGGACCGGTTCACTGCGCTCCTTCCTTAGCCGGATGCTCTTTCTATACTAATTAAGACGAGTGTTCCGGGCCAAAGTTATCGAGCGCGTGGGAATCGGCTGGAAGCCGGAAATTGCGGATTATTAAGGATTTCGTCGGCGACGAGAAAATCTTTCCACGGCAAAGGCGATTGACGACGCGATCGGAGCGACAACAGCGTGCACGGAGGGCGAGGCGTTTTTACCTGCCGGAAAGTACAGGGTGCCTCTTAGGGCGCGGGACAGAACGCCAATTGCCACACGCGCGAGCAGGCGGCTAGAATTAAGGCTTGGGAAACTGCCGTTTGGGAGAAGCATCATGAAAATCGCACATTGGAGCCTGGGCATCTTGCTGGTTCTGCCGATGGGCATTGCGGCTGGGCAGGCGCAAGCTCCGTCGCAGGAAGCGCCGGCGCCCGCGCCGAGTGATCCCCTGGCAGCGGCCGCGAGGGCGGCGCGCGAAGCGAAGAAAGATCAGACGAAGCCCGCGCGTGTGTGGAATGACGACACGATCCCCAAGTCCAACGGTGCCATCAGCGTGGTGGGCCAGACGCCGGCGGACGACGCAGATAGTGCCGGGGCTGCGACGGGTGACGCGGCCAACGCTACCGGTGCAGCGACTGGTTCTGCGGTGGCTGGCGGCGGTGGCGCGGTGGGTGCGGGGAATCGAGGAGCGCTCGGAACCTCCATCCAGAATGCCAAGGATAAACTGGCGACGATCAAGGTGGACTTAGACCTCCTGCAGCGCACGTATACCCTTGATTCGCAGATGTATTACGTCAAGCCGGACTTCGCTTCAGACACGGCAGGCGCTGCGAAGCTGAAGGAGGAGCAGGACCAGATCACGGCGAAGCAGCAGGAAATGGACGAGCAGCAGAAGAAGATTGACGATCTGGAAGCCGAACTTGCTAAGCTTCCGGAAGCAACCACACCACCCGCTACGCCACCCGCCAACAGCAATTCAAATTAGACTTCGCTTGCGGTGCAGCCCGGCCGGATTTCCCAGATGCAGCCGGGAATTTGATCGCGTTTAGGGCGCTCTGTTCCATTTCGGAACGGCACTACTAGTAATGGTATAGATTTTTCTTGACACACTAGCCCGCTGAGAGCAGAATTCCGCACGTTAACGCTGCGTTACGCAAATATTTCTGTTTGAGTGGCGCCGCGTGGGACGGTTGGCAATTTCCCCGGAACCCGAACAACCCCTTCACTTATAAACCGAGAGGAACGATGCTGAATTTAGCAGGTGGGACGGTGCAATGTTTGAATCCGGAATGCATTGCACGGGGACGCTGGCTGCGTCTGCACGATGCGCCGCAGGAGTGCTGCAACAACTGTGGAGCGCCGCTGCACAGCGTGCCGCCGCCGCTGCCACCGCGGTTTCGGATGCGCGCGCGGCCAATGAGGAGTTACCGGCCGATGGGGCGTGGGCGCTGAAGATTTTGTACAGCTGCGGCGCCGGGTAAAGGCGCGAAGATGGAGATCAATTTAGCGGAATAACAAGTTGCAGCAAATGAAAAGACCCGAGGCACCCCAGCCACCTCGGGCCTTTTTCATTTTCAGGCACTTCAGATACGTCTTAGAAGTAAAACTTCAAGCCGAACTGAATCAGCCGCGGATTCCTATCGGTCGTAATTTGACCAAAGGTGCCGCTACCTCCCGCAGTATTTGGATTCAAGAACTGGACGTGATTGAAAGCGTTGAAAAATTCCGCCCGGAACTCAAATGACTTGGACTCCGTGACATTCGTCTTTTTGACGATCGAAAGGTCGTAATTGTTGATGCCTGGACCACGCAAGAAATTGCGCGGCGCGTCGCCAAAACTGAAGAGCGGCACATTGACGCAATCGTAAGAACTCGGATTGAACCAGAACGCTCCTGTCACATTTCCGTTGCTGTCCCCCGCGTCTTGACTGATGCAGTTTGCGGTACCGGTATTAAAGACCTGTTGATTGTTGCGCGGGTTCCCGTATTGAATCGGGCCGATGACGTTGGGACGAGAGAGGTCGGGGTTCTGGTCCTGCTGGCTGGAATTGTTGTTGGAAAATAGGGTAAACGGATTTCCCTTTTGATAGCTGGCGATCGCATTAAATTGCCAGCCGCCGAGAATTTTCTTCAAGATGCCGTTCTCCACGCCGTGATCGAAGGGAAGTTCCCAAAAACCGCTGATGACGAGGCGTTGCGGCGTA
>Ga0210390_10002204_pt1 | contig 17435 bp, 12 predicted proteins | sample IncBWH11OmetaG_FD_161050 | JGI IMG/M metagenome (GOLD analysis project Ga0210390, IMG submission 161050) | Forest soil microbial communities from Barre Woods Harvard Forest LTER site, Petersham, Massachusetts, United States - Inc-BW-H-11-O ... | reverse complement strand
CCGGCCCAGCAGCGCGACGACGGTGCCCGCAAGCGCCACCGAGATCAAAACGAACCCGCCGGCGTAATAAGCCGGGAACCTCAGTAGCGCCAACGTGTCCTTGGTCGCAGAGTCGAATCCCGGATGCTGCACCTCGCGGACCGCGATGATCACGAACAAGATCCCGGCCCCCACCCAGGCCGCGGACGCCAAGCGGGCGACGAGCAAACCTAATCGCATCCGGAAAACTGCCTCTTCAATTTTGACGCGGAAGCCGGCAAGCTAAGAGAGCCTCGGACAGTATAGCGAAGGACCGCTCAGCCTCCGAGGTCGTGGGCGGCATGAACCTGCCGCTGAGGTCGCCTCATCCCGCGCTCGCAGCATTCCGGAGATGCCGAAATGAACCGCTTGAGACTGGCGCTTGTCTGTGTTGCTGGCGTCGTGATCCTACTTCGTTTTGGATACAGCCGAAGCAAGTCGCCCGACCGGGTGATTCAGGTGAGCGAACACGACCCAAAGATGAACGCGGCCATCGAGGAAGCCCGCGCTTCGGTCGACACGTTCATTGCCGCGCTCAAAGCGCCGAAGCCCGGTCAGACTGGGTTCAATGTGAAGAAGAAATTCGAGGACGGCCGCCAGGTCGAACACATCTGGCTCGATCAGGTGACCTACGACGGCACCAACTTTGAGGGAATTATCGCCAACGATCCGGAGATGGTGAAAAACGTCAAAGTCGGGCAAAAGGCGACGGTGGCCCCCGCGGAAGTCAGCGATTGGATGTATGTCGAAAACGGAAAATTGGTCGGCGGCGAAACGGTTCGCGTGTTGCTCGAAGGCCTCTCCCCGGCGGAGCGCGACAAATTCAAGAAGAGCGTCGACTTCAGTGTCGAATAAACTTCCGTCGACGGTTAGTCCCAGCTGCCCATCTCGATAGTGACGCTGACGGGCTTTCCGTGCCGCTGGAGCTTGGCGGCGACCTTCTGCCCGGGCTTGAGGGTGAACGTCAAGGCCCGAAGCGTCCGAAAATCGTAGACCGGCTCGCCCGCGAATTCCACCAGCACATCTTTCTCGGCCAATCCCGCGCGGGCCGCCGGAGAATTGGCGTGGACCACGGCGACTTTCAAGCTCCCCAGGTCGGATTCAAAGCCCGCGCCAAGATACGCTTCCGAGATGCGGTCCACGTTGATTTCCGGACGTCTCTTGTGCAACTCCTCGAGCGCCTGATCCGACACTCGGCCGCGACCTCGGACGAGAAAATGGCTAAGAGGCAAGTACCAGACGAGACGCAGATCGCGATCAGTGCCTTTCCACTTGTCTCCGAGAATGATCAGTTCGACCTCAGGTCCGGCGACATCTGAGTCCGGTTTCGCCGGTTTGGCGGCCTTGAATCGCAATTGAGCGCCCAATTTCCCCAGAGCGAGGATCGCCGCCTGATCGTCCGCCGCGCATTGACCCGCCGCATCGTGCAGCTCTTGAAGATCGGAGTCGGTCACCTTGAACGTCGTCGATTGAAACACGTCGGATTCGACGGTGTTTCTTACCTCGTACGTAATCACCACCAGGCGATCGTCAGGTTTGACGTTGTCGGTAAGATCGATGATCGATTTGATAACATCGCGAACCGAATTGCCGCTCCCGATTTCGACTTCCCGCAAGAGGCAGCCTGGCGAAATCTCACCCGGTTGCTGCATTGGATCGGTGCGCTTCACGCAAGCCAAAATCAACACTCCGCGGTCCGTGGCAAGGTCGTAGGCCGATCGCAACTCGGGCGTGACATCGGCAAGCTCCATTCCCAGCACTCGGTAAGTCTTCAGGTCTTTGGGAAACGGGATCGACTGCAATGAGATCTTGAGATCCGTGCGATCGCCGGCTAGCACGAGCGGAACGCGCGTTTTTTCTTTGATGTGCCCGGCGAGGATGGTGAGAGTCGCAGGACCGTCGGCCATCCCGCGGATTACAAACTTTCCCCGTTCGTCAGCCATGCCTGCTTTTAAACAGCGTCCGCCCGGCTCGACCGCCTTGACCGTCACCCGGGGGACAGGTTTGTTGGCTGCGTCGAGCACAACTCCCGATAGCGTATGCCCGTTTTTGAGGACGATACGCAGCGCCGTCCGTTGCCGCGGCGTAAGCGTGTAGACATCGGGGATCGTGGAGGTGACGAAGTCGGGGTGGGAGCAGGAGACGCACCCGCGGCTGGCTTCCCCCTCGACCTTCTGCGGCCTCTCAGGAAAGGCAAAGATTTCGAACGAACCGTCCGGCTTAGTATCGGTTTCCTCGAACTCGAATTGTCGGCCACTCGCCGTGACGGCTTCGGGAGAAATCCTTGCTCCAGGGATCGGCTTTCCTTGTTCGTCGACGACGGTACCGGCGACGTAGAGAGCAGCGTGGAGGGATAAGTTGACTTTGAGTTGCCCACCGGGCTTCAAAATGGGCAGGGTGCTGTCAGCGCCCAACGAAACGCGTAACAATCGCTGGTAGCCCGGGTGAGTTGCGAGGATATAGAAGCTGTTCCCTGCCTCGAGCCGCGGAATCTCGACCCGGTAGTCTCCGCTGGCTGTCGATTTGGCCAGGAATTGCCTCGTGATCCCGTTAAGGTTCGTCACCTCGACTTCGATGCGCACGTCGGCTATTGGCTTGTCACTCTCGTTTGTCACATGCCCGCTGAGGCTTGCGGCGGCGGGGGTGATCGGTTGCGCCCCGGGCGCTTTTTTGGGGGCCGGATTTGGCCCGTCCGACCGTGCCTCGACGCGTGACGCCGCGAGAACGATGGTGATGATCGCGACACGGAGAGCGCGCCAGCCGCGCTTTGGCCTTTGGTCGGACATACACTTCCTCGCGTCCTGCGTGTCGTGCCAAAACGGCGACAGCCGGCCATCCATCGCACCGGATGCGGGTGCTTCGAACAAATGTTGCCCGAACCCTTTCGCAAAGTGTTCGTCATTATAGGAAATCGCAGTCCGACGTCGGCACACGGATCGCATAAAAGTGCTCTCAAGTTAAAGGAAATGCATGTCCCCCAATCGGCAACTGTTTAACGAGAATTTTCCCCGGGCTTCGCAATACAACCCCGAATGGGTCCTGGCTCATGCCAGCGGCGGGGCCAATTCGCTGTGGCTGACGGAGTGGCTGACGAGCGCGCTCGACTTGCGGCCCGGGATGCGCGTGCTCGACCTGGGCTGCGGCCGCGCTTCCTCATCGATCTTTCTGCGTTGCGAATTCGGCGTACAGGTTTGGGCGACCGACTTGTGGTTCAGCGCGGGCGAGAACATTCAGCGGATCCGCGATGCCGGCGTGGATGACGGCGTCTTTCCGCTGCACTGCGACGCCCACTCGCTGCCGTTCGCGCCGGAGTTCTTTGACGCCATCGTGTGCATCGACTGCTACCCCTACTTTGGGACGGACGATCTTTATCTCAACTATCTGGCCCAATTCCTGAAGCCCGGCTGCCCGATCGGCATTGCGGGCGTGGGTCTAATGCAGGAGATCGGAGGGGGAGTGCCGGAACATCTGCGGCCGATGTGGGGCCAGGATTTTTGGTCCATTCACTCGGCCGGCTGGTGGAGGCGGCACTGGGAACGGACGGGCATCCTGGAGATCGACGTCGCGGACAATATGCCGGAGGGCTGGCAGCGCTGGCTCGACTGGCAATACGCGGTTGCGCCCGACAATGCGGCCGAAATCCAGGCGCTTGAGGCCGACGCTGGCCGAAATTTCGGCTACATCCGCGTCGTCGGCCGGCGGCAAAGCGGCGTGAAGTTGGAAGAATACTGCTGGCCGGACACGCTCCGCTTCTTCCCCACGCAGTACACGAAAAAGCCGTTGCTGCGCGAAGAACAAGCCTAGTTTGTCTTGCACATCTTACTGAATCGACCGCTACGCGAGCGGCATCCACGCTCAATGACCGCGGTTGTCGGTCGATCGGCACAGGTTGCCACTCGACTCGCCGCGAGATGCTGGATGCAGTGTGATTGCACTGTAGCCCGACGTCGGCATCTACAGATGCGTAACGCGACGTTCGTAATTAAAAGCTTGAACAATTGCCAATCGGAGGTACAATCAACGTGCTTCCTGCTCTGACGCCCGACAGTCAGCCCGCCTGCTGCTAGTACTTGAGCGCTTCTCCCCGCCCGCTCTCTTGTCTCGTTACGCGTCATACTCTCGGAAGATAGAAGATAGTAGTATGTGCGAGTCGTGCTCTTTCGAGTTGCGCGCCTAGTCACAACGGAGTGCCCTCACCTATGGTCACCAAGAAAGACACTTCCAGGCCATTCGCGTATCTGAAGAAGGCACTTCGCGGTTTGATGGAACAGCCGCACGTTATTTCGTACACGCTTTATCTTCGCGATCCTATTACCGGCGACCTGCGACTTTTCAGCTGCGAAGGCATTAAGCACCCTGAGACGATCATTGGCTTTATCCTGACAAGCGAACAAGAGCAGCGTCGGAAGAAGTGTAACGAGTCTGGCCTCGAGCCGCCTCCCGAGAAATATTTCAAAATTGCTCACGAGGCGCCGCTCGTGGGTCGCGATCCGTTACCTGCGGCGATTCGCGAGCGGATTCGTCACATTGCGCAGTCTAAGAAGTACGGGATCTACCGGACTTTCGTCGAACGCGAGGGGATTGTCTCGTGCTTTCGGATCGAACAAAGTAAGGAAGAGGGGAGGAAACAGCATACCGCGATTTTGTTCGTGAATTTCGATGCTCAGGTGGATTGCCACAGGGACTCCCTTAGTAACGCCCTGAATCTTGCCAGCGACGCGCTTGAACAACTGATATTCGAGCGCTTCGATCACGACTACCCGACGGCTTTGCGCCGGACCGTGCGAATTCTTCAGCCGATCCAGCACCTTGTCTCGACGGGGGAACCTGCATCGGCAGTCGACTTCTTTCCTCGGCTGTTGGCCGCAGTCGTTGAGGCAATGGACATCGGCGAAAAAGAGGGTTTTGGGACGATTCATCTCTTTAATGCCACAACGGGTGCGCTGGAACTCTGCGCTTGTACGAACGATTGGAAACCTCCCGTTAAAAAAACGCTGTCTGCGTTTGAGGGAGAGGGGGTCGTCGCGTGGGTGGCACTGAATCGTAAGCCGGTGCTCATCGGCAAAGTGTCGGAGTCAGCCTTCCGTAGACTCCGCGTCAACCACGATGAATTCCGCGACGTCCAAAGCCAATTGGCGGTTCCGATGGTCGTCGGTGACGAGGTCGTGGGTGTGCTCAACATCGAACGACGCACGGCAAACGCGTTTACTCCGCAGGACGCCCACACGCTCTGGTATGCCGCGACGGAGGCCGCTGTTGCGTACGAGTTTTACAACAATGCGCAGCGCGCGCAATTGTCCGAACGACGAGCGGCGGAGTTGCTCGAGACCGCCAACCGAGCTGTGAATCTGGGTACTCGCGACGACGCTCTGCTCAATGAGCTCGCAAGCTTGCTCCAGCGGTGGATCAAACCGGCCTTCGTCGAAATATGGGAATTTGACGATACAAAAAATGAGTTCTGCTATGCCGGCGCGAGCTATCCACACTTCAAGCGGGGCGAGTTGCCACGCCCGGATGGCGCGAGCATTTTCGTCCTGAAGCATCAGCGTGCCGTCTGGATGGGTCAGATTCAAGGAGACGGCACTTACGACCCAGAGTTTTGGGATTCAGAGAACAACTGTTGGACAGCGGTAGGCCCGCAGCCTTTCCCGGACGGCTTCAAGCTTCCGTCGATGGTGAATTCTGTCGTGGTGGCTGAGCGCACGACCGCAGAATTGGGAATTCCCATTCGGGCATTCGGACGGTGCATCGGCGTCGCGTGGCTGAAATACAACACTGCTGAGGTCGTAAAGCCGTCGGCTGAAGAGATGGAGTTGATCATCAAGTTGCTCGGCCATGTCGCGATTGTGGTCGACGCAATGCGGCAATTGGCCGACCGAGAGGAAAAGGACCTCCGCGACAGGGTCGCCAAACAGTACTTTGACGTCGGCGATCTGCAGAAACCGGGAATGCGCGGTCACGTTCTCTATGAGCAGCGCCATAGCAAGGTCGGAGGAGATTTCTGCGTGTTCTTGCCGGGCGGGGAGAGATCTTGGGCGTGTCTCTTGGGTGACGTCATGGGACACGGGTTCGAGGCCGCTTTGCGCATGATTCCGCTGATCAATACCTTCCGCATTTCGCACAGGGAATCAGCATCGCCGAGCTACGCGCTGCAGCAACTCGGCAAGCTCAACGAAAATGAAATCTTTGCGACCGCCCTATGCTTCGCCTACTTCGAGCAAGAAGTGGTGTCAAACGGCGAGGATCGACGACATATCCAGCGATTCGTCAAGGCGTGTTCCGCCGGACATCCCCCGTTGATCGTGATTCACCGCGATGGAGACTACGTTGAGTTGCCAACGCGCAACGGCCCCGCGAAAACTCAACCATTGGGTGCGGGCACTTTAATGGACTTTGCAGAAGACTGCATCCCGGTTTTTCCAGGAGATCTCTTAATCGGTTACACAGATGGCGTGGACGAGGCAGGCAAAAAGGTGCGTTCAGCCCTATTCGGCGCTAACCGAATCAAGGCGATCGCGATTGTGAATCAGAGCGAGTCACCCGAGGTGATCGCGCAGAAAATCTGCGAGGAGGCGAGAGCTTACTCCCAACAGGAGTTTGCGGACGACGTTACGATTCTGGTCGTTCAGATCTGCGACGATACGGAGGAGTCACCGAGTCCGTGATCGTTCAGTTGCCCCGATAAGAAGGGTGATTCCTGATCGTGCGCGGCGACCTACTGACCTACAAAATTCACCTCGGGAGCGGCAACATCTTGATGTCTCCCAACAATCAGTACCTGTGCATCGTGCCCGACCGATCCTCGACGACCGCCGCGACGGGCGCGATTTATCTGCCGTTCGAAGGCGACGGGATGCTCTCGATCGTTTTGAGCAAGGCTTTGCTGCTGGCGGATGACAAGAACATCAAAGATCCGTCGATTCGCGCGCAGATCGAACGCTCTTGAGAGCCACGCTCGAGTTTTGGCCGAATCCGCATCGCCGCGAGAGAGGCCGAGGCCTCGTGCACGTCCGCTCTCGGCACGATTGATTTCCGAGTCGTCGCGTTCTGAATGCGGCCCGTTCAAAAAAAAGCGGAACGCCGGACGTTTTCCGGTCGTTCCGCAGGTGCGTCTCGAGTTCCTTACGTCAGTGTTTGCTAAGACACCGTTTCTTGGAAGGTGGCCGAGGTGCTCGCGGCGAAGTTGGCGTCGCCGCTGTATTTCACCGTGATCTTATAGGTGCCGGCCTTCTTGAAGGTGACCGGCAGCGTGGCTTGCCCCTGGCTGTTGATGGCCACTGTTCCCAGCGCCGTCGAGCCGGAGTAGAACGTCACCGTTCCCGTTGGAGCGACGCTGCCGGGCGCGGTCGGCACGACCGTGGCCGTAAAGGTCACTTGCGTGTTGGCCGGCGGATCGCTGGGCCCGCCGATGCTCGACGTCGTTGCCGCCTTGTTCACCTTCTGATTGATGGCGATCGAGGTGCTCGTGCCGAAGTCCGTGGCTCCCTGGTAGACGGCGGTGATCGAGTGGGTGCCGACTGCCAGTGACGACGTCGAATAGGTGGCCTGGCCGGAGCCGTTGAGGGTGCCGGGGCCGAGCTCCGTGCTGCCATCGTAGAAGATGACCGAGCCGTTCGGCGTGCCGCTGCCCGGGGTCTTCACCGTGACCGTCGCCGTGAAGGTGACGTTCTGCCCGAAGGCGCTGGGGCTGCCCGACGACTTGACCACCGTTTTGGTCGCGGCCTGGTTCACCGTTTGGCTAATCGCCGTCGATGTGCCGCCGACATAATTGCCGTCGCCGCTATAGACGACGGTCATCGAGTTCGAGCCGAGCGGCAGGCCGGACGTGGAATAGGTGGCCCTGCCCGAGCTGAGCGTTTCCTGCATCAGCGGCGTGCTGCCGTCGTAGAACGTCACCGTTCCGGTCGGCGTGCCGCTGCCGGGGCTGGTCGAAGCCACGATGGCAGTAAAGGTGACCGACTGGCCGAACACGGTGGTGGCGTCCGAGGTCTTGACGCTGATCGCGGCGGGATCCGCCTTGACCGTCTGCGTGAGGATCGCGGAGGTGCTCGTCTCAAACTTCGTGTTGCCGGAATAGACCGCCGTAATCGAGTCCCCGCCGACAGCCAGGGCAAAGGCGGTCGTCGTGTAAGTGGCCTTACCCGCGGTGCTGAGGGTGACGGTGGCTAACACCGTGGTGCCGTCCAGGAACTGGACGCTGCCGGTCGGCTTGGTCGAGCCAGTCACCACCGGGGCGACGGTGGCTGTAAACGTCACCTTCTGTCCGTAGGTGGAAGGATCGACGCTCGCGGCCAGCGTGGTGGTCGTCGCGCCGACGGACCAGGAGAAGGCTTGAGTCGTGCTGGCTCCCTGGCCGTCGCTGGCCGTGACCGAGCTGGCATACGCATTGGGCGAGCCGCTGATCGTGCCGGTGATCAAGCCGCTACTGGCATTGATCGACAGGCCGCTCGGCAAGCCGCTGGCCGAATAGGTCCACGTGTCGCCCGTCGGCAAACCGCTCGCATGAATCTGCAGCGAGACGGCGGCCCCGAGGGCGCTGTTCTGAGAGCCGGGATTCGTCACCGAGAGCGTCGACACGTTCCAGGTAAAGCTCTGGCTGACGCTGGCGCTTTCGCCATCGCCGGCCGTCACCGACGGCGAGTATGTGTTGGCCGAGCCGGTGATTGTGCCAGTGATCAACCCGCTGCTGGCATTGATCGACAGGCCGCTGGGCAAGCCGCTGGCCGAATAGGTCCACGAATCGCCGCTGGGCAAACCGCTCGTCGCAATCGCCAACGAGACAGAGTCGCCCACTGCGCCATTCTGCGTGCCCGGGTTGGTCTCGGAGAGGACGGAAACGTTCCAGGTGAAGCTCTGCGTCGCGCTGGCACCCTCACCGTCGCTGGCGGTCACCGAGGACGAATACGTGTTTGCCGAGCCCGTGATTGTGCCGGTGATCAACCCGCTACTGGCATTGATCGACAGGCCACCGGGCAAGCCGCTGGCCGAATAGGTCCACGAATCGCCGCTGGGCAGACCGCTCGTCGCGATCGCCAACGAGACGGAGTCGCCCACTGCGCCATTCTGCGTGCCCGGGTTGGTCTCGGAGAGGACGGAGACGTTCCAAGTGAAGCTCTGCGTCGTGCTGGCGCCTTCACCGTCGCTGGCCGTCACGGCGGACGAGTACGTGTTCGCTGAGCCGGTGATCGTGCCGGTGATCGACCCACTGCTGGCATTGATCGACAGGCCGCTGGGCAAGCCGCTGGCCGAATAGGTCCACGAGTCGCCCGTGGGGAGGCCGGTGGTCGCGATCGCCAGCGAGACGGAGTCGCCGACTGCGCCGTTCTGAGTGCCGGGGTTGGTCTCCGACAAAACGGAGACGATCCAGGTGAAGCTTTGGGACGGCTCGTCTCCTTGGCCGTCGTTGGCGGTGACTGTCGCCGAGTAACTTTCGGCAGAGCCGGTGATCGTTCCCGTGATCAGACCTGAGCTCGCATTGATCGACAGGCCGCTGGGCAAGCCGGTGGCGGAGAACGTCCAGGTGTCGCTCGGGGCCAGGCCGCTGGCCTGGACTTGCAGCGAAACCGTATCGCCCACGGCGCTGTTTTGCGTGCCCGGGTTGGCAACGGCGGGCACGTATTCGTCGTAGGCGGTCGAAGTTCCGGTCGTGAAGTTCAAGTCCCCGCTATAGACGGCCGTGATGGAGTTGGTGCCGCCCGGCAGGCTGGAGACGTTCAGAGTCGTGGTTTGGTCGGGATTCGGATTGGCCTCGTTGTCGAGGTTATTGAGGTTAGCGGTCCCCAGCAGCGTGCTGCCGTCGTAGAACGAGACCGTGCCGATCGGCACGAACGACGAGCCGTTGGGGGAGACGGTGGCGGTCAGGGTGATGCCGGTCCCTTGGCTGATCGGATTGGCCGAGGACGTAACGCTCGTGGTCACGGTTTCGAGCACCGGCTCGTCGAGGATCGTTTGGCCGGGCGAATAGGTCGAATCGCCGCTGTACGAGGCGTAAATGTGATAGTGGTCCGCTACCAATCCGGAAACCTGAATCGACGCGACACCGTCGACAATGTTGGCCGTGCCGATCGGGACGGCCGTGGTGTCGTAGTTGAGCGGGTTATTGGCGCCCTCGTAGTAACTGAAAGTCACCGTGCCGGTCGGCGTGGGGCCGCCATTGGTCGAGGCGAGTGTGGTCGTGAGCGTGATCGTGTTGCCGACGACGGCGGGATCGACCGACGGAGCCGTGTTGATCGTGTAGTTCGTGTAGCCGCCTTCGGCAAACAGCTCCCCGCCGTTGTCGGAGAAGATTTCGCCGTTGGGCGCGATGGCCGTCGGTGTGTAGGGGACGCCGATGCCCGACGTAACTTCGACGGCGTCGGTGACGGTGTTGGTGCCCAGGTTCCACTCGTAGGTGTAGCCGTCTTCGTTGTTCATGAAGACGCTGTCGGTGGCCGGATCGACGACCGTGCCGTTGGTGCACCACTCGCGGACTGCGTCAGGGTCGCCGGCTTGGACGGCCGGCACGTCAGGCGAAGGGCTGGTGAAGGCCTCGACCGTGGCCATCACCTTGAAATTGGGATTGGGAAAACCGGGGTTCGGATTGTTGGGGTCGTAATTGGGATCGGGGACAGCGGAATTCGGGTCGAGCACGGCGATTTCATTCACGCCGTTGTCGCCGTAATCACCCGAGTTGGGACCGCCGAAATCCGCGTTGGAGTAGTTGTTGTATTTGGAGAGGATCAAGTAGGTCGAAGTGCCGGTATAGGACGGGACCATCGACGCGGGGATGATCGAAGGCGTGTCGTCCCAGCCGAAGGCCCCCGGCGTGTACTCGGTGCTCAAGTCGCCCGAAAAGTGGAGCAGGTATCCGCGGGAACCGTTGTACGGATTGCCGAAGACGCCCTGGAAAACCGTGCCGTCGGGAGCAACCATCGGACTGGCCGTGCTCTCGTCGATCAGGCCGGCCCCTTGGCCGCTTGCGGGATCGAGCAGCTGCACCGAGGACACCGGCGCCATCGTCGTGGTGTTGAATCCGACGAGGTAAGAGTTGTATTCGCCGTTGCCGTTGAGCCCGTAGCCCGAGTCGTTGATGCCGAAGTAGACGATCGAGCCGTCGTTGCTGACCGCCGCCGAGGCCCCTTCAGCCGGGTTCCAGTTGCCGTCGTTGGACTGCCCGACGGCCGAGTAGGCCAGCGTGGAGGTGGCGACTCCCGAAGGAGTGACTTTCACGACGCCGCCGTCGGTGATGCCCGAGGGATTCGACCCCGTCACCGTGAAGCCGAAGTAGACGTTGCCGGCGTTGTCGATCGTCAAACCGGTGTTGGTGTAGATCGATGAGTTGTAGGCCGATTCGTTGGCCAGGTAATTCGAGGTGCCGTAGAACGCCTCCTGCACGATGGTCGGCGTCCCGGCCTGATCAGGATTCGAGATGTAATCAAGCGTGCCGCCGGGGCCAGCGAAATAGACGCGGTTGGTCCCCGCATCGTAAACCGGCTGGTAGGGGGGGAGCCAACCGTAGTTCGGGTCGATGTAGCTGGACTGGTTGGACGGGTTGAGGACCCACGTGCCGCCGCCGCTGTACGCTCCGTTGCCGCTGGTGCCTTGCAGCTGAAACGAGTTCGCGGTCACGTCCTCGATGGTAAACGTGCCGTTGGCCGCCGTATTCCCGTTAACGCCGCCGATCGTCACGCTGTCGCCGTTGACCAGACCGGTCGTCGAGCCGCTGATCACGATCGGGCCCGCGTTGCTGGCGCCCGTAATGGTGCCGGTCGGCTCGGTCGTCCACAGCACCTGGCCCGTGACGTCGTTGACCCCCTCGAGGAAAAAGTTCTGCGCGTTCTGGTCCTGCGCGCTCCAGGTCACCTTGATCGGCACGATCACGGTGTTGTTGGAGGTGAAGATGGGATCGCCATAGTGTTCCGCGCCCCATGGTTCCAAGTCGAGCGACACCGACCACAACACTTGATTGAGGGGCTGCGCCACGGCCTGCGACACACCCGTGTGCTGAGCGTTGCCGTTGAGCTGGTTCCAGACCGTCGCGGGGATGGCCGGCGTCGTCGTGCTCGCCGAGAGCAGAGCGCGATCTTCGAGTTGCTCGATCGCCGGCGTGTAAGCAGATCTACGGACGGCCCGCTTCGTACGACGCTTCGGAAACCAGCGCAGCTGCAAGACCATGAAACTGTTCCCTGGGGCCCGCAAGGAGTTCAGTCAGAGAGAGATGAACTCGACCAGCCTACGAAGCGGCGCGACCCTCAGCAAGCAGCCATTTTGCAATTTTGGGCAATCTGCGCAGACTGGTGTTCGAACGATCACGCGAGCGAGTCCGCGGACGCGAAATTGCCGAGGAATTTCGCCCTGGCGGACGGATTACAAAACCGTTTTGTTCCGGCGGCGTCACCTTCGCGATGGTCGCCAAACATGACGGCGACTACTTCGCGCCTCGGCCGTATGGGATGCGGTCTGGACGGAAGCGATGGTCGGCGTTGTCCCCGGCCGCCGGAGAAATCATGGCGCGCAGCGACGCGTCCTTGATCGGTTCTTCGAGGAACCCGGTGCTGCTGTCTCCGAACGTCGCACAGAATCCTCCTTGAAAGAACCCGCCCAAGGAGGGGAGCTTGCCGGTCGGGTCGAAAGGGAGGTCCGCGGGCTTAGTCCAGGGGATGTTCCGCCGGGCTTCGACGATGGCCAAGGTGTTCGTCGTGCCGTCGGTCACTTGGCGGAACGCGACTCCGACCTTACTGCTGAAAATCGTCTGCAGGCCCGGGCCGTCGACGTTCGCATCGACCAGGCGTCCGACCAGCACGAAGTACGCGGAATTCACCGAGCCGGGGGCGTCGGCCGGATCGCGGAAAACTTCCGGCATGTTGGCGAGCACGACTTTGTTCGCCTTGCTGTCCCACGGCTCGTCGAATTGATAGCGGTCATACAGGTTTCGCGCCCCGAGATAGGGCAGCAACTCGATCCGCCAGCTATGCGGATATTTGCCATGACCGTCTTTCCCATAGATGACGGCAGGCGGAAAACGAAACGGCGTGACCGCGCTCGAAGAGGATGACGAATGCGGGCCCGATGTCGAAGAGCCGGACTTCACCTGGTGTGCCTCGGCCCAGTCGTGCAGTGCGATGCACAACTGCTTGAGATTGCGAATCGATTCGTGCATCCGATGCACGGCATCCGGATTGTCGAGCGCGAGAGGTAGTGCCGGCTGTTCGTCCGGGCCGACGCCCGCCGCGTTGTCGGCACGGACCGGAAAACAGGCTAACGACGCGACCACAACTACGAGGAGCGCGACTGCCACGCGCGAACAGTGCGGCCGCACCGACGAGTTGGCGATCATCTCGAATCTCCGGGCGATCTGGGACGGATTGCCGAATCCGGGCGAGGCCAGCGTGCCCAGCGCCCGGCTGCCTTGCGAGAAATCGATGGCGCAGAGCAAAGTCGCCGCGTAACGCCGTCGCGGTGGCGACAAGCGGGCGATCGCCCAAGCGTCGCAGGATTCTTCTTGCCTGCCCTGCATTTCACGTCGTGCCCACCACGCGGCCGGATGCCACCAGAAGAGCGCGACCACGGCCAGTGCGACCAGGTTGAAGGCCCAGTCATGGCGTCGCAAATGGGCCAGCTCGTGCGCCAGCACGCATTTGAGTTGTTCGTCGTCCAGCTGCACGGCCAGGACGCGGGGAAAAACGATGGCCGGGTGTCGGCCCCGCATCCAGAGCATGGGAGTAATCGAGGCGTCAACCAGGGCGACTCGCGGCACGGGGCGAACGCCCATTCGGCGCGCCAGCTCGGCAGCCAACGACGCGAGCCGCTCAGGCGCTGGCCGGGCCACGCGCAATAGTCGATCGGCCCGCGCGCAGGTCCGCGCAAACCCGATAAGGAGGACGAGCGTCCCGGCGAGCGACGTCGCGAGGAGCGTCCACGACCAATCGGGCTGCCAGGACGTTTCGCCGGGAGCCGTAGCCTCCGATAGCGCTGCCGCGATCACCTTCGCGGGAAGGTCGAGTTCCGATTTAGTCAGCGCCGTCGCCGCCCGTGGAGTCCGCTCGAGCCTTACGTCGGCGGTCGCCGTCGGCAGGCAGGGAACTGGAACGAGGGGCGGAATGAGCAGCTTGATCAACACGCCAAACCAGACCCAGTGCATGAGGGCCGGCCGCCCGCGCAGAAAGCTCGTGCGTCCCGCGAGCGCGACCAGCATCGCTAACACGGTTACTAACAGGGCATTCCACAGGACGGCTGCGAGCAGCATGGCCGGTTCCTCCAACGAACCCTTATTCGATGCCTTCGATCAACTTGACGATGGCGTCGCGATCCTTGCGATTTAATTTCATCTTGGGCACCAGCGTGAGCAGCATCGGAGCGAGCGCGCCGCCGAAATGGCTCTCGGCCAGTTTCTCCAGCTGCTGCCGCACATAGTCGTCGCGTGAGACGCGGGCCGAGAAGCGGTGGGCAAAGCCCGCTTTGTCGCACGAGATGAAACCTTTGGCTTCGAGCCGCTCCAGCAGGCTCTTCACCGTCGCGTGCAAGGCCCGCGAACGCTCCGGATAGAGAGCCTCGACGATGTCCCGCACGGTGCAAGGTTGCTTGTCCCACAGGACTTCGAGAATGGCCAACTCGGTGTCCGTGACCGGGGCCGACTTCCGCACCATTCCCCGCTCCTTCTTGCTCCGTGATTGATCAGACGCCGCGCTATTAGGCATTCTGCCTGACAGTGTTGGCCATTGTAAGGCACCGTGCCTGATATGCAAGCCAAGAATTCGGGCCGCTCAAATTCGCGCCGCTCACCCGTTCGAAATCGGAGCGTGTACAATCAATGAAGTGGCGTCTCGCACGGCAAGGAGCTTGCCTTGGCTGCCAATCTCGACTCGCTGATTCTCGATTTGCTCGAATGGATCGGCCCGCGGCCCAAGGCCTACGCCGAGGTGATGGACGCGTGGCGAACGTCGTGCCCGCGGCTCACCGTGTGGGAAGACGCCAACGAACGCGGGTTTCTCGAGCGCCGCTATGACGACCGATGCGGCGCCTTGGTCTCGCTTACCCGCCGGGGCCAGGATTTCCTCGCGGCACATCGTCAAACGGGAGCGGGCGTAACAGAGAGGGGCTGATTGCGTTCGGCGTTCTGCGCCGCGAGCGCTACTGCGCCGCGGGCGCCTGGCCCAGGTTGAACGTGAATCCGTAAGGATCGCGGATGTAGCAGCGCGGCAGCGCCGGATCCTCTTCGACGACCGTGCAGCCGGCCGCCAGCAGCCCGCGCTTGGCCGCCGCGACGTCGGGAACGAGCAGCTCAAACACGGGCGCGTGAGCGGCCCCCTGCTCCACGTAGAGACGAAACGCGCCGGTTTCGAAGCCGACCATGCTCGGCGTCTCGTACGCCACGGGCAACCCGAGCACCGTCCGGTAAAACGCGACGGCGTCGTTCCATTGTTCGGTCCGCAGGATGACTTCGCGAGTCGACTGGAAGGGGCCTGACATCAGTTGCGTCTCGAGTGGATGAGCGAGGGGAAGTAGACGCGCAAAGCACGTGCGTCCATCATGCGAGCGATCGTTGACAAAGTCGACGCGCGGCCGCTATAGTGAACCATATGGTTCAGTATCGCGAAGCCCGGCTCGACCGCGTGGCAGCGGCCATCTCCGATCCGACACGGCGTCGCATCATCGAGCGGCTCGCCCGGGGACCAGCCCGCATCTCCGACGTCGCTCGGCCCTTTTCGATGTCGCTCACCGGCTTTTGCAAGCACGTGCGGGTCTTGGAAAAAGCCGGGCTCGTCCGCCGCAGTCGACGCGGACGCGAGAACACGCTCGAGCTGTTTGCCGAGCCGCTTCGCGAAGTGGCCCAGTGGATTCTCCCCTACCGCGAATTTTGGACTGCTCGGCTCGACCGGCTCGAATCGTTTTTTGCCGCAACCCGAGACCAGGAGCAACAGCAATGAGCGACATTGTAACGACCGTGACGCATACCATCGCCGCACCGCCCGAGCGTGTGTTCGACGTCTGGATCGATCCGAAAAGTCCCGGGGGTCCGTGGCACGGCGAGCGAGTGATTCTCAACGCGGTCGTCGACGGTCTGTTCTACATGGCCGTGAAGCACCAAGGCCGCGTTTGGCCGCACTATGGACGTTTCCTCACGCTCGATCGGCCGCGGTTGATCGAGTTCACCTGGGTGTCGGAGGCGACTCGGGGGATCGAAACCGTGGTCGCGCTCGAACTGGCTCCCCGGGGAAATCAAACCGAGGTAACGCTCCGCCACTCGGGCGTCCCGGACGACGAAATGGGCCGCGGACACAAAGAGGGCTGGACGATGATTTTGTCGATGCTGGACGACGCGCTCACCCGGGGCGGTTCGGCCGCCGCCTCGCACTGAGGCTTACGGCCGCTTGGCCGCCCGGTCCGCAGGGGAGGCTTCCGGCCCACTCGCTGGGAGGTCGATGTCGCACACCACGCGAAAGCCCCAATCGGGGCGGCGGTAGGTTTCGACGCCGTAGTAGCGGTAGCGCGCACCTCCGACGTGCGTGAAGCCCGCACCGCGCGCCACGTGCATCGTGCCCAGCGCCGGACCTTGCGGGTCGTCGATCGGAGAGTGTTTGTAATAGTCGGCCGCCTGCCAGTCGGAGCACCACTCCGTGACGTTTCCGAGCATGTCGTACAGACCGAAATTGTTCGGGCGATAATGCCCCACGGGCGCCGTGTAGATGTACCCGTCGGACGACTTGACCCCCTTCCAGTGGGGAAAGACTGCGTGCGCCGTGGCGTCGGCGCAGTTGGAGATCTGCGTGACCTCTTCAATGTCGTTGCCGTTGTAAAAACGGGTCGCCGTCCCGGCGCGGCAAGCGTATTCCCACTCGGCCTCGGTGGGCAGTCGGTATTTCTTTCCCTCTTTTCGGCTGAGCCACTCGCAATAGGCACCAGCCTCGCGCCAGGTGATCTGGACCACGGGATGATTGTCGTGCTGCGGGAAGCCCGGATTGCGCCAGGTGAACTGCTTGTTCGGGTCCCATTTCGCCGCGACCTCCGTGTCCTCCAGACCAATCCCGCCGGGCATCTCCTCGGCCACCGTGTGGTAGCCCGTAGCGCTGATGTACTGCGCAAACTGACCGCGCGTCACTTCGTAAAGCCCGAAGTAACACGGTCGCGTGATGCGGACCTGGTGACCCGGTTCAGCACCCATCACGTATTCGCCGGGAGGAACCAGCGCGAACTTCAGACCGACCGAGTTCGTGGTTTCGACCGGCACGTGTGCGTACGCGGCCCATTCCCGCTGGGCCCGCCGCGCGGTCGGCTTGTCGAAGAGGAGCAGCAACAAGCCCGGATTCGGGGCGGTGGCGAGCGCCGGGTTGCCGGTGGGCTGAGACGAGGTCGGACGCGAGTCGGCGGGCTTCGGCGCAATTGGGCTCGCTCCACTGACACTCGCCGGAGCGGGGCTCGCCGCGACCACCTGCTGCGCG
>Ga0210390_10002202_pt1 | contig 17438 bp, 11 predicted proteins | sample IncBWH11OmetaG_FD_161050 | JGI IMG/M metagenome (GOLD analysis project Ga0210390, IMG submission 161050) | Forest soil microbial communities from Barre Woods Harvard Forest LTER site, Petersham, Massachusetts, United States - Inc-BW-H-11-O ... | reverse complement strand
CGAGACTGGCCGTTCCGCGCCGGTCGTGGCCGGGGTGGTCGTGTTTGTCGCGACACTGCTCCCAGTCACGTTGCTGCCTGCCAGGCTGTTCGCGGCCGCCGTCCCCAAGTTTTCCACCCGCAGCTTGAGGATGCGGCGTTTGTCGGCTTCGAGCACGGTCACGCGGAGTTGCTTCCAGGCCACCGTTTCGCGGCGCTTGGGAATGCGGCCGAGCTGGGCGTAGACGAAGCCGCCGACCGTGTCGTAGTCCTCGTCGTCCGGCAGATCGAACTGAAATTGCTCGTCGAGGTCGTCGATCCGCACCCACGGTTCCACGTCGACGGCGTTCGGTCCAATCTGGCGGATGCCCGTGTCGTCGGCCGTGTCGTATTCGTCGACGATCTCGCCCACGATTTCCTCGAGCACGTCTTCCATCGTCACCAGGCCGGCCACGCCGCTGTATTCGTCGATCACGATGGCGATGTGCACGCCGCGGCGTTTCATGCTCTCGAGCAGCTTGTCGATGCCGATCGTTTCGGGAACGTAGAACGGCTCGCGGACGACGTCCTTGAGCGAGAGGCTCTGATCGCCGTTCTCGGCCGACATGTGCCGCAGCAGCTCCTTCGCGTAGAGGATGCCGACAATGTCGTCTGGCGACGCGCCGATGACGGGCATCCGCGAGTGGCCGCCGGCGACCATCAACAGCCGGGCTTCCTCGAGCGTGGCGGTCGCCGGGACGCACTCCATTTCAGTCCGCGTCGTCATCACGGCGGCGACGTCTTCCTGTTGCGCGGCGATCACGCGTTCGATCATCCGCCGCGCCTGCGGAGCCAGAATTCCCTCGCGCTGCCCCAGGTCGACGACGCTTTCGACCTCGCGCAACAGCGATTCGTTGGTGTGACCGGACGGCTCCTTCAGGCCCCACAGCCGGTGCATGAAGGAGTCGATTCGTCGCACGGCAGCCACGACCAGCCGCATGCCGTTGAGCACCAGCTCCAGCATCGGCCAGCAGTCGGCCAGAAACCGCTCCCCCGTGACGCGGGCCAGGCTCCAGGGGAGCACGAAGAGCCCGAACACGAAGATGGCCGCCAAGAGAATCGGCTCCATGACGACGGCGAGCCAGTCGCGAAACGTATTGAGGTGCGTGAGATCAGCGGCGAACCGGTCACCCGCGAGCGCCGCCAAGGCGGCAACGGCCAGCAGAGTCAGGATCCGCCAGGCGATCAGTCCGTCGGTCGATCGCCGCAGAATGATGCCGAATCGGTCGGGGTCTCCCAGCCGGCGGCACGCGTCGTCAAGCCGGCTGCGAGAAAAGCTGCGAAGCGCCTCGCAGGCGAACGAGCCGATCAGGGCGATGATCACCAGCACGACAACGGCCGCAGCCTGCACCCAGGTCACGACGGGCTCCCGTTTTTGGCGGACCGAGCACGGCCCTTCACGGTCGTTACCGGTCGCTTGCCTCGGCCCGAGCGTGGCCGCGCGACGATTTTCAGCTGGGCCAAGATCGCGCGTTCACGCTGCCTCATCAGGCGACGCTCCGCCGGCGATAGGTCGTCATAACCGCAGAGGTGGAGCAAACCGTGCACCAAGTAAAGCGTCAGTTCGTCGCGGGCACTCCAACCGAAACGAGCGGCCATTGGGACCGCCATCTCCGCGCTCACGAGCACTTCGCCGTCGATGCAGCGGCCCGCGCCGCGAGGCTCGCCAACTTCGCTCGCGTCCCGCTTCTTCGGCTGCCGGCTCGGCGCCACGGGCGAGGATTCGAACAGGAAGCTGAGAACATCCGTGTCGTAGTCGTGCCCCAAAAAGTCCCGATTGACGCGGCGGACCGTGGCGTCGTCGGCTAGCGCCACGCTGATTTGCGCGGCTGCGATACGCTCGGCGGCGAGCACCGTCCGCGTCACCTTGCGGACATAGGCTGTGTCGACGCGCACATGGGCCTGCCGGGCGCTGATGGCCAACGTGTAGGCCGCGCTCCTGCGTCGGGGCCGCGCTTCGCGACCGAGTCCGTGATCCGGTTCCGGGCCGGCTTCGGCCGGAGGCGGCGGCGCGGCGCCGGGGCGACGGCGGGTCCGCGCTCGGCGGCGTCCGGGCGCTCGCTTGGCGGTCCGCGGGAACGGCAGCCTGCGCGTCATGCCGTTCTTTGCTCCGGATATTTGATCCGCGAGTGATAGATGCCGATCAGCGATTTGACGAGCGATTCCTCGATCACGTGGATTTCCGACAATGTCAGCGCGCACTCGTCGAACTGGCCGTCAAGGAGCCGGCTCATCGCAATGTCGTGCACCAGGTTCTCGATCCGCTTGGGCGTCGGATCACTGAGCGTGCGGCTCGCGCTCTCGACGGCGTCCGCCAGCATCAGCACGCCGGCCTCCCGCGATTGCGGCTTGGGCCCCGGATAGCGGAAGGCCGACTCTTCAACGCCCGGGCGATAGTCGGGCTGGCGATCGGCCTGCCGCTCGGCCTCGCGATAGAAATACTCGACGAGTGTCGTGCCGTGATGCTGCTCGATGAAGTCGATCAGCGGCCGCGGCAGGTTGTATTGCCCGGCCAGGTCGACGCCGTCTTTGACGTGGCCGATGATAATCAGTGTGCTCATTGCCGGCGCCAGGTGCTGATGCCGACTGGGGCTGCCTTCGGTACTGTTTTCGACGAAGTAGTGCGGCTTGAGCATCTTACCGATGTCGTGATAATACGCGCCGACGCGAACCAAGAGGCCGTTGGCCCCGATCCGTTCCGCGGCCGTTTCGCCGATCGTCGCGACGGCAATCGAGTGGTTGTAGGTGCCGGGCGCCAGCCGCACGAGCTCGCGCAACAGCGGGTGTGAGATGTCGCTCATCTCGAGCAGGCTGATATTCGTGACCACGCCAAAGGCCTGCTCGATGAACGGCAAACTTCCGGCAACCAGGTACCCGGCCACCAGACACCAGCCGGCCGTCCGCGCGCCGCGGATGAAGACGCTCTGGTCGAACCACGGTCCAGTGACCGGTTCGCCGGCCAGCAGCTCAAAGCCCGCCGAAATCAAGAAGCAGGCAGCCGCCGTCTGAAAGCCGACCTTCACCAATCGCGAGCGGGAAGCGATCCGCCCCAGCGGGGCGACGGCAATCACCGCGACAGCGATCAGCAACACCAACTCACCCACGCTCCCCGTCGTTGACGGCGTGAGCACCAGCGCCAGTGACACGGCCGTGAGAATCGCCAGCTCGTTGCCGTACACAATGGCCAACACCATCACGACGACGATGATGGGCACGATCTCCGCCCGCCACGGGTCGAACGAGAGCACGTCCCCCAGCACAACGCCCGAGACGCACATCGTCAGATAAACGAACAGTCGCCCCGGGCTGGCGATCATTCGCGGCTCGTTGTGCCGCAGGTAGAGGCCGATGATCGCGGCCAGGATTAACAGCATGCCGCTCACGGTGGCGATGCGGAGGAACTTGCGGGCCGGCGTCAGGCGGGAGCCCAGCGATTCATGCTCGGTTCGCAGCACGGCCAGCCGCTCGTCGTCGATGAAGGTCCGCGCGGGAACGAGGATCGTGTTCCGCGGGTATTCGAGCATCACGGGCAGCGTGCGCTCTCGCGCTTCGTGGCGCGCCTGTAGCGTGGCCGCACCGTCGTAACTCAGGGTCACCGGCGCTTGCTTCACCAGCCAGCGCTCGAAAAGTCGGCGGCAGGCGTTGAGCCGCGGATACTTAGACCATGCCTGGCCGAGCAGTCCGCTTTCTTTGAGCAGCTCCGCCAACTGCACGTCCGCCGGGAAGACGATTTCCTGAGGCGTGACGCCGACAGGGATCTCCGAGTTTGCCGGCACGATCGCCAGGCTTTGGTCGCCGCCGATCTTGTTGGCCGCGAATTGATCGACGTCCGCCAGGCCCCGCGTGCGAAGGATGGCGGTGAAGTCCTGAAATTCCTTGATTACGGATTCGATCTGGTTGCCCGCCGCCCCGATCCGCGGCATGACCAGTCGCCGCAGGATCGCGAATTCCTCCTCGGGCGGCAGGGCGCGAGGATTGGCCGGACCGCCCCGCCCGTCGGCTGTCAGTCCGAATGCGTCCTGAGTCTTGGGCGAGACGTCCTTCAGCGATTTCGCGTCCGCAATCTCCCGCAAATTGGCCCGTAGCTTGGCCGGCAACAGTACCAGCGGCTCGGGATCGTTGCGGAAGATGTGTGGCGTTTGCGCCTCGGCGTCGGCCCGGGCCCGGTCGGTGTTGAAGCGGTCGACGCGCTTGAAATCGACGCGGGCGATAATCCCGTGGTCGATGAAGTCGCCGATGCGATACGGAAACGGAGACTGCCAGGCTCGCAGGCAAATCACCAGGGCAGCCAGGGCGAGCCCGCACATGCCCAGTCGCAGCCAGACCGCGCGGTTGGCCACCGGCTGGCGGATGGCGTCTAAAAACGAGCCGGCCGGCTTAAGGGGTAAGGCTCGGGAGAAGCGTCTCTTCCGAAAGCCGAACACAGCCATCTTGGCGACCTGGAGGGACCGACTGCGACTTTCCCGCGATCGCGCGGAGCCGTGGGTCGGACGGGCGACCGGGGCCAATTCTAGAACAGACCCGCCCCGAGTGCGACAGCGCCCCGGATGGGCCTCGGGCGAGGTCCATCGCCGTAGGGTGTGACAAGGCCGCCGGGCAGGCGGCCGCTGGCACACCATTCGAGGCTCGTCAGCCCCGGAAATGGTGTGCCGGCGCCCGCTTCGCGGGCTGGTTACACACCCCTACTTCACTGATAACGACCGCCGGGTCGGCGCCCTCTAGTGCTTCCGGGGGCGGCCGCCGCGGTCGTCTTTTTCGTAGGCGCGGACAATTTCTTTAACGAGCCGGTGGCGGACGATGTCGCGACCCGTCATTTCGACGATGCCGACCCGCTCAATCCCGTCGAGCCGACCCATGGCGTCGGTCAAGCCACAGGCCATGTGGGGAGGCAGATCGACCTGCGTAATGTCGCCAGTGACCACCACTTTCGACCCATTGCCCATCCGCGTCAGAAACATCTTCATCTGGGTGACGGTCGTATTTTGACCTTCGTCCAAGATGATGAAGGTGTTGTTCAGCGTGCGGCCCCGCATGAAGGCCAGCGGAGCGATCTCGACTACATCCCTCTCCATGTAGCGCTTGACGGTTTCGTAGTCTAGGATGTCGTGCAATGCGTCGAGCACGGGCCGCAGATACGGATTGACCTTGGCGAAGATGTCGCCGGGCAGAAAGCCCAGCTTTTCACCCGCCTCAACTGCGGGGCGAACCAGCACGATCTTGCGGGCCTGCTCGGTCCGCAGGGCGTTCACCGCCTTGGCGACGGCCAGGTATGTTTTGCCGCAGCCGGCCGGCCCGATGCAGAAGATGAGGTCGTTCTGGTCGATGGCCCGGACGTATTCGGCCTGTCCCTCGCTACGTGGGTGAACCTTGCGACTGGCCGCGAAGACGTCGATCCCCTCCGCCGGAGTGACGCCGTTGCCCCCGTAAGCCTGCAGGATCTGGCCGACGTCCGCGTCAGTGATCTGGCCGCTTTCCTCAAAGATGCGGCGGAGCTTTTGAAAGACTTCGAGGCCGCGGCGGACGTGCTCGTCGTCCCCCTTGAGGCGGAGTTCGTCCCCCCGCAAGACCACATCGATACCCAAAACCTCCCGGACTTTGCGGAGGTATTCGTCGCGGGCTCCGAACAGAGTTCGGACTTCATTTTGATCGGGGAACGCGAGAGTCGCTTCTGACATGGTCACCTGATTAGACCGATGGTGTGGGGCCCAAAACGCGAGGCCAGTCATCAATTCTACTCCCGCGGCGGTCGGTTGTCGCGGGGAGCAAATGCCTTCATGACTTGTCCGGAACTAACGGTTTGTCCACGCTTCCCCCGCCGTTCGACCAGCCAACTGTTTAAACCCTTGTCCGCATTGCGATTGTGAGGAAACCCAGAGACACGTGGGATGCTCTAAAGGTTCGGCAGATAGCCGTTCGATGAAATGGTCTGAATCGACAACCGCGCACGCGCTGCGCCCGCGGTCTGCGCAATTTAGGAGCGACAATTGATGTCCGAGTCGTTCTTCGGTTTGCGGAAACGGCCGTTTGCCGCGCTGCCCAATGTTGACTGCTTTGTGCCGCTGAACGGAATTTGCCAGGCCTACGACGGCCTGCTCCAGACCACCCTCGAAGGACGCGGGATCGGCATGCTGACCGCGCCTGCCGGCCTCGGCAAGACGCTGGTCTGCCAACGCCTCGCGCGCGAACTTTCCAACCGCTTTTCCGTCGTCTTTCTGCCCAGCGGCAATTTCCTCACCCGCCGCTCTCTGCTCCAGGCGATCTTATTCGAGCTGGGGCATTCGTTCGTGCGGATGGGCGATCAGGAACTGCGCCTGGCTCTTTCGGCCATGTTGCAGGCCATTCGCCCCACGCGGCAGGGACTCGTGCTGATCGTCGACGAAGCTCATCTCATGGCCACCCGCATGCTGGAAGAGCTGCGGGCCCTCCTCAACCTGGGCGAAGGGGACGAGCCGCTTGTTCGCTTGATCGTCAGCGGGCAGCTGGGTCTCGAAGAGACGTTGTCGCGGCCGCAATGCGACGCTTTCAATCAACGGATTGCCTGCCAGGTGATGCTGCCCTCCCTGACACGCGACGAATCGACGAGCTACATCACACGGCGGCTCGCGTGGGCGGGGGCAAACGTTTCCGATGTTTTCGCCCGCGACGCGCTGGCCGCCATCTGCGAAGCGTCCGACGGCGTGCCCCGCTGCCTGCACCAACTGGCCGACCACTGCCTGACGCTGGCCACCAATCGCACCGAAAAGCCGATCAACCTCCGTACCGTGCGCGAGGCTCTCGACCACTTGAAGCAGCTGCCGCTGACTTGGGCCGAGCCGACCGTCGGCCGCGGCACGACCAATCCGCTGGAGATGGCCCGCGCTCAAGCGGCCGCCGTGTCCAATGCGTCGAGCGATCTGGACGGCCCGATGTGCCGTCCGATGACCGACGCCGCCAAAGCGAATCGCCTGGACGAAATGCTGCCCGACACATATCCGCTGCAGGCCGATCGCTCCGTGATTGAGACCGAGTACGACGTTCCCACGGTGCACAATTCGTGGGAACTCGATTCCGAATCCGAGCTCGTGTCGCCCTCGATGGACCACGATTCAACTCGTCGCGTCGATTCGGTCGTCAACCGCGATCCCTACACCGGGGTTGCCGAGAACGACGGCGAACTGATCGACACCATCGTCCCGGCCGTGGTCGGCAGCGAGTTCGACCTGGGCGGGACAGACGACTTCGACGTGACCAATCTGGGCGGAACATTCGAGTTCGGTGACTCGATCGAGGTCGAATCAAACGAGGCTGAATTGAACGAGATCGAGTCGAACGAGCCTGTATCGAACGAGATTGCGTCGAACGAGCTCGTGTCAAAGAAGGCTGTGTCGAACAGCGGGTCCGTAGCGGGCAATCTGCCCTCTCAAATAAGTACCCTCCGCGCGGAGGTCTTGCCCGAGATCGAAACGACAATCGAGACGAAGCCACTGGGCGGCCGCAACGTCACTCGATCGAATTACGTCACGGCGTCGGAAGTTGCGGACGGAATCATCGCTGACAAAACGGTCACTGAGAAAGTGGTCGCTGCAGAGGCGGTCGACGAAGAAGTCGTGATCGACCGGTACGCGGCCCTCGATTCGGCGATCAATCGTCTGACCCGCACCATGCTCACGGTGCGAGCCAACGCCCGGACGAGGGCTGCGGAACCGATCGTTCTGCCCGAGCCCCCGGCGAGCAAAGCGATCTCGCTCGCGGCCCTCGATGCCGTGCATCAACGGTTCGACGTCGTGCTGCCCGAGGATGATCCGATCGAGGTGAAGGCGCCGGTGCTGGAGTCGTCTCGACAGACCGTCAGCTCCACAGTGGCGACGGCCGTCGCCACGCCTGCTCCCGCCGTTCGCGACACGTCGACGCGCAGCGCGGCCGACGAGCGTCGGCCTTACCAGCTGCTCTTCAGCGAGCTGCGTCGCAAGCGTCGCCGGGTCTAAGACTCGGCAGCCCACTCGTCAGCGCACGGCTTCCTCTTCGCGATTTTTGAGAGGCTGCCGGTCGTAGGCGAGCGCCCAAGCGCGGAACTCGGTGTCGAGCGATGACAGATCGTTGACCGCGAACAGTCCGCGGAGCGTGCGCAAACCAGTGGGGTCGCTGCCGGCCGCCTGGCGGAACTTGCGATAAAACGCCTCGAGCAGCCCCCGCTGTTGCAGGTACAGGCAGAAGTAGCGGGCGTGGGCATAATCGATCGCCTGCCGATCGTTGCGGACGCGGGCCTCGCCGATCAAGGATTCGAGCGGCCGTAGCGTTCCATCGCGAAGCGCCGGCAAGAGGTCGCGGCTCCGCCAGTTGCCCCGGCCCGTGATGTGCAGCCGGTCCTGGGAGAAGCGGGCCTCTTCGAAGAGCGAGGCCAGCCCCTCGTCGAACCATTCGGGCATGTCGGGAAAGTCGAAGTGGGCGAGCGCGTGCGTAAGCTCGTGCGCGAGGGTCCCCTCCCCCGTGTCGAGATTGACGATGAGCCGCCGATCCTTGCGCTCGTAGTAGCCGGCGTAGGCGGCGCGGCCGCGTCCCTCGAGCGCATAGGAGCAGCGCTCGTAGGCATCGTCGCCCGAGAGCAACACGATGGTCACCGGCTGATCGGGCGAGCGGTCGAAGAAGGCGATCGACAGGGCGCGCCGCGCCGGCAGGATGGTTTCGCGATAAACGCGCTCGAGCCGCGCTGCGTCAAAATCGCCAAAGATCACGAACGGCGTATGCACGATCGAGACATACTCGTGACCCAGCCTCCGCGACATTTGTTCGCGAACCCGCTGGCAGCCAGCGACGAGCGATTTTTGCAGCGGATCGGCAGTCTCTGGATGGGCCGACTCCGGTCGGGCCGCCTCCGGACGGGAGGCGTGCGCGGCGCGCGGGGTTTCGGCCGGTTCGATGGTGCTGGCGGCCGGCGCAGTCTGTTGGATGTCCGGCCGTGTCGCCAAGAATGCCGCCGCCAGAATGGCGATCGGTCCCAGGATGAGAGTGAGCAAACGGCCCATGGTCTTCTTCGCGAGACTTCGCGATTGCGCAGGAGGCACGCCACCGAAGCGAAGCTCGCTTCATCCTACCCGGATCGAATTGTCGCCGGCACGGCGGCGCGGCCTCCGGCGGCAGTTTTCGTCGATTGTCCCCTCTTGACCCGGTTGCTACGATTCAACCGCAAAGATTCGCGTATCCGATACGTCCGATCCTTGCCCTAGCGCCGGCGAGTGATTCAAGGCCATCGGCCCTCGGGCCGATGACATGGATGTCCAAACCTCGGACCGGCGCTCCCGGTCCGTCTCTATGGCCGCCGGCTCAGCCGGCTCTCCAACGGACTGGGTCACCGAATGCACACCGGCCCCTCGGCGCTGACGACTGGACGTTCGAGTGTTCCGTACGCAACCACTACAGACGGGCGACGCGTAACCCGGCGGCGAATCGACCGCTCGGAGATGCAGGGAGAAACGTGCTGCTCGATGTATCGGACGCTCGGTGCACATCCCGATGTGGTTGACGGCGCCGCCGGTACCCGTTTTGCCGTCTGGGCTCCCAATGCGGCCGACGTTTCGGTTGTCTGTAACGCCAACGGCTGGAAGCCCGGTCAAAACCGGCTCTGGGGCAGCGACTCGGGCATCTGGTCCGGTTTTGTCCCCGGGATGAAGCACGGCGACGTTTACAAGTACATCATTCGCACGCGTGACAACCGTTCTCTCGAAAAATCCGATCCGGTCGCTTTTTACGCCGAGGTGCCGCCTCGGACCGCGTCCATCGTCTACCAGCTGCCCAACTTTCCCTGGCAGGACGGCAACTGGATGCAGAAGCGGGCGCACACCAATTGGTTCGAGCGGCCGATCTCGATCTACGAAGTGCACCTGGGCTCGTGGCGGCGGCCAAAAGATGGACGCCGTTACTTAAGCTACCGGGAGCTGGCTCAGCAGCTCGTCGACTACACGCACGAGATGGGCTACACGCACCTGCAGCTCATGCCCTTGTGCGAGTTCCCCTACGACGGCTCTTGGGGCTACCAGACCACCGGCTATTTCGCGCCCACCAGCCGCTTCGGCACGCCCGAAGACTTCATGCACTTCGTCGACTACTGTCACCAGGCCGACGTCGGCGTGATCATCGACTGGGTGCCGGCCCACTTCCCCTGCGACGGCCACGCGCTGGGCCACTTTGACGGCACGGCCGTTTACGAGCACTCCGACCCGCGCCAGGGAATGCACCCCGACTGGGGCACGTACATCTTCAACTACGGTCGCTCCGAGGTCCGCGACTTTCTGCTGTCGAGCGCGCGGTTCTGGCTCGAGACCTATCACGTCGACGGCCTGCGGGTCGACGCCGTCGCCTCCATGCTTTACCTCGACTACTCGAGAAAGGCCGGCGAGTGGATCCCCAACCGTTACGGCGGACGCGAAAATCTCGAGGCGATCCAGTTCCTCAAGGATCTCAACGTCCACCTGCACGGCGCCTTCCCCGGCGTTCTGACCATTGCCGAAGAATCGACCGCTTGGGGCGGCGTCTCGGCCCCCGTCTATAACGGCGGCCTGGGCTTCAGCATGAAGTGGGACATGGGCTGGATGAACGACACGCTCCGCTACCTGCGGCACGAGCCCGTGCATCGCAAGTTCCACCAGAACGAGCTTTCGTTCCGCATGGTCTACGCCTTCACCGAAAACTTCATCCTGCCCCTCTCGCACGATGAGGTCGTTCACGGCAAGCGGTCCCTCATCTCGCAGATGCCCGGGGACTACTGGCAGCAGTTCGCCAGCCTGCGACTGCTCTACGGCTACCAGTACACCATGCCCGGCAAGAAGCTGCTCTTCATGGGGGGCGAGTTCGGGCAGTGGACCGAGTGGAATTACGACGCCGAACTCGACTGGGCCCTCTTCGGCCACAAGTACCACGACGCGCTGCGGCGGTACGTCGGCGACCTCAACCGCGTCTACCGCTCCGAGCCGGCGCTCTACGAAATCGACTTCCGCTCCGAGGGTTTTCGCTGGATTCAGGCTGACGACTACCAAAACAGCGTCTACGCCTATTACCGGATCGCCAAAGACCCCAACGACATTGTGGTGGTGCTCGAAAATTTCACGCCGGTCCCCCGCCAGGCCTACCGTGTCGGCGTGCCGCGTGCCGGCTGCTACCGCGAGATCATTAACAGCGACGCGGCGATCTACGGCGGCAGCAACCTCGGCAACGCGGGAGCCGTCTACACGGAGCCAATCCCCGCCCACGGCCACGCACAGAGCCTGTCGCTGACTCTGCCGCCGTTGGCCATGCTCATGCTGAAGCCCGTTTAGAGATTTCGGGGCACGACCGATTACGGCTTACGGCTCGCGACGGATTTCAGCCATAACGGGGGGAACGCGCCTCCGCCTCCCCGCGTCAAAACTTTGGTGAAGTGGGCGGCGACGCGTTCCACTGGGCTCCCAACGCGTAAATTCTCCGGTTTCATCGCTGGAAGCCGCCCGACGTCTTTGGTTCCTCGGGCTGGCGGCGGTACAATAGACGCGCGGCCGGTGTTTAATTCTGTGGCTGGCGACCCGTCTCCCCTCCCCGGGTTCCCTTTCACCGTCCGCCCGGCGCGCGGAGAACGATCATGAGCCTTCGCGGTGATTGTCGATGGGTGGCGGTCTTGGCGGCCGTCTCTCTCCTCCAAGCGGCCAAACCAGCGACCGCCGATAGCGTCAAGTTGCAAAACGGCGGCGCGGTCGCGGGCTCCGTCACGACGGGGACCAAACAAATCAGCGTGCGGACGGCGACCGGCGCTCTGATCGTCTTCGAGCGTGCAGCGGTCAAACAGGTTGTCCGCGGACATGCCTCGCCGAAGTCGAGCCCAACCGTGACGAAGACGTCGTCTCGCTCCTCGTCGAAGCTCGCTCTGACGGCCGCCGAAGACAACTGGGTGCCGCGTGTCCGCGGGCTCGTCTCGCGATTGTTCGGGGGCGACCGCGAGAAATCGCGGCAGGCCCGCCGTGCGCTTAATCAAATCGACGACGTTGACGCCATCCCTGCGCTCAGCGTGTCGCTGGGCAGCAGTCGTAACGTCGAGGCGCGGCACCTTTACGTGGTAATCCTTCACAATCTGACGGGTCCCAAACCGGTTTACTACCTCGTGGCGCTTTCGCTCTTCGATCCCTCGCCTGAGATTCGCGCCGACGCCCGCCAGGCGCTGCGTGCCGAACAGTTCGAATCGGCGCGGCTGTTTTACATCGCTGCCCTGCGTTCGGGCACGCCGGCCCTCGCGCGGCGGGCCGCGATTGCGCTGGGCGAGATCGGCGATCCGCGGGGCGATTCGGTCCCCTACTTAATCGACGCGCTCGTTAGTTACGGCACCATCGCGTCGTTGCGGGCAACGGCGCAGTACAACGTCCTCTATTTGAACACGATCGATGCCACACCCGGCCTCAAGATCAGCGACTCGAACCTCCACTCCCACGCCACGGGAACCGCACCGCCGCGCCCCGCGCGCGATTCGTCCGGCTCGCTGCCAAATCCCGCCGACTTGGTCAGTCGCTCCGATGACAATGTCGGGCAGTCTTCACCGGCGAGCTCCGCGATTTCGAACGGACCGGCCACTCCGCAGGCCGCGGATGCCCAGCCCAGCTTCGCCACTCCCGTGGTCGCGCCGACAACCATGACCGGCAGCGCCAGTCCGACGAATCCGATCATCGCCGACGAATCCTACGATCCGCCAAAGAAGAAGTGCGGCTCGCACGACCGGCCGCTCACCGGCTACGTCGACCATCCCGAAGTGCTCGATGCGCTCGTCAAAATCACCGACCAGCAATCGCCGGGTTACGGGTTCAACCAGGACCGCTGGCGGAGCTGGTGGATGAACGAAAAGACCAACCGCGATTTGCAAAAACCGAACACAAACGACGGAATCATAGCGGCCAACAAGGCCGCCAAATAACGTTCCGTTCGATTTGCGTGTGTGGAGGGCAGGCCATGCACTTGCGAAAATGCTTTCGATCCGGCGTCGTTCTGGCCGTCGGTGCGTCACTCGCGATCGGCGCGGGGGCGCTCCGAGCCGACAACGTCAAGCTGGACGGCGGCGGCTCGCTCACCGGCTCGGTCATGACGGGCTCGAAGGTCGTCACCGTGCGAACGGCCACCAGCGGCCTGATCGTGTTCGATCGGGCCGACGTCAAACAGGTCACCCACGGCCACACCGCGGCCGCCAAGACCGCCTCGAACGCGGCCGGCGCCAAAACCCCGCCGAAGAAGCGTAAGCTGACGGCCGAGGAAGAAGCCTGGATGCCCAAAGTCCGCACGTTGGTCTCGCGGCTCTTCGGCAGCGATCGCGAGCGATCGCGGCAGGCCCACAACGCGCTCCTCAACATCGACGACGTCGACGCCATTCCCGCGATCAGCACCTATCTCGCCGGCCGCCGCAACGAAGAAGCACGCCACCTTTATCTCGTGATTCTCCATAACCTGAAAGGGCCGAAGCCCGTTTACTATCTGGTCGCGCTGTCGCTCTTCGACGAATCGCCGCAGATTCGCTCCGAGGCGCGGAAAGCGATACGCGAAGATCAGCTCGACGCGGCGCGGGTGTTGTACATCGCCGCACTGCGCTCCGGCCCCCCCAAGCTTGCGCGGATCGCGGCCATCGGCCTGGGCGAGATCGGCGATCCTCGCGGCAACTCCGTGCCGTTCTTGATCAACGCACTCGTGAGCTATGGGACCGTCGCCACGATCACGGAGCCGGCGCAGTTCGGTCTGCTCTACAGCATCACTGTCAGCGCCACGCCCGGACTCAACTTCTCCAACAATATCTTCGACAACCCGAATATTGGAGCTATTTACACCGGGCAGGGGACGTCGCCGATCACTCTGACTCAGTCCGGCATGGCCCAGGCGGAGGCGGCCCTCAAGAATGCAACCGCTCCGGGTCAATCCTTGGGAATCGGCGGCACGATGTACGTCCGCGACGGCTTTCACGGAGGACAAAACGCCGACTTTACGCCCAATTCCAAAGGGGTACCGAACATCCAACTGCAGGAAACGCACGCCCCTTCCGGCCGCCCCACAGCGTCTTCAACCGTCGACAACTACACAATTCCGGTCTACGGGCAAACGGCGCCCGCGCACGATCTGCGAATCCGCGGGAAGGCCGACCACCCCGAGGTGCTCGACGCCCTCCTCAAAATCACCGATCAGAAATACCCCGGTCATGGCTTCAACCAGGACCATTGGCGGAGCTGGTGGGCTAACGAAAAGATCAATCGCGGCCTCCAGGAACGCACTCCCGACCGGCCCATTTCCGCCAACGGCACATCCCACTAACGGCCGACGTCCGATCAGGCGGCCCTGCCCAGAACGCGGAGCGAAAAAGGACGGGATTTCTGCGAGGATGGGCTGGAAAGGTGTCGGAGGGTCGCCTTATACTCGGGAGCACAGCATGACCGCACCCGCCCTTGGATTTCGAGAGATTCGTTCCTCGATGACGTCCCTGCCAAAACGCGTTCTGTATGCCTCGATGGGGTTGGCAGGGATCGTCGCGGTCGCGTGCGTTCTCGATTTTGTCGGCGGCTGGACCTTCGCCGGCCATTACGGCATGGACATCATCCTGCTGATCACCGCCGGCATCGTGATCTACCTCGGGATCGACGCCCTCGCCGAGCAGAAGTAGCCCGGGCTCAGCGCCGCACCCTGCATCGTCGGATTTCCGCGCGCCCGTCGCCGAGCGGGGGATGTCAACCTCCCGAGAGAATCCGAAACCTCGACGCGCGAGCTTTCCGTCAAAGACTCGGGGGGCTGACGCCCCCCGCTCAGATCTCATTGCAACCGGGCGCACAGCAGCGAATCTCAGAGCGACGAATCGGATCCTACAGGAAAAAGTCCTGCATCAAATCGGCGCCGGGCGATACGGCGTACTGGCCGAAGTCTTGCACGCCTTCCGAGCGGAGCAGGTCTTCGTCGACGAAGAAGTTACCCGTGCATTCACCGCTCGGCCGCACGAGAATCGCGTGAGCCGCGTCGGCGACAATCTCCGGCTTGCGGCAATGCTTCACCGCCTCGACCCCGCCCAGCAGGTTCTGTACGGCGGCCGTGTCGATGCCCGTCCTCGGCCAAAGCGCGTTGACGGCCACCTTGCGCGAGCGAAACTCTTCGGCCATCCCCAGCACGCACATGCTCATGCCGTACTTGGCCATCGTGTAAGCCACGTTGCCGGAAAACCACTTGGCCTGCATGTTGAGCGGCGGCGAAATGTTGAGGATGTGCGGGTTGGACGCCTTCAACAGGTACGGCAAGCAAACGCGCGACGTCAAATAGGTGCCCCGCACATTCACGCCGAACATCAGGTCGAACCGCTTGATCTCGGTCTCGAGCGTGCCGGTGAGCTGGATGGCGCTGGCGTTATTGATGCAGATGTCGATCCCGCCGAAGGTCTCGGCCGTCTTGGCGGCGGCGGCCTGCACCTGGTCCTCGAAGCGAATGTCGGCAGCGCACGCCAGGCCGCGCCCGCCGGCCTTTTCGATCTCGCTCACGGCCGTGTGAATGGTGCCGGGGAGCCGCGGATGAGGGTCGACGGTCTTGGCGACGACAGACACGTTGGCCCCGTCCTGCGCCGCCCGCAAAGCGATTGCCAGGCCGATTCCACGGCTCGCGCCGGTGATAAAGAGAGTCTTGCCTTTGAGCGTGGACATGAGGGGAACCTTCCGGAAGTGGTTGCGAAGTGAGCGCGGAACCGAGCATACCGGGGGGGCGGATTGTCTGCCAGCAACCCCCGGCGCGCGATAATGACGAAGCACGAATGACAAAAGAATGCCCGAATGACCTAAGCCCGAAATTTCTCATTGGTACTTTGGGGCTTCGTGCTTCTTTCGTCATTCGTGCTTCGTGCTTGTCGGCTATCGCGAGAAGCGTTTGTCGCGCGTTGGATGATTTCGAGGCGGTTCCCAAAGGGGTCGCGAAACTCGAAACGCTCGCAGCCCGGGATCGGCACGCCGGCTTCGAGGGCAAAGCCGCGCTGGGACAGGTGGGCTTGCCAGACGGAGAGGTCGTCGACGGCAAAGGCAATGTGCGCCTTGGTCGCCCGGCGATTCACACTGTCCTCTGTCCCGACGTGCAGCTCGCGATCGCCGACCGCCAGCCAGAACCCGCCGCGCGGCTTGAGCGCGTCGGGCTTTTCAATTTCGCTTAGCCCGAGCACGCCGCAGTAAAACTCGCGCGCGGCCGCTTCTTCTCCGCGAGGCACGGTGATCTGCACGTGATCGATGCCGCGGATCGTCTGTTTCTGGCCGCTCACGTACGCCCCTAGTCCATGCCCCTCGCCCACATCCCTCGCCACAGGTCCGAACGTCCTCTATGGTATCATCAACGGAATAAGCCGCCCCGACGGCAGATTGCGAGGTTGCCCGTGTGCCGATTGCCCGTGTGCCAATTAACAGTTTGCCGATTGCCTATTCTGATCGTAGCTCTGGCTGGAATGCTGCTGGCCGGCTCTCGAGCCGACGCCCAGCTCTACGAGGTCAAGCCGAGCCGCAACGATCCGAATTATCGTCGCCGGCCAGCCACCGATCCCAACGCCCCGCCCCCCGGCGGTGTCGAGACGCGGATCAACGTCGAGATCTTCGCAGGCGCCGAGAACGCGGGGTTTGAGGCGCAGCGCTGGGAGTCGACCTTCGAGCGGGCCGGCGTCTACCTGCGGATTCGCTCCGAAATGCCCGGCGACAAGCTGTCGACCCACGAAAAGCAGCTCGGCAAGCTTCGCGAAGTCACGCTCGTCGGCCAGCTCGAACGAGACGGCTCGCTCACATTCGAGACGCGCAAGTTCAAAGCCGGCGAATCATCGGCCGTGCTCGAGTGGCTCAATGAAATCAAGACGTACGGCGCCCAGGGAAGCCCGCGCGGCAAGGCCCTCTGGGGACTGAACAGCGACCAATTCGACGCTCTGTTTCGCGCCCTCGCCGGCCCCGTCGACCAGGAAGTCGCCGAGCTGCCGCTCGACGAGGCCATTCGCGGATTGGGCCTCCCCGAGGCTTATCCGTTCCGCATGTCGTACGGGGCGAAGCAAGTCGTCGCCAACTCGCGCGCTCGGTCGCGGCTGCAGTTGCGGGGCTTCGCCCACGGCACCGCCCTCGCCCTCTTGCTCTCGCAATATGGTCTGGGCTTTCGTCCCGAGCGAACTCCGGCGGGGAAAATCGAGCTCGTGGCGATTCCCGCCGACGATGCGACGTCGGTTTGGCCGACGGGTTGGGAAAAGCTCGAAGGCGCGTCGCCCGTCACGATCGCCCCGAAGCTGTTCCAGCAAACCCAGGTCGAACTCAAGGATCAGAAGCTGGGCGAAGTGCTCGACGCGATCGCCCAGAAGACAAGCACGCCCGTCGTGTTGGACTACGCCAAGATCGCCGCTCGCGGGCTCGACGTGAATAGCGTCTCGGTGACCGTCGAGCGACACCGCTATGCCTGGTTCACCCTGTT
>Ga0210390_10002197_pt1 | contig 17488 bp, 6 predicted proteins | sample IncBWH11OmetaG_FD_161050 | JGI IMG/M metagenome (GOLD analysis project Ga0210390, IMG submission 161050) | Forest soil microbial communities from Barre Woods Harvard Forest LTER site, Petersham, Massachusetts, United States - Inc-BW-H-11-O ... | reverse complement strand
CGTCGACCCGTTCAAGGCGATCATCAACGTGCAGAATTACACCTACGCGGTGTCCCAGGTGGCCCAGACCTCGCTGCGGTCGGTAATCGGCCAGAGCGACATGGACCAGCTGCTGTCCGAGCGGGACCAAGTCAACGCCCACCTCAAGGACGTCATCGACGCGCCCACTGAAGAGCCGTGGGGGATCAAGGTGGAACGGGTCGAGGTCAAGGACGTCTCGCTGCCGGAGTCGATGAAGCGATCGATGTCGCGGCAGGCCGAGGCCGAGCGGGAGCGCCGGGCCCGGATCATCTCCGCCGACGGCGAATACCAGGCATCGAAGAAGCTGGCCCAGGCCGCCGCCGTGATGGCCGCCGACCCGGCCGCGTTGCAGCTGCGGCTGCTGCAGACCGTCGTCGAGGTCGCCGCGGAGAAGAACAGCACCCTGGTCATGCCCGTCCCGGTGGAACTGCTGCGCTTCTTCGACCGCACGGCACCAGCAGCCGCCCGGGCGAACGGGCAAGCCCGGCCCGCGCTCGCGGTGCCGTCCAGCCTAGCGGCCATTCCCGCCCAGGACGCGCCCCGCAACGGCACGCCGAAGGCACCAGCCACCGCCTAACCTGCCGCGCGTAGCATCCACTCGCCGCGTTCGGGCAAACGCTTTATTCCGAAAGCGTCACCGCGATGCTGTCGGCGCGCTCAGCCAGCGAACCGCGCTATCGCGGCGTACTGGCAGGCCGCGGCGGCCCAGACATAGACATGAAAGACCTCGTGGTAGCCGAATACCGACGGGTACGGATCGGGCCAGCGACGATGATAGGAAATCGCCCCGGCGACGTAAAGCAGGCCGCCGGCCAGCAGCAGCGCCCCGGACGCGGCGCCAGCGTGGATCCATACCCACGGCAGCGCGAGGCCGCCCGCGCAACCCAGCCCGGCGAACATAACACCGGCGGCGAACTCTGGCACGGCCCCCCGCGCTAGGCGGACAGCCGCCGCGGTAAACGTCAGCGCCCACATCACAATCAGGCACGACAACCCGAGGTCGGTGGGCGCGCAGAGCAGGAAGGCGGGAGTTGCCGTGCCGGCGATGAGGAAGAAGATCATCGCCTGGTCCAAGTGCCGCAGGCGCAGCCGCCAGGTAGAAGTCCAGGTAACCCGGTGATACAGCGCGCTGGTCCCGAACAGCGCGCTGAGGCTTGCTGAGTAGATGGCGGCGGCCGTGATCTGCGCGCCGCCATGCGCGCGGCCAAGCAGCAGTACCCCGCCCGCCAGCGACGCCCAGAAACATATCAGGTGCAGCCAGCCTCGAAGGACGGGCTTGGTGTAGTACACGTTCCGGCGGGCATCGTAAAGCAGGCCCGCCCCCGCGGAGCCTGCTTCCGGCACCGTCTGCCCGAGGTATTCGATCTCCGACAGGTCCCGCTCCGGGCGGTCAGCGCCCGAAGGCGTCCTTGAGCTTCGCTCCGGCCTGCTTGATGTTGCCCTCACCATGGTCGGCCGGCGGGAGCCTGCTGCCGGTGACGGCCGATCCTGTTGCTGACGCCGACGAGCCTCGGCTGTGGCGTTTTGCCGACACCGGCCCGTGTACGCATAAAAACTCCGGTCCCTACCGCTGTCTCCACGAGATATCGCGCGCGAACAGCTGCCGGGGTCCGGAGCAGCACGCCCATCATACGCGCCTGCCGGCTTTCGTCGAAGCTGTTCCACGTCCGCACCCGGCACGGGTTCCGCGAGCGTCATCGGATCGGCGGCTGAGCATCATGCTGTCCGGCCGGACCGGACCTGCTGTCTCGCCGCGTGCCGGGCCCGGCGGAGGGAAGAGCCCCGTGCCGCGCGGCGCTCCTCCAGGGTGGTTCCGCCCCAGATGCCCTCCGGCATGGCCTCAAGAGCGTAGGACAGGCAGTTCGGGCGGACGACGCAACGACCGCAGACCGCTTTCGCCGCTTCGACCTGCCGCGCCGGCGGGCCTGTTACCGCCGCGATGGGAAAGAATAGCTCGGGATCCGCCTGCCGGCAGGCGCCGCGCGACATCCAGCTCAGGGAGCGCGCTCCGGTCTTTACACGCGGCATGGCAAGCCGCCTGCAGGCCCTCGCGGGCGCCAGCGCCGGCAGGGAGCGGAGCCGCGCGTCGGCACATGACCTAGACCGCGGCTGGATGCCTGCGACAGTTGGGACATGTCCGCGCCTCCAGTAGCACCCCGAAAATGGCCACCAGGGTCTGGAGCGGTTCGACACTGTGATTATAAGACCGATCCGGGGCGATCCGAGATCGACTTTTAGGAAGCGCCCGGTAAGCACGTCTCGTGAAACTGCTCCTTGAATTTAATTCCGAACGGACCGTGGCCGTCTCCCTCAGGCATCCTCGTTCAGGCCCCGGATAGGGCAAACTGTGGGGCCGCGGGGAAGTAGCCATCACAGACGCCACGGTCCGTTCAGGAAACTGCTTTTTATCCCGAACGGCAGGCGCCGTCTCCCTCAGCCAACCTCGTCCTGCCCCCCGCGGCCGGGCGTGCCCGGAGTACATGCCGGTCCGCTCCTGCTTCCTCAGGCGGTTCGCGAGATGTATGCCTGCGTGCTGGTGTAGCTGGCGGCGTATGTCTGACCGGAGGGGCCGAAGACGCCGCTGAACGTACCCGATAGCCCGCTGGTGGCGTCAAGGACGGTGAACTGGGTTCCCACTGCCGGGACGTAGCTGCCCTGCGCGATGATCGTGGCGGTGCCGGTGGTGATGTCGGCGGTGGCCGCGCTGAGCGCGCCGTAGGAGGTCGCCGAGGATGCCGGGATGTCCAGGGATCCGGTTTGCGTGTAGCTGGCGACGGTCACCGGGCTGGCCGGCAGGGTCAGCACGCCGTTGTTGGTCAGCGTGACACCGGTCAGGCTGGTGGTGCCGAGAGTCAGCGATGCCGACGGGGAGATGGTCAGGTCCGGCAGGCTGAATGCTCCGTCGAGAGTGTCGGTGCCGCCGGCGCTGGCGATGAGGAGGGTGCCCTGGCCGGTGACCTGGGAGGCGGACGTGAACGTGACGCCGGACCCGTAAGCGAGCAACTGCAAGGTGGCGCCGGCGGCGACCGTGAAGGCGCCGCTGCTTGTGGCGGTCTGGGCCGTGATCCCGCCCTGGACGGTGTCGTTCTCCAGCGAGACGGTACCGGTGTCCACGTTGATGGTCCCGGCGTTGTCGGGCAGTCCGCCCAGGGTGGACGTCCCGGTCCCGGCTGACTTGGTGATCACCCCGCCGGAGTCGTTGGTCAGCGCGCAGCCGTTCTCGCCGCCGTAGCTGGCGCCGAAGATGGTGCTGTCGCCGGTCAGGTCAATGGTGCCGTTGTTGGTCACGGCACCGCTGGCATCGTGGCACTGGATGATCGCCGGGATCGACTGGCTGGTCTGCAGGGTCAGGGTGCCGTCGTTGACGAGCGGCTGGCCCAGCTGGGGGTTGCTCGCACCGGGGATGGTGGCGGTGGCTCCCTGGGCGACGGTGATGGTGCCGGTCCCGGCCAGCACGCCTTCCTGCACGGTCAGCGACGCTCCCGCGCTGATGTCCAGGTTGCCCGCCCCGGACAGGTTGCCCTGGAAGCTGGCGGTGCCGTCGTCGGAGATGGTGATGCCCGCGGCGGTGTCCAGGGTTCCGCTGACCGTGAGCGCGGACAACGTCAGCGGCCCGGTGCCCAGGTCGAGGGTGGCCTCCTGGGCCACCTGGACGGCGGGCAGGCTGAACGCTCCGTCCAGGGTGTCGGTTCCGTTGCCGCCCGCGATGAGGGTGCCCTGGCCGGTGACCTGGGAGGCGGACGTGAACGTGATGCCGGATCCGTAGCCGAGCAGCTGCAAGGTCGCGCCGTCGGCGACGGTGAAGGCGCCGCTGCTTGTGGCGGTCTGGGCGGCGATCCCGTTCTCCCCTGAGTCGTTTTCCAGCGAGATCGTGCCGGTGTCCACGTTGATCGTGCCGGCGTTGGCGGGCAGCCCGCCCAGCGTCGAAGTCCCGGTCCCGGCCGACTTGGTGATCACCCCGCCGGAGTCGTTGGTGACCGTGCAGCCGTTGTCGCCGCCGTAGCTGGCGCCGAAGATGGTGCTGTCACCGGCCAGGTCGATGCTGCCGTTGTTGGTGACGGCACCGCCCCCGCCGGCCGGGCACTGGATGACCGCCGGGATCGACTGGCTGGTCTGCAGGGTCAGGGTGCCGTCGTTAACGAGCGGCTGGCCCAGCTGGGGGTTGCTCGCACCGGGGATGGTGGCGGTGGCTCCCTGGGCGACGGTGATGGTGCCGGTCCCGGCCAGCACGCCTTCCTGCACGGTCAGCGACGCCCCCGAGCCGATGTCCAGGTTGCCCGCCCCGGACAGGTTGCCCTGGAAGCTGGCCGTGCCTCCAGAGGAAATAGTGATGTCCGCGGCGGTGTCCAGGGTTCCGCCTCCGACGGTGAGCGCGGACAGCGTAAGCGGCCCGGTGCCCACGTCCACCGTCACCTCCTGGCCGACCTGCACGGCGGGCAAGCTGAACGCGCCGTCCACGGTGTCGGTGCCGTCGCCGCCCGTGATCAGGGTGCCCAGACCGGTGACCCGGGAGGCGGCGGTCAGCGTGATGTCTTGGGCTGGACCGTCGGCGAGCAGCTGCAAGGTGGCGCCGTCGGCGACGGTGAAGGCGCCGCTGCTTGTGACGGTCTGGACGGCGATCCCGTTCTGGCCAGAGTCGTTTTCCAGCGAGATGGTCCCGGTGTCCACGTTGATAGTCCCCGCGTTCGCTGGCAGCCCGCCCAGCGTGGAGATTCCCGTCCCGGCCGACTTCGTGATAACGCCGGACGAGTCGTTATCCAGCGCGCAGCCGTTGTCGCCGCCGTAGCTGGCGCTGAAGATGGTGCTGTCCCCGGCCAGGTCAATGCTGGCGTTGTTGGTCAGCCCCCCGCCGGACAGGCACTGCAGTGCCCCAGGCGAGGTCTCCGCGCCCGACTGGACGGTCTGCAGGGTCAGCGTGCCGTCGTTGACCAGCACCCGGCCGAGCGCAGGGCTGCCCGCCCCGGGGATGGTGACGGTGGCTCCCTGGGCGACGTTGATCGTGCCGGTCCCGGCCAGATCGCCTTCCTGCAAGATCAGCGAGGCTCCTGAATCGATGTCCAGGTTGCCTGCCCCGGACAAGTTCCCGCCCGAGAAGTTGGCGGTGCCAGCGGCGGGAATCGTCAGGGTGCCGCCAAGCGCCAGCGCGCTGCCCTGCGCGGTCAGCGCGGAAATGGTGCCGCCGGACTGCAGCTGCAAGGTCCCCTGGCCGACCAGCGTCAGGTCGGACAGCGTGACGGCCGCGTCAACCACGACGGTGCCGCCGCTGTACAGGCCTTGCTCGACCGTGCCCTGACCGGAGAGCGGCTTCGCGGCGGTCAGGGTCCATACCGTCGAGGGATACGCGCCCAGGCTGAGCGTGGCCCCGGCGCCGACGCTGAAGGCGGCGCCACCGGATTCGGTGGCGGTGGTACTCAGCTCGAGCGTCCCGGCCGGGACGTTGACTGTCCCGTCGAGCCGCAGGTCGCCGACGACGATGCTGGTGGTGTTATCGGACTGATCGATGGTTCCGGTGCTGATCAGGGTGGCCGACATCGTGCTGCCGTCGAGCGGCCACCCGGCGAAGGTCACGCCCTGGGACAGCGCGATCGTCCCGGCACTGGTGATCACGGGGCCTTCCATCTGGACGAAGCCCTGGATCTGCAGCGTCGCTCCGGCGGAGATGCCCAGCTGGGCGAGCTGGACTATGGGCACCGGGCAGGGGCCGCCGCAGTCGGCGGTGGGGGGAAGACCGGGCATGCTGAACGTGGCCTGGCTCTCCACCTGCAGGCTGCCGGCTCCCGTGAGCTCCCAGGAGGAACCGCTGCCAGCGATGACCGTGCCGGCCCCGTTGGCGATCACTGACCCGGCCAAGCTCATTGAGCCGGTGAAGGTCACGCTGGCGTGGAAGGCTGATTCCTGCTGCGTGCTCGTGGTAGTCAGGTTCCCGAGCGAGAGCGGCATGAACGACTCGATGCTGGCGACGGTCTCGCTGCCGCCGTTGATCGTGGCGCTTCCTGTAGCCGGGATGCACACCGAGTAGCCCGGGCCGGGGACGACGTCGGCCGTCCAGTTAGCCGGATTGTCGAAGTTGTTGTCGCCGGCCGCTCCGGTCCAGGATTCGGTCGGGTCCAGGCAGCTCGCGACGGGTTCGGGCGGCCCCTCGATGGTCTCGGCCTGGGTGGCGCTGACCAGGCCGTGCGCGGCGGCGGTGATCGTCGGGGAGCCCGCGGTGCTGTCGCCGTAGTAGAAGCTGGCGGACGTCGATCCGGCGGCGATCGTCACGCTGGTAACGGCGCTGCCGCCTGACGTAGCGGCGAACACGCCGGAGGCCGAGCTTGAGGTGAGGGAGACGGTCGTCCCGCTGGCCGGCGCGGGGGCCGTATTACCGTAGGCGTCGTCTTCCCGCACGGTGATCGGGCCCAGGCTCGCCTGGCCGCCCGTGGTACCGGTAACCGGCTGGGAGGTGAACTCCAGCTTGGCGGCGGCCGCGGCGGTGATGGTTTCCTGCTGGCTGGTGCCGACCAGGTTGGCCGCGTTCACCGTGACGGAGGGACTTCCCGCGCTCTTGTCCCCGTAAAAGAACGTGGCAGTGCACGCGCCGGCCGGGATGGTTACCGACGTCGCGTCCGCCCCGGCGTTAGTGGCGGAGAAGACGCCAGTGGTCGAGGTGGACGATAGCGAGATTACGGTGCCGCCGGCTGGGGCGGGCACACCGGCGCCGAACCCGTCCTCCTCGGTCACCGTCAGCGGGCCGAGGGTCGCGGCCGCGGACGCGGGCCCGGACACGGGCCTGGAGGTGACCACGACGATGCTGGCCGTATCACCCTGGCCCGCCGACGGGCATGACGTCGGCTTGGCTGGCATGAGGCTGACCTCGTTCGACGGCTGGCTCTCGCCGAGCAGGTTCGTCGCCGTGACCTGGTAGTAGTAAGTGACCCCGTTCGTGACGGTGGTATCGGTGTAGCTGGTGGCGGTGGCCGGCACGCTGTCGAAGTACGTCTCGCCGCCGCTGCTGGTGCCCCGGTAGATGGTGTAACCCGTGACCGGCAGGCCGCCGTCGGCCGGAGCGGACCAGTTCAGGGTTACCGTCTGGTTCCCCGCGGTCCCGGTGATGGCCAGCGGCTGCGGAACGGTGGCCAGGTAGGGGGCGGCGGCGACTTGGTTCGACGGCTTGCTGTCGCCAACGGCGTTCACCGCGACGACCTCGTAGTAGTACGTGGTCCCCGTGGTGACGGACGTGTCCAGATACGAAGTCTGGGATGCGTCGGTACTGTCCAGATAGGTCTCGCCGCCGTTAGTGGTGCCCCGCAGTATGTCGTAGCCGGTAACAGGACTCCCGCCTGTGGGCGGGACCGTCCATGACAGGTTGACGACCGGCGTGCCGACGGCCTGCCCCGCTCGCTCGCCATCTTGGTGCTGCGACTGGGGCTCATCGTTGTGCAGGTGCGGGGGATTGGCCACGGCGCTTGGGGGCACCTCGACGTACACCTGGTTGGACGCGGTCTTGGTGTCATGGGCGCTTACGGCGGTGACAGAGTAGTAGTAGGTGTCGGCGGCAGTGGGCTTGTCGGTGAAGGTGAGGCTCGTGCACGGAACCGGATGGCACGCAATCGTCTTGATCACGGTTGTCGGGTTATAGCCCGTATCTCTTTGTATGAGGTACTCGGTAATGGCACCCGCGCCGTTTGGCGGGACCGCCCAGGTCAGCTTCACGCCATGGGCCTGCGCGACAGCGTCCAGGCACGGCTGGGTCGCGGGACCAACGGTGGCATCACCTAGGTAGCAAAAGCCTTGATCGACGGTCGGCGACGCGGCCCAGCCCACAAGGTAACCGGGGGCAATGGCGGGCAGTTCCATGAGCGCCATCGGGTTGACCTGCCCCTGCGCGATTTTGTGGTCCGAGGTCGCCACAATGAAGCCTGTATTGCCCGGGGCAATGGTTTGTTTCCCCCCGACTTTGTGAGCGGGCATTGTGAAGGTCAGCGTCGTGCTGGGGTGGGACAAGGTCACGGTGACCGGGGAACCGTCGATCCACACGGTGATCGTGCCGGTAAACGGACGCGCTGGATCCCCCGTCAGAGTGACGTTATAACCCCCGCCGACCGGGCCCCAGGAGGAGTGCGCGGCTGACGAAGTGTCGTAGACGTGTGACAGCGGGAAGCAGCTGTCGACAGAGGTATTCTGATATTTTGCTTGCGTATACATGACATAGTCGTCGACCCGGCGCTGGACGAGAACGCAGCTGACATTGTGCTCAGTGCCGTTGTTTTCAATGGCGGTTATGACGCGGAAGAAGAAGCGGGGTGCTTCGTCGTAATCAGGAGGGTCCGAAGTCAGGTCTTTCCGAAGCTGACTGCTGGGAAAGCTCCCGGTCGCATTAAAGATCCAGTCATCAAGCGCATCGAGTTCGTTCTGCTTAAGCGCCAGGCTCGTGGCGGACGCCCCGCCCGTCAACTGCTTTGTGGCCATCTGATTGCGAGAGTAGGTATCAGAGTAAAATAGAGCCATCGCGTCCATGATCGTGAGGTGCCATTTAGTGTTATCAGCGGGCGTGCACGACCCGTTATGGATTAGATGTCCGTAGCCAAAGGTGCAGTTTCCGCCGGAGCCGTTATCGCTATAAGCACTGGACAGTTTCGTCAGTGAGAGCGGGGTCTCCTGATCTCTGATGAACGTCAAGCCGCGGGCGGACATGGTGAGGCCGCAGACCAGCTGGCGCGGGGCGGCGCCCTGGAATGGGTAGCAGGGCTGTGTCCCGCCCCCGGTCCTGGTGGCCACGACGAGTTCCTGCGCGGCGGTGTTCCCTGACCCGTTCACCCCGACCAAGACAGCGATCCGCAGGGCGACCTTGCCCGGCGCGCCCGCGTAGCGCGCGGTCAGGTGCACCACATTGTTGGCCAGGCCGGTGGCAGGGGTCAGCGATTTCACCGTTCTGCCGCCCACCGTCTGCCCCAGTTGCAGCACGACCTCCGGCGGCCGGACCGTATTGTCGCACCCCTGAAGAACCGTGCAGCTACGCAGAGCCGCGTATGCCTGGAGGTCGGAGTCAAGCACGGAGCTCATGAAGATTCCCGGCTGGCCGGTCGCGCCGTCCAGTCCCTGGAGCGGCGGGCAAGTGGTGGCTGCCTCCTCACCGCACTTCGGGGTGGCGGCGAACACGACGACGGTCTGCTCGCCACCGCCCGCCGCCGGGGCCCGCAGCACGACGACGCCGGCGTCCTTGTCGCTGGCGCTGATGGTGGCGGTCATCGCGCCCGCACTCGTCGGCGACCCGGACACCAACGGGAACCCGAGATCGCCCATCGCGCTGGGGCTGGACGGCTCGCCGGCGATCGTCAGCAGATGCGCGGAGGATGGGCTACTCCAGGTTCCTGCCAGGTCCAGGCACAAGAACAAGCCCAGGTCTGTGCCCGGGACCCCGCTGCCCCGCTGGCCGGTGAACGCGATCGCCTCCCCGTCATCGCTGATAGCCGGCCGCTGGCCGAGTTCCCCTGGCTGCCAGTTACTGCCGCACGGCGGGCTGCCCGTGCCGACCGTCGCGATAGCCTTCGGGTTCGGCAGGCTGAGGGTGTTCGTCGACAACCCCGTGGTGCTGTAAAGCCACAGCCCGCCCGGTCCGTTGATCAGAATGTCACCCTTGCCGTCGATGCTCGGGGGCCCGGCCGGGTAGTTGTTCGCGAAGGTCGGGGTGGCGGCCCAGAAGTCCGACAGGCTAATTCCCTGCTTGTTCAGGTTCTTCGGCACGTACAGGGTCGTGACGCCGGTGCTGGCGGCGGTGGCGACGAAGGCGACCTGACCGTTGGGGCCGATCGCCGGCTCGGGAGCGATACTGGAAAACGGATCCTGGGGGCTGCCGGCTTTAGCGAGGATAGTGGTCTTCGCTTTGTCACCGACTCCGGAGATCGTCGCCAGAATGTACTCGGTGTCGCCGTTCTGGAGCAGATCCCTGACGGTGACGATCTGGGTCCCCCCGGCATTCGCGGTAATACCTGGTGATACCAGCGGCAGGGTGTTCGGGTTGGCGGGCAACGATGTCGGCGTTGGGGTTGTGCCGGGAGTTCCGGTGTAGATCTGCTCCTGTGCTGGCAGGGCCGGGTTATATGCCACGAAAGACACGTCGCCATTGCTTTGCAGGCCGACGCGAGGGAACAAGGAAGCGTAGGGCTGACCCGAGGCTGCGAACGCCTCGGTCTGATACATGTAGGGCGGCCCGGGCGCCGGCTGCGGCTGAGCCTGCGGCGACTGCCCGGGGCTGTGCGCCAAGGCGCGTTCCTGTCCGGCGGGTGCGGCCAAGTCCGCGGACGCCGGAGCCGCGCCGGCCGCGATCAGCGCGAAGACCGACAGTCCGCTAGCCATCAGGTATCCACCACGGCACAGCCTGCGCATGGCGGCCCCCTTTCCTTCACATCCCCGAATGTGGCGCGCCGGCCCCGAACTCGCCCGGCGCGGCGGTTTTACGTCGGGTGCCCGCCCGGCGGGCGCCCGGATCCTGCGTCGTCCCGGGTGACAACGCGCAGGTCGATGGCTTCGACTACTTCGGTGACGGGCACGCCCGCCTGCTTGTTGGCGTCGGCGACGTCGGCGGCTGATTCGGCGTCGAAGATGCAGATCGCCTGGGCGGTGCCGGGCAGAAAGAAGCCTCCCAGGTAGGCGACTTCGCGGCCCGCCGCCGTCGATTGCCGCGCGGCGCTGGCGGCGGCGTGCTGGGCGGCCACGTACTGGTCCCTGGTGATCCCGGGCAGGTCGCGGAACACCAGGAACGCAGTCATGAGGCTGACGGTAGGCCGTAGGCCGCGTTGGGCGGATCGGGGAAAAGGCGTACAGGGGGTACGTATCTCTGCGTCGCCGCGAGAACCTCGCGGCTAGCGAGCCCCGGGAGCCGGCAAGCGCGTGGGCGTGCGAGGATCGCCAGGCCGCTGCGCCGCGGGGTCCATCGCGGCTGCGGTGACCAGCGCGGCGACCTGGGCTCGGCTGGAGCAGGCGAGCTTGGCGAGGATCCGCCCGACGTGAGTGTCGACGGTTCGCTCGGCGATGACCAGCCGCGCGGCGATCTGCCGGTTGGTCAGCCCGTCCGTGATCAATTCGGCGATCTCGCGTTCCCGCCGGGTGAGCGGCAGTGCCCGGTCAGGTTCTTCTTCCCTGCCGGGCGCCAGCCACAGGGCGGCGGTGATCTGATCGGAGCGGCCGAGCACCTGGCCGGCCTGCCGGGCGGCCGGCAGCGCCGGGCCGAGGTGTTCCGCCGCCCTGACCACCAGCCGCTGCAGCGTGGCCTGCTGATGCGGGAACAGCTGGCCGCCGGTTCGCTCGCCGAGAGTGTCCAGGATGCCGAGCAGCAAGGCCGCGCGCGGCCAGTCGCCCAGTGCCCCGGATGCCTCGGCGAGCAGCCAGGCTCCGTACATCAGCCCCCACCGCTCCGGGAGCGCCTCGAATATGGCGACGCCCTCGCGCAGGGGCGCCAGCGCCTCTTCCGCCCGTTGCTGCTGAATCAGGCAGTCGCCCAGTGCCAGCAACGTGTAACCAGTGCCGCGGCGATCCCCGGCCCGCTCGAACAGCGGGGTGGCGGCCGTTATCCGCGAGGTCTCCCCGCCGACGTCACCGGATAGGGTGGCCGACAAGCCGGACAGGAACAAGGCGAAGGCCTCCAGCCACGGATCCTCGAGGCTGCGAGACAACGCGAGCCCGCGGCGGAATGCCTCGGCCGCGCCGGGCGCGTCGCCGCACAGCGTTCGGGCGTTGCCCAGGTGAGACCAGGCCCGCGCCTCACCGTGCCGGTCGCCGGCCTCCCGGTAGCGCTCGATGCTGGCGGCGAACAGGTCTTGGCCCCGCTTAGGTTCACCCTGCAGGCTGACTAGCACCCCCAGACCGTTCATGGCCGCGGCCCGGGCATGCTCCGGCCCGCCAGCTGCCAGCGCCTTCTCCAGCCAGGCGGTGCCTTCGGCCAGGCGGCCCCGGATGTGCCAGTACTCCCACAGCCCCGAAGCCAGCCGCAGTCCGGTCGCCGTCCGCGCCGGATCCGCCCCGCACCAGCGGCCGGCGGCCCGCAGGTTCTCGCTCTCCCGATCCAGTCGGTGCGCACATGTTGCCTGGCCTGGGCCGAGCAGCATCGGCGCCGACCGTTCGGCGAGCTCAGCGTAGTAGCCGGCCTGCCTGGCGCACGTCTGGTCAAGCTCACCGCAGCTCTCCAGCTGCTCGCGGGCGTATGCCCGGATTACCTCAAGCAGCCGGTACCGGCTGCCCGTCGGCGTCTGCTCGGCATTCACCAGCGACTTGTCCACCAGCGCCGCGAGCAGCGCCGCGACCTCATCGCCGGCCAGCGGCGGGGCGCCGCAGACCTCCTCGGCGGCGTCCAGCGCCCAGCCGTCGGCGAACACCGCCAGCCGGCGGAACAGTGCCCGTTCCTGACCTTGCAGCAGCTGGTAGCTCCACTCGACCGAGGCCCGCAGCGTCTGGTGCCGCGCCGGGCCCGTGGCGGACCCGGTGAGCAGCCCGAACCGGCCGGTCAGCCGGTTGGCGATCTCGGTCAGGCTCAGTGCTCCCGCCCGAGCGGCGGCCAGTTCCAGTGCCAGCGGGATCCCGTCGAGCCGGAAGCAGATCGAGGTGACCGCCGCGATGTCGTCCGCGCCGACCCGCAGGCCCGGCCTGGCAGCGCGGGCCCGGGCCAGGAACAGCACGACCGCCTCGTAGCTGTCCGTCTCCTGCGCGGCAGGCGCGCGCTCCGGCCAGGGAAAGCTCAGCGACGGCACCCGCCACGTGACTTCACCGGGCACCCCCAGCCTCTCCCGGCTGGTCGCCAGGATCACCACGCCAGGACACGAGCCAAGCAGCCCGGCAGCGAGATCCGCGGACGCGACCCGCAGGTGCTCACAGTTGTCAAGCACCAGTAGCTTGTGCTGGCCGCGCAGCACCCGGGTCAGCCGTTGCCCAACGTCGGTGCCGCCCCGTTCCTCCACCCCGAGGCCCCGCGCCACCGCGCCGGGCAGCAGCGACTGGTCCGTGATCGGGCTCAGGTCAATCAGGACAGTCCCGTCACCGAAGTCAGCCGAGATCGCCGCGGCCACCTCGACGGCCAACCGGGTCTTGCCCACCCCGCCAGCGCCGGTCAGGGTGACCAGCCGGTTGGCCGCCACCAGCCGTATGACCTGCGCCAGCTCATTCTCGCGGCCCACGAACGGGGTCAGCGGAATCGGCAAGCTCGCAGGCCAGCTGCCACTGCCCGGTACCAATAGGCTCATCGCTGCCGTGTCGGTCATGCTCCCCGCTCCTCGGAGTGCGTAAGCGACCACGCCCCGCGCCGCAAGATCAACAGCGTTCCTGGCCACAATGGCACGCTATCGGGCTAAATGCACTAGCCCGCCGCACCTCAATGCTGCGGATGGGAACGGAATTGTTGACTGTAGTCTCAACCTGCATTTCTGTCTCATCATCAGATGTGAATGCTGTATCTGGCTGCGCAACCTGTGAATCTCTGATGTTTCACTATTCTGGGGCCGAAGGGAGCACTCAAAGTCCATGGTCAGTTACTGACCGTCCCCTCCGGGCTGCCTCGCCGCCGCTGCCGCACCAATACTCCTCCAGCCTGGCCTCCTACATCGGCCAGACCATCACCATCAAGTTCATGCGATGGACGCCCTGTTCGGCGGCGACCGCGCGCTGTGTCCTGAGGGCCGCTCTACTCGGTCTCCGGCGCCATTGCCTGCTCTCAGGCAGGCAGTTGTAGGGTAACGGGGAATGAGCGAGCGCGATGTGCCCCGCGGCGAAAGCGGGGCGATCGCCTGCGATTTCTACCACCGGTACCGCGACGACATCGCCCTGTTGCGCGAGCTCGGCGTCGGCGCCTTCCGCTTTTCGGTCTCCTGGCCCCGGATCTTGCCCGAGGGCAGGGGCGAGGTAAACGAAAAGGGCTTGGGTTTCTACGACAGGCTGGTCGACGCACTGCTGGAGGCTGGGATAAAGCCTGTGGCCGTCCTCTACCACTGGGACCTCCCCCAGGTGCTGGAGGACGAAGGCGGCTGGGCCGCCAGGAGTACGGTGGAGGCGTTCGCCGAGTACTCCCGCGTGGTCGCCGGGCACCTCGGGGACCGCGTCACCCAGTGGGTCACGCAGCTGGAGCCCTGGGTGACGGCATGGCTGGGGTACGGGTTCGGGGTTCACGCTCCCGGGAGGCGCTCCGAAGCCGACGCAGTCGCCGCTTCGCACCACCTGCTGCTCTCGCACGGTCGCGCGGTTGCGGTGCTGCGCGAACTGGTCCCGGCCGCCGAGGTCGGCATAGCGCTCGACCTGGCGCACCTGTGGGCGGCAACTGCACGCGACGAGGACCGCGAGGCCCTTCGGTGGTGGGATGGGTGGCATAACCGCTGGTACCTGGGGTCCTTGTTCCGGGGGGAATACCCCGAGGACGCTCTGCGGGACTGGGGGCACCTGTTGCCGGAGGTGCATGACGGGGACCTCGCCTGCATCAGCGCTCCGATCGACTTCCTCGGGGTCAACTACTACACCAGCCATGCGATCGCGGCCGGGGAGGCCGGGGGCCGCCGGGGCCGGCAGGTGCCTCAGCCCGGGGTCCCGCGCACGGACATGGACTGGGAGGTCCGCCCGGACGGCCTGCGCGAGGTCCTCGAACGGGAGGGCCAGCACCGCGACCACGCCGTAATTCACCCCGCAAAACCCCTCGTGCAGGAATCAAGCCGGAAACGAGCTACCGCAATTCGCCGGTGGATCGAGGCTTAGATGGGCGATCCGCGATCATTGCGGCCGTCAAGGAGTGCCCGGCATCGAGGACAACTTAATTCCCGGCGGGATATGTCGCAGGAGCGAGAGCGCCGGGACCGGCGATCACGACGTCGTTATCGTCGCGAGATGTACGCGAGAGTCGGAGAGCGGCGGGCAGGCCTCCCAGGTTTCCCAGCGTAGTTCCTCCTCGCGCTTGCGTCGGTGGCTTGATCAACGAATATCTCCTGGGTCGCATGATGTGAATGGGGTTTTCGGTACGCACTCGCGCGAAATAGTTAATAGACCGTTAATATTACTCTCGTTTCGTGAAAATTCCGTTAATACCCGGGGCCTTCACGAGAGAGCCACTGCCCGCCGCCGCCGCATAGCCGCTGGTAGCGCCTATTGCAATCGTTATCTCAGACAGGCCGATCGTATACGTGGACCGCCGGTTTGAGGCCGTTGACGTGACGCGTTTCTTTGTTGTTTTATCCCGGTTACTAGCGTTCCTCGTTGTCCTGGACACCGGCGCGCGGACCTTTCCGTGCCCTGCCTGCCTCTGGCGGCCGGCCGCCGGCAATGCATTTCCTATCCCCTGGCCATGGTTTAGGTCCGAAAATACAGGGAGTTGCAGTGCACGTATTCCATACCCGATCGTGGCTCGGCCGGGCACGGATTGCGATGGTCGTGATGGCCACCGCGGCGCCGCTCCTGGCGGCTGTTGGCACCGCGCCGCCCGCGGCCCAGGCTGCCTCTTCGTGTCCCTGGGTCGACTCGGCAGCGCCGATCGCCACGCGCGTCAGTGAGCTGATGGCTCAGATGTCGCTGAGCCAGAAGGTCGCCATGATGACCGGCGCGGGAGGTTCGAGCTATGTCGGGAACATCCCGGCGATCAGCTCGCTGTGTATTCCCGCGATGAATCTGGAGGATGGTCCGGCCGGTGTCGGCGACGGGATGAGCAATGTCACTCAGCTGCCTGCCCCGGTCGACGTCGCGGCCACCTGGGATACCTCGGCTGAGCAGGAGTACGGTCAGGTGATCGGCGCCGAGCAGGCCGCCAAGGGCACCACGGTCGATTTGGGCCCGACGATCAACATCGTGCGCGACCCGCGGTGGGGCCGTGCGTTCGAGTCGGTCAGCGAGGACCCGTACCTGGCCGGGCAGATGAGCGCGGCCGACATCCGCGGCGTGCAGTCGACCGGCACCATGGCTCAGGTTAAGCACTACGCGGTGTACAACCAGGAGACTAACCGCAACACCCCGAGCGACAACGCGATCGTCAGTACCCAGGCTGAGCAGGAGATCTACCTGCCCGCCTTCCAGGCCGCGGTGCAGCAGGGCGCGGCGTCGTCGGTGATGTGCTCTTACAGCACGATCAACGGCACTTATGCCTGCCAGAATCCGTACACGCTGAGCACGGTGCTGCGCCAGCAGTTCGGCTATACCGGTTTCGTCACCTCCGATTGGGGTGCGACGCACTCGACCGCGGCGTCGGCGAACGCGGGCCTGGACATGGACATGCCCGGCAACGACGGCTACTACGGCACCGCGCTGGTCAGCGCCGTCAATTCCGGTTCGGTGAGCACGGGGACCGTCAACTCGGCCGTATCGGCGATCTTGACGCAGATGTTCGCCTTCGGCCTGTTCGACAAGGCGCCGGGCGGATCGCCGTCGGCGGTCGCGACGAGCTCCGCCCACCAAAGCGACGCGACGCAGCTGGCCGAAGAGGGCACGGTGCTGTTGAAGAACTCGGGCAGCGTCTTGCCGCTGAGCTCCTCCGACACGTCGATCGCGGTGATCGGGGCGGACGCCTCGACCAGCCCGCAGACCGCCGGCGGCGGCAGCGCCGGGGTGAACTCCAGCGGCACCGTCACCCCGCTGCAGGGCATCGAGGCGGCCGCGCCCGGCGGCACGGCCGTCACCTACAACAGCGGGTCCTCGGACAGCTCGGCGGCGTCGGCGGCGTCGGCGGCCAGCGTCGCGGTCGTCTTCGCCAACCTGGGCGAGTCCGAGGGCTCGGACCTGTCCGGCATTGACCTGGGCACGACCCAGGACAACCTGATCACCTCGGTGGCCGCGGCCAACCCGGACACGATCGTGGTGCTGAACACCGGCTCCGCGGTCACCATGCCCTGGCTGTCCTCCGTCAAGGGCGTGCTTGAGGCCTGGTACCCCGGCCAGGAGGACGGGACCGCGATCGCCAATGTCCTGTTCGGCGACTACGACCCGTCCGGGCACCTGACCGTCACCTTCCCGGCCTCGCTGTCGCAGGTGCCCGCCAGCACCACCGCCCAGTGGCCCGGCACCGGCGGTACCGTGCAGTACTCCGAGGGCATCGACGTCGGCTACCGCTGGTATGACAGCCAGAACCTGACGCCGCTGTTCCCGTTCGGGTACGGCCTGTCGTACACGACCTTCTCGTTCAGCAACCTGCAGGTCGGGTCGCTGACCGCGGGCGGCGCGGCCACCGTGACCGCCACCGTGACCAACACCGGCTCCCGCTCCGGCGCGGACGTCGCCCAGCTGTACGTCACCGATCCGTCGGCCTCCGGCCAGCCCCCGCTGCAGCTGGAGGGCTTCCAGCGGGTCAGCCTGGCCGCCGGGGCGTCAACCACGGTCACGTTCAGCCTGACGCAGCAGAACCTGCAGTACTGGAACAGCAGCTCCAACGCCTGGGCCACGTCTACCGGCAACTACGGCATCTCGGTCGGCGACTCGAGCGCGAGCCTGCCGCTGACCGGCACCCTGGCGGTCGCCTCCGGTCAGCTGGGTCAGCCAG
>Ga0210390_10002194_pt1 | contig 17507 bp, 14 predicted proteins | sample IncBWH11OmetaG_FD_161050 | JGI IMG/M metagenome (GOLD analysis project Ga0210390, IMG submission 161050) | Forest soil microbial communities from Barre Woods Harvard Forest LTER site, Petersham, Massachusetts, United States - Inc-BW-H-11-O ... | reverse complement strand
CAACACCGACCGCGCACACCACGGCAGACTCACACAAGGACGCATCCCCGCAGACATCGTCTACCGGGCCCAAAAGATGGAGGCAAGATGAGCCGCACCTGTCGGCACATCTCGGAGGCTGCCCAGCTTAGGTGGCGCTGACGAGACGGCTGGACCACCTGCACGTCAGCAGGTCCAGGTCGCCGAGCTCCTCATCGAAATCGCCAGGCAATGGATCCAGGCGGGACGGCATCATGATCTGCCCAACATCTTACGCTCGGCAGGCGTGGAATCCCACCCCGTAATGAGGAGCCACGTAGTCGGCTCGACCGTCTCCTCGATCACGAGCGTCAGGACTCGATTGGCATCGCTCCGGCCGATCACGAGCCTGCGTAGCGAGCAACTGGTTGACGGCGTCTGGCACCCGCTAAGCATGATCGACGCTTGGGACATTCCAGCGGACCAAAGTTCGAGCCACGATCTCATACGGGCCAAAAACGGGGATGGCGGGAAAGTCCTCGAAATCTCCGTGGCCCCTGATCCGACGGCTACATGAGGAGCGATTTGGTCCGACGAGCAGCTAGGCGGCTGCTGAGCCGTCCGCTACCGCCAAGGGCAGTCAGGCATCTCCGGCGGAAGCTGCTCGGATCAGCGATCTGACCACCATGTCCTCGTCAAGGGCTCGCAACAATCCGCTTGATCGCATCGACGGTTTTGAGCTGGACCAAGTCTCTATCGTAGATCTTACGTACGCCCTCGACGCGGGGATCGGGCAGAAGTTGGCTTCCGCGAAAGGTGGGCATGACGCCAAGCGCTACCGCGAAGACGTTGGTAGAGGCGGTGCTGCGGGGCCAGCAGACACCATTCATATCGATCCAGCACCAGTCATCAGGCACCTTCCATGCCGGATCGCGTCCGGATTCAACATGAGCAACGCGGGTGAAGGCCCGCTTGACCTGTTCGACTACAACGAGCTCATGAGTCGGCGGCAGTACCCCAGCCGCAACGAGCTTGCTCCAGGCACGTTGATAGGTCGTGACAGGTATGCGCACATCCCCGGCCACGATCGAACGAGTGATCTCCTCTGGCTGAGTAGCCTCGCTGAGCAGGAGTTCGGCTTGCGGCAGACGAACTGTCGCTTCATCGTCGCATTTGGCGGCGGCATTAGCAGCCTCCTGTCCAGTGCGCATGCGGCACTGCAGACAACGAGCGGGGCCGGCTACAAACGCCCCGGCGAAGTCACCCCGGAGAAAAACCTCAGAAGCACCGACCGGGTGAGTCAGGCTCAGACGGTGGGCGGCGGTCGTTGACCACCGAGTTAGATCGTTGACCGCCAGCACCATGTGACGGTTGCAGACGCGAGATCCACAGACCATACAGGTGGCGACGCTGTCCGTTCCACATTGCAGGCATGGCGCACTCATGTCTCAGCTAATGGATGAGGCACCCTGAACAATACCTGAGCCCACCCGGAAACCGGCCCGCAAGGCTCGACTAGAGAGGCCGGAGATCCTCGACCTTACAAGGGCGGTCCGCGAGATCGATGATCTCCGGATCTCCGGTGAGGAGCGGGAGATCGTGCGCCGCGGCAGTCGCAACCGCGAAGCAGTCCCCAAGCGCGATCGGTGCTCGCGCCTTCAGACGCGCCACCTCGATCATCCGGGCCGTCCCCGGAAGGTCCGGTGCCAGCGCGGCACGAAGATCTCCCAACGTCTCGTCAGCGGCCCCCTGGCTCTGGTCACGCGCTACTCGGTAATAGACCTCCACGAGGTTGACCCAGCTCACCACCGGGCGAGCCGCAAGCGAGTGCTCAACCCTGGAGAGCGCAGGCTCCTCGCCATCCAGCCAGGCAAGGATTGCCCAGGAATCCAGACAGACGCTCACCTAGGCTCGCGCGCTCGATCCTCGAGCAGACGAGCCGCCATCCCCGTCTTCGCGAACCGGCCGCCTAGTTGCAGAGGGGATCGCCGCGCGACGAGCACGATCTCCTCGTCGCGCAACTCGAAGTCGACCTCATCGCCCGGATGCAAGCGAGCGCGATCCCGCAATGCCTTCGGAATCACTACCTGCCCCTTAGCGCCGATCCGACCAGTCATACCTGACGAGTATAACAAGCCGGCTCGGTCTCACGTGCGGGCTTTCGAACAACCACCGCGTCCTAGCCAAAAACGGAGGGGGAGAGATTCGAACTCTCGGTACACCAATCAGGCGCACAACGGTTTTCGAGACCGCCGCATTCAACCGCTCTGCCACCCCTCCAGGGCGACCGCCCCCAAGGGTATCGATCAGCAGCGCCGCGTCAGGGGCACCCTGTGATCGACGGATCGCCGACACCGCGTGTCCGCATATGCGCGGTTTTGAGCGCCCCCGACCCCGAGCGCCTGGGCGGTCTGGCGTGGGCGCGCCGGACCGGCGGGTTCTCACGGCGGGCGAGCGCCGGCTTCGGGCTGCTCGTCCGTTGCGGCCTGCCGCTGGCCGTGCGGATGGGGCCGTTCGACGAGTGGACGGCTCGGGCCCGCCTACCGCCGCGACGCGAAGAACTCGCTGAGCAGCTCGCCGCACTCCTGCGCGAGCAGGCCACCGGCGACGTCGGGGCGGTGGTTCAGCCGCGGCTCGCCGAGCACGTCCAGCACGCTCCCGCACGCCCCCGCCTTGGGGTCGCTCGCGCCGAACACCACGCGCGGCACGCGCGCGAGCACGATCGCCCCCGCGCACATGGCGCACGGCTCGAGCGTGACGTACACGACCGTGTCGAGCACGCGCCAGCTGCCGAGCGCGCGGGCGGCGTCGCGCAGGGCGATGATCTCCGCGTGGGCCGTGGGGTCCTGGCGCAGCTCGCGCTCGTTGTGCGCCGCCGCCACCACCTCGCCGTCGCGCACGAGCACCGCGCCAATCGGCACGTCGTCGTGTTCCAACGCACGCTCGGCTTCGCGCACGGCCAGGCGCATGAAGTGGTCATCGCGTGGAAAGAAGCGTCCGCTCATCGATCTCGCCCGGGGAGTCTGCGACAGTGCCCTGCCCCGCATCCATCCGGGGACACCATCATTACCCAAACTCCAATGCCCGCCCGCACCGGCCGCCCAACCCTCCGCCTTCCAGCGCGCCGGATCTCGGCGGCGCTGGCGCTGTGCGCCGTCTGCGCCCTGCTCGACGTGTCCACTGCGGCGGCCGTCGCCACCGCATCCCCCCCTCCCTACGCCTCCGATGAGATCGTAGTCGGCTACGCGCCCACGCCACGGCCGGTGTACGGCGTGGATGCGCGCGCCGCCGACGCCGCCGGTAGGCCATCGCAAATCGCCGGCACCCGGCTTGTGCGCCTGGCGCGCGGCGAGAGCGTCGCCGGCGCGCTGCGCCGCATGCGCGCACGACATGGCGTCGCGTGGGCCGTGCCCGACTACATCGCCCACATCGCCGGCGGGTGGATCCCCAACGACGAAGGCGCCGGACACGCGCCTGGAGACTGGGAGGAAGTGCAGTGGAACTTCGCCGGCCAGTTCGGCGTCAACGCACCAGAAGCGTGGGCGAACGCCGCCGCCGCGGGCGCCCCCGGCGGCGAGGGCGTGACGGTCGCGGTGCTCGACACAGGCGTCGCCTACGCCAACCGCGGCCCCTTCCGCCGCTCGCCCGACTTCAGCCCGTACACGTTCGTCAAAGGCTATGACTTCGTCGCCAAAGACCCCTACGCCAACGACCGCAACGGCCATGGGACGTTCGTGGCGGGGACCATCGCCGAGGCCACCGACAACCACTACGGCCTCACCGGGCTGGCGTTCGCCGCCCACATCATGCCCGTGCGCGTGCTCGACGGGGCGGGCGAAGGCGAAGCGTCGACCATCGCCGAAGGCGTGATGTTCGCGGTCAGGCACCACGCCCAGGTGATCAACCTCAGCCTCGAGTTCTCACCCGGCGTGGGCGCGGCGGACATCCCCGAGCTGATGGAAGCTCTCCGCTACGCCCACCGCCATGACGTGCTCGTGGTCGCGGCCGCCGGCAACGAGGGCGAGGACGCCGTCGACTACCCAGCGCGCGCGCCCGACGTGGTCGCGGTCGGCGCCACCACCGAACACGGCTGCCTGGCCAGCTACTCCAACTACGGCCCCGAGCTCACGCTGGTGGCGCCCGGGGGTGGCGCCGACGCGGTCCTCCCAGGCGATCCCAGCTGCCTCCCGGAAGCTACGCCCGGCCGCGATATCTTCCAGGTCACGTTCACCGGCAGCTCCTACGCCAGCTTCGGCATGCCCGACGGCTATGAAGGCACGTCGATGGCCACCCCGCACGTGGCTGCGACCGCCGCGCTGATCATCGCCAGCGGCGTGCTCGGCCGCCATCCCACGCCAGGGCAGATCACCGCGCGCCTGATAGCCACCGCACGCAAGCTCGGAGGCGACGGCGACGAAGGCGACTACGGCGCCGGGCTCGTGGATGCGGCGGCGGCTACCGCGCCCGGCGGCCCCGGCGCGCCGGCGGGATAACCTCGCTCGATCGTGCCCGGCACCGCCCCGTACAGCGCGCAGGCGCCCGAGAGCTGTGACGTCGCGGTCGTCGGGGGCGGGATCGTCGGACTGGCGGTCGCGCGCGAGCTGATCGACCGCAACCCGCGCGCGTCGGTGTGCGTGCTCGAGCGCGAGGCCGACATCGCCGCCCACCAGAGCTCTCACAACTCGGGTGTGATCCACGCGGGCGTCTACTACCAGCCCGGCTCGCTCAAGGCGCGGCTGTGCGTGGAGGGCGCGCGCGAGCTGTACGAGTACTGCGCCGAGCGGGGGATCGCCAGCGAGCGCTGCGGGAAGGTGATCGTCGCGACCGACCCGTCCGAGCTGGCGCGCCTGGAGGAGCTCGAACGCCGCGGTCAGGCCAACGGCGTGCCCGGCCTGCGCCGGATCGACGCCACCGGCATCCGCGAGCTCGAGCCGCACGCGCGCGGCATCGCCGGCCTGCACTCACCGCACACGGGCATCGCCGACTTCCCCGGCGTGGCGCGCGCCTTCGCGCGGGACATCCTCGACGCGGGCGCCACCGTCGCCACCGGCTGCGAGGTGCAGGGCGTCCAAGCGAGCGGGCGCTCGCTGCGGCTGATCCACTCGCACGGCGCCACCGAAGCCGGCCACACGATCTTCTGCGCAGGCGCGTGGGCCGATCGCCTGGCGCTGGCCGCCGGCGCCGATCCGGACCCGCGGATCGTGCCCTTCCGCGGCGCCTACCTGCGCCTCACCTGTGAGCGCCGCCACCTGGTGCGCTCGCTGATCTATCCCGTGCCCGACCCGTCGCTGCCGTTCCTCGGCGTGCACCTGACCAGGCACATCGACGGCGAGGTCCTGATCGGACCGACCGCGCTGCTGGCCGGCTCCCGTGACGGCTACCGCCTGGCGAGCGTGCGCCGCCGGGATCTGCTCGAGACACTCGCCTGGCCGGGCACCTGGCGGATGCTCGCGCGCTGGTGGAGGACGGGCGTCACCGAGCTTCGCCACGCGGCGCTGCGCTCGGCGTTCGTGCGCGCGGCCGCGCGCTACGTGCCCGAGCTGCAGGTGGGCGACGTGCAGCCGGCGTTCGCCGGCGTTCGCGCGCAGGCGCTCGCCCGCGACGGACGGCTCGTCGACGACTTCGTCTTCTCTCGCACCGAGCGCGCCCTGCATGTGCGCAACGCGCCCTCACCGGCCGCCACCTCCTCGCTGGCGATCGCCCGTCATGTGGCGGACGAGGCCGAGCGTGCGTTCGGCCTGCAGCGCTGAGCTGTGCGCTCCCAGGCGTGAGCGACTGGAAGCCTGGCCGACCGGGCGTTCACCACCTGAACGTATGTCACGAACATCGGGCCATTGCCAAAACGGCAACGTCTACCCATGATTCCGCTTCCACTGCACTCAACCAATAGGGGGACGGGGTGCTCGGCAGCCCTGATGTCAAGGATGGACAGGCAGGCTTTCGTCCGCGCAGGACGTTGGATGACTCACCGGAGGCGGTGCGCGAAGTGCGCTTCGCGATCGCGCGCGCCAAGGAGGGCGACCGCGACGCGTTGCGCCTGCTGTACATGCGCTACTCGGACAACGTCTACGGCTACCTGCGCAGCATAGTCAGAGACGACAAGGAGGCCGAGGACCTCACGCAGCAGGTCTTCATGAAGCTGATCACCGTGATCGTCAAGTACCAGGATCAGGGTGTGCCGTTCTCGGGTTGGCTGTTGCGTCTGGCGCGCAACGTCGCGCTGGATCATCTGCGCAGGCACCGTCCGACGCCGACCGAAGACGTCCTCGGCGCCGACAGCCACGCGGACGAGGGCTCGCGCGAGCGCGCACGGGACCTCCATGCGGCGCTGGCGACGCTGCCCGAGGAGCAGCGCAGCGTGATGATCATGCGCCATGTCATCGGGCTCACACCGCCGGAGATCGCGGCGCAGATGGGACGCTCGGAGAGCTCCATCCACGGCCTGCACCATCGCGGACGGCGAGCGCTCAAGCAGGAGCTCACACGGCTCGGCTCGGCGCCGTCGACGAACTCGAGTCGGCCTCTGGGCGTGGCATGCTGAGCGCCCGTCCCGCGAGCGCTCCAGGGGGCACGATCTCGGTACCGCTGACGCGGCTGGATTTCGCCGACGCCGAGCTGCTCGAGGAGCTGATGGGCGCTGTGCGCGAGGTCGCCGCGCGCGGTGCGTTCACGCTCGGCGAGCCCGTCGAGGCGTTCGAGCGCGAGTTCGCCGCCTACTGCGAGAGCGACTTCGCCGTCGGCGTCTCCTCGGGCACGGAGGCGCTCGCGCTCGCGCTGCGCGCCCTGGAGATCGGTCCCGGCGATGAGGTGATCGTCCCGAGTAACTCCTTCATCGCGACCGCGGAGGCCGTCAGCGCCGTCGGCGCAACACCGCGCCTGGTCGACGTCGATCCCGAGTCCCATCTGATCACCGCGGAGATCGTCGAGCGCAGCCTCACGCCACAGGTGCGCTGTGTGATTCCCGTGCACCTGTTCGGCGCGACCGTCGAGCTGGACCCGATCCTGGCGTTGACCCACGAGGCGGGCGTGCACCTGATCGAGGATGCCTGCCAGGCCCATGGCGCGCGCTATCGCGGGCGGCGCGTGGGCACGCTCGGCGTGTTTGGCTGCTTCAGCTTCTACCCCACCAAGAACCTGGGCGCATGGGGCGACGGCGGCGCGGTCGTCACCGCCGTCCCCGAGCTCGCCGAGCGCGTGCGCCTGCTGCGCGCGCATGGCGAGAAGCCGCGCTACCAGCACCGCATGGTGGGAACGACGGCGCGGCTGGACGCGCTCCAGGCGGCCGTGCTGCGCCGCAAGCTCATCCGCCTGGACGCCTGGAACGACGAGCGCCGCCGGCTCGGCGCGGCGTTGCGCGAGCGTCTGCTCGACGGGCTTGGCGGAGATGGAGAGCCCATCCAGTCGATCGAGCTGACCAGCGCACCGTTCCCGGAGGCCGACCACGTCTACCACCTGTTCGTCGTGCGCAGCGACCGCCGCGACGAGCTGCGCGAGCACCTGTCCGCGCGCGGAGTCGGCTCGGCGGTCCACTACCCGACGCCGATCCACCTCACCGAAGCCTACGCCGAGCTCGGCCATGCGCCCGGAAGCCTGCCCGTGAGCGAGCGCCTGGCGCAGCGGATGTGCTCGCTGCCGCTGTTCCCCGGCATGACCGACGTCGAGCTGGAGCAGGTTTCGGAGGCAGTCTTGGATTTCGCGCAAGACCGAGTGACGCAGGCGCGTTGATCGGGCATATGACTGGACGCCCGCGCAACCGGACGGACCAGCAGGCGGACCCGACATCCAACCGCGCGTCGACCGGCGTCCACGCCGTTTGTTCGCGCCTGAGCAACCGCGGGGCACGATGCCTCGGCGCACCCCGGGGGGGGTCTGACACATGTTGAACGGCTGGAGCACAACAGACACCGAGGCGCTGCAATCGAAACGGATCGGAGCCCGACCGGAGGCGATCGGCGCGGCGGTCGTCGGCTGCGGCTACTGGGGCCCGAACCTCGCGCGCAACCTCGCCGAGGCCCCCGATTTCAGGCTGCACGGGCTGTGCGATCAGGACGCCGGCCAGCTGCGCGCGCTCGGACGCTCACACCCGGACGTGCGCGCCGTGCGCGACTTCGACGCGCTGCTCTGCGACGACGCGGTGCAGGCCGTCGTCATCGCGACGCCCCCGCAGACACACTTCCCGCTCGCCAAGCGGGCGCTGCAGGCCGGCAAGCACGTGCTCGTGGAGAAGCCGCTCGCGACCCGGCTGGTGGACGGTCGCGAGATCGCCGATCTTGCGAAGGCCTCAGATCTCGTGCTGATGCCGGGACACACATTCATCTACAGCCCGGCGGTGAACGTCGTGCGCGACCTGATCCAGACCGAAGTGGTCGGCGACATCCACTTCATCACCTCCTCGCGCATGAACCTCGGCAAGTACCAGCGCGACGGCGTAGTCTGCGATCTGGCGCCGCACGACATCTCGATCCTGCGCTACTGGCTCGACCAGCCGGTCGTCGAGATCGCGGCCTCGGGAAGCTGCGTGTATCGCGAGGGAGTGCCGGAGACCGCGTTCCTGACTCTGACGTTCGCCGGCGGCACCACCGCCAACGTGCAGCTGTCATGGCTGGCGCCGCGCAAGGTGCGCCAGATGATCGTCGTCGGCAGCAAGCGCATGGTGCAGTACGACGACACCGCCGCCGACGAGCCCGTCCGCGTGTACGACCGCGGCATGGACGTTGGCCCGCCGTCGAACTTCGGCGAGCACCAGCTCATCTACCGCACCGGCGACGTCGTGATCCCGCGGGTCGATCCCCAGGAGCCTCTGCGCCTGGAGCTGCAGGACTTCGCACGCGCGATTCACACCGGCGAGGAGCCCCGCTCCAACGTGGCTCTGGGCCTGGACATCGTCGCCGCCGTGGAGATGGCACAGGCCTCGATACTTGACAATGGCATACCACGCGGGTTTGCTGCGGCCGTCGAGCCGGCTGCCGCATAGGCACTTTTCAGCGCCAGAAACATTTCGCGCGCGAGTACGCGTACATACCATCCGTTTGGTGAGCGTGCTCGGTAAGGGGGTAGTCGTAGTTCCCAACACGGCCCGCTGGACGGGACCGTGGCTCGGCGCCACGCGCCGGCCGTCGTTGCAGCGGATCGCCAATCGGCCGATCATCTGCCATGTGCTCGACGCGCTGCTCGAGGCCGGCGTGGTCGAGGTCGCGGTGGTGGCGCCGCCGGAGGCCACGGAGGAGATATCCACGTGCGTCTCGAGCGAGGGGCCCGACGGGGTCGCCGTTCGCCACATAGTCAACGACTCACTGGCTGGCAACGACGATGCGCTGCTCGCCGCCGCGGAGTTCGTCGGCGACGCTCCGTGCATCCTGCATCGCGCCAACGGCCTGCTCGGCGCGCCGCTGCTGCCATACGTCGAGACGCTGGAGACAGAGGCCGTGGACGTCCTGCTGCTCGTCGAGGATGGCGGTCGCGACGTCAAGCGGCTCAGGCTCGTCTCGCAACCCGCACGGGGAGACCGCGAGCCCGACCCAGCGTCCACGACAGTTGGCTTCGCGGGCATCTGCGTGCTCGGCGCCGGCCTGCTGGCGCGCCTGCCGAACCCTGAGCGTTCCGCACAGCTGCACGACTTCGCGGCCCTGGCCGAGCAGCTCTCGCGCGAAGGCGGGCGCACGCAGGTGCGAGTCGCGCGCGGCTGGCAGCAGTTCGCCGGCGACGCGCTGGACCTGCTCGACATGAACCGCACGATGCTCAACGGCCTCTCCTCGGAGATGACCGCGAGCGCGTATGACGGTAATCGCTTCGAGGGACCCATCGCCATTCACCCGACGGCGTGTGTGACTTCGAGCGTCATCATCGGGCCGGTGATGATCGGCGCCGACGCGCTGATCGCCGACTCCTACATCGGCCCCCATACCTCGATCGGCGAGCGTGTGCGCATCGAAGGAGCCGAGCTGGAGCGCTCGATCGTGCTCGCCGACGCGAGCGTGCTGCACGTGGGCGGGCGCCTGGTGGCGAGCGTCGTCGGCCGCCACGCGCGCGTCTTCCGCGACTTCTCGATGCCGCGCGCGCTGCGCCTGCAGGTCGGCGACGGCGACGAGGTGGCGCTGTGCTGAGAGTGCCGTGCTGAACACGAGGCCGTGGCTGGGAGCGCTCGCCCAGCGCCCGCGGATCCTGAAGTACCGAGCGCTGTCGAGCGCTCACACGGCGGGCGGCTCGCCGATCGTCCTGCAGCCGGTGAGGTTCCTCGGGCCCGGCGCGATCGTCCTGGGCGAGAACGTCCAGTTCGGGTGGCCGACGTCCAACGCGTTCTACACCGGCTACTGCCACGTCGAGGCCTCGACACCCGAGGCGGCGATCGAGATCGGCGACGGGGCGGAGATCAACAACAACGCCTTCATCAAGAGCGAGGGTCCGGGGATCCGGATCGGCGCCCGCGCGCTGCTCGGCTCGGAAGTGACGATCTACGACAGCGACTTCCACGACCTGCGCGCCGAGCGCAGGCGCGGCGGGCAGCCGCGGATGGGCGCCGTGGAGCTCGCCGAGGACGTGTTCGTCGGCGACCGTGTCCTGATCCTGAAGGGTGTGCGGATCGGCGCCCACTCAGTCATCGGCGCCGGGAGCGTGGTGAGCAGCTCGATTCCCGACGGCGTGATCGCGGCCGGCTCCCCGGCGCGGGTGATCGGAGCGATCCCGGATGGCGATGTGCAAGCAACGATCGATCGCGAGCGTTAACAGACTGATGCGGTGAGGAATCGTCGGGGCGGTCGCTCGCCCGGCCGGGGGCTCAAGCGGTGATTCAACCCAACAGCTGAGGACAGGATGAGATCAGGCATGGAGAGGTTCGCGCTCAGCGCCATCAGAGGCATACGGCCCTGCGCTCTGGCGGGGTTGATCGTGCTGGTCCTGCTCGCGGTCTGCGCCTCCTCGGCGAGCGCCGAACCGATCGCCTACCCCGATCTGCAACTGCTGATGCCCACAGCAGACATGACGATCGTGCACAAAGACAGCACGCGCACCTTCGAGTTCACGCACGTCAGCTGGGACGCCGGAGCTGGCCCGCTTGAGATCCGCCCGAGCTACAACCCGGCGACGGGCATCTCACAGGGTTATCAGGCGCTTTACACGATGCCCAGCCCGGGGGTGTGGAAGTTCGCGTACACCGTCCCGATCGCCGGGCCGATGATCTGGACGCCACCGAGCGACTACAACTTCCCGCTGGACAGGTTCGCGCTCTACGACGTCGCCCCCGACGGCGGCGTTGGCAGCCTTGTCGCGACGAGCCCAAAGGTCCTCTACTGCATGACCTCCGACACCCGCGTCGGCGGGGTGCCCAACACGCCCACCAACAACGAATACCCGAGTGGTGCGTGCCTGCAGCCGGAAGGCAAGCTCGGACTGAGCGTCGGATGGGGCGACCAGTACGAAGCGACCGATGGCGGCGAGGGCATCCCCATCACGAGCCTTCCGAACGGGACCTACTGGCTGCGCGGTGAAGTCGATCCCTACCACTACTTCGAGGAGTCCGACGACTCCAACAACGCCACCGACACCAAGCTGCAGATCGAAGGCGACACCGTCAAAGTGCTCGAACAGACACACCCCGAATCGACGCCGCCGGCGGTCACGCTCACGAGCCCGGCGGCGAGCTCCACTATCTCCGGGGGCGCAACGCTCACGGCGAGCGCCACCGCGAGCGGCTCGGCATCCATATCCTCGGTGCAGTTCCTGCTCGACGGCGAGCCCATCGGCGCGCCGGTCACCACGCCGCCCTACTCGATCAACTGGGTGGTCGGCAGCACTTCACCGGGCAAGCACTACCTCACCGCTCAGGCGACGGACAGCAACGGACTGGTCGGCACCGCTGCGGACATCCCGGTATCGGTCAGCGCGAAAGTCGGTTCGGTGTCGGTTGACACCGTGGTCAGCGAAAAGGGCAACACGACGACGACCACACCGTCCTTCTCCACGTCCGAACCGGGCGAGGTTCTGCTCGCGTTCGTCAACTCCGACGGCCCGGCCAAAGGCGCGCAGACGCTCAGCGTCTCAGGCGCTGGGCTCACCTGGTCGCTCGTCAAGCGCTCGAACGCCGAGCCGGGCGACGCGGAGATATGGACGGCGACGACCGTAGGCTCGCTGCTGGACGCGACCGTCACAGCAACCGCGTCAAACGGCGGATTCGACCAGTCGTTGACGGTCGTCGCGCTCTCCGGGGCCGCCGGCGTGGGCGCCTCCGCCAGCGCCGGCGCCAGCAAAGGCGCGCCCACCGTCAGCCTTGCCGCGACGCAGGCCGGATCGGCGGCCTTCGCGACGGGCACAGACTGGAGCAAAGCGAAAGTCCGCACGCTCGGCTCGGGCCAGGAACTGCTGGCGCAGACCCTGGAGACCGGTCAAGGGGACACGTTCTGGTCGCAGTACGCGACGACGCCGAGCTCGACGGCCGGCCAGACGATGACGCTGAACGACACCGCCCCCACCAAAGACCATTGGGACATGGCCGCCGTCGAGGTGCTGCCGGCCCCATCGGAACAGTCCGGTGGCGAAGCGCCGACGGTGTCGATCGTCAACCCGACCGCCGCAGAGATCGTCTCGGGCACGACCCAGGTCACGGCCAACGTGAGCGACAACGTAGCGATCGGCTCGGTGCAGTTCTCCCTGGACGGACAGGCGCTGGGCGCGCCGGTGACCAAACCGCCGTACGCGATCAGCTGGGACACGACCGCGGCGAGCTCGGGGGACCACACGCTCACGGCCACTGCTACCAACACCTCCAGCATGGTTGGCTATTCCGCCCCGGTGAGCGTGACGGTGCAGAACCCGGCCGAAGAAGAAGCGTGCTTCGTGATGGACGTCACGACATCGGCCGAAGGCGGCAAGACGGTGACGACGCAGACCTTCACCACCGCCGAAGCCGGCGAGCAGCTGTTTGCGTTCGTCGGCGCCGACGGCCCGGCGGGCGCTGAAAAGCAGTCGGCGAAAGTCTCCGGAGCCGGGCTCAAATGGAGGCTCCTCCAGCGCGCCAACTCGCAGTCGGGCGACGCCGAGATCTGGACCGCGGAAGCGACGAAACAGCTCAAGAACAAGACGGTCAAATCGGTCCTGAAGGTGAAAGGCTACGAACAGCAGCTCACCGTGATCTCGATGCAGGGCTCCAACGGCGCCGGCGCCTCGGTCGCGGGCGGCGCCGCCGGCGGGGAACCGAGCATCTCGCTCACCACCACCGAGCCCGGGTCGCTCGTGTATGCCGTCGGCAGCGACTGGGACAGCGCGACCGCGCGCACGCTCGGTCCCAATCAGACGCTCATGCGCCAGGATCTCAACACGACAGCGGGCAAGACCTTCTGGTCGCAGTTCACGAGCGCCGTCACCGGCCCGACGGGAAGCCTCGTGACGATGAACGACCCGGCGCCGACGAGCGATGAGTGGAACATGGCGGCCGTGGAGATCGTCAGCGACGAGCAGTAGTCCCGCGGCGGCGAGATGCGGCTGCCGTCAGGCAAGCAGCGCGTCGCCGATGAAGCCGCCTTCCCGCGGTCCGGGCGGGCAGGCGAAGATCGAGCTCGACGTCACCAGCGTGTGGCGGTTGAGCGCGTCCGAGGCGGCAAGGCGCGCTTGGAGAGGGACGAACTGCGCTTGCGGGTCGCGTTGGAAGGAGATGAAGAAGAGGCCGGCGTCGAGCTCGTCACTGCCCGGCTCGGCCGCTTCGGCATATGAGTAGCCCCGCCTGAGGATGCGCTGCCCCGCGTTGTTCTGCGGGTTTGCAAGGCGGATGTGAGCGTTCAGGGGAATCGCCAGTTCGCCGTTGGGGTTGGTGGCCTGGAGATCTACGCGGTCGTACTCGCGCGCGAGGCCCAGCGGGGCACCGGTGAGCTTGTCACGGCCGATCGTTCGCTGCTGCTCGTCGAGACTGATCGCGTCCCAGCCGTCGAGGAGGATCTTGATACGCCGAGCGACGAGATAGGAGCCGCCGACCATCCACGCGGGGCCCTCGCCTGGCTGCACCCATACGAAGCGCTCCACCGCGGCGGCTTCCTCGGCGCGGATGTTGTCGGTGCCGTCTTTGAACCCCATGAGGTTCCTCGTCGTCACCTGCACGCGCGTCGTGCTCGCGGTGCGGGCGAAGCCGATCTGCGACCAGCGCAGCGTGGCCGCGCCACCGGCGAGTTTCGCGAGCAGATGCACCGCGTGGAAGGCGACCTGGGGATCGTTGGCGCAGGCCTGGACACACAGGTCTCCGCCGGAGCTGGCCGGATCGAGCCTCTCACCCGTGAATGACGGAAGCGGGCTCAGCACCGCCGGCCGGCGCCCCCGCAGCCCGCGCCCTTCGAACAGGCTCGGGCCGAAGCCGACTGTGATCGTGAGCTGGGCGGGAGATAGGTCGGTCGCCTCGCCCGGGTCCAGAGGCGGCTTGCTCGATATCTGAGGCTCTGGTTCGTAGGGCCTGCCCACCGTCAGCGATGCCGCGGCTGCGGTCCACTGTTCGAGGACCGCGCGCAGGTCTTCGACCGCATCGCTGGTGAGGTCGAAAGCCGCAAAGCTCAGGTAGTCCTGGGCGGTGGTCGTGATCCCACCCTGATGGGGGCCGTAGAACGGCGTGAGCTGCTCCGCCGGCGCAACCGGGGTCGAGTCCGTCCTCGCCCGCGTCGGGCGCACGGTCGACGCGCCGGAGCCTTTGTCGAGGACGTGGTCCAGACCCGCGCCGATGCCGAGCAGCGCCGCGCCGGACAGCACCCCTCGCCGCGTGATACCGGGCTTACGAGTCCCCTCGGGCCGGTGGTTCTCCCCGTCGGTCAACACCGAGATCGTAGGCGACATACCCGACAATTGGCGCCCGCCACGGAAAATCGGGCCGCCGAGGATCGTTGTACTTGCATGGCTGCCCTGACGATGCGCGGTGAGCGCGCGCTCATCACCGGTGGCGCGGGCGCGGTCGGCTCGAACATCGCCGACCAGCTCGTGCGGGCGGGGGCGAGGGAGATCGTCGTGCTCGACAACTTCGTGCGCGGCAGGCGCGAGAACCTCGCGTGGGCGCTCGCCAACGGTCCGGTCAGGCTCGTCGAGGGCGACATCCGCGACCGTGAGCTCGTCGCCGAGCTGACGCGCGGCATCGACGTCGTCTTCCACCAGGCGGCGCTGCGGATCACGCAGTGCGCGGCCGAACCGCGCCTGGGCCTCGAGGTGATGGTCGACGGGACCTACAACGTGATCGAGTCGGCTCTGCGCGAGGGCGTGCGCCGGATCGTGGCCGCGTCCTCGGCGTCGGTGTACGGGCTCGCCGAGGAGTTCCCCACCGACGAGTCCCATCACCCCTACGCCAACGACACCCTCTACGGCGCCGCCAAGACGTTCAACGAGGGCCTGCTTCGCAGCTTCCACGCGATGCAGGACCTCGACTACGTCGCGCTTCGCTACTTCAACGTGTACGGCCCGCGGATGGACATCCACGGCGTATACACGGAGGTGCTCGTGCGCTGGATGGAGCGGATCGAAGACGGCGGCTCGCCGCTGATCCTCGGCGACGGCTCACAGACGATGGACTTCGTCTACATCGATGACGTCGCGCGCTCGAACCTGCACGCCGCGACGATCGACGCGACCGACGTGGTCTTCAACGTCGCCAGCGGCACCGAGACGAGCCTGCTGGAACTCGCCAACCTGCTGATCGAGGTGATGGGCGCGGACGTCGCCATCGAATACGGGCCCGAGCGGTCGGTCAACAAGGTCCCGCGTCGGCTCGCCGACACGACGCGCGCGCACGCGCTCCTGGGCTTCGACGCCGAGATCGACCTCGAGCAGGGCCTGCGACGCCTCGTCGACTGGTGGCGCGTCGAACGCGCCAACGGCACCGCGCCGGCGGCGCTCGCCGCCGCGTCATGACGGAGATCCCGATCACGCGCCCGCACCTCACCGGCGCGGAGGGCGCGGCCGTCGCCGCGGCGATCGCCTCGGGCTGGGTCTCCCAGGGCCCGCGCGTGAAGGAGTTCGAGGAGGCGTTCGCGGCGCGCGTGGGCGCCGCGGCGGCGGTGGCGACGACGAGCTGCACCACAGCCCTGGCGCTCGCTCTGCACGTCTCGGGCGTGGGGCCCGGCGACGAGGTGATCGTCCCGTCGCTGTCGTTCATCGCGACCGCCAACGCCGTCTGGAACTGCGGCGCCCAGCCGGTGTTCGCGGATATCGACCCGCGCACCTACAACCTCGACGCGACTGCTGCCGAGCGCGCGATCACATCCCGCACGAAGGCGATCATGCCCGTCCACCAGATCGGCCTGCCCGCCGACATGGACGCGTTCTCAGAGCTCGGCGCGCGCCATGGCATCGCGATCGTCGAGGACGCCGCCTGCGCGATCGGGGCCACGTACAAGGGGCGCCCGATCGGCTCGCTGGAAACGCTTGCCTGCTTCTCGCTACACCCGCGCAAGGTCATCACCACCGGCGAGGGCGGCATGATCACGGTCCAGGATCCGGCGGTGGCAGACCGGCTGCGCAGGCTGCGCGCGCATGGCATGGACATGTCCGATCTGGCCCGCCACAACGCCACCGACGTGGTGATCGAGACCTATCCCGAACGCGGCTTCAACTTCCGCATGACCGACATGCAGGGTGCGCTCGGGCTATGCCAGCTGCACGAGCTCGACTGGATCCTCGAGCGCCGGCGAGAGCTTGCGCGGCGCTACACCCAGGCGCTGGCGGGGATCCCGTACATCGAAGCGCCGTATGACCCGCCCTATGCACAGCGCACCTGGCAGTCCTACTGCGTGCGCATCGCCCCCGGCGCTCCGATCGGGCGCACAGAGCTGATGCGGAGCCTGCTGCAGGACGGCATCGCCACGCGACGCGGTGTGATGGCGATCCACGAAGAGGCCTCCTACACAGAGCCGGCGACGCTCGGACCACGCCCCGATTTGGGGCACACGGAGGCGGCGACGCGCGCGACGCTGATGCTGCCGCTGTTCCCCGACCTCTCCGAGGAGCAGCAGGACTACATCATCGAGCGGCTGGCGGCGAGCGTCCTATCGCGCGCTGCATAAATCTTTTTGGACGCACGCAAGTTCTCGCCCCGTGGGCGCGTTGGCTCGGGTGTGCAGTTCCGCATAATTGATTTCAGTATCTCGCCCGAAAGCGGGGCGCTGAAATCAAGGGGGGCACAATGGGGCGAGCGCTCGCCTGGATAGCGAGGCACCTGCGCGCGTCCGCGGTCCCGTCACGCCTCACAGGAGCACGTCGCAGCGCGACGAGGTGCGTGCTGACTTTGCTGGCCGTGCCGGTCGTGTTGGCGTTGACGGCGACGACGTCGGCGGCGGAAGGGGAAGACAGCTGCGGGTCGGCTCCGAACCCGATCGTGTGCGAGAACGCGCTGCCGGGCGATCCGCCAGCCAACTGGGAGGTGCAGGGGGTCGGCGATCCGACGATCCAGGGGTTCGCGACGTCGATGAGCGTGAACGTCGGCCAGACCGAGTCCTTCAAGATCAAGACCGAAGCCAGCTCATATCACATCGAAATCCTGCGGCTGGGCTACTACGGAGGCGACGGTGCACGCGTGGTCGACGCCGACGTTCGGCCGA
>Ga0210390_10002192_pt1 | contig 17518 bp, 22 predicted proteins | sample IncBWH11OmetaG_FD_161050 | JGI IMG/M metagenome (GOLD analysis project Ga0210390, IMG submission 161050) | Forest soil microbial communities from Barre Woods Harvard Forest LTER site, Petersham, Massachusetts, United States - Inc-BW-H-11-O ... | reverse complement strand
CCCAACCCATCCCCGCCGCAGCCGCCTTCAACTCGCTAAGCTATTAGCTTCTTCAGCTCTGTCATCCTGAGCGGAGCGAATGCTTGCGCGCTTAGCGCAAGCATCCGCGCAGTCGAAGGATCCCTTGGTGTGCATTCGGCCCCAACCCGCAAGGGCACTTCCACGCCCAATCGAAGCATTGTCATCCCGAGCAAAGCGAGGGACCTGCTGTCTGCCTGCGCAACCACCGCCTCAGCGTGCCGCCACGAAATTCGCAGTGGTGGCACCCATTGACTTACCCGGCCCCGCACTCTAACATTCCCGGCAAGGCTGAAAGACTGAACACCAAACACCTAAGACCCAAGACCCGGATCCAAATGTCCATCACCATCCGCGAAGTCAGCCACGTCACCATCGTCGACATTGTCGGACGCATCACCTTGGGCGACGAGACCGGACAACTCCGCGACACCATCCGCCAGCTCCTGGTCGATGGCAAGAAAAAAATCGTCCTCAATCTCGCGCAGGTCGATTACATCGATTCCTCCGGCGTAGGCGAACTGGTCAGCGGCTACACCGCCGTCCGCAGCGCTGGTGGCGAACTGAAACTCCTCAGCCTGACCAAGAAAGTTCACGACATCGTCCAGGTCACCAAGCTCTACACCGTCTTCGACATCAAAGACGACGAATTCACCGCCATAAAATCCTTCGACTACTTCTTCGCTAAATAGAATCTTCCGAGGGTTGTCATCCTGAGCGGAGCAAGTGCTTGCGCGCTTAGCGCAAGCGCTTGCGTAGTCGAAGAGCCTGCCCGAGCGAAGCCGAGGGGACCCCTGCAATCTCATACACCGCATCGCCCTCGACGGGCATTCTCCCGGAGCCGCCAGCACCATCTGAGCCCGCGTCCCCGTGGATGCCAGAGATATAATTCCAACAAACGAAACAGAAACGAGGCGCCCATGCACAAACTCACACTCGCCATCCTCTTGTTACTCTCAACCTTCGCTCTCGCAACCGACCCCAACCCCGCCGACTACACCATCACCGTCCACGTCAGCGCCACCCGCATCTTTAGCGGTAGCCTGGCTCAAGATCTGGATGTCCTCATCAACGGCACGAAATACGAACTGTCGTCGGAACTCAGCCTGAACCAGCTGCTGGCCCTCGGCGACTACAAAGCAAAGCTCGTCAAAGACGAACACCGAAACGCCTACGACTCCTACCAGGTCTACGAATTCCTCTTCCCCGATGGCAAAACCAGGAAGTTCAGCGTAGTAGGCAAAATCGAATAATCAGATTGTATGTGCGGAGACGGCCTTCGTGTGGGAGCGGGATTGTGTGGGGATGGGCGCCTTCGCCCGTCCAGGCCTGGGCGGAGCCCGGCCGCGGGCAGCGCCCCATATTTAGATTCTGGGTGGCGCAGCGCTTCCAGCCTGCGATTTGAGATGGCGCTGATGCGGGCATCAGCCCCCGAGGTATGCATCTCCAGGCAGTCGTCGGAGCTCACTCCACTGGTCGTGCAACTAGCCACGCCCTCTCTTCCCTGTCTTTCGCTCGCAACTAGGTACTCGGTACTGGGTACTGTCACTTCCCATACTCCCGCACTTCGCCATCCACGGAGACGGCCACATACTTATGCATCTCCACATCCCGAAACTGCACCACCTGATGTTTCTCCCGCGCCAGTTTCCCCCACCGGCTAGGTTTCTCCGGATTCTGCTCAATCGCCTCCAACACCCGCCCGTTCAGCCGAAACTGAACCATCCGCAACCGCCCACGCCCCACGCGCTCAACCGGAATCCTCTGACCCTCCACCAAAACAACCTTGCCATTCATCAACTGCCCCGCCACCGACCCCAAAGCTTTCTCCACCTCAGTCAACGTCATCGCCCACTTTCTGCAAGATTCAGTTCGCAGCGCCCAACTCTGTCATCCTGAGCGGAGCAGGTGCTTGCGCAAGGCGCAAGCATCTGCGTAGTCGAAGGACCCCTGCAATCCTCGCACCACCACTGGCCCCGAGAGGCATCTTCTTGGATCCTGCCGGCGCAGGCTCGTTTCACGTCAGCGGCAGGCATAAGCCCGCGTCGATTGTTTTGCGGACTGGCACCCGGAACCAAGATAGTTAACATCTCCCCTGCCGGTCCACTTCACCACCAAATCCTGAGCCCCACTGGAGGTCAGGTCGGGTCAATGCAGCCAAGAAACCCGACAGCTGTCCCACTCTTACCACTTTGATTCCCCTCCCACGCGCCCAAAAAGCAAAAAAACGGCCGCAAGGCCGCCCTCAAATAGAAGAAAAACCACGAACTGGCCACTGACCACTGGCCACTGATCACTGCCCTATACCCCCCGGCCACACAAACCGGAAAAACTCTATTCCCATCAGCAGGACATTATTTTCCTGCCGCGCTCCACACTTCTTCGCGATCTTAATCGAGGCGGTATTGTCGGGATGAATCACGGAAACGATGCGTCGAAACCGCATTGTGGAGGACGCATACTCGAACACTCGGGCCGCCGCTTCGCTGGCATATCCTTGGCCCCAGTAGTTTCGGTCAAAGGTATATCCAAGCTCTTGCTCGAAAATGACGTTCGCGTCCGAAGGTATTTGCGAGCGTTGATACCATACCCGAGGCAATTCCCCAGACGCCGTGTTCACCTCGAGTGCCATGTCGCTGAGGCCGCAGCGGCCGATCAGCACCCCATCTGACTTACGCAGAACGGCAAGAGGACCTAGCTCCAGGCTCTTGTAACTCTCAAAAAGCCTTTCCAGTAATGCCTGCGTCTCCTGAACAGAACGCGTCTTTCCGCTTCCAAGATATCTGGCAACAATAGGATCGGCATGAATGCGAGCAAAGAATTCGAAGTCCGCCTGTTCGATCCTGCGAAGGATCAGCCGCTCCGATTCAATCCGATCGGTATCGCGTGCTAACGTCATCTACCCGAACCCGCATGCCTGACCACTGACCACTGACCACTGCCACTGATCACTGACCACTGGCCACTGATTCACCTCACTTCTTCCCGCGCAGCATCCCCGTCACCCGCTCATAATCATCCACCGTTGCATACTCAATCACAATCCTCCCCTTGCCATGCCGGTCCCTGATCCGAACCCGCATCCCCAAAGTCCGCTCCATATCGGTCTGCGCTGCCCGCACATTCGGATCCATCCACCGCGCCCCACCTTTTTTCTTCTTCTCTCCCGGCATCGTCTGTCCCGGCAGCATTGGAAACGATCCGTTGATCCGCATCACCCGGTCTTCGATCTGGTCCCATTTCAGTTTGTGGGTCACAATCTCTTCCGCAACCGCCTCGATGTGCTCTTCACTCTCCAGCCGCAACAGCTCGCGCGCATCGCTGAAGCTGAGCCGCTCCTCCAGCATGTAGCTCATCACCTTCTCCGGAAGCCGCAACAGCCGCATATAATTCGCCACCGTTTCCCGCGAAACTCCAATCCGGTCCGCAATCTGCACCTGCGTTAACTTGAACTGCAGGCTCAGCACCCGAAACGCCTCCGCCTGCTCAATCGGATTCAGATCCTCCCGCACCGCGTTCTCGAGCACGGTCATCTCTGCCGCCTGCTGCGGCGAAAGCCTCCGCACCAGCGACGGGATCGTGTCCTTCCCCGCCATCTTCGAAGCTCGCAACCGCCGCTCGCCCAGCACAAGGATGTATCGCCCTTCCTCCTCCGCCGGACGCACCACCACCGGCTGCACCACCCCGTGCTCCTTGATCGAATCCCGCAACTCCTGCAACATCTCCTCGTCAAACACATACCGCGTCTGATAAGGATTCTTCTCAATCACCTCGATCGGAAGGTGAACCACCCGGTTACCAACAATGCGATCCTCAGCCACCGCCTGAATTGAAATCACTTCTCCTGGAAACACTTCTTCCGTCAACGGCTCGTGTGAGTCGGACACTCCTGTCCGACTTGCGGTCATCTCTTCAGAAGTGGCCAGCCCCCCACTCTTGTCATTCCGAGCAAAGCGAGGAACCTGCTGTTCGCCGACGCCATCACTGCCAGCCGTGCTCGCCTCACTGCCGCCGCCCTCGGCGGCAGCCACCCGCGCCTCGGTACTAGGAACCACCACCCGCGGCCCCGGCAGTAACGACTCCAGCCCCCGGCCCAAAGCCCGCCGCTTCTCCACCTTCTCCTCTTTCTTCTCCCCCACCCGCCCAGCCAAATTCTCCGCCGCCGATGTAGTCATCAATGCTCCCTTTCCTACTCTGTCATCCTGAGCGAAGCATGCGCTTGCGCAAGGCGCAAGCACATGCGTAGTCGAAGGACCCCTTGCATGCAAGCCACCACCGCCGGCTCCGCTGGGCGTTCTCGCGGTTCGCCGCCTGTCATATATTGACGTCTATCAATCTAATATATAGACGCACATCGATACAATATTAGGCGCTGATCGCCGCAGGCGGATCCCCAGCAGCCGCCAGATGCCTGCCCAGCAGCTCCTTAGCCAGCCGTATGTAACTCTCCGCCCCCTTCGACCGCGGATCGTACACCAGCGCCGCCTTGCCATGGCTGGGCGCCTCCGCTAGTCGTATGTTTCGCGGAATGGTTGCCGCACACACCTTGTCCCCAAAGAACTTTCTCAGCTCAGCCGTGACCTGCTGCGCCAGGTTGGTGCGCTCATCCAGCATGGTCAGCACCACGCCTTCAATCTCAAGCCCCGGGTTCAATGACACCCGAATTCGCTCTACTGTGTCCAACAGCTCACTGATACCTTCAAGCGCAAAGTATTCCGCCTGCATAGGAATCAGCACTGAGTCAGCCGCCACCAGTGCATTCAGCGTAAGCAGATCAAGCGCCGGCGGACAGTCGAGGACGATGTACTGGAAGCGATCGCGCAGTGGCGCGATCGCTTCGCGCAAGCGATACTCTCGCCGCTCCGCCTCTACCAGCTCAAGGTTTGCCCCGATCAGGTTTTTGTGTGAAGGGATCAGCCAGAGCTGTTCCAGTTCAGTCACAGCCAGAGCTTCCTCGCCTGAAGCTGCACCCAGGAGAAGGTGATAGGTTGAGAGGCGTTCCGGATCTTTCATTAGGCCCAGCCCGCTGGTGGTGTTCGACTGCGGATCGCAGTCGATGAGGAGTGTGTTGACTTCTGCCGCGGCGAAGGACGCGGCTAGGTTGATGGCAGTCGTAGTCTTGCCTACGCCGCCCTTCTGATTGGCAACAGCGATGACGCGTCCCATAAATTGTGGAGGAGCCAGAGCTGTTGGCAGAATAGTGCGATTCGCGTTTCGAATGCAAGGTCGAATTACCATGTGTTGGTTGATTTATGTGCAAAACGTGTCCAATGTTCCAGCCGGAACATTCAAGCGGTTTGTCATTGGCTCGCTGCGGGGGAAATTCTGTTCGAATGTTCCGGTTGGAACATTGAGCGGATATGGCGGCGGGTGGTTCGGGTTTAGTGCAGGGTTGGTGAAAACATCGTGAGTGTTCCGACTGGAACATTGTGTGGAATGTTCCAGTCGGAACATATCGTCAAAATGTTCCAACCGGAACATTACGCTCAATGTTCCAGTCGGAACATTGGAGAGATCTTGGGGTGGCTGACAGTCGTTAAGATTGCCTAATATGATTGGCACTTACCACTTTCATCCGTCCGCAAGGCGCATAACTATCTCGGCGAGGCTAGTTTACTCCCCATGGACGTGCCGCTCGTCCCACTTGTTTATATTCTTGGTTCTGCTTGTCCGACCAGCAGGATGCGCGTTTGGGAGTTCGGGATGGGAATTGGGATGTCCCATGTCAGGTTGGGGAGGGCGGAGCTGGTGGGTTCCGCTTGGGCGGAGGAGATCAGGAGGGCCAGGCGGCCGTTGGGGGACAGGAGGGTGACCGCTACGGGGAGGACTTTGGGAAGGCGCTCCACGGCTCGGAGGGTTACTACGTCGAAGGTGGATGCGCTGAGGGTCTCGGCGCGGGCGTTTTGTATATTGATGTCCGTCAATGTTAGGGCGCGGGCTAGTTCGCGGAGGAAGGTTGCTTTCTTTTGATTTGATTCGATCAGAGTCAGGGCGATGTTGGGGGACCAGATTTTTATGGGGACGCCGGGGAATCCGGCTCCGGAGCCGAGGTCTGCCACGCGGACTGCGGCTACTTTAAAATCAAACTCAGAGTCAAAATCTTTTAACACAGAGGACACAGAGGAAGACACAGGGTAGACCTTGGGGAACAGGTGGCGGGCTGCGAATAGGGATTCGCCGAAGTGGCGGGTTACGATCTCTTCTGGGGTGCGGATGGCGGTAAGGTTGATACGGGAGTTCCAGTGGAGGAGTATATCGATGTATGTCGATATACATTCCAGTTGGGCGGCGGACAGGACAGCAGATTCCTCTCCGGCTTTCGCCGGTTCGGAATGACAGGGGGGTGATAGGAATGGTTGCAGCAGTTCGACTATGCGGGCGGGGTGCATGGATTGTTGATTGTAGACAAGAGCTGTTGGCGGGCGCCAGCTGGAGGGGCTAGTTCGTTGAGATCAAAACCCCCGCCCTGTCTCTCCAAAGAACGGAGAGGCAAGGACGGGGCAGCCTGTTTAAGGGGTCACTCACGAATGGGAGCGTGAGTCGCCTGCCGCGTTCAGCCGTAAGTGAGGTCGGTGCTCTGTCCGACTTCGATGATATAGCCGTCAGGATCGCGGATGTAGCAGCGTATCTCGCCGTACTTGGGGATCGGCTCCGTGATGAACTCGGCTCCTCGACTTTTCCATAACTTGTAGCACGCTTGAATATCCGCAACGCGGAAATTCATAAAGCTGTTGATGTGATTCGGGTCGGGGGTGCTGAGCGTTACCGTCGGCTTATCCGGGGTCGGGCCGCCTCCAACGTTCAGAATCATCCAGATATTCGCCAGCTGCAGGTACGGAGGCGCGTTGCCATCACCCATGGTCAGAATGCGAGCGCCGAAGACCTTTTCGTAGTAGTGAGCCGAGCGGTTGACGTCGGCGACGGTGAGAAAATGCGCGATGCTGATCCCTTCTTTCGGGGGCATCTCATAGCTCTTCTGGTCGATTTGTACGGCGTTCGTTGCGGCGTCCATGGGTGACTCCAATTTCAGTATGGTGTCCGCCGAATGTGAGGTGCGGTTAGTGCGGCGCGCACAATTGCTCCCATCAGCGGCAGCTCGATTAAGCCACAGGCGCAACGAAAAAGTCTATTGGACGAACGTATCGCCCATACCAAAGTACAGAAAATAAATATTTCCTGGAGTCAGTCTGTTCTGCCGGCGATACGCCGGGTCTGTACCAAACTCGGCTTCCCCCATTTTGGCCTCAATTGCACGAATCGCCAGTAAACATGCGGGTTGCGGGCACATTACTTTCTTGCCAACTTGCAAGAGATCCTTAGGGACCAGTAGCTTACGGGCGAAATCCTGACAATAAAGGACGTAGCGCTGTTTTGGACGCAAGGTCAGATGTGACAAGGGAGCTGTGGAGAAGCTGAGGGTGGAATTATTTCGTCAGCTTGCCGCTTTCATTCTGCGCCTGCGAGCCCATATCGTATTGCGGCTTCAAGCGTATCGATGTTTATATCCTCTAGAGCTTTAAACCGAATGCAATATCCGGTCACGCTCGCCTTGCCTAGTTTTTTTCCGTACGTTTTGGCTAAGTACTTCTTATCCTTGAGACCAAGAACATAGACAGAGATTCCGGTTTTGTTTCCGCTCACACCAATTTGAAAAGACTCTCTACTTTTTCCATTGGCATATTTTGTTGTGTGAAATCCGTATCCAATCGTAGGATTGGAAACAGTATGATTTTTGCTGTCTTTACCATCGGAGAACCACAGTTTGCATTCCGGTGACACTTGAAGTGTGAGCCGGTGCAACTCTCGCATGTCACTGCGTTTTGGCTCTGGTTGGCTGGTAATGTATTTCTTGATTTGTTCCTGTACGTTCAAATGTTCTGCTCCCCGGTTGCGCGCACGAGATTATACGACGTTTAATCCCTTTGAACCGCTCTCCTTCTCTGTCACACCGGATACCAGGGTTTTGGGTCATCTTCCCTCCTCACGACAAATCAAATAGCACAGGCAGTACCGCCGCCCACCCTTGCAAGAAACGCAAGGATGGGGCACCCTCGGGTGGGAGTGGTGCGCGCAAAGATCCTTAAGGGCGGGCCACCCGCCAAGATTCTCGGCCACAAGGCGAAGAGCATGATCGCCCACTGAAAAACAGGAGGCGAGAAGCTGGGGGACAGACAGGACGTTCACTAATTTCCATTGCCGAAAAATGAAAAACGTCCCGTCTGTCCCTGGCTTCCCTCCGATTTTTATGCCGCTGAGACCACCTTCTTCTTCGCATCGAGTGCCGGTAGAAGAAGTTTCAGAAGCGCTTGATCAGAGAACGGGTTCTGGCCTGAGATGAGCTCGCGATCTTGAAGGACATAGCTCGACCATGGAGCGAGCACACTTACGTCCCCGCCCGCCGTACGCAAGGCGAAGTCCGGGTAGAAGAGAACTTTACCCTCAATCTCGAGCGGCTCCCGCTGCTGCTCTTCCGCTGTCGAAAAGATAGTCATCTTATACCCAGCATAGATCCACCCCTTCGCTTTTTCTTGCGCTCGAGCGGTATCGCCCGCCGCCAGCGCGGCGACAAACTCCGTCGAATTCGGAAGCGCCGAGAGAAGTGAAATGGGGCCATGGCAGAGCACAGCGGTAGGCTTGGATGTTTCGTGAAAGTGTCTCATAACTACGCCGGCATCGGGATCATCGAGAAGATCGATCATCGGACCATGGCCGCCGGGGACGAAAACAGCGTCATACTGATCCAGGCCCGATGCGATGACATCCGCGATGCGGAATGGATCTCTGAGCCCCTTCAGGCCGTCGCGGAATAACATATAGTCCTCAAGCTTGGCCGCGTCCCCGCCGAAGAAATCGGGAACCTCTGAATGCACATCCACTTGGGGCGTGTTGCCTTTGGGGTTGGCGAAAGTGATTTCGTAGCCCTCCTTCATCAGGGCGCGAACCGGAACCGTCAGTTCGTTCAGGTAGTAGCCTGCGCCCTTGTACCATCCGCCATCCTTCAAGGGCAAACCGCGACCGCTCGAGACCAGCACTAAGACTTTTCCTTTAGTTGTCATTTTGTTCTCCTTTTTTGAAATTGAGTCTGTTTCCGATATTGGTGAATAACTCCATCAAATCCGAGATCGGTGGCGCGTCTCCGTCTGTCCGCAGTTTCCTTCAAAGTGTGCAAGTACGGGCTACCGCGCTTGAATGCATATTATGCCGCCGGGAATCCGAACATCAGCCACGACTGATTGGCCACCCAATGCGGATACAGCTCCGTCATCTGATCGAACAGCTCCTGGTCGGATTTCGCTGTTTTCTGTAGCCGATCGAAATCCTCGAGGTAACGCTTGGTGTCCTGGATCGCCGAGGGAGTGTCGGGCGCGCCAGTCTTCTTGTGACCGGCGACAACCATCGTCGGGTTCAGTGCTGCTAACCGGTCCAGCGCCGCGATCCAATTCTTTCGGCTCTCGGGGGTGGTGTCGCCGACGTACATGCGGCATTGGTTGTACACAACGTCGCCGGCGACGACCAGGCCGATCGATGGAACGTAGAGAGACGTCGAATCCGGACTATCGGTACGGCCCTGCTTGATGATGCGCAATTCATTGCCCTCGAGAGTGAACGTGTCGTGCTCGTAGGGCTGCGGTGGAACTAACTTGGTGGCCACCTGCCCAGGAAACATCTGGCGGGCCAGCCGCTCGACCGTGGGAGTGAACGACATCTGCATGGCATTCACCGCCTCGGGCGTTGCTATCGCGCGAGCGCCCGGGAAACGGTCGAGCAGAATGCTCAGGCCGTAGAAGTGGTCGAAGTGGGCGTGCGTTATATAGATGGTCTCCAGGTTGCGGTTGTGAAGGGCGATCCAATCCGCGAGAGCCTCGGCCTCAGCCACTGTGCCCATTGCGTCTACTAGCACGGCGTCGTACTCGCCGAAGATTAAAGTCGACGTGATCGGGTCAAAGCCAAGCGCTTCACCGAAGGGCTTTGGCCGCTCGCCGACCATAGTCTTTCCCGGGGCCGTGAAAACGTTCACGCTTAGTGTGTTCGACTCAGGCGTGTTCGACACGACAGGGGTGGTCACGCGGGTGGTCTCTTTCAGTCCACTTTTAACGTCCATTTGGTACACCTTTCGATGTCAGAGCGAGTGACTGTTCGGGCCAAAAATAGCAAAAGCGCACCGATGAATCTATTGGACGAAGGTATCGATCGATGCCGAAGTATTGGCCGGACACGGCTGCCCGCAACAACAACAACGGATACATTCACGATTATGGTGTCGCGAGCGGTTTGTAAATAAGACCGATGACCATGCCGACGATGGTCCACTGAACGAAGTAAGCCACAGCCTGTCCCAGAGCGAGTTTCGGGCCGATGTTCAGGTTCACGTAGTTGTGCAGCACAAATCCGGAAACCACGAAAACGCCAATGAGGACGCCGAAGCGCGCACCTTCCGTGATGCCCGACCCTCCTTGAGGTATCATCGCGAAAATTATGGCGACAATGAGGATCGCGATGAAAGTTGAGATCATTCCAATTGGCATAACGGCCATCATTTTTTCTTTGGGTCGGAAGACGTCCGGGTACTTATGGGCTTCATTGATAAGAGCTGGCATCAGCCCAAGCAGTAGGAAACCAAAGGCAAAATACGCAACCACGCCACCGAGTGCCGCCAGCACGAGACGTGAATAGTTCATTGGCACTCCTTTACAAATTGCGGATCAAAGTCACAGCCGATTCGGCAGGACTTTAATCCTCGCGAAGAGTCGGCCACGAGGGAAAGAATGATTGAGCAAGCGCGGCGGAAGACCCTTAGGGCTTTTCGGGCAGCGGCTGCCAGAGCTCAATCTTATTTCCATCCGAGTCGTAGATCCAGGCAAAGCGACCGTAGGATTCATCCATTCGTTTCGGTTCGATCTTGACTCCCTCTTGTTTTAGGCGATCGAGCAAGGCATCCATATCGTCGACGATGTAGTTGATCATGAACGGTGCGGGGCTGGGATCGAAATACTTAGTGGAGGCGGGAAAAACAGTCCAAACTGTAACGTGTTCCTTTTGCGGGTCGTCGTGTTCGCGCCACGGAAGCATCGCTCCCTGGCCTTTGTCAGAGAGTCCAAGATGCTTCGAATACCATTCGCGCGTCTGATCGCGATTCGCGGATTTGAAGAAGATACCGCCGATTCCAAGGATGCGCCCGCGCTGCTCCACTTTGACTGGCGGCTTCGACTTTTCAGGTTGCGGAGATTGCACGTCCTGTCCTCCTATTGAGCGGGCCGAGATGAGCAACAGGGAGCCGAGGGCAATTGTGCTCAACGATATTGCTTGCATCGGCGGATTATACAGAAGTTCCGATTCGAATGGAGAAAACGGGTCGCTGAGGGTTCAGCGGTGGCGGAGGCTTCGGGGAAAGCGTTCAGCGCCAGCGGTCCCCGCGCGCGGCGACAAAATTGCGCCAGACATAGTCCCACGGCACGACGAACAGGAAGATCACGCTCATCAGGCAGGCGAAAGTTGTGTCCCAGGTGTCTGCGTCCATGGTGTGGTTCCGCCAGGCAGGAAGCGCGACCGCGAGAAGCCATGTGGACTTCCATATTATTTCCCAGAACAGAAGCGGCAGCATTTTCAGGGGATAGCGCAGTCCCAGGACCGCCAGCAGCACGAGCGCGAGCAGCATGGAATTGACCACGCCGTGCATTAGTTCCCAAGGCTTGTGATGAAGGAAGGCAGGAACCTTCTGCATTCCCATGCCGACGGCAATCAAGAGGTATCCGCCCCGGAGAAGATAAATTCGCCACAGCGCGATCTCGCGCGCTGGAGTTTCGTTCCGGTCCCGTGTGCCCGAGTCTGATGCTGGGGATGAATCGGTTTTCATTTGCGTCCTTCAAACCTGCGGTTGGCTAGCCACAGGCACGAAACGCGAGCGCCTAGTAGTGTAGGGCGGGATCGGCCGGAAAGCCAACTGTCGTTAAATCTCGATCACACTCATTGACTCAGGCTGGGGCTACCAATTTCTCAATGAGTGTAATCAGCTGTTATCAACTGCCGCATTCCGGCAGGCGCGAAGATTCTTCTGATACGAAAGTATGGGCAATACCATCGTCCAGTTGCGCAACCCATTTTGTTCTGGCCAAATGGTGACTTCGATCAGACTCCGGATGGAGGGATTCATGAAAGCAAACGTTACGTTCGGCTTCTCGATTGCGGTCCTGGCGCTGGCGACCGCCATTCATGGCGTGCGAATTTCCGCCGCCCCCAACCCGCAGGTCAAGTCCGGAGTCGACCGCCTCTATGTGATCGACTGCGGCGACGGCAGCGGCCCTGACGAATCGCGTTGGACGCCGGGAGTCAACGTCGGGAAACCCGTCGGCTTTCCTGGCCACTGCTACCTCATCCACCACACGCAGGGGTGGTTCCTGTGGGACACGGGCATTGATGATGCTGTGGCGCAATTGCCTAATCATGAAGAGGTGTTTCACGAGTGGGGGCCCGGCACCGGCCCGATCTGGCGCAAACCAATAACGCTCGCGGCTCAGCTCGAACAGATACACGTTAAGCCCGCGGACATCAAGTTGATGGCCGTGTCACATAGCCACCCAGACCACGCGGGGAACATCGAAATGTTCCCCAACACGCTGATGCTGGTGCAAAGAGTCGAGTACGAATGGGCTGGGAGCCGGCAGGACACTGTCGCCTTTAACAAGAAGCATCCGGTAAAGCTCGTCGACGGCGACTACGATATTTTTGGCGACGGGAGCCTCGTGCTGCTCTCCACACCCGGACACACGCCCGGCCACCAATCTTTGCTAGTGCGGCTCCCTAAAACTGGAGCGGTGATTCTTAGCGGGGATGTTGTGCATTTCCAGACAAGCTTCGAACATCGCTACGTCCCTGACAATAACTGGAACAAGCAGGCCTCGCTGCAATCCATGGACAAGATAGCGGCGGTCATGGCGAAGGAACACGCGCAGCTCTGGATTAACCACGATCAGTCCCAAAGCGACGCGGAGAAGAAGTTGCCGGCGTATTACGAGTGATGGCCCGGACGAGAGTCTCTCGTCGCAAATCTCGACCCAGTCTTCGAGTTGAGTTTGGGATGGTCTTTCCCGCTAAGTAATCGTCAGGACGAGGCTGTTGCTGGTCCCGCCGCTGACACAGCCCAAATCTCCGGAGTTCCCGCTCGGAGTGTCGACTGCCACATCGGCTGTACCCGCAGAGGAGATCACGGCAGTTGTGATCGTTGCCTGCAACTGCGTACTGCTTGTAACCACCGTGCTGAGCTTCGTCCCGTTGATAACGACGACGGAAGACGAGACGAACTTAGCACCGTACACGTCGAGGACAAAGCCCGGCTGCACTTCAGTGAGCGTAATCGTGCTGGCAGAAAGAGATCCGATGACCGGAGCCGGCCGAGCGCTGCCGCACAAGGGATTAAGTGAGTTGCATCCCTGGAACATTAGCGAGGCGAGCACAAGCACACTGAGAGGCCGCAAGAAGGCGCTGATTCGTTTCATATGGGATCGTACCATCGACCGGAGGGCAGAGCGCCGAAGATCTGCGCCGGAGTACGTTCGCTGATTGTTGGCCTGGCGATGTGCAGGTGATTGGATGTGCAGGTGATTGCAGAGGTAATAACCGGGAAATCGCTAGAGGGATGGGCTCGTGGAATCCCGCGTCTCGCAAAGTGCGCGAGACGTGGGGCAGCCGGCGGTTGCTAGGTTTTGGTAGTGCCTCAGTTTGAAATTTTGCTGCGTTTGTTGGCTTCGGAGAGTTCATCTCGTATACGCCCTAGGGCTTCACGGATGCGTGCAAGTTCAAGGGCAATCGTGCAAAGGGCTCCAAGGAGAACCAGATAAAAGATTGGGATGAGTAGCATCATGGGTAGATTCCTCCCTAAACTGTGCGTTTCTTGTAAGGGCCGCGCTTCGCTGGTGCTGGCGCATAGCTGTCGGCCATCTGCACGATTTCCTCAAGACTCCAAACGTGGTCGGAGAGGCTAGCAGCCATAGCCGGGGTGATCCGCAACGTCTTGTGGATTCTGGAGAAATTGTAGTGTACGGCGTAGATCGCAACCATTGCCTCGTGATTCTGAACTTTCTTCGAGAATGTATTGGTCAATCTGGTGAAACGCCTCATGCCCATTCTCATGCTCAGGTTGTGGCGCTCCACATAGCTAGTACTCACATGCTTTGGGTCTGGGTCGCCGCTGATAACTTTCATGTCGCATCCGATGCAGACCGCCGGAGAATAACGTGTGTCGTTCTCCGCTGGTGCGCCGTAAATCTTTTGCAGCATCGCATAGTCGCACGCTGCACCGAATGCCGTTTCTACAGCCTCTAGATATGCTTTGTGGCCGTCCGTCGTCACCTGTACGCGGCCTTTGATTCTGGCAGCGCAATCGAGCATTTCAAACTGAGGCACTACCTAGGTTTTGCTGGGCTGGCTATGTTTGCGGGGGTGTGGCAAGCTGGAGGGATGAAGAAACAAGCGTCGGACCAGGCGTTTCATGATCGGCGGCATCAGGAGCGGAAAAGGGCGGAGGCGGAGCGTAAGGTTCCTAAGAAGAAGGTGGCGGCCGAGAAGCCGAGCAGCGAGTCCCGAGTACCTGGTGCCGAGTCATAGCTCGGGCGGCTGAAGCCGTGGTCAGTTTTGCAGTTCTATTGTAGGAAGCGCTGAGCGCTGCCCACCCAGGAGCAAAGTCGACGTTGAATCGGCGCCGAGACCACTCCCTCACTTCGTTCGGGATGACAAACAAGCGGGAGAGATTGTTGACGCAGGGGTGATGTGTTCTGTAGATTCTGTTTGAACTGAAAGTACTGACATGGCTACTTTGACAGGGGTGCAAAAGGCTTACATTTTGCACTGGGGAGAGATGGGGACGCGGTGGGGGATTAACCGGACAGTGGCGCAGATTCATGCGCTGCTGTATTTGTCGCCGCGGGCTTTGCCGGCGGAGGAGATTGCCGAGACTTTGAGCGTGGCGCGGTCGAATGTGAGTACTTCGATCCGGGAGCTGGAGGGTTGGGGGATTGTGCGGGCGGTGCATGTTTTGGGCGACCGGCGGGAGCATTATGAATCGATGAAGGATGTTTGGGAGATGTTCCGGCTGGTGATCGAGCAGAGGAAGCGGCGGGAGATTGATCCTACGCGGGAGATGTTGCGGCGGAGTTTGGAGGAACTGGATCCGAAGGAAGCTGGGGCGGAGTTTACGCGCGAACGGCTGGCAGCGATGGCTGGATTTTTTGAGGCGGTGACGGAGTTGCATGATCAGATGAAGCGGCTGCCTACGGGGACGGTGAGGAAGTTGTTGCGGATGGGCGGGAAAGTCAGGAAGAAGTAGGTAGTCGCGAGTACCGAGTACATGGTTTCCGGTTTCTCGTTTCCAGTTTTACGTTTGGAAGCGGCAGACTAAAGGGCCTCGTATGGGAACTCCTGTTCGAGCTTTTGCTGGTGATTGCGGGTATGGGATGTTTCGACTGCGTGAGATCGTCCTTTGGACGATCTCACTTCGCTCAACATGACAGAGTAATTTTGGTCCGATGAAGAGGTGGGTTTGACGATGACGCAAGTGGGGGAGTCGAAAAAGATTTGGGTTACGTTGAGCGGGTTGCCGCTGACTATTTCTTTGGAGTGGCCGTTTCATCGGTCGACTTCGGGGGCGGATTTTTGGGTGTTGCATGGGGGCATCCGGCTGGAGAATTCGGATGGGCTGCATGCGCCGGTGGCGGTGAATTTGTCGGCTACGGTGCGGGAGGTGGTAGCTTCGCTGGAGCCGGTGGATGTGGAGGCCCCCGTGATTAATGCCTTGCGCAAGGAAGTGGATCATCGGCAGATTGAGTTTGTGAAATCGGGGAAGCTGAAACCGGTGGCGTTTTCGAGCAGGCATTATGACTTTAAGCGGGGGAAGTGGGTATTTGGGAAGGCTACGGATGAGGCGATTGCGGAGTTTTTGGCGCGGAAGGTTTATTGGGGGACGAAGAGGAAGTCAAATTCCCCGCCCTCTCGCGAAGGACGCGAGAAGGACGGAGCACCCTCGGTCGAGGAGCGGGTTTGGATTGCGGATCCTACTGACGCGCAGTATTTGGAAACTACTCCGGGGCACCTCGTGGAAATTGCGGGGCGGCTGGATGGGGATGGGTTGGCACGAATGGAGGGGGAGTGGGCCAAGGCGACTGCTGGTTTGATGGAGCGGGCAGAACGATTTGAAGCTGCTATGCGGACAGCTGTGGAAGAGTTGGAGAAGAAGCATGCGTATGAGCGGGGGTAGAGCGGGCAGATTTGAGAATGCCGAGCAGAGCTACCGAGCGGCGGCCGGGACGTCCACGGTCATCTCCATCGGAATGGGCGTTCCGTCGCATGTGCCAGGGGTAAAATTCCAGTGCTGAACCCAGTTGAGGACGCTTTCGTTAGAATCCTTGCGCGCAGGCGGTAGTACTTTCAGGTATTGTGGCCGGCCTTTCGTATCGACGACCAACCACAATCGAATGCGCCGGTCGAACTCCAGCCGGAGGCCGGGCGGCAGGACTGGGAGACTCGGAGGGGCCGGAGGGACGGTTTTGCCAACGCACCGACCCAGTTCGATCGCACCTTTGGGCGCGTCGAAGAGGGTGGGGTCGGTGGGGGTCTCGATGGTAAGCTCCGCCACGTCGGCGGAGATGCTCTTGTGGCGATCTTCAAAGCATTTTATCTGGCGAGGAAACCAGTAATTGCCGAATTTTCGGAACGAGCCGTATTCGCAAGAAAAGGCGACGAGGTTCAGCGGACGTTTCTCGGGGACGACTCTTTCCAACAGCATGCCAGTTTCCTTCTCGAAGCAGAAGGTAAAAAGCAAGTTTCCGGCCAAAGGTTTGGTAGTAACACATTCGGCTGTCACATTTCGCGTTTCACGTTCAGTAATCGATGCGAACTCGAAACCTCGCGAAGCCGGGGGTAGAACCGCCATCATGGCGGCAAGCTTGTTCGCCTGTGGTGGAAACCCATCGGAATCGACGAGCCATTGTTTGTCGGCTCCGCTGACTTCGATGTGTCGCAAATCTCCTATGACCGTTTCGCGGCGCCACTGCGAGTTCGACACCCAGACTTCGGTATAGGTTCCCTCGACTTTTTCGAAGTCCTTTCCAGTGAAGGAGAAAGTTGCCTTCAGGTGGAACGCGGGCGCGTTCGGTGAGCGGATGTCTGAGAGTTGACGAGCTTTATTGAGTAGAGCGTCGGCGCGTATCTGAACATCCTCAGGGTGATCGTCGGGCGCGTCCGCGTTCTGCGCTAAGGATGCGGGAGGAAGCAGTCCAAGGCAGGCAAGCGTAATAAAGACGCGGAGTTTCATCGGTCGGGAACATGTTACTCGCCGATACCAGATGTTGCATACTTGGTATTGTGAATTCGGTCTTCTGACGACTTGCGGGAGAAAAGTCCCCAGCAGAATCTTGGGGCGATGGCGTAGTTTATCTGTACCAGGACAATCGCGGCGATCGCTTAATAGGTGTTGATGAAGCAGAGGGCGGCGCCGTCGGCGCAGAGGGAT
>Ga0210390_10002191_pt1 | contig 17521 bp, 12 predicted proteins | sample IncBWH11OmetaG_FD_161050 | JGI IMG/M metagenome (GOLD analysis project Ga0210390, IMG submission 161050) | Forest soil microbial communities from Barre Woods Harvard Forest LTER site, Petersham, Massachusetts, United States - Inc-BW-H-11-O ... | reverse complement strand
GGTGGCGGGGGTGAGTTGGTGGTGCGGCGGGGCCGGGGCTGCGGCGCTGGCGGGGGTGAGTTGGTGGTGCGGCGGGGGCGGGGCTACGGCGCTGGCGGGGGGGACGCGCGGGCGTCCAGGACGATCCTCGTGAGCTGGACGCGAGAGGCTATGCGCAGCTTGCGGTAGATGTTGCGTAGGTGGAACGCGACCGTGTTCGGGCTGACGAAAGTCCGCTCCGCGATCTCGCGGTTGGTCAGCCCCTGGCAGACCAGTTCCGCGATGCCTCGCTCGGCTTCGCTGAGGCCGTCGACGCCGCTGATGCGGGCCGGGCGCTGTGCGGCGCGCCAGCGGCCACGGCGCACGCCGAGCGCGCGCAGCGTGCGGCGGGTCCGGGCCGCGTCACGGCTCGCCCCCGACGCGAGGAAGTTGTCGTGGGCGCGGTCGAGCAGCTCGACCGCCTCGGGCACCCGGTTCGCTTCGGCCAGCAGCGCCGCCAGGTCGGCGGCGGCGCTCGCGGCGGCCCACGCGTCGGGCTGTGTCCGCGCCGCGCGTTCGAGCAGGCCGGTGTCGTTCCCGAGCAGGCCTTGGGCGTGCGCGCACGCGGCGGTCACCACCGGGAACCCCGGGTTCACGCGGCCCAGCTCCGCGGCGGCGCCGCCGACCCGCGCCGCCCGCGTGCGGTCCCCTGCCGCCAGTGCCGTCCGGACCAGCCACGGCGCCACGGAAGGGTCGTGGATGAGTGGCCAGCGGACGCCCGCGACAAGGTCGTACACATCGGCGGCGATGATCATCGCGGCAGCAGGCCCGTCCCTGGCGTCAGCCACCTGGGCGGCCAGGATCTGGCACAGCACGCCCGCGGGGCAGGAACCTGCGTCCGCCAGGCGCGGCGACACCTGGTCAAGCGCCTGGCTGGCGGACGCCAAGTCGCCGCGGCGCAGCGCGATGACGCCCAGCATGCATCGCGCGAGCAGCGCGGGCGGAAAGCCGTCGGCCGCCCGGTCGGCGCCGAGCACGGCTTCGGCCTCGGACTCGGCGGCTTCGATCCGGCCCGCCGCGAGGTGAATGCGCGCGCGCAGCAGGGCCGGGCCCGCCTGCGCGACCGCGAGACTGGCCCCGTCGTCGTCCGCGCAGGGCACGTCGATCAGGGCCGTCGCCTCGTCGATGAGGCGGACGTCGATCAGGCGCGAGGCGAGCGTCAGGAGCGGGCGATAGGGCCGGCGGCTCGGCTCGGCGGGTGTCCCCAAGACGGCTTCGCGGAGCAGGTCGAGGCTTGCCGCTAGGTGGCCGCGGTTCCACTGGACGGCCGCCTGCAGAGCCTTGGCCGCCGCGACGACCGCCCCGCTCGGGCGGTCCGAACCGCGCAGCCGGGCGGCCTGCCGGACGATTGCCCGGGCCCGATGCTCGGCCGTCGCGAGATCCGGCAGTTCCCCGAGGGCCTGGAGCAGGCTGATCGTCACGTCGTCTCGGACCGAGGCGGGCAGGCCGGCGTCGGCGAGCAGTTCCTCCGCCTCGGCGCGCACCCGGGCGGGCTGGCCGCGCAGGCCGCGCAGCGCCACCCGCGCGCCGCGCAGCTGCGCCCGCTGCTGCGCGGGCAGCGGCGGGCCGGTCAACGATGCCCCGATCAGCGTTCCGGCCTCTTCCAGCCGCCGGGCGGCGAACAGCGCCCGGACGGCGGCGACCACGCGTCCGGGCCGCTCGGCGGCGTCGGGCGGGGTGAGCTCAAGGGCGCGCAGGGCGAGGTCGGCTGCTTCGGCCGACATGCCGGGCTGTACCTTCCTCGTCGCCTCATCGAGTTCCCTCAGGACCCGGCTGTCGCCCTGGCGCGCGCCCCTGACGAGGTGCTCCGCGGCCCGAACGGCGTTGCCGCGATCGAGGAACAGCTGGCCCGCCTGGTGGTGCAGCGCACGCGAGACTGAGGCGGGCATGGCTTCTGTGACCGCTCGCCAGGTCATTTCGTCCCGGAACCGCAGCGTCTCGTCAGCCGGGGCGAAGATGCCCGCGGCCAGCGCCTCGCTGATCGCCGGGAGCACCGCGGCGGGCCGCTGACCGAGCATCTCGGCGACGTCCTCCACGGCGAAAGACCGGCCGAGAACCGCCGACACCTCGATCAGCTGCCTGGTCAACGGCCGCAGGCCGCCGATCCGCTGCTGGTAGAACCCTCGGACGCGGCCGGGCAGGCACCCGGCCGCGGCGGTCGCCGCCGTGGGCGAGGTCAGCAGCATGTTCTCCTCACGCAAGCCGCGCAGCAGTTCGGCGACGAGCAGCGGGTTCCCGCCGGCGCCCGAAGCCAGTGCCAGCAGCGAACGGTCCGGGGCGACTCCGAGCAGCTCCGTTATGACGTCGGCGACGGCGGCGTCGGACAACGGCTGGAGTGGCAGCCGGTCGGCGCCGTCATGGTCGAGCAAGTCGAACAGCCGCGCCGCGTCGGTGTGGTCCTCAGTGCTGCGGGCCAGAATCCAGCTCATCGGGCGGACGGCGAGCTGTCTCGGCAGCACCCGCAGCGCCAGCACGGTGACCGGGTCCGCGAATTGCAGGTCATCGACGGTCACCAGGACAGGCCCACGGGCCGCGAGCCGGTCGAGGCTGCGCCGCACCCCGGCGAGGGCCCGCGTCCGCGGGTCAGGGTCGGTGAGCTCGATCGGGTCGGCCGGGTCAGCGGGATGGGTGGGGCGGGCGGGGTGGCGGTCGATGCTGCCGCTACCGGCGACGTCCTCGAGCGCCAGCAGCAGCGGGCAAAGCGGGATCATCCGCTCGAACTCGTCCGCGACCGCCGTCACCGTCGCGTACCCGTGCGCGGTCGCCGCCTTCGCCGCCTCCGCGAGCAGCAAGGACTTGCCCATCCCGGGCGCGCCTTCGACCAGGAGCACTCCCCCGGTGCCGGTCCTGCCGCGGTGCAGCAGTTCGCTGATCAGTTGTGTTTCCCGCTCCCGGCCGTGCACTCAGCTGACTCCGCTGACCGCTGTCGGCCTGGTCCCCGGCCAGGCTGGCCGCGGTCCGGTCTCGGGTGCTGCCACCTGGCTGGCGAGAGGACAGCCAAGGCGGGCCGCCAGCCGCTCGCCGACCCTGATGGCGTTCGCCATCACGGTCAGGGCGGGGCTCACAGCGCCGATGCTGGGCAGGAAGCTGGCGTCCACCACGTACATGTTGTCCAGTTCGTGGGCCCGGCAGTCGACGTCAAGCACCGAGGTGGCGGGATCGTGGCCGAAGCGGCAGGTGCCCGCGTAATCCGCGGGGATGAGGCGTTCCCTGTCTGGCTGGCGGGGCACGGGCATCGCGAAGCTGTCGGGAACGATCAGTTTCGTCGCGCCGAGCATTGTTCGCAGGCTCCGGTAGAGCAGCCGGGCGGCCCCGTCGCCGGTCGGCACGTGGGCCACGCTGACCCGGTCCTGGGCATCGATGGTCACCCGGTTCGCCGGAAGGGGAAGGTCCTCGGTGGTCAGCCGGAACGCGAGGGCGGTCTCCCACGGGTCGCCGAGCACCTGGATGCTGCCCAGCGGCCATCTGCCCTGACGGCCGCCCAGGTAGAAGTCGTTGATAGCAAGTGTTTGCGGGAATGTCGCGTGATGCGACTCCGTGACGGCCGCGACCACGTCGATGTGATTGTGGACCATGAGGTCGCGGCCGACCAGCCCCGATCCGTTGGCCAGCCCATCGGGGTGCGCGCCGGAAGCGGACCGGAGCAGGATCCGTGCGGAATTGATCGCTCCCGCGGCCAGGACGATGACACCGCCACGGTAGACCTCGCGGTAGCCGCCGCGATTCACGACAACGCCGGTGACCGCGCGGCCGCGCGGATCGGTCTCGAGCCGGGTCACTTCCGTGCCGGTGAGCAACGTGACGTTCCGCCGCTCCAGCAGCGGGCGTACCGCGACAACGTCCGCGTCCGCCTTCGCGTGCGGCAGTATCGCGGTAGGCGTGTGGAACGGCTGATAGCCGGCCAGCGTCAACTCATCGGCGAGCCGCTGGATCACCGGCTCGTGATCGACCGGCGGGCACGGATAATCCGCCGACCAGGCACCCTCGGTGGGGTCTTCGCCGTGCCGCCCGTGCACCTGGTACAGCCATTCCGCCCTGGAATACCAGGGTTCGAATTCGGAATAGCCGACCGGCCACGCGGCAGACTCACCGTCCATGTGGCCGAGGCGGCCGAAGTCCATGGGGCGCAGGCGGCTCAGCGCCGCGCCGTACAGCTTGGTCGCGCCGCCCACGAAGTAGGCAGCGGCGGGCTGGAACGGGCGCCCATGAGCGTCGTACCAGGTCTCCGGGGCGCCCGGATGTGGGGCGGCCTCGCTGCCGGGCTCTGACGGAAGGAAGTCACCGCGCTCTACGATCAAGATTCGCTTGCCCGTTCGGGCTAGCGTGTGCGCCAGAGTCCCGCCACCCGCACCACTGCCGACGATGATGATGTCATAGTCCTCCGCCACTATCTCACCTTTACACACAGAGGACTTGTCAAACCTCACCCGTAACGGATGAAGCGCGGCCCGCGCAGTTGGGACGGCTTCAGGGAACGGGACCGCGCGGCAGGCGGCACGGTTCGTTCCGGATAAATATGGGTGGCTCAGCTGGCCGCTTCCCGCAGCGGGGCGGCGGTCCCCGGCCGGTTCGCCTCCGTGTTCTCAGATATCCGGTGAGTCGCCCGGCAGCGGCAGGCCTAGCGCGAGCATGATCTCCGGCGCGGCTGCCATCACCTTGGGCCCGCCTACCTGCGGTGCGATCGCGAACAGCACGCCGAGGATGTCCTTCGGCGAGACACCCGCGGCCACCGCGTTCTGCACCTGCCACTGGTAGGAAGCCGGGGGCGCGTCTAGTGCCACCAGAGCCGCGATCTTCGCTATCGAGAAGCTGCGCGGGTCCAGGCCGCTTGTGTGCCGCCATTGCTCGCGGTATTCAAGCCCCTCGGCCATCAAGTCCATGTCCCCCGCCGATAGCCCCGCGAGCGCGTCTCTGGTCACGTCGTCAACCTCTGCCCTGGACGGACCGGTCATCCCACGGCTCCTCTCCGTTCGTGCGGAGCAGCCACCAACCGCTGCCCAGCAACCAGGTTGGCCAGGATCACCTCGGGAGCACGTCACCCCGGCGGGGTGGTCCGGCCGCCGGTCGCGGCCAGCCGGGCCCGCGAAACGTAGATACCCGCCGCGGGTGATGTCAGCGACCGGCGGGCGGCTGACAATGTCACCGACCCGGTCGACACTGGAGGATGCGATGAGCCTGCCCATCGGTGAACGCCGCAAGCTGCGGCGGATCGAGCGAGGCATCGCGAGCACGGATCCGCGCTTGTCAGCGCTGTACTCGATGTTCGCCAGGCTCAGCAAGCCAGAGGCAATGCCGCGGGCCGAGCGTGTCCGCGGCGGCGCGATCCGGCGGTCGGCGCGGGTGAGGCGCAAGGCTCCGCTGTGGACTACCAACGGGTGAGGGGCGCGGCGAGGCGGGGGCGCCGGGAGTGTGATCAGAGGAGCTTGAGCTCCCTGGCGCGGCGCACGGCCTCCCTGCGGTGGGTCACCGCCAGCTTCCTGTGCACGCTTTTGAGATGCGTTTTTACCGTATTGACGGAAATGTAAAGTTCTTCGGCTATCTCGGCGGTGCTCAGCAACTGGGCCACGCGCCTGAGCACCTCCTGTTCTCGTTCGGTCAACGGCTCGACCATGGCGGGCTGGCTCATCGCGGCGGTCAGTGACCGCAACGCCTCGCTCTCGTGAGCCAGGGGGGCCTGGGACAGGGCACGGTAGCCACGCGCCAGTTCCCCGTCGGCTCGGAGCACGGGGAAGATCCAAGAATGCTCCATTTCGAACGGGAGCCGCACATCCTCGCCGCGAGCAATGCGCAGCGCCCTGGCCAGCGAGACGCGGCCGGCGGCGTGGTCGCCATCGGCATAGTGCATGCGGGCGTCGAGGAGCAGCGCGTCGAGCGTGGCCCGGTCCAGCTCACGGGTGGGGTCGGCGGCCGTGACCTCGAAGACGTACCGCAGTTCCCGCCGCGCGGCAGGGATGTTCGCGGCCGCCGCCCAAGCGTACGCGCGCTCGGTCGCCGCGTCCAGCCCCGGCGTGCCGCACCGCTGCGCGGCGTCCAGCGCCGCCTGCGCGTTCCCGGCCATCGTGTGCGCTCGTGCCTGCGTCAGCACGAGCCTGCGGTCCAGCCAGGCGGGCGGGGCCCAGCCGTCCGCCGCGTGCGTGAGCATCGTGATCGCGTTCTCGCAGCGGCCTTCCGCCAGGAACTGCCAGGCGGCTACCAGGCTTGCCAGCGACGCGGCCGCCCGGTCCTGGTGCGTGCGCAGGCCCGCGTCCGCGCGCTTGAGCGCGGCCCGCATCCGGGGCAGGTCGCTGCGTTCGAGGTACACCCAGGCGAGGGCGATGTCGGCGGGCACGTTCGGCGGCGGTTCCGTGGCCGGGTCCGGATCCGCGGCCAAATCCGGGTGAGCGGCGGCGGCCCTGGCGGCGAACTCGGCGGCTCGCACGAGGCGGCCGCCCAGCGCTTCGGCTAGGGCGAGCCTGCCGAGGCAGCCGGCTCGTTCGGCGGCCGTGGCCGGGGCGGCCGCTGGGGCCGCGGATGACACGGCCTGAGCGAAAAGCTCTTCCGCTTCGTCAAAGCGGCCAGTCCAGAGCGCGGCCTCCCCGCGAACCGACAGCGACTGCGGCGTGAGCTCTTGGTGACGGGACAAGACCTCGGCCGGCAGCCGGCTCAGCAGCCGTGCCTGCTCGTCGGCGGCTTCGGCCAGCGTCCGCAGGTCGCCGGCCGACCGGGCGAGGCTGACCCGGACCATCGCGGCGGCCAGCCGCGACGCGATCTCCTCGTCCCGCGGCAGGTGAACGTGGACGTCGTCGGCGCGGCCGAGCCAGGCGAGCGCCGTATGACGGTCGTGCCGGGTGGCGGCGACGGCGGCGTTGATGGCGCATGCCCACGACGGGCCCCCGGCCTCGGCCGGGGGCCGGACGGTAGCCGGCGGGGCGAAGTCGGGGAGATCTTGCAGCGCCTGCGCCAGCGCCTGGCCGCGGTCTGGATCGAGCAGCTGGCCGACCGCCAGCTCGTCGACGATGATCCTGGCGGCGAGCTCACCGTCACCGGCTCCCGCCGCATATCGCACGGCGTCGGCGAGCTGGCCGGTGCCGCGGTGCCAGTGAGCGGCGCGCCGGTGGAGGTCGGCGAACAGGTCGGGGTCCTCGTCGGCGAGCCGAGCTCGCAGGACATCGCGGAACAGCGGGTGATACCGGTACCAGCTGCCCCCGGGGGCCCCGGGGGTCCCGGGGGGCCCCGGGGCCCCGGGTGCCGCGGATGGCTGGATGAACAGGTTGGCCCGCACCAGTTCGGTCAGCGAGACCGGGTGGTCCGTGTCGCACAGCACCCGCGCCAGGTCCGGGGTGACCTGCTCGGGGACGCTGGTGCGCAGCAAGACGTTCCGCGTATCCCGCGGCTGGGTGTCGAACGCCTCACTGATCAGGTAGCGGCTGATCAGCTGATCCACGTCGCCGGGGTCGACGAGGCCCGCGGCGCCATGCCCGGAATCGTCGCCAAGGGCCAGCGCGACGAAGCGCAGTCCGGTCACCCAGCCCTCCATCCGCTTGACCAGCGGCATGAGCGACTCGCGGTAGGCAGCGCAGTTGTGCCGTTCGAGCAGCAGCCTGGTCTCGGGGCCGGTGAAGGCGAGCTGGCCGGCGCGAATCTCGGTGAGGTCACCGGTCAGCAGGTGCTGGTGCAGCGGCAGCGGCTGATCGGCGCGGGTGGCGACGACGACGCGCAGCCCGGGCTTGGCATGGCGCAGCAGGTAGCCGAGTCCGGCCGCGAGCTCGGGCGCGTGGATCAGGTGCAGGTCGTCGAGCACCAGGACGACCGGCGGCTGCTGAGCCGCCAGCGCCGACGCGATCACTAGCGCCCCTTCTCTGGCTCCTTGCTTCATCCAGGCGAACCCGGCCCCGTCGGCCGGGATCTCGACACCGGCCTCGATCAGTGCCGCGGCCAGGTTGCGCCAGAAGCGTTCGGGGGTGTCGTCGTACTCGTCGAGCGCGAGCCACGCGACCGGCCCCGGCGCCCGGCCGGCCGCCACCCACTGGGCGAGGGCCGTGGTCTTGCCCGCGCCCGGCGGACCGGAGATCACGGTGACCGTCCCCTGCTGTACGCCCTTGTCAATGCTTTTGCCAATTCTGGGGCGCGGCACGATCCAACTGGGAATATCCGGAGGCGACAGCTTTGCCATCAGGAGCGGCTCGGTAATATCCGCGGCGCCCGCGCCGTCATTACTGCTCTCGACTTGGCGAGACATCTATTCCCCCCGAAATAGACGCTTACGAAAGTGCGGCCGCTCATTCTGCATGCGAAATATCTTTCTCAGCGGCATGAGTCTACGGTTGCCCGCCGTACGGCGAGTACTACCAGGTCTGACAGTCCTTGTCCCGCGCGGGCGACGGGCGGGCCAGCGCATATCGGCGCATAACTCGCGTTCCGGGCCACCGGCCCCATCCTTTCGGGAGGTCCGTGCCCCGCACCTGACCTATTTGTCGTTATTAGCGAATTCAGGATGACGGGACTATGACGGGACTATGACGGCAGCAGAAAGCCCCAGTCGCGGGCAGGGCAGACCGCGACCGGGACCACTGCGCAGCCGGTTCCCGGACAGCCCGTCAGCTTTCCTCGGCCTTTCCGCCATGCAGCGCTTCCTGAAGCTGCTCCTCGCCTTGCTTCGAAAGCGAGGTCTTCAGCACAGTCCCGCCGTACTTGCTCATCGCTTCGACGGCCTTGTCGGGCGTGACCTTCTCGAGCATGAGGAAGAGCGCGGAGGTCCCTGGCTTGACCAGGTCACGGACCTGATCCTGGAACTCCTTGTTGACCCCAGACTTGGTGATCTTGCCCATCAGCGCGCCCATGCCCGCGCCGATCGCCATCCCGAAGACCGGGATGAAGAACAGCAAGCCGAACAGCAGGCCCCAGAACATCCCCCAGGTCGCTCCGGTGCCGACCGCGTGATGGCTGGTGTTGACGTGATATCTGCCCTCCTTGTCGCGCACGATGGTCGCGATCGCGTCGGGCTGGATGATGAGGTCCCTCGCGAGTTGGCGGGCCTCATCGGCGGCGAGCGCCGCCGTGTTCTCGTCCGGATAACCGATGACGATCAGATCTGCCATGACGTCCCCCTTCGTGGTCCCCGCAGACTGGTACTAGTCCAGCGGCGCTTGGCGACGCACGCCACACCCGCGACGGGTGACCGGCCGCCGCCCCAAGCCGCCGCCAGAGTCATCCGGAGCGAGTGAGGCGAGGCGGTCCGCGAGCCGGGAGGATGAACCCGCACGATCCCGGTCAACAGCGAGGACAGCTCCCTATGGCGGCAACGCAGGACCCGCGGCCGGCGTCTATGGCGCCTCGGGCGTCGCAGGGGATGATCGTGCCGCTGGCGCTCGCGCAGTTCACCGCGAGCTACGCCGCCACCAACATGAACGTAGCGATCAGCAGCATCGCCAAGGAACTGAACACGACCGTCGTGGGCATGCAGACCACGATCACGCTCTTCACGCTGACCATGGCGTCGCTGATGATCCCTGGCAGCAAGCTCACGGAGATCTGGGGCAGGAAGCGGTGCTTCACCCTCGGCATGATCATCTATGGCGTCGGGGCGCTGATCGCGTCCCTGGCACAAGGCCTCGGGTTGATGATCTTCGGGTACTCCGCGCTGGAGGGCATCGGCTCGGCCCTGATGATCCCGCCGATCTACATCCTGGTGACCGTCGCCTTCCCCGACACGCGATCGCGGGCGAAGAACTTCGGCATCATCAGCGGCGCCGCGGGGCTCGGCTCGGCGGCGGGACCGCTGATCGGCGGCATCCTCACCAGCGCGATCAGCTGGCGCGCGTCGTTCATCGCGCAGGTCATCGTGGTGGTGGTGATCCTCGCGCTCACGCCGCGGATAACCGATCCCGGCATCAGCGGCCCCCGGCCCGCCTTCGACGTCTGGGGAGCGGCGCTGTGCGCCGTTGGCTTGTTCTTCGTCGTCCTCGGCGTCCTGCAGTCCAGCACGTACGGCTGGTTCGTCAGCAGGGAGAACTTCACCATCGGCGGCACGGTCGTGATACCGAAGGGCAGCGTGTCGCCGGTTTGGCTGTTCGTCGCCATCGGCGTGGCGATCGTCGCCTGGTTCCTCCTGCACCTGCGCTCCCGGGAAAAGAAAGACAAGGTGCCGCTCGTCGCGCTGCGGATGTTCCGCAACCGGACGGCGAACCTCGGCCTGGGGACGCAGATCATCCAGTGGCTGACGCTGCAGGGCTCGTTCTTCGTCATCTCTGTCTTCCTCCAGCAGGAGCGCGGGTACAGCGCGATCAAGACCGGGCTCGTGCTCACGCCGGCGACGGCGGGAATCCTCATCGCCTCCGCTATGGCGGAGCGGCTCGCCAGGCGGCACACCCAGCGCTGGCTCATCCGGACCGGCTTCGCGATCACGGCGGTCGGCATGGCGCTGCTGCTCGCTCTCGTCAGGAAGGATTCGCCCGACATCGCGGCCGCGCCTGGCCTGCTGCTGATGGGCATCGGGGTCGGCGCGATGCTGACCTCGTCGGTCAACGTGGTTCAGTCGGCCTTCCCCGAGCGAGATCAGGGTGACATCTCGGGCGTCTCGCGCAGCGTGTCCAACCTGGGATCGTCGCTCGGGACCGCGCTGGCGGGCTCGATCATCGCCTCTACCCTGCTGCCGGGTAACAAGACGTTCGCGCTGTCCCTGGTGCTGATGCTGGTGATCACGCTCGGCGGGCTGCTCATTGCGATGAGGCTCCCCGGTCAGCCGACCGCGGCGACGGCTCCCCCGGCGCCGACTCTTGCGCCGGCCCCGGTCGCTGCCCCGGAACCTGGTCACGGCCCTGATCCCGGTCCCGGTCCCGGTCCTGAGCCTGGCCGGACGAAAGAGAATGCCGGACGATCAACGCCAGGGCCATCTGGAACAAGCCGATGATGATGAACCAGATCCCGAGCAGCACCGCCAGGACCGTGACGGACGTGACCGGGGACGCCGTGACCACGATCCCGGCGATCAGGCTGACGAGTCCGTACACGGCCCACCAGCCGCGAATCAGGCCCACCCCGGCGAACGCGCCGATGAGCGCAGCTACCCCCTGCACGATCCAGGTGATCCCGATCAGCAGGCCGATCGCGGCGATGGTCAGGTCGAGGTGGCGGATCAGCACCACACCGACGACCACGAGGAGCAGGCCGGAGATCGCCTGCCAGGTACGGTTCGTTTCCGCCCTATCGAACGCCCTGATCAGGTGAAAGATCCCGGAGACGATCGCCAGGACGCCGAGCAGGACCGCGATCACGTTGAGCGAGCCGCTCGGATGCGCGGTCACGATGATCCCGAGGACCAGCGTGACCGCCCCGATGAACAGCGTCGCCTGCCAGCCGCTTGCCGCGATCATCGCGGCGGGAAATTGCCCGGCGCTGAATTCGTCGTCGTCGTGCATCGTGCACACCTTTCTCGGCTTTCTCGGCGGGCGCGATCAGCGCACCGCCAGCAAATAGCACTGTCCGGGCCGCATATCGACGAACAGGCCCTGACCGGCGAGTTCCTCGCCCTCCCGTTCGAAGTCCTCGTCACCTTCCAGATCCGTCAGGTGCCAGCTCCGGCCGGCTAGGTCCGGCCAGGTCAGCGGGATCCGCCCCTGGGCCGGAGCCTGCGAGAGGTTGATCACGATCACGTGCCGGTCGGCGCCGCCCCCGTCACCCGACCACGCCCAGGCCAGCAGGTTGTCGCTGGTGTGGTTGTCGGGCCAGCCCGCGGCTTCGAGCAACTGCCAGTCTCCGGTCCGCACGCGGTGGCTGGCGACCAGCGCCACCAAGTCGCGGTACCAGCCGGCTAGTTCACCGTCCAGCGGCTCGTCGGGCCGTCGGGCCAGGAACACGGGAACCCGCACTCGCCTGCCTTCGAACTGCCCCTCGTGCCACATGGTCGCGCCGGGCAGCGTGGCGATGAGGACCGCCGCCGGCCGTTGGAGGACCGGCGCCAGCTCGCCGGCGATGCGCGGCTCGTCGTGGTTCTCAAGGAACCGCAGCAGATGCGACTGATAGCCGAGGTCGGCGCGCAGGTGGTCGCGCACCGCGGCGAGGTCCCCGCCGAGGATGCGGTCGTAGAGCCGCTTGTCGTAGCAGAAGGCGAAGCCCTGCTGCTGGAGCGTCCACTCCATGTCCCAGTAGGCCTCGGCGATGAGCACGGTGTCCGCGTGCCCGGCGTGGCCGCGAAGTTCCGCGATCACCGAGGGCCAGAATTCCTCCCCTGGCCGCTGTCCGCCGCGTTCACCCCAGGTCCTCCCGAAGATGTCGTTGGTCATCAGCATGGCCATGTCGCAGCGGATGCCGTCGCACTGGTTCGCGATATCCGCGAGCGTGCGCGCGGTCGCCGCGCGCATCGCCGGCGAGAACGCGTTGAGCTGGACGACGTCCGGCCACGGCGGGAAATACGGGTCACGGCCGTGCGCGAGCACCCGCCCGCCCGCCAAAACCCACCCGGCCGGATCCGCCTTAAGGTCGTCCTCGTCTCCCTGGATGAAGAGCGCCGGGTCGCCGAGCGTGACCCACGGATGGTCGGGCGCGACGTGGTTGGGCACGTAGTCCAGGATCAGCCGCACGCCGCGGGCGGCCAGCGCCTCGCGCGCCGAGGCGAGCCCGGCTGGCCCGCCGAACCGCGGGTCCGCCACGTACCGGCGCACGCAGTACGGCGAGCCGATGACGTCCTCCGGCCGGACGTCGGGCAGCGCCTCGTGGAACGACTCGAGCAGCCCCGGGTTGGCGTTGGCCAGCTCGAGCCCGGCCGGACTGCGCTCCCACACGCCCATCAGCCAGACCGCGTCGGCGCCCGCTGGTGTGATGGCGTCCCAGCCGTGATCAGGCACGTTCGCCAGCGTCACCGGCTGCCCGGCCGCCGACGATAGCTCGGCCAGCCAGACAGCCGTGTTCACCTCGTAGATAACTGGCCGGTCCGGCCAACCGCTCATTGCGCAACCGCCTCCTGTTCCGCCGCGATCGCGCCCTGCGCCATCGCTTCCGCTGCCGCCATCGTCTCCGCCTCCCCGCCAGCCCGCTGCGCGGGAACCTGACCCCCGCGCCCGCGGAACCACGCGCCGCGGAACAGCAGCGGCAGCACCCCGACGGTTCCCGACCAGCCGGTCTGGTGGCTGGCCCCGATCCCGGCGCCGTTGTCGCCGTGGTAGTACTCGTAGAACAGCACCAGGTCGCGCCAGTGCGGGTCGCTGCGCAGGATCGGCTGGCCTCCGTTGACCGGGCGGCGCCCGTCGCCGTCTTTGCGGAAGATGCCGACCAGCCGTTCGCTGATCTCCTCCGCGACCTCGTACAGGTTCTTCTGCTGGCCGGAGCCGGTCGGGCATTCGACGGTGAACTGGTCGCCGGTGAACCCGTGGATCTGCAGCAGCGCCCGGATGAGCATCAGGTTCATCGGCACCCACACCGGTCCGCGCCAGTTGGAGTTGCCGCCGAACATCCCCGTGTCCGACTCGGCGGGAAGGTACTTGACGGTGTAGTCCTGGCCTTCCATGTTCAGGACGTACGGGTGGTCGAGGTGGTACCGGGATATGGCGCGGATGCCGTGCGGCCCGAGGAACTCGTCCTCGTCGAGCATCTTGGCCAGGATCCGGCGCAGCCGCTCCTCGTTGAACAAGGCGAACAGCGCCGGACCGTCCTGCGCGAACACCTGCCGTCCCTGCGCGGGCAGCGCCGCGACCACCGCCGGGTGGCGCGTCAGGAACTCGGCGGCGCTGGCCTCGAGGTCAGGAAACTCCTTCCGCACCGAGCCGGGGATAACGGTGGCGGCGGCCAGCGGCATCAGCCCGACGAGCGAGCGTACCTTGAGCGGCACGGAACTGCCGTCAGGGCGCCGGAGCACGTCGTAGAAGAAGCCGTCCTCCTCGTCCCACAGCCCCGTCGCGTCCGGCCCGACGTGGTTGGTGGCGGCGGCGATCCACGCGAAGTTCTCCAGCAGCGTCTGCGCCTGCTCGAGGTACATCGGGTTCTCGCGGGCCAGCTCGACGGCCATCTGGAACATGTTCTGGCTGTACAGCGCCATCCACGCGGTACCGTCCGCCTGGTCGATCCGGCCGCCGCCCGGCAGCGCGGAGCTGCGGTCGAAGACACCGATGTTGTCCAGGCCGAGGAAGCCGCCCTGGAAGATGTTGCGGTTGTCGGCGTCCTTGCGGTTCAGCCACCAGCCGAAGTTGCGCATCAGCTTCATGAACGCGTTTTCCAGGAAGTCTCGGTCGCCCTTCCCGGTCCTGAGCTGCTCCAGCTGGTACACGAACCATGTCGCCCAGGCGTGCACCGGCGGGTTGACGTCGCTGAAGTTCCACTCGTAGGCGGGCAACTGGCCGTTGGGGTGCAAGTAACGGCGGTCGAGCAGCAGGTCGAGTTGCTGCTTGGCGAAGCCGACGTCGACCACGGCCAGCGCGACAGTGTGGAAGGCGAGGTCCCACGCCGCGAACCAGGGGTACTCCCACTTGTCCGGCATGGAGATGATGTCCTCGGCGTGCAGGTGCTGCCACTCGTGATTGCGCAGCCACGGCTGCGGGAACAGCACATCGGCGCCGTGCTCGGCCAGCCACACGTCGCCGTCGAACCCGTAGTACTGCTTGGACCACAGCATGCCCGCCATCGCCTGGCGCCCGACCAGCCGCTCGTCCTCGGACAGGTCGCCGGCGAACACCCCGGCGTAGAACTCGTCCGCCTCGCTCCGCCGCGTGTGCATCAGCTCGTCGAAGCCCTCGAACGGGTTCGTGGACATGGCGTCCATCAGCCGCATGCGGATCGTGGCGCTGCCCTCCCCGGGAATCGTCAAGACATAGTCCAGCGCCGCCTTGGTCCCGGTGCCCTCCGGGTTGACGGTTTCTTCTTCGTCGTGCACGACGGCCCGGTCGATACCGTCCTTGACGTATGTCGTGTCGTTAGGTGAGCCGAACACCCGCTCGTTGTTCGTCTCGTTCTCCGTCACGAGCACGGGCACCTGCTGCTCGGCATACAGCCAGCGGGTGCCGAGCTCGCTGTGCTCGACCCGGACGGCGCTGCCGCCCGGACCGCCGGTATAGGCCTGCAGCGTGGGATGCTCCGTGCCCCCCGCCCACGACCACGTGTGCCGGAACCACAGCGTGGGCAGCACGTGCAGCCGGGCCTCGTCCGGGCCCCGGTTGTGCACGGTGATCTGTATGAGCATGTCTTCCGGCGATGCCTTCGCGTATTCCACGAAGACGTCGAAGTAGCGGTTGTCGTCAAAGATCCCCGTGTCGATCAGCTCGTACTCGGGATCGGCCTTCCCGCGCGAGCCGTTCGTCGCGACCAGGTCCTGGTAAGGAAACTCGCGCTGCGGATACTTGTAGAGCATCTTCAGGTACGAGTTCGTCGGCGTGGCGTCGAGGTAGTAGTAGCACTCCTTGACGTCCTCGCCGTGGTTGCCCTGCGAGTTCGTGAGGCCGAACAGCCTTTCCTTAAGCAGCGGGTCACGCTCGTTCCACAGCGCCACGGACAGGCACAGCAGCTGCTTGTCGTCGCTGACCCCAGCCAGCCCGTCTTCGCCCCATCGGTATGCCCTGGAGCGCGCCTGGTCGTGCGTGAACGCGTTCCATGTGTCGTCGCCGAGACCGCTGTCCTCCCGGACCGTTCCCCACTGCCGCTCGGACAGGTACGGTCCCCACCTGCGCCAGGAAACCCCGTTATCCGCTTCCTGCAGCCGATCCTGCTCCGCGTTGGTCATGCCACCCGCCGTTCGGTCGGTGCCCGCGCCGGCCCGCGCCCGCCGCGGCCGGCTTGCCGCTGCCAGCGTCGCCGTGGATGACGCCGGCCCGCATCACCCTCGCGGGAGGATATGACCGCGCATCCCCTGGGGAGACGATGGTGCGCGTGGATCCGGTTGATCGGATGCGCTCGGCGAGCAGGCGATTCGCCGAGCCGATGGAGTCGATGGCGCAGACGGTCGCCAGGCGCGCGACCGAGCTGGTCGTCGAGGCGCTCGACGTCAACGCGCTGCTCGACAGGACCGACGTGAACAAGCTGCTCGACCAGGTCGACGTCAACCGGGTGCTCGACCGGGTCGACGTGGACAAGCTGATCGCGCGGCTGGACATGCAGGCGGTGCTGAACCAGGTAGACGTGAACGAGCTCGCCGACCGCATCGACATGGGCGCGCTGCTCGACAGGACCGAACTCGGCGCGATCGTCACCCGGTCGTCCACCACGATCTTCAGCGAGGGCATCGACCTGCTCCGCAGCCAGGCCGTCGGCCTGGACGACTTCCTCGCGCGCTGGGTCGGCCGCCTGCTGCGCCGCTGCTCCGCGCGGCCGGCCGTCCCGCTCGGCCCGCCCCTGCTTGTCGATCCTGCGGCGCAGCGATGACCGACAACCCAGGCGACGAAAATGGGCTGTGGGGCCACTACGCCGGATTCGTCTCGCGGTTCGTCGCCTACGTCGTAGACACCGGAACGAGCACCGGGATATTCATGCTCGTCCTCGCCACCGCCTCGTTCGCCGCGAGCATCCTGGTCGGCCATCCGATCCACTGGAGCAGGGGCGAGGTCTGGGTCGCCATCGCGTTCGCCGCCTGGCAGTTCGTCTACTACGCCTATTCGTGGGCGGCGAACGGCAAGACGTTCGGCATGGCACTGCTCGGCGTCCAGGTCGTCAGCCGCGACGGCGCCCAAGCCGGCCCGCGCCGCGCGGTGGTGCGCACTCTCGCGTTCCCGCTCAGCTTCCTGCTGTGCGGTCTGGGCTTCGCCGGCATCCTGTTCGGCCGCGAACGCCGGGCGCTGCAGGACGTGATCGCGGGCACCGTCGTCGTCTACACCTGGCACGCCCGAGCGCAGCGCCTGCGCTTCCTGGCCCGCTCCGCCACCGCTCGCGTCCCGGCCCAGGCAGATCGCCGTTCCCCCTACCCGGTCCCGACCCAGCCCCCCGCCGGAGCGACCGTCCCCTCCCAGGCCGCCGCGGGAGCAACTGTCCCGGCCGAGGCCGCCGCCGGAGCGACCGTGCCGGCGCAGGCACCCGCGGGAGCGAGTGTGCCCGCCGAGGCCGCCGCCGGAGCGAGTGTGCCCGCCCAACCGAGCCCGCCCGAGCGCGTCGCCGCCGCACCCGCACCCGGCCCGCCGCCAACGGCCCGCTCCGGCTGAGCACCGCTCGCCGCCCGGCGTCCGCCCCCGCCTCCGCAGAGGTTTATCCGGAACGAACCGTTGTTCACCCGGCCAGTGCGCGCTCGCCTCTTGCTGTTATCAACTTCGAGGAGGTGCCTCGGACAGCGTGGAAGTTTCCTTGCCCCGGGGAGGCTGCCCGCGGGGCTTCGATCGGGGAAGTGGTCAGGCTCTTAGGGCGCGTTCGGCATGGACAAATAACGCGAAACGGACCGAAAAACATAGCTACCGCGCCCAAAGAAGAGAAATCTTCGCGTTAGGCGGCCTGGGACGGCCGCGACCGGAGAAGGCGCGGCCCCGGCGCGCGACATCGATTACGCAATCAAGGTTGCTCACGCACTCAGTTACTCAATCAAGGTCGCCAGGAGAACCCCCGGCGCGCCGGGGCGATAGCG
>Ga0210390_10002190_pt1 | contig 17524 bp, 15 predicted proteins | sample IncBWH11OmetaG_FD_161050 | JGI IMG/M metagenome (GOLD analysis project Ga0210390, IMG submission 161050) | Forest soil microbial communities from Barre Woods Harvard Forest LTER site, Petersham, Massachusetts, United States - Inc-BW-H-11-O ... | reverse complement strand
CGCATCAAAAGGCGGCGCAGCGGTTCCTCGCCTTTCTGAGCTCGGCCCAGGGTCAACAGATCATTGCCCACAGCGACAGTTTCGAGTACCCGATCGCGTCGGGGGTGTCGACGGCCCAACCCGAGACCCCGTTCGCCGCGCTGCAGCCCAACGACATCACGATCGCCGAGCTCGGCACGGGAGCGGAGGCGATCAACCTCTTGCAAGAGGCTCAGCTGCTATGAAGCGCGAATGGCTCGATCGTCACCACCGTCCGGGCTCGCACCGGCCGGTCGGCCTCACCGTGGCCGCCGTTCTCGTTTCGGTCGTGGTGCTGGTGCCACTCGTTTTTCTCGTCGTGCAGGCGGTGCAGGTCGGATGGGCCGAGCTCAGGCACTTGCTGTTCCGACATCTCACCGGCGTGCTGGTGTGGAACACCGTTTCTCTGGTCGTGGTCGTGACGGCCATCTGCGCGGTCGTGGGAACACTGGCGGCGTGGTTCGTCGAGCGGACCGACGTGCCCGGCCGGCGATGGTTCGCCGTGCTCGTCGTCATCCCTCTCGGCATCCCGGACTTCGTCGTGAGTTTCGGCTGGCGGGCGCTATTCCCTTCGATCGGCGGCTTCTGGGCGGCCGTCCTGGTCATGTCCCTGGCCGTCTACCCGCTCGTCTTTCTGCCCGTGGCCGCCAGTCTTCGCTCGGCGGACCCTGCACAGGAAGAGGTCGCCCGCAGCCTTGGCCTGGGCCGGATCCGGACGTTCTGGACGGTGACCGTCGGACAGGCGCGGGTCGCCATTCTGGGGGGCGCGATCCTCGTCGGCCTCGTCGTCCTCGCCGAGTTCGGTGCGTTCGAGATCCTGGGCTACCAGACCCTCACTACGGAGATCTACAACGAGTTCCAGGTGGGCTTCAACGAGCCGGCGGCCTGCGCGCTCTCGCTCATCCTGGTGCTGCTCGGAGCGCTGTTGCTGGTGAGCGAGGACTTCCTGCGCGGCAGGGGGCGGACCGCTCGGCTCGGCTCGGGCGCAGCGCGGATCGCCACGCGGGTCCCGCTCGGTCGGGCTCGTCCGGCGGCGCTGGCCGGGCTGGCCCTGCTCGTCGTTCTCGCCCTCGGAGTTCCGGTCGGAGCGATCTTCTCTCTGATCGTGCAAGGCGGACAGAGCACGTTGCCGCCCGCGTCGCTTTGGATCGCGACCGGCAACACGTTCGCCTTCGGCGCCGCTGCGGGGGTCGTTGCCACAATCGCCGCGCTACCGATCGCCCTGCTGTCGGTGCGCTACGCACGGCCCGGCGTCTTGGCGCTGGAGCGCGTGAACATGCTGGTGCTCGCCGTGCCCGGGTTGGTGGTCGCCCTGAGCCTCACGTACCTGACAGAGCATTTCCTCCAGAGCCGCTTTTACCTGACGGACCCGCTCCTCGTGGTCGCCTACGCAATCATGTTCTTCCCGCTCGCCATCGTGTCGGTGCGCGCGGCGATCGCGCGTGCCCCGGCGGGACTCGAGGAGGTCGGCCGCTCTCTGGGCGTCCACCGCCACTCGGTGACGTGGCGGGTCACGGTGCCGTTGGTCGCACCGGGCCTCGCCGCTGCGTTCGCCTTGGTATTCCTCGAGACGGCGACGGAACTGACGGCGACGCTCGTGCTGCACCCGACCGGCGTCGAGACGCTGGCCACGCAGTTCTGGGCGTATCAGTCAAACGGCTCCTTCAGCCAGGCTGCGCCGTACGCGTTGGTCATGGTGCTGATCGCCGCGGTGCCCGGATACATGCTCGGTCGTTGGTTCGATCGTCAGCCTGAACGGATGACGCAGGCCGGCGCCGCAGCCGTCACCGGCACCCCCGCATTGGTGGCGGCATGAGGGGTTTGGCGGTCAAGGGGGTGACTAAGGCCTTCGGCCCCCAGGAGGTCCTGCGCGGGGTGGACCTTGTAGTGCCAGACGGCTCGTTCACCGCCATCCTGGGCGCTTCGGGCAGCGGCAAGACGACCCTCTTGCGCATCGTCGCAGGGTTCGAGCGTCCGGATCGAGGTGAGGTGTGGCTGGGCGACGAGCTCGTGGACGACGCCGGGTCGCGGTATCTGGCCTGTGAGCGTCGTCGCATCGGCTACGTGCCGCAGGAAGGGGCGCTGTTCCCTCATCTGAGCGTCGGCCGCAACGTGGGATTCGGTCTCTCGCGGCAGGCCACACGGCGGCCGCGGGTGGACGAGCTCCTCGAGTTGGTCGGCCTCTCCGGATATCGGCGCCGGTACCCCCATCAGCTGTCCGGAGGGCAGCAACAACGAGTCGCCCTCGCGAGGGCGCTCGCAATAGAGCCAGAGGTCGTCCTCCTCGACGAGCCCTTCTCGTCTCTCGACGCCGCGTTGCGGGCATCCGTGCGCGCTGACGTGCTCGGCGTACTCCGACAGGCCGGGACCACCTCGGTTCTCGTGACCCACGACCAGGACGAGGCCCTCTCGATGGCCGACCAGGTCGCAGTCCTGCGGGATGGTGTGGTGGCCCAGCTGGATACGCCCGCAGCCCTGTACCGTCATCCCGGAGATGCCGGTGTTGCCCAGTTCCTCGGTGAGGCGAACCTGATCGAGGGTGAGGTCCGCGACGGCGTCGCCACGACCATCCTGGGCCGCCTCCCGGTGGGTGGCTGGACCGGCCCTCCGTCCGGCCAGGCACGGGTGATGGTGCGCCCCGAACAGATCGAGCTCGGCGAGGTAGGCGAGGGGATCGACGGCGTCGTGGCCAGCTACGAGTACTACGGGCACGACGCTGTCGTCCGCATCCGGCTCGAACGGATGGGCGTCCCGGAACCAGGGGCCCCCGAGCTGGTGGTCCGGATCACCGGGGGACCACCGGTCGTGGCGGGGCACCGGGTCGGGCTCTCTGTGCGGGGCCCGGTGGTGGCCTGGCCGGTCCGTCACAACAAACAAGAAAATTCACCCGAATGACGCGTTCGTAACTACTGCGATGTCGTCCCGGTCCACTAGAGTTGGCCTCGGAGATCCAGGACGAGGAGGTAGTGGAGATGGCGGTGGAGGCCTCAACCCGTGTCGGAGGGTATTCCGGGCCGCAGGTCTGCGGACTGGTGGGGATTACCTACCGGCAACTTGATTATTGGGCCCGGACCGGCTTGCTGCAGCCCTCGGTCGCTTCGGCCAAAGGCAGTGGCTCGCGTCGGGTCTATTCGTATTCGGACGTCCTCGAGCTGAAGGTGATCAAACAGCTGCTCGATGCGGGCGTGTCGCTGCAGTCGGCGCGCCGCGCGGTGGAATGCCTGCGCGAGGACCTCGGAACGGAAGTGGCGTCCGCCAACCTCGTGCTCACGGGGAACAGCTCAGTCTTGGCTCGCACCAACGGCGAGGTCGTGGACCTCTTGGCGGGTGGGCAGGGCGTGTTCAACATCGTGCCCTTGGCCGGCGTTGTCGAGGAGCTCGAGGCCGACATCGTGCGGCTCGACACCGCCAAGCGGGGATCGTCCAAGGTTCGGCCGGAACGGATTCCGTCCACCCGAGCCGCCGGGGAGTGAGCGTCACGGACCCCGCGCTCAGTGGGCGCACGCGCCATCCGGCCAGTGCGCCCGCCGGCCATGTCCGATTCGCCCATCCCTCCGAGCGTCTTTTCGCGACGCTGCTCGACCTGAGCGGTGAGCGCTGGGAGTACGAGCCCGTGGAGTTCCCCCTCGAGTGGGACGCAAGCGGGTCTCCCGTGTCGGGGTTCCGTCCGGACTTCTATCTCCCGGCGCACGGTGTCTTCATAGAGCTGACCACCGCTGACCAGAGACTCGTCACTCGGAAGAACCGAAAGGTGCGACGCATGCGCCAGCTCTATCCCGAGGTGCCGATCCGTATCGTCTACCAACGGGACTTCGCATCGCTACTCGCCTCGCACGGCCTTCCGCTCGTCACCGCGGGGGCCGCGTAGTCTGACCGAATGAGCGACCTCGCAACCGAGGACACCTCTCCGTTGCGGGAGTCGCCGTTACACGCCGCACACGTCGAGCTCGGCGCAAAAATGGTCCCTTTCGGTGGGTGGGAGATGCCTGTCGCCTATCCGACGGGGACGGTGGCTGAGCACCGAACCTGCCGCACCGACTCCGTGGCCTTTGACGTCTCCCATCTGGGAACCGTGCGTGTCACGGGGAGCGGAGCGTTCGAGCAGCTCCAGCATGCGCTGAGCAACGACCTGCGGCGGGTCCACCCGGGTCGGGCCCAGTACACCCACCTCCTGGACGAGGACGGGTCGGTCGTCGACGACCTGATCGTGTGGTGGATCGACGAACTCCGGTTCGATGTGATGCCCAACGCGTCGAACACGAGTGACGTGCTCGACGCGCTCGGTGGCGTGGACGTGACCGCCGAACGCGCCGTCGTGGCGATCCAGGGACCCCAGGCGCGCACACGCTTGGCTGCAATCGCGCCCGAGGCGTCAGCGGTGCATCGCTTCTGCGTCGAGCCCTTTGATTGGCGCGGCGCGCCCTGTCTCGTGGCAGGAACGGGCTACACCGGCGAGGACGGGGTCGAATGTTCGGTACCCCGAGACGTCGCCACGGAATTCTGGGAGGCGGTCCTCTCCCAGGGGATCGCCCCTGCGGGTCTCGGGGCTCGTGACACGTTGCGGCTCGAGGCGGGACTACCGCTCCACGGGCACGAGCTCGGCCCGGGCATCACGCCGCTCCAGGCCGGTCTCGGATGGGTCGTCGGGTGGGACAAGGCGGAGTTCACCGGTCGCGCCGCTCTGGAGGAAGAACGAGCGACCGGCCCGTCCCGGCGCCTGCGGGGATTCGTCGCCGACGGGCGACAACCCTTGCGCGACGGGTCCGTCGTGCACTGCGCAGGTGAGCAGGTCGGGATCCTGACGAGCGGAAATTTCTCGCCGATGAGAGAGCGAGGCATCGGCCTGGGCTTCGTGGACGCGGATGCGCAGCTCCTGGACGGTGACCCCGTCAGCGTGGTGCAGCGGGGGCGTGAGCTCGGTGCCGTCCTCGTGCGCCCACCGCTCTGGCCCGTGCGAGAAGAGACCGAATAGTCCCCGAGGAGGACGGGCCGCCGCCGTTCGTGCCCTACTATCTGGGGCACAACTGAATACGCCGATCGAACCGGAGCGCCAGAGTCCCCGCAGTACGCATTTCGAGGGGGCGCCGGAGGAGCAACTCTCCCCAGACACTCTCAGGCCGACATACCGCTCCGGCGAGGCAACTCTGGAAAGCGGGTACCTACGCCCGCACCGAAGGTGGAAGTCGCTCAGGCGCGACGAGGCTCTCAGGTCCAATGACAGAGCGGGGAGGACATCCGACAGGCTCCGTGTGCGTACGGGGCAAGCCAGGAGGCCTCCGTGGACGGACAGCGCCCATCGCCGACATCCGAAGAGCTCGAGCCATTTGAGAACTTCCTCTATCGCCATGTCGGCACGTCCGAGGAAGACCAAGCAGTGATGCTGAAGACCCTCGGCTTCACGAGCCTGGACGCGCTGATCGATGCGGCAGTGCCCGGCAGCGTGCGTGACCTCGACGACCTCGCGCTGCCGCCGGCCGCGTCCGAACACGAGGTTCTGGGTGAGCTGCGACGTCTGGCGGCGTCCAACGTCGTGGGCGAACCGATGATCGGTCTCGGCTACTCGGGCACGATCACGCCCGGGGTCATCCGTCGCAACGTCCTTGAGAGCCCGGCCTGGTACACCGCGTACACGCCCTACCAACCCGAGATCAGCCAGGGCCGGCTCGAGGCCCTCCTGAACTTTCAGACGATGGTGGCGGACCTCACCGGCCTGCACACGGCCAACGCGTCGCTGCTCGACGAGGGCACCGCAGTGGCGGAGGCCGTCACGCTGATGCGGCGGCGCAGCGAGGTCTCCTCGGACCGGGTGGTCATCGACGCTGACTGCCATCCGCAGACGATCGCCGTCCTCGAGACGCGCTTGTCCCAGCTTGGCATCGAGCTCGCGGTCGTCGACCTGGAGGGTGGTCCACCGGAGGGGGACTACTTCGGAATCGTCCAGCAATATCCCGGCTCGTCGGGTGCGATTCGTGACTTCGCAGCGATCACCGAGGCGGCACACGGGGCCGGCGCACTCGTCGCGGTGGCGGCTGATCTTCTTGCCCTGACGCTCCTGCGGCCTCCTGGGGAGTGGGGCGCTGACGTCGCTGTCGGCTCGTCGCAACGATTCGGAGTGCCGCTTTGGTACGGCGGCCCGCATGCCGCCTACATGGCGGTCAAGGCGGGGCTCGAGCGTGATCTTCCCGGCCGATTGGTCGGCTTGTCGATCGACGCAGAGGAGCGGCCCGCCTATCGACTCGCCCTGCAGACACGTGAGCAGCACATCCGCCGCGAGAAGGCGACCTCCAACATCTGCACAGCGCAAGTACTGCTCGCCGTCGTCGCGGGCATGTACGCGGTGTACCACGGACCAGACGGTTTGCGCGCCATCGCCCGTCGGGTCCACCGACGTGCCGTCACGATCGCACAAGCGCTTGAGGACGCGGGCTTCACGCTCGAACAACAACGATTCTTTGACACCATCGTCGTGCGGACTCCGGGGCGTGGGTCAGACATCGTGGCTTCAGCGAAGGAAGCGGGTGTCCTCCTGCGCTTGGTCGACGACGACCGCGTCGGAGTCTCCTGTGGCGAGAGCACGACCGAGGGCCACGTCGCCGCCGTGCTCGAGGCCTTCGGCGCGCCAACGGGCGCAGCAGGGGAGGGGGGTGATGCCCTTCCCGAGGCGTTATTGCGTCGCGGCCCCATCCTGGTCCACCCCGTGTTCTCCCAGCACCACTCCGAGACGTCGATGTTGCGGTATCTCCGGGAGCTCTCGGACCGTGACTTTGCGCTCGATCGGGGAATGATCCCGCTCGGGTCGTGCACGATGAAGCTCAACGCGACCAGCGAGATGGAACCGGTGGGTCTGGCCGGATTCGCCGATATCCATCCCTTTGCGCCGGCGCAGTCGACCCCCGGCTATCGCGCGCTCATCGAGGAGCTCGAGCAATGGCTCGCCGACGCAACCGGATACGCCAAGGTTTCGGTGCAGCCAAACGCCGGCAGCCAGGGCGAGTTGGCCGGCCTCATGGCCATCCACGCCTACCACCGCGTGCGCAATGATCCCCAGCGCGACATCTGCCTCATTCCCTCCAGCGCCCATGGCACGAATGCAGCATCGGCCGTCATGGCCGGCATGCGGGTGGTCGTCGTCGCCAGCAGGGACGACGGGACCGTCGACCTCGACGACCTTCGAGCGAAGTGTCAGGAACATGCGCACGCGCTGGCCGCGATCATGGTGACGTACCCCTCGACCCACGGCGTGTACGAGGAGGGCATCGGAGAGATGTGCGAACTCGTGCACGAGTCCGGCGGTCAGGTCTACATCGACGGCGCGAACCTGAACGCCCTCCTCGGCTTGGCCAAGCCCGGTCGGTTCGGCGGCGACGTCTCGCACCTGAACCTGCACAAGACGTTCTGCATTCCGCACGGCGGCGGCGGACCCGGCGTCGGCCCGGTGGCCGTCGCCGCGCATCTCGTGCCGTATCTGCCGTCCCATCCCATGCATCCGGATCCCGATCGTCGCAGCGGCATCGGTCCGGTCAGCGCAGCGCCCTACGGCAGCGCGGGGATCTTGGCCATCAGCTGGGCCTATATCCGCCTGCTCTCGGGTGCAGGTCTGGCCCACGCAACGAAGTCGGCCGTCTTGGCCGCGAACTACGTGGCGGCGCGGCTCAATCCCTCGTTCCCGGTTCTGTACACGGGCAAGCAGGGACTCGTGGCGCACGAGTGCATCTTGGACCTGCGCCCACTCACGAAGGCGACCGGAGTAACGATCGACGACGTGGCCAAGCGCCTGATCGACTACGGCTTCCACGCACCCACCGTGAGCTTCCCGGTGGCCGGAACGCTGATGGTCGAGCCGACCGAGAGCGAGGACCTGGCTGAGTTGGACCGCTTCTGCGAAGCCATGATTGCAATCAGATCCGAGATCGATGGCGTGGCATCGGGTCGCTGGCCCATCGAGGTGAGTCCTCTGCGCGGTGCACCGCATACCGCGGCTGCCTTGGTCGCCGATTGGAGCCGGCCGTACGACCGGAGCGAAGCGGTGTTCCCTGCCGGCTATCACACCAAGAAGTACTGGCCTCCCGTGGCTCGGATCAACCAGGCCTACGGCGACCGGAATCTCGTCTGCAGTTGTCCGCCCATCGAGGCGTTCGCCACCTAACCGAGTAGCGTTCAGCCACGCGCTTCCGCCTGCTGAACCACCTCCCACATTCCGCCGATCTCGGCCTCGCTCATGTGGGGGTCCTTCACCTTCATCTCGACGACCTGCCGAAGTACGTGCGAGACGGCACGCCGGTCGAAGTGGGAGAGGAATCCGTTCACCAAGAGGGACCGGCCGAGACCCATGAGCCGTGCTTTCGGACCTCCTCCCGGGATCTGTCCCGCCGCCATCAGGACCCAGGCCAAAGCGACGTCGACGTCTGGGTCACCCCGACGGGCGTTGGGCCAGTCGATGACGAAGGTGCCCTTGGGGCCGGTCATGACGTTGAGGGGGTGCAGGTCCAGGTGAAGGACCTTCGTTCCCGTCCCGACCGAAGCGGCGGGAAGGAACTCGGGCGCGTCGATGTCGTGCAGCCGATGGTGAAGATCGGCCAATCTGGCGGCCTGACGCCGAACCGTCCACGGGGCCTTGCCGATTGCTTCGACCATGGTCACGCCTTCGATCCGCTCCATCACCATCTCGAAGCCGTCGTCACTCAATTCCTCGACTGCGGGAACCGGGTAGCCCTGGTCTCGCATGAAGGACATGGTGCGTGCTTCGGTTGCCATGGAATGACCTTCGCGCGATCGGCGCAGGACGAGACCAGGGCCGTATTCGAAGATGTCCGAGTCGCGGCCTGACGCCAGGAGAGGTCCGGGAACCTTCATCGGGCGAAAGCTAGTCGCTCGAAGAATGCACCCGTCGCCCTCAGACCAGTGCCATGAAGGCGATCGCTGCCGCGGCGCAACCGATACAGACGACCAGGCTGCCCACTGTGTAGACGACAGCTTCCATGCGATGTCCCGTGTGGACCAGGTGCACCGTCTCCCAGCTGGCGGTCGACCACGTGGTGTACCCCCCGCAAAGACCGACTCCTGCGACCGCCACATACGTTCCGCCCAGCCCATGGTAGAGAGCCAGCCCGGTCAGAAGCCCGAGCACCAGGGAACCAGAGGCGTTCACGATCATTGTGCCGACCGGCAGTGGGTCTGCTCGCCGAAGGCCGATGTGATGGATCAGGAGCGCACGGAGCAGCGCTCCGACGCCACCCGCCGCGGCTACGAGCAAGGCAAGCCCGAGCGTGGGGGAGGAGCCACTCATGGCGATGTCAGCTTTCGGGCAGCCGCATGGCCGAGGACGACCAGCGCGAGCCCTCCCGCAACCGTTGCGAGGAGATACGCGAGACAGATCGCGACGTCACCGTTCTTGCCGAGCAAGGTGGCGTCGACCGCCAGCGTCGAATACGTGGTCCAACCCCCGAGGAACCCGACGAGGGCCAACGGCCGTAACAGAGGCGCTCGCTGCGCGGTGTTCTCAAAGAGCGGGACCAGAAATCCGATGGCGAGCGACCCACTGAGGTTGACGACGAGGGTGACCCACGGGAAGGCGCCAGAGCCGGTCGGATGGTGGGCTTCGAGGAGGTAGCGCGCCACCGTTCCCAAGCCGCCGCCGAAAAAGACGGCCGCGAGCGTTCCCGCCGACAGCCCGAGCAGCGGTAGGACGGGTTCGTCGAGGAGGTCCCGGCTGCCGTCTTCTTGCAGGCGCTCGTGCGCCGCCGAAAAGGCATCGTGGCCGTCCGGACCCTCATGCTGCTGTGGTGTGTCCATGGCTGCGCTCTGCGGTGTCAGTCAGGAACCATCAGCCATGTCGGTCGGCGGTTTGGGGCGAGCCCCCGGCGGGATCCATCACCGCACGCCCATGGCGGGCGCTTTTCCAACCTAGCGCGGGAGACCTAGCGAGCTCAGTCCAGCCGCGGCCCAGGTGCGTGTCGGAACTCGAAGGGCTGGCTCTCCCGGCCAGCCACGACGAACCAGCACTGACCGGTGGTCTCCGAGTCGAGGATCCGTTGAAACGCGTCGACGACGTCCACCACGTCGATGATCGGGAAGCCCATGTCGAGAAGCGTCTGCTCCGAACCTTTGATGATGTTCGTGTACGCAAACGAGGGGCAGAGCGCGTGCACCCGGATCCCGTCCGGCGCATAGACCTCACCGAGCGAACGCGCCATTCCTACGACGGCGTGCTTGTTCGCACTGTAGATGGGGTCGAACGGCACGGCGACGAGACCAGCCATAGAAGCGGTGGCCACGATCGTGCCGCCGCCACTTGCCTTGATCGCTGGCCGCGCGGCGGCGATGCCGTAGACGACGCCGTCGAGGTTGATGGCCATGGAGCGGCGATAGGCCTCGGGGTCGAAGTCGTCGCCCATACCGCACCACGAGGTGACGCCGGCATTGAGGTGTGCGATGTGCAAGCCGCCGAAGGCATCGACCGCCGCGGTCACGGCTGCCGTGCTGGCGGCAGCGTCGGCCACGTCCGTGTGGACGAAGAGGCCGCCCAGTTCCTCTGCGACTGCCTTGCCCCGAGCGTCATCGATGTCCGCCAGCACGACACGTGCGCCATTTGCGGCGAGATGACGAGCCACTCCCTCTCCGATGCCGTTGCTTCCGCCAGTGATCAGTGCGACCTTGCCGTTGACGTCCATGACAAGGATCGTAGGGGAGGGGAGTGCCCAACGATTAGTCGAGGAGAGCAGCCGGAAGCGGGAGACCGTGAACGACGCTGAGGTGCTGGATGGGCCGTGTCATGGCGACGTACAGCAACCGAAGCCCGCGTGCGTCCTCGCCCGCGATGACAGCAGGCTCCACCACGACGACGGCGTCGAACTCCAGGCCCTTGGAGGCTTGGGCGGGGACAATCGTGACGGGACGGCTCATGGCGTCGCGTTCGAGCACACCGACCTCGTCGTGGCGGCGGGCGAGACGGACGAGCTCGGGCACCAGTTCGTCTGGCGCGATGACGGCTATGAGGGCGTGATCCGCCATCAGCGAGTAGGCCTCGGCCAGCGAGGCGCCCGGGACTTCGTCGACGGGCACGGCACGCACGTTGGGGTCGGTACGCCCCCGTCTGATGGACGAGGTCGGTGCCACCCCTGGCGCAGCAGAGGGCAGGAGCTTGGAGGCGAAGTCGAGTACTCGGCCCGGGGCCCGGTAACCCAAACTCAGCTCTGCGTGTTGCGGCTGGGCCGCACCTCCCTTCAAGATTTCCCGCACCTCGGTCCATGCTCGGTACGACCACGGACCGGTTGCCTGGGCGAGGTCACCGAGCACGGTGACCGACCCCGTCGGGACCCGCCGGGCAATCATGCGGAACTGCATGGGAGTGAGGTCTTGCGCCTCGTCGACCACGATGTGCCCGTAGCTTCTCGTTCTGCCCCCGGTGAGGAAGCTCGCTTCGTCGAGGAGGGCGAGGTCGTCGACGCTCCACGTCGTTCCGGAGACGTTTGCCGACTTCTTCCGCAGCAGGAGCGGCCATTCGGATGGCTGCAACAACCCAACGGCGTAGCGTTCCATCCGGGTGGCGGAGGCAAGCAGATCCCGCACGAGTGCGGCTGGTGACACGGTCGGCCACAGGGTGTCGAGGAGGGTCCCGAACTCGTCTGTCGCCGTGAGCTCGCGTTCGAACCAGGGCTCGTCAGCGCCGAATCGCCCCGACGATCGAAAGGCGCGGCGTGCTTCGCTCACCAAGCGGGCCCGCAGAGCAAGTCGTCCGGCCTTGTACGGAGCGGGCCGGGAGGTGATGGAGTCCAGCAGCTCGTTCACCCTCTGCGCGCTGATCGTCGCCCGAGCGAACCGCACGCGCAGGCTCACGTCGTGATCCAACTCGCCGCGGCGTCCCTCGAGGGCTCGTCGCAAGAGTTCGGCCATCCGCAGGTCGCCCTTCAGCCGGCGAACTGCCATGGGCTCGTGGACGCGCACCTTGGCCTTCGGGGCAACGTCGGTCACCGTGGTCTGGACGACGGCCTCCTCGCCCAGCGAGGGCAGGACCTGCGCGATGTAGCGGAGAAAGGCAGGGCTCGGTCCGAGCACGAGCACGCCCTCGCGGGTGAGCGCAGGGTGGTTGTAGAGGAGGAAGGCCGCCCGGTGCAGCCCCACGGCCGTCTTCCCCGTTCCTGGGCCGCCTTGGACCGTGAGCAGCTGCTCGAGCGGGGCCCGGATGATCTCGTCCTGTTCGGCCTGGATCGTGGCGACGATGTCGAGCATCTCGCCGGTCCGCGCGCGCTCCAGCTCCGCCAACAGAGCGTCGCCGCCGCGTAGCCGGGTCGTGCCGGCTTCTTCCTCGGCCCCGTCGAAGAGGTCGTCGGCGACCGCCACCACGGACCGCCGATCGACCATGATCTGGCGACGGCGTACGAGCCCCAGTGGTTCACGGGCGCTGGCTCGGTAGAAGGGCACGGCGATGGGGGCCCGCCAGTCCACGACGAGAGGGTCCGACTTCTTGTCCTCGACGTGCCGACGCCCGATGTGCCAGATGCTGCCGCTCTCGTCATCGATCCGGCCGAAGAGCAGTGGGCGAGGGCTGTCGGCCAGAAGTGCGACTCGTCGCGAGAGGGCGGCGACGTAGTCAAGATCGGGATTGCCCGCTGCGATCAGGTCGTGCAGCAGGTGCTCGGCCCGCTCACGCATGGTCGCCAGCGACGTCATGGCGACTTCGAGATAGTCCTGTTCGGCCTGGACCTCTGGATCGGGCAGGGGAGAGGCAGCGTTCACCATGGCACCGACAACGACAAAGAGCGCGCCAATAAAGGCGCGCAAAAATCCCCGGACATTCCGGGGATATTACTTCAGTTTGGACTTCAAAAACAAGGCCTCTAGCTGGTATTTCACCTTCTGGTCCGTCCGGATCTTGAACCTTTAACCAGGTGCCTTACGGGCTGTCACTTTACTGAATTCAGACAGCCGAATCAAGTCCCTTTTTCGCATTCGTCCAAATCTGAGCGTGGCGCCCGCGGGGTCCCGCTCACGCCGAGTCGAGATACGTCCGGAAGAACTCGAATTTGTATGTCCGTCAAGCGAATCTCCAGCGAAAGAGCTCGGGTCTAACGGGCTGCGAAAACCTCGATCTCGACCAGCAGCTCCGGAAAGGCCAGTCTCGCCACCCCGAGCAGGGTGCTTGCCGGGAGGATCGAACCGATGACCTCCTGGACGGTGTGACCGAGCACGCCGACGCATGCATCGACGTCAGTCGTATAGATCGTCGACTTGACGATGTCGGCCGGTGTCATCCCGCCAGCCGACAGGACAACGAGAACGTTCTCGAGCGCCGCCCGAACCTGGTCACCCATGTCCGTGGATGCCGGCAGAGAGCCATCTGGGCCCATCGCCGTCTGTCCCGAACACACGAGCAACTCCCGGTGGTCAGTCACTTTGACCGCCTGGGAGAAACCGAATGCCTTGGACCATTCCCAAGGGTTGATGTCTTGCCGCGTCATTGCCATCCCTTGTCCGCCCACCGACGACTGGGCGCAACCCTAACGACGGGACCTCCTCAATGACGGATCTCTCCTCGCTCGGGTCTCGAGGGGAGTGGTGACGGCGGGAGCTGTCTCCCCAGTCCGGGCTTTCTTCTATGGGACTTAACATAATGAGCCTTATCGGCGTTCCCTGCCAAAAAGCTCCAGGCAGACAGCCCGATCCGGATCCGCATCTCCGGGCGCCGATGTATTCCGACGAGCCGTTCAGGGTGCTCACAGGTGGCTAAATGCCTGCACCCGTAGAGATCGCCTTATGCCCTTCGCCGGCGGTGTGATTCGGGCGACCCTCCTGGCGAGTGTTGTCGCCGCCGCCGGCCTGGGTTGGGGCAACCAGGGGGCTGTGGCCGCAAACGATCCTTCGAATGCGTTGACGATCGGCACGCCCCAGCTGAGCTACGACGAAGACTTTCCCGATGCCAGTGTCCTGGACGTCGGCGGCACCTACTACGCCTACAGCACCGATACCGACGGCGAGAACCTTCCGGTGATGAGTTCGACTGATTTGAGCCACTGGCAGCCCATCGGCGATGCCATGGCTTTCCTACCGTCGTGGGCGGCCGACTGGAGGGGATTCACCTGGGCACCGTCGGTGGCGTCGGCGCCCGGCGGCGCCTACGAGGCCTTCTTCAGCACCTTGGACATGAGCGGTCAGGAGTGCATCGGGCGGGCGACCGCGCCCACGCCGACGGGACCTTTCGTGGACCCCTCCCCGAGCCCGCTCGTCTGTGGTGAAAATCAGGGTGCCATCGATCCGTCCTTGTACCGGACCGCCACTGGCGACTATCTGGTCTGGAAGTCCGATAATGGCAAGACGAAGCCATCGGGCATCTGGGCGCAACGGCTCTCTGCGACAGACGCCTTGTTGGTGGGTGCGCCGGCGTTGTTGTTGACGGCAGATCGGTCCTGGGAGGCCGGCATCGTCGAGGGTCCCGCGCTCGCGGACGTCGGGGGCAGTCTCGATCTGTTCTTTAGTGCGAACCGATGGGACACCAACTCGTATTCGATCGGAGTGACCTCGTGTGCTTCGCCTCTCGGGCCGTGCAACCAAGCGGGCGCGCACGTCGTTGTCTCCTCGCAGCCCGGCATGGCCGGACCGGGAGGTCCCGACGTCTTTTCGGTGGGCGACCATGAATATCTGGCCTTCTCGGCCTGGACCGGCAGCGCTCCGGGCTCGAACGGGAGTCGACGCGCGCTCTTCGTCAGCTCGCTCAAGGCAACGGCGACGTCGAGTAGCGCACGCGCCGCAAGTTCGTAGGGCAGGTGAGGCGTCGCTCGAATGATTCAGAAGAGAGCTGCTGGCCATGGTCCAAGTACCACTCCCCCACTACCACGTCGGCGTAGGGCGTTCACGGGGCGTGCGGCTGACTCACGGCCGCACGCCCCGGAGGCCCAACCGCGGGTCCGACCGGGGTGGGAGGGGTCTAGGGGGGAACGACCGTCCCATCGGACTGCGGTATTGGTCATGCATCCTGCGGCATCCATTTAGGAGCCGGTAAGGACTCAGCTGTGAGCCTTCTTACAGTTCTCGAGCGCTGGAAGGGCCGTGGCCTGGTCCTTTCTTAACGGATTCGGCAAAACCCCAAGCGGGCTCACAGCTGAGGCTTGGCTCGTTGTGAAATCCCTACTTTCAACTGGGCACATGACCGAAACGCGAACGGTCCAGGCGGAGGAGAGCCCTGTGGATCTCACCGCGGAACTGCCCCTCGACGACGAGAACATCCTGGCTGAACCGCCGCAGTCCTTCTGGCGGCGCAACCGGTGGCCACTCGCCGCTGTCGCTCTCGTGGTGGTTGCGGCAGCCATCGCGCTGCCGCTCTGGCTGACCTCGGGATCTTCGCCCCCGGTCGGACTCACGGTCACGACCGTGACCGTGCCGGTGACGACCGGGACGATTCAGCAGACCGTCACCAGCTCCGGCACGATCGAGCCAGCGAGCCAGGCCAACCTGAACTTCGCCGTGTCGGGCACGGTCACCGCCGTCGACGTGAAGGCCGGCCAGACGGTGTCGGCCGGTCAAACCCTGGCCACCGTCGACACAACTGCCTTGACGGAAGACGTGAATGCAGCGCAAGCCCAACTGACCGCAGCGAACGACCGCTTGACCAGCGACGAGTCGAGCGGGGCCTCGACGAGCACGATCGACTCCGACGAGTCATCCGTCACGTCGGCCGAGTCCTCCCTGTCGACAGCGCAGACGAACCTGAACGACGCATCGCTGACCTCGACCATCGCCGGGACGGTCGCTTCGGTGAGCCTCACGGTAGGCCAGCAGGTCACGGGTACGGGAAGCGCGAACGGCAACAGCGGGAACGGCAGCAGCGGCAACGGGAACAGCGGAAACGGGAACAGCGGCAACGGCTCGTCCGGGAACAGCTCGAGTCAGATCGAGGTCATCGGTACCGACTCGTACATCGTCAACACCTCGGTGGACGACACCCAGATCGGACAGATCAGCGACGGCGACCAGGTGGACATCACGCCGTCGAGCTCGTCGTCGGCGCCTGGAGGATCGTCGTCGACGGTGTACGGAACCGTTGGCTCCATCAGTCTCATCGGGGCGCAGAGCTCGAACGTGACAACCTTTCCCGTCGTCGTCGACGTGACGGGCAATCCTTCGGGGCTCTATGCCGGAGCTTCCGCCGACGTCAGCATCATCGTGCAGCAACTGAACAACGTGACCGAGGTGCCGACGCAGGCCATCTCGTACAACTCGAGCGGCCAGGCCACCGTCACACAGGTCGTGAACGGCGCGCATGTGGTCAAGGACGTCACCGTCGGTGCCGCCGAGAACGGCGAGACCCAGATCACCAGCGGCATCGGCCCCGGTGCCCACGTCCTCGAGCGTGAGATCAGGTTCAACGCCCCCAACGGTGGCGCCGGGGGCATATTTGGCACCCCCGGCGGGGGGTCCAAGGGCGGGTTCCCGGGTGGCAGCTTTTTCCGACGCGTCAACAGCGGAGGTGGCGGGGGGTTCCCGGTCACCGGCGGCAGCTAGGGGCTCTCGCAATGACCACAACGCCACCTCTCGGCACCCCGCTGGTCGAACCCCAGCGCGACCGGGTCATCGAACTCGAACGCGTGACGAAGGTGTACCGCACCGGATCGATCTCAGTGGCTGCGTTGCGCGGAGTGAGCTTGTCGATCGATGAGAACGAGTACGTCGCCATCATCGGCCCTTCGGGCTCGGGCAAGTCGACACTGATGCATATTCTCGGCTGTCTCGACATCCCGACGTCCGGTGGGTACCACCTGGCCGGCGAAGACGTCAGTCATATGAGCGAGGCCGCCCTGGCCGAGGTGCGGAACCGCCGCATCGGGTTCGTGTTTCAGCAGTTCAACCTTCTCGCCTCCATGACCGCCTGGCAGAACGTCGAGCTTCCGCTCGTCTACGCCGGGGTGCCCAGGGCAGAGCGCAAGGAGCGGGCCATGGAGGCGCTGGCCCGCGTGGGCCTGTCCGGCCGGGTCCACCATCGCCCCGGTGAACTCTCCGGCGGTCAGCAGCAACGCGTCGCGGTGGCACGGGCACTCGTCACCGAGCCCGACCTGATCCTGGCCGACGAGCCCACTGGCAATCTGGACTCTGTTTCGGCGGCGGACGTGCTTCGCCTGATGAGCGAACTCCACGAGTCCGGCAGCACGCTGGTCCTCATCACGCACGACGTCGAGGTCGCGTCGGCCGCGAACCGCGTCGTCGGCATCCGCGACGGCCTCCTCACGGAAAACGACCGGCGCTACCTGGAGAGTGTCCGATGAGCTGGCTCGAGACTTTGCGCACCGGTGTCAACGGTGTCCGGAGCCATCGGATGCGCTCTTTCCTGACGGTGTTGGGCATCCTGATCGGGATCGCTGGCGTCATCATCGCGGTCGGGCTGGGGGAAGGTGCGTCGAGCCAGGTGACCTCGGAGATCAATTCGCTCGGGTCGAACGTGCTCACCATCACGCCCGGCAGTTCGACCTCGAGCAGCGGCGTTCGCGGGGCCCTCGGCTCAGCGTCAACCCTGACGATG
>Ga0210390_10002187_pt1 | contig 17550 bp, 16 predicted proteins | sample IncBWH11OmetaG_FD_161050 | JGI IMG/M metagenome (GOLD analysis project Ga0210390, IMG submission 161050) | Forest soil microbial communities from Barre Woods Harvard Forest LTER site, Petersham, Massachusetts, United States - Inc-BW-H-11-O ... | reverse complement strand
GGAGGAGCTCGCGGTGATGGGACTCGCGGAGGTGCTGCGCCACCTGCCGCGGCTGCTGTCGCTGCGCGCGGAGCTCGCGCGGCGCTTACTAGCCGCCCCCCCTGACGTGTTCGTCGGCATCGATGCACCGGAATTCAATCTCGCCCTGGCGCGGCGCCTGAAGCACGCCGGGGTGCGCACCGTGCAGTACGTGAGCCCGCAGGTCTGGGCCTGGCGGCAGGGGCGGGTGCGCGGCATCGGCGCGGCCTGCGACCTGGTGCTGTGCCTGCTGCCCTTCGAGACCGCGTTCTACTCACGCCATGGAGTGCCGGCGCTGTTCGTCGGGCACCCGCTGGCGGACGAGATCCCCCTCGAGCCTGATCGCGCCGGCGCACGCCGCGCGCTCGCGCTCGATGCGGCCGCGCCGCTCGTCGCGCTGCTGCCGGGCAGCCGCGTCGGCGAGGTCGCGCGCCTTGCCGCGCCCTTTGCTGCCGCGGCGCGCCACATCCACGAGCGCCGCACGGGCTGGCGGTTCGTGGCGCCCATGGCCTCCGCGGCCGCTCGTGAGGTCTTTGACAGGGAAGTGACGCAAGTGCCCGGCGCGCCGGAGATTCGCCGCATCGCGGGCGAGGCGCAGCGGGTGCTGGCGGCCTGCGATGCCGCCATCGTCGCCTCCGGCACCGCCACCCTCGAAACGCTCCTCAGCGGGCGGCCGATGGTGGTCGCCTACCGCGTGAGCCCGGTGACCGCGTTTCTCCTGCGGACCATGAGGCTGGTGAAGGTGCGATACTTTTCCCAGCCGAACCTGCTCGCCGGCCGGCGCCTGGTCCCGGAATTCTTCCAGGAGCAGGTGAGCGGCGCGGCGCTCGGCGACGCCCTGCTTTCGGAACTGGAGGATCGCGAGCACGTGCGTGAGCTGCTCGAGGAATTCACCGCGGTGCACCGCGCCCTGCGCTGCGGCGGCGCCGGGCGCGCCGCGGACGCGATCGCGGCGCTGGCGCGCGGTGAGCTTGCGGCCGCCTTGCCCGCGGCTGCGGCGCTGCAGGTGCCCGATGCACGCCACTGAGGCACGCGATCTGAAGCGCGTGGCGGGCGTGGACGAAGCCGGTCGCGGTCCGCTCGCCGGCCCGGTGGTGGCGGCGGCGGTGATCCTCGATCCGCGGCGGCGCATCCGCGGCCTGGCGGACTCGAAAGTTCTCAGCCCCGCCGAGCGGGCGCGACTTGCGCCCATCATCAGGAGCCGCGCGCTCGCCTGGGGTGTCGGCTGGGCCGACCGCGACGAGATCGACACGCTGAACATCCTCGAGGCGACGCTGCTGGCGATGCGCCGCGCGCTGCTGGCGCTGCCGGTGCCGCCGACCCACGTGCGCGTCGACGGCAACCGCTGCCCGTGCATCGCTGATCTCGCCTTCGGCTGCACGGTCGAGGCCATCATCGCCGGGGATGCGCGCATCGCGGCGATCAGCGCCGCCTCGATCCTCGCCAAGACGTACCGCGACGCGCTGATGGAGGCGCTCGATGCGTACTACCCCGGCTTCGCGCTGGCGACGCACAAGGGCTACGCCACGGCGGCGCATCTCGAGGCGCTCAAGGCGCGCGCGCCCTCCGCGCAGCACCGCCGCTCCTTCAGTCCCATGCGGGTCGCGGGTGAGGCGCCCTTGAGCTCCTGGGAAGACGAGTAGGCGCGCGGCGCGATGGCACAGGGTTTCGTTCACCTCAGGGTGCACACCGAGTTCTCGCTGATCGACAGCGTGGTGCGCGTGCCGCAGCTCATCGAGGCGGTGGCCGCCGCCGGCATGCCGGCGGTCGCGGTGACCGACCAGCACAACCTGTTCGCGATGATGAAGTTCTATCGCGCAGCGCTCAGGGCGGGCATCAAGCCGCTGGTGGGGGTCGATCTGCTGGTGCGCGAGGAGGGCGAGCGGCAGGCACCCTCGCGCCTGACGCTCTTGTGCCAGTCGCAGGGCGGCTACCGCAATCTCGCCCGCCTCATCACCCGCGCCTACCTCGAGGGTCAGGAGCGCGGTGTGCCGCGCATCGAGCGGCGCTGGCTGAGCCGGGCCAGCCTCGAGGGGCTGATCGCACTCTCGGGGGCGAGCGACGGCGACGTCGGCCGTGCCTTGGTCAATGCGCGTGAGCGCGATGCCGAGCGCGCCCTGGATGGCTGGCTCACGCTGTTCCCGGAACGCTTCTACCTCGAGCTGCAGCGCCTCGGCCGTCCCTTCGAAGAAGCCTACATCGCCGGCGCCGTCGCGCTGGCCGCGCGCCGCGGCGTACCGGTGGTCGCCAGCAATGACGTGCGCTTCCTCACTCCGGCCGAGTTCGAATCGCACGAGGCGCGCGTATGCATCCACGACGGTGCGCTGCTCGCCGATGCCGGCCGCGCACGCCGCTACACGCACCAGCAGTACCTGCGCAGCCCGCAGGAGATGGCGGCGCTGTTTGCCGACGCCCCCGAGGCGCTCGCCAACTCGGTGGAGATCGCGCGCCGCTGCAGCCTGGCGCTGACCTTGGGCGAGGTGCGCCTGCCGCAATACCCGGTGCCGGCCGGGGCGAGCACCGAGGACTTCCTGCGCGAGGAGAGTGCGCGCGGCCTTACGGCGCGCTTCGCGGCGGCGGGCGGCGTACCGCCGGGACACACCGAGCGGCTGCGGCGCGAGCTCGAGGTGATCTGCCAGATGGGCTTCGCCGGTTACTTCCTCATCGTCGCCGACTTCATCCGCTGGGCGCGCAGCAACGGGGTGCCGGTGGGACCGGGGCGCGGCTCGGGCGCGGGCTCCCTGGTGGCGTTCAGCCTGCAGATCACCGACCTCGACCCGATCCGCTACGACCTGCTGTTCGAGCGCTTCCTGAATCCCGAGCGCGTGTCGCTGCCGGACTTCGACATCGACTTCTGCATGGACGGCCGCGACCGCGTGATCGACTACGTGGCGGACAAGTACGGCCGCGAGCGCGTGTCGCAGATCATCACCTACGGCACCATGGCCGCCAAGGCGGTGGTACGCGACGTCGGCCGGGTGCTGGGGATGGCGTACGGCTACGTCGACCGCATCGCCAAGCTCATTCCCTTCGAGCTCGGCATCACCCTGGATGCGGCGCTGGAGAAGGAGCCCGAGCTCAAGCGGCTCTACCAGGCGGAAGAGGAAGTGAAGAACCTCATCGACCTGGCGCGCTCGCTCGAGGGGCTGACGCGCAATGCCGGCATGCATGCCGGCGGGGTGGTGATCGCCCCGTCCGTGCTCACCGACTTCGCGCCGCTGTACTGCGACGCCGGCGGCGGCAGCATCGTCACGCAGTTCGACAAGGACGACGTCGAGGCGGCGGGGCTGGTGAAGTTCGACTTCCTCGGTCTGCGCACCCTCACCATCATCGATCGCGCCGCCGCCCTCATCAACCGCGAGCGCCCGCCGGGCAGCGCGCCGCTCACCGTGAGCGCGCTGCCGATGGACGACGCCGCCACCTACACGCTGCTCAAGTCCTGCCGCACCACCGCGGTCTTCCAGCTCGAGTCGCGTGGCATGAAGGACCTGATCCGCCGCCTGCAGCCGGACCGCTTCGAGGACATCGTCGCGCTGGTCGCGCTGTTCCGGCCCGGGCCGCTGCAGTCGGGCATGGTGGACGATTTCATGAATCGCAAGCACGGCCGCAGCGACGCGCCGGTCGATTACCTGCATCCGAGCCTCGAGTCGATCCTCAAGCCCACCTACGGGGTGATCCTCTACCAGGAGCAGGTGATGCAGATCGCGCAGGTGCTCGCCGGCTACACGCTCGGCGGCGCGGACCTGCTGCGCAAGGCGATGGGCAAGAAGAGCCCCGAGGAGATGGCGCAGCAGCGCTCGGTGTTCGTCAGCGGCGCGGTGGCGCGTGGCGTGCGCGAGTACACCGCCGGCCACATCTTCGACCTGATGGAGAAGTTCGCCGGCTACGGCTTCAACAAGTCGCACTCGGCCGCCTATGCGCTGCTGTCCTACCAGACCGCGTACCTGAAGGCCCACTACCCGGCGCAGTTCATGGCGGCGGTGCTGTCGGCCGACATGGACCACACCGACAAGGTGGTGACGCTCATCAAGGAGTGCAGCGACATGGGCCTCGCCGTGCTGTCGCCGGACGTGAACGCCTCGCGCTACGAGTTCACGGCCTGCGGCAGCGGCAGCATCCGCTACGGCCTGGGCGCGGTGCGCGGCGTGGGCCGCGGCGCGGTGGAGGCGATCATCGCCGGGCGCGAGGCGCACGGCCCGTACCGCTCGCTCGAGGATCTGTGCCGGCGCCTCGACCTGCAGAAGGTGAATCGCCGCGTGCTGGACGCCCTGCTGCGCTCGGGCAGTCTCGACGGCCTGGGCGCCAACCGCGCCACGCTCATGGATCGTCTCGGCGCCGCGTTGCAGCTCGGCGAGCAGAACACGCGCGCGCAATCGTCCGGCCAGGACGATCTGTTCGGCCTCGCCGCCGACGGGCGCGACGCTGCGCTCGAGCCGCAGCGCGCAGCGCCGCTGCCGGAGTGGAGCGAGGCGGTGCGCCTCGCCGGCGAGCGCGACACGCTCGGTCTGTACCTCACCGGTCACCCGCTGGCGCGCTTCGAGTCAGGGCTGGCGCGCTTCGTCTCCCACCGCATCGCCGACCTGGTGAGCGACCGGCCGCTCGCCGGCCTCGAGTCGGTGCGCTTCGGCGCGGGCAAGGCGGTGACGGTGGCCGGACTCATCGACGAGGTGAAGAAGCGCGGGCCGCGGGTGATCATGACGCTCGACGACCGCACCGGGCGCATCGAGGCGGTGCTGTTCGAGGAGACCTGGCAGAAGCACCGCGAGCTGATCACCAAGGACGCGCTGGTGCTGGTCGAAGGCCTGCTGCGCTTCGACGAGTTCAGCGACGCCTGGCGTGTGTCGGTGCGGCGCATCAGCGAGCTCGACGAGGTGCGCTCGCGCGCCGCGCAGCGCCTGGTGATCCGCTGCGCGCACGGCGACGTCGGGCAGTGCCTCGAACGCCTCGCAGCGATCCTCGCGCCGTGGCGTCCGGGACCGTGCCCGATCACGGTCGAGTACCGCGGCCGCGGCGCGAGCGGGGCGCTTACGCTCGGGGGCGAGTGGACGGTGCGCCCGAGCCGCGAGCTGCTCGAGCAGCTCGAGGGCCTGCTCGGGCCCGACGCGGTGCAGGTGATGTATGCCAGCGTGCCGGCCCGGGCCGGCGCATCATTCTCGGCCGACGGCCGCTGAGTTAGGGTAGGCTTTACGCATCATGGCCGTTTCGTTCCTCGACTTCGAGCAACCCATCGCCGAGCTGGAAGCCAAGATCGAAGAGCTCCGGCACGTCAGCTCCGACTCCGAAGTCAACATCCAGGACGAGATCGACAGGCTGCAGGCCAAGAGCCGCCAGCTGACGATGAGTATCTTCGCCAGCCTCACGCCGTGGCAGATCACGCAGCTCGCCCGCCATCCGCATCGCCCCTACACCCTCGACTACGTGAACGCCATCTGCAGCGAGTTCCACGAGCTGCACGGCGATCGCATGTACGCCGATGACGGCGCCATCGTCGGCGGGCTGGCGCGCATCGACGAGCGCGCGCTCATGATCATCGGCCACCAGAAGGGGCGCGATACCAAGGAGCGCGTGCGCCGCAACTACGGCATGCCGAAGCCCGAAGGCTACCGCAAGGCGCTGCGCCTCATGCGGCTCGCCGAGCGCTTCTCGCTGCCGATGGTGACGCTCATCGACACGCAGGGCGCCTACCCCGGAGTGGGGGCGGAGGAGCGCGGTCAGAGCGAGGCGATCGCCCGCAATCTGTTCGAGATGTCGGTGCTGCGCATCCCCATCGTCAGCGTGGTCACCGGCGAGGGTGGCTCGGGCGGGGCGCTCGGCATCGGCGTGTGCGACCGCCTGCTGATGCTCCAGTACAGCACCTACTCGGTCATCTCGCCCGAAGGGTGCGCCTCCATTCTGTGGAAGAGCCAGGACAAGAAAGAGGTGGCGGCCGAGGCGCTCAACCTCACCGCCGACCGCCTGCACAAGCTCGGGCTCGTGGACGAGGTCATCGAGGAGCCGCTCGGCGGCGCGCACCGCGATGCGGCGGCCGTGGCCGCCAGTCTCAAGGCCGCCCTCATCCGCCAGCTCGACGAGCTGGAAGCGATTCCGCGCGACGAGTTGCGCGCCGCGCGCGCGGCGAAGATCGCCGGCTTCGGCGTGTATTCCGAAAACGCCGCCTGAAGCGCGCCGATGGCACGCTCGCGCCGCGCACCTGCGAGCTTCGGTCCGCGCTGGCTGCAGGAGCGCCTCGCGCAGCTGCTGCCGCAGTTCCCGCACCTGCCGCTGTGCGTCGCCTTCAGCGGCGGGCTGGACTCGACCGCGCTGCTGGCCGCGCTCGCGCGCATGCCACGGCGGCCGCGCAAGCTGCGGGCGCTGCACGTCGACCATGGCCTGCAGCCGCGCTCGCGGCAATGGAGCGCGCATTGCCGGCGTATCGCGCACGCCCTCGGCGTGCCGCTCGCCGTGCGGCGTGCGCGCGTGCCGCGCCGGCGCGGCGAGTCGCTCGAGGCCGCCGCGCGCGCGGTGCGCTACCGGCTGCTCGGCGAGGCGCTGGCGCCCGGGGAGGCGCTGCTCACCGCCCATCACCTGGACGATCAGCTCGAGACCGTGCTGCTGCAGCTGCTGCGCGGTGCCGGTATCGCCGGGCTCGCCGCCATGCCGGAGGTGGCGCCGCTCGCGCGCGGGCTGCTGGTGCGCCCGCTGCTGCCGCTGACGCGCCGCGAGCTCGCCGCCTGGGTGCAGGCCCGGCAGCTCGCGTTCGTCGAGGACGACAGCAACGCGCAGCGGCAACTCGACCGCAACTACCTGCGCCTCGAGGTGGTGCCGCAGATCCGCGCGCGCTGGCCGGCCGCGGCGACCACCGTGGCGCGTGCCGCGCGCCACGCGGCCGCCGCGCAGCGGCTGCTCGATGCGCTGGCCGCCGCCGACCTCGCGCGGGCGAGCTGGGGCGCCATGCTCGCGGCGGGCGCGCTGCGCGCGCTCACCCTCGAGCGGCGCCGCAACGTGCTGCGCTTCTGGATCACGCAGCAGGGCCTGCAGGCGCCGCCCGCGAGCCTCTTGACCGAGATGGCCGGCCCGTTGCTCGCCGCGCGCGCCGATGCGCAGCCGTTCGTCGCCTGGGGCGAAGCGCGGGTGCTGCGCCAGGGCGAGCTGCTGTGCCTGCAGGCGCAGCGCGATGCGGCGACCGTCCCGGCGGCAGTCCAGTGGCGCTGGGGCGGGGGGCGCAGCTGTCGCCTGGCGGGCAGCGGCACGCTGGCGCTGCAGAACGATGCGCGCGGACCCCTCGACCTTGACGCGCTGCCGCCACGGCTGCTGCTGCGGCCGCGCCGCGGCGGTGAGCGGCTGCGCCCGGTGCGCGGCGGCCCGCGCCGCACGCTGAAGAGCCTGCTGCAGGAAGCGGGCGTGCCGGCGCAGCAGCGGCGCAGTCTGCCGCTCGTTTTTGCCGGCGAGCAACTGCTGGCCGTGGCCGACCTGTGGCTCGACGAGTCGGTACAGGCAGGAGCTGCGAGCCGCCGTCGCGCGCGCCTGCGCTGGACGCCCGAACGGCCCACGCCGCGCCGCCAGATGTGCTAACCTGCCGGCCCGTCGTCGCTGCCGGCATTTTCGCGGGCAGCGGTGGTGCGAGCGACGGGAAAAACCCTCGAACTGAGCTTATGACGCGTTTCGTATTCGTCACCGGCGGCGTCGTGTCCTCGTTGGGGAAGGGCATCGCGGCCGCCTCGCTCGGCGCGATCCTCGAGGCGCGCGGCCTCAAGGTCGCGATGGTCAAGCTCGACCCGTACATCAACGTCGATCCGGGCACGATGAGCCCGTTCCAGCACGGCGAGGTGTTCGTCACCCAGGACGGCACCGAAACCGACCTCGACCTCGGGCACTACGAGCGCTTCGTGCGCACCACGACGGGGCACAACAGCAACTTCACCACCGGCCGCATCTACGAGCGGGTCATCGCCAAGGAGCGCCGCGGCGACTACCTCGGCGCCACCGTGCAGGTCATTCCGCACATCACCGACGAGATCAAGCGCAGCATCAAGCTCGGCGCGGAAGGCGCCGACGTGTGCATGGTCGAGATCGGCGGTACCGTCGGTGACATCGAGTCGCTGCCGTTCCTCGAGGCCATCCGCCAGCTCGGCGTCGAGCTCGGGCGCAGCAACGTCGTGTACATGCACCTGACGCTGGTGCCGATCGTCGGCGGCTCGGGCGAGATCAAGACCAAGCCGACGCAGCACTCGGTGAAGGAGCTGCGTGGCATCGGCATCCAGCCCGACGTGCTGCTGTGCCGCTGCAAGCACCCGCTGCCCGAGGAGCAGCGCCGCAAGATCGCGCTGTTCACCAACGTCGAGGAGCGCGCGGTCATCTCCGCGGTCGACGCCGACGACATCTACAAGATCCCGATGCTGCTGCACGAGCAGGCGCTCGACGACATCATCGTCGACAAGCTGCGCCTCGAGGTGCCCGCCACCGACCTGGCCGAGTGGCGCCAGGTGGTGAGCGGCAGGGCCAACCCCGACGGCCAGGTCGACATCGCCATGGTCGGCAAGTACGTGCAGATCCGCGACTCCTACCTGTCACTGCACGAGGCGCTGATGCACGGCGGACTCAAGAGCCGCACGCGCGTCAACATCCACTACATCGAGTCCACCGACATCGAGCAGCACGGCGCGCAGGTGCTCGAGGACGTGGACGCGATCCTGGTGCCGGGCGGCTTCGGCGAGCGCGGCATCGAGGGCAAGATCCAGGCGGTGCGCTTCGCTCGCGAGCGCGGCGTGCCGTACCTCGGCATCTGCTTAGGCATGCAGGTCGCGATCGTCGAATACGGCCGCCACGTCCTCGGGCTCACCGACGCCAACAGCACCGAGTTCAACCGCGCCACCCCCCACCCGGTGATCGCGCTGATCTCCGAGTGGCAGGACCAGGTGCACGGGGCGCAGAGCCGCGACGAGGCTTCCGGCAAGGGCGGCACCATGCGCCTCGGCGCCCAGGAAGTGCTGCTCGCCGCGGCGACGCGGGCCCGCGAGCTGTACGGACGCGAGGTGATCCTCGAGCGCCATCGCCATCGCTACGAGTTCAACAACCGCTACCTGGAGCGCTATCGGGCGGCGGGGCTGCGCTTCTCGGGCTTCTCGAGCGATGGCCTGGTGGAAGTGATCGAGCTGCCGCAACACCCGTGGTTCCTCGCCACGCAGTTCCACCCGGAGTTCACCTCCACGCCGCGCGACGGCCATGCGCTGTTCACCGGCTTCATCCGTGCCGCGCGCGCGCTGCGCGCCGCGCAGCTGCCGCGAGCCGCCGGCGCCTGAGGGCGCACGGCACCGCCGCCAGGCTCGCGCGTCATGCTTCTGACGGGCTACGAGATCGGCGAGCGGCGGCCGTTCTTTCTCATCGCCGGCCCGTGCGTGATCGAGAGCCCGGCGCTCACCGAGGAGATCGCCGGGCGGCTGAAGGAGATCACCGCGCGGCTCGGCATTGCCTACATCTTCAAGGCCTCCTACGACAAGGCGAACCGCTCCGCGCGTGCGAGCTTCCGCGGCCTGGGGCTGGAGACCGGCCTCAAGGTGCTCGAGGACGTGCGCCGCGCGGTCGGCGTGCCGGTGCTCACCGACGTGCACGAGGACACTCCGCTCGCGGAAGTCGCCGCGGTGGTCGACGTGCTGCAGACCCCGGCATTCCTGTGCCGCCAGACCAACTTCATCGTGAACACCGCCTCCCAGGGCAAGCCGGTCAACATCAAGAAGGGCCAGTTCCTCTCGCCATGGGAGATGCAGAACGTCGTCGACAAGGCGCGCTCCACCGGCAACGAGCACATCCTGGTGTGCGAGCGCGGCTTTTCCTTCGGCTACAACAACCTGGTCGCCGACATGCGCTCGCTCGCGGTGCTGCGCGGCACCGGCTGCCCGGTGGTGTTCGACGCCACGCACTCGGTGCAGCTGCCCGGAGGGCAGGGATCCTCTTCCGGCGGGCAGCGCGAGTTCATCCCGGTGCTGGCGCGCGCGGCGGTCGCCGCCGGCATCGCCGGGCTGTTCATGGAGACGCACCCGCGGCCCGCGGAGGCGCTGTCGGACGGCCCGAATGCCTGGCCGCTCGCGCGCATGGAGCCGCTGCTCACCACGCTGCTCGAGCTCGACCGGGCGGTGAAGCGCACGCCCTTCGAAGAGTCGCTGCTGTGAGCGGCGGGAGAGCCACTCCGTGAGCCACATACAGGACATTCGCGCCCGCGAGATCCTCGACTCGCGCGGCAACCCCACGGTCGAGGTGGACGTGATGCTCGACTCCGGCGCCATGGGCCGCGCGGCGGTGCCCTCGGGCGCTTCCACCGGCACGCGCGAGGCGGTCGAGCTGCGCGACGGCGATAAGAGTCGCTACGGCGGCAAGGGCGTGCTCAAGGCCGTCGAGCACGTCAACGGTGTGCTCAGGCTGGCGCTGCTCGGCGCCGACCCGCGCCAGCAGGCGGCGATCGACGCACGCATGATCGAGCTCGATGGCAGCGACAACAAGGGCCGGCTCGGCGCCAACGCCATCCTCGGGGTGTCACTGGCGAGCGCGCACGCCGCCGCGCGCGACGCGCACGTGCCGCTGTATCGCCACCTCGCGGTGCTCGAAGGTGGCGCCCGCGAGCCGGTGATGCCGGTGCCGCAGATGAACGTCATCAACGGTGGTGCGCACGCCGACAACACGCTCGACATCCAGGAATTCATGATCCTGCCGGTCGGCGCGCCGACGTTCCGCGAGGCGCTGCGCTACGGGGCGGAGGTGTTTCATACCCTGAAGGGGATCCTCGCCAAGCGCGGCCTGTCGACGGCGGTCGGGGACGAGGGCGGCTTCGCTCCAAGCCTGGAATCGAACGAGGCGGCCCTCGCGGTGCTGCTGGAGGCGATCGAGCGCGCCGGCTTCCAGCCAGGCACGGACGTGTGCCTCGGCCTCGACGTGGCGAGCTCGGAGTTCTTCGCCGACGGCCGCTACCACCTCGAGTCCGAAAAGCGCAGCTTCACTGCGGCGGAGTTCACCGCCTACCTCGCCGACCTCGCCGCGCGTTACCCGATCATCACCATCGAGGACGGCATGAGCGAGGCCGACTGGGACGGCTGGGCGACGCTCACGCGCGCGCTCGGCGGCAAGCTGCAGTTGGTCGGTGACGATGTCTTCGTGACCAATACCCGCATCTTCCGGGAGGCGATCGCGCGGCGCATCGCCAACGCCATCCTCATCAAGCCGAACCAGATCGGCACGCTCACCGAGACGCTCGCCGCGATCGACATGGCCGACAAAGCCCGCTACGCCGCGGTGGTCTCACACCGCTCGGGCGAGACCTGCGACAGCACCATCGCCGATATCGCCGTGGCGAGCGCCGCGACGCAGATCAAGACCGGCTCGCTGTCGCGCTCGGACCGCTCGGCGAAGTACAACCAGCTGCTGCGCATCGAGGCCGAGCTCGCCCGCGTGCGCTACGCCGGCCGCGAGGCGTTCCCGCTCAGCCGCTGAGCGCTGTGGGTGGGCGCCGCCGCCGCTGCCGCCGGCGGCGTGCGGCGGGCGCGCTTCATGGCGGCCGGCGAGGCGCCGAACAGGCGCTGGAACGCTCGTCGCATGCGCTCGGGATCGTTGAAGCCGCTGGCGCGCGCCACTTCCTGTACCGAGCGGGCCCCGCTTTCGAGCATGGCGCGGGCCGCATCCGCGCGCAGCCGCTCCACCGCCTTGGCGGGGGTGACGCCGGTCTCCTCGTGAAAGGCGCGCGCAAAATGCCGCGCGCTCATGCAGGCGCGCGCGGCGAGCTGCTCGACGCTGAGCTCCGCGCCGAGGTGCGCGCGCATGAACTCGAGCAGCGCCGCGAAGCGCCCCTGGGATCTTTCCATCTCCAGCAGCGCCGAGAACTGCGATTGCCCGCCTGGGCGGCGGTGATAGACCACCAGGTGCTGCGCGGTGCGCCGCGCCACCGCCTCACCCAGATCCTCGCCGATCAGCGCGAGCGCCAGGTCGATCCCCGCGGTGATGCCCGCCGAGGTCCAGACGCGTCCCTCGCGCACGTAGATGCGGTCGGGGTCGAGCCGCACGTGGGGAAACAGCCCCCGGAACTCCTCGGTGCAGCTCCAGTGTGTGGTCGCGCTGCGCCCGTCGAGCAGCCCTGCGCCGGCCAGCAGGAACGAGCCGGAGCACACGCTGGTGACGCGGCGCGACTGCCCGTTGCAGGCCTCGACGAAGCGCCGCAGCCGCGCGGAGCCGAGCGCGGCGCGGGTGCCGTCGCCGCCGGCAACCACCAGGGTATCGATCGCCGCGGGGCTGCCGAGACGCGCGGCCGCAAGCGTCACGCCCGAGCTGCTCGCCACCAGCCCGGGGCGCTCGGCAATGACGCGCAGCTGGTAGCTGCCGGGGCAGATGCGCCCGGCGACCTCGAACGCCGCGATCGGGCCGGTGGCGTCGAGCAGCTGGAAGCGCGGGAAGACCAGGAAGGCGATGTGGCGCGGCATGGTTGGCGGAAAAGGAGGCTAAAACGTCATTTCGGCCAAAGTATAAACCAGCCACCATACCTTAGCCCAGTCAGCGCGGACCCTCATGGCTCCCGCAGCCAAGGAGATGCCCCGTGTCCACGGACTTCCCGGTGGTGTTTGCGCTCTACCCGCGCCTCACCCAGCTCGATTTCACCGGTCCGCTCGAGATTCTCGCCCGGCTGCCCGGGGCGCGCCTCGTGCTCGCCGCCTCACAGCCGGGCGAGCTCACCGCCGACTGCGGGGTGGTGTTCGCGCACGTGCAGGCGATCGCCGAGGTGCAGGAGTGCGCGCTGCTGTGCGTGCCGGGGGGCTTCGGCTGCGCCGCCGCCATGGAGGATGCCGTCTACATCGGCGCGCTGCGCCGCCTCGCCGCGCGCGCCCGCTACGTCACCTCCGTGTGCACCGGCTCGCTGCTGCTTGGGGCGGCCGGACTCCTGACCGGCCGGCGCGCCGCCTGTCACTGGGCCTTCCGCGAGCTGCTGGCGCTGTTCGGCGCCATCCCCGATCCCGGCCGCGTGGTGTGCGACGGCACGCTGTTCACCGGCGGCGGTGTGACGGCCGGCATCGACATGGCGCTCGCCGTCGCCGCGCACATCGGCGGCGCGGCATTCGCGCAGCAGCTGCAACTGGCGATCGAGTACGCGCCCGAGCCGCCGTTCAGCTGCGGCCGTCCGGAGAGTGCGCCGGCCGCGATCGTGGCGCAGGTGCGCGCCCGCTTCGAGCGCGTGTGGCCCGAGCGGCTCGCGGCCGCGCAGCGTGCGGCCGCCGCCCTGGCGCACCAGGGCGGCTCGCCGGCGGCGGTGAGCGCTCAGCACGCCCGCTGACCACCCTTCGCGCTCACGTCCCGGTCTGCTAGGCTGTCGGGCCCATGAAGTGGCTCGCTGCCGCGCTCCTTGTCGTCGTGATCCTGCTGCAGTACCGCGTGTGGCTCTCCGCGGACGGAGTGCACGAGGTCGCGCGGCTGCGCCAGGCGGTGGACGTGCAGCGCACCGAGAACGAGCAGCTCGTTGAGCGCAACCGCCAGCTCGCCGCCCAGGTGCGCGACCTGAAGACCGGCATGGAGGCGCTCGAGGAGAGCGCGCGCAGCGACCTTGGCATGATCGCGCGCAACGAGACCTTCTACCAGGTCGTACCGCCACCGGCCGCCGACAGCTCCCGCGCGCCGACGCGCACCGCCGCGGCCCACTGACAGTGCGCCGCGCGCGATGCGCTACTGGCTCGTCATGCCGGCCGCGGGCGCAAGTGAGCGCTTCGGTGGTCCGACGCCCAAGCAGTACGTCGCGCTCGCCGGCCGCACGGTAATCGAGTGGTCGCTGGCCCCGTTCCTCGATGACGACCGCTGCGCTGGCGCAGTGGTGGCGCTGGCGGCGCACGACAGCGGCTGGGCGCCGGTGGCGGCGCGCCTGCGCGCGTCCCGGGCGGGCGGCGCGGCTGCCATCAGCACCTGCACCGGCGGCGCGCAGCGCTGCCTGTCGGTGCGTCGCGCGCTCGCGTCGCTCGCGGCGCGCGCCGCGCCCGAGGACTGGGTGCTGGTACACGACGCCGCGCGCCCGTGTCTCGAGCGCGGTGATCTCGAGCGGCTCCTCGCCGCCCTCGCCGCCCACCCGGAAGGCGGCCTGCTCGCAGCGCCGGTGGCGGATACCTTGAAGCGCGGCGCGCCGGGGGGCGCTGCGGCTGCGGCCCCGGCGGTGCTCGAGACCGTGGATCGCACGGCGCTGTGGCGCGCCCTCACCCCGCAGATGTTCCGCTACGGCAAGCTGTGTGCGGCCCTCGATGCCGCGCAGGCGGCGGGACGTCATCCGAGCGACGAGGCACAGGCGCTCGAGTGGCTCGGCGCGCGGCCGCAGCTCGTCGCCGGCAGTCCCACCAACCTCAAGATCACCGACGCCGCCGAGCTCGGCGTGGCCGCCGCGATCCTGCAGGCACGGCGCAGCTAGCTTCGGAGGCACCGCGGGCACATGCGCATCGGCTTCGGTACGGATGTACACGCCTTCGGGCCCGGGGACTTCGTCATGCTCGGCGGCGTGCGCATTGCCCACAGCCACGGCGTCGTGGCGCATTCGGACGGCGACGTGCTGCTGCACGCGCTGTGCGATGCGCTGCTGGGGGCGGCCGGGCTCGGGGACATCGGCCAGCACTTCAGCGACGCCGACGCGCGCTGGAAGGATGCGCCGAGCGCGCTGTTCGTGACGCAGGTGCTCTCGATGCTGCGGGCGCGCGGCTTGCGCGTGGCCAACGCCGACCTGACGCTGCTCGCGCAGGCGCCGCGCATCGCCCCGCACCGCGCGGCCATCGCCCGCCAGGTGGCGCAACTGCTCGGAGTGAGCGAGACGCGCGTCAACCTCAAGGCGACCACCACCGAAGGGCTCGGCTTCCTCGGACGCTGCGAGGGCATCGCCGCACACGCGGCCGTGCTGCTCGACGAGGGCTGAAGGTGAGCGCAGGCGAGAGCAGCGCCCGCGCGGTGGCGCTCGCACCGCCGCGCGCCTACGGGCCGCCGCCGGCGGTGGGCGTGCTGCGCGCGCAGGATGAAGACTTCGTCGTCGAGGAGGATCTGGGCTTCGCGCCCGCCGGCGCCGGCGCTCACCTGCTGCTCAAGGTGAGAAAGCGCGGCGCCAACACGCAGTGGGTGGCGCAGCAGCTCGCGCGCCTTGCCGGGTGTCGCACCGCCGAGGTGGGCTACGCCGGCCTCAAGGACCGGCACGCGATCGCGGTTCAGTGGTTTTCCGTGCCGCGCGGGCGCGACGCCACCGCCTGGGACGCCGTGCGCGCCCCGGACTTCGAGGTGCTCGAGGCGCACCCGCACCACCGCAAGCTGCCGCGCGGTGCGCTCGCCGGTAATCGCTTCCGCGTGCGCATCCGCGCTGCGGCCGGCACCACCGCCGGCGAGGGCGACGGTGCGCGGCTTGCCGCGCTCATCGGGCCGCGTCTTGCGGCGATTGCGCACGGCGGGGTGCCGAACTACTTCGGACCGCAGCGCTTCGGCCGCGACGGCGGCAACCTCGTGCGCCCGGCGGGGACGCGCGCCGGCCGTGCCGCGCCCGGTTTCCTGCTCTCCGCCGCTCGCAGCGTGGTGTTCAACGCCGTGCTGTCCGAGCGCGTGGCGGCGGACAGCTGGCGCACGTTACTGCCCGGAGATCTCGCCAACCTCGACGGCCGGGGCAGCATTTTCGCGGTGGAGGAGGGCGATGACCCGGTCGCGCTCGCCGCACGCTGTGCGCGCCTGGAGATTCATCCGACCGGTCCGTTATGGGGGGCGGGGAGTCCCGCCTCGCGCGGCGCGCTGCTCGAGCTCGAGTCGCGCATCGGCGCGCAGTACCCGGCCGAATGTGCGCTGTGCGCGGACGCCGGCATGCGGCACGAGCGGCGCAGCCTGCGCATCGCGGTGCGCGAGCTCTCCTGCGAGCCGGCCGCGGAGTCGGTGCTGCTCGCCTTCCGCCTGACACGCGGCTGCTTCGCCACCGCGGTGCTGCGCGAGCTGGTGTCGCTCGCGGGGGAGTCTTCAGCCGCCTGACAGCAGCACGTACAGCGCTCCGGTGCCGCCGTCGACCGGCCGCGCGGAGACGTAGGCAAGCACCGCGCCCGTGCGACGCAACACCGAGCTGACCGCCGTCTTGAGCACCGGGCCGCGGTGACCCGAGCGCAACCCCTTGCCATGGATCACCCGCACGCAGTGCACCTGCTGCTCGAGGGCGCTGACGAGAAACTGCCGTAGGGCCAGCTTCGCCTCGGCGACCGTGAGTCCGTGCAGGTCGATCTCGCGCTGCGTGCGGAACTCGCCGCGGCGCAGCCGGCGCAGCAGCGCGCGCGTAACCTGCGGGCGCTGGAACAGCAGTTGCTCGCCGCCGGCGAGTAGCGGGTCGTCGTCGTCGGCATCCAGGCTCTCCTTGAGCACCGCGGCGCGCTCGGCGCGCGCGAAGCGTGCACGCGGACGCGCGGCGCGTGGCCGCGGGGGCGCCGGGCGTGCCGGGAGCGGCCGGACACCCCGCACCGCCTCGCGGAACAACCGCGCGTCCTCGTCGACCTCATCCTTGCGGTCGTCGCTCTTCCGCTCACCCGCCGCGCCTGTCACGACTCGCTCCGTGGCATTGCTTCTTGAAGTATAGTCAGGCGCACTCCTGGCGCGCCCGACTCCATAGCTAAGTGAAGATCCTGGTCAGTAACGACGACGGCTTTCGCGCCGAAGGTATCCGCCGCCTGCGCGAGGCGCTCGCGACCCTCGCCGAGGTCACCGTGGTGGCCCCCGACCGCAACAAGAGCGGCGCCAGCAACTCGCTCACGCTCGATGTGCCGCTGCGGGTCTTCGAGTCCGAGCCCGGCGTGTACTTCGTCCCCGGTACCCCCACCGACTGCGTGCATCTGGCGATCTCCGGGTTGTTCGACTTCGAGTACGACATGGTGGTTTCCGGCGTCAACGACGGGCCCAACCTCGGCGACGACGTGCTGTACTCGGGCACGGTGGCGGCGGCGGTCGAGGGGCGCTTTCTCGGGCTGCCGACGCTCGCCGTGTCGCTGTGCGCCACTGAGGGCGGCGGGCATTTCGCCACCGGCGCGGAAGTCGCGCGCCTGCTCGTAGCGCAGCTGCTGCAGCGGCCGCTGCCGGCCGCCACGATCCTGAACGTCAACGTGCCCGACGTGCCGGTCGGGCAGCTGCGCGGATTTCGCGCGAGCCGCCTCGGCTACCGTCACCGCTCCGAGCCGGTCATGCGCGCCCAGGACCCGCGCGGGCGCACCGTCTACTGGATCGGTCCGGCCGGCGCGCAGCAGGACGCGGGACCGGGTACGGATTTCGACACCGTTGCCCAGGGCTACGTGTCGGTGACACCGCTGCAGGTCGACCTCACGCGCCACGCGGCGCTGCCCTCGCTCGGCAAGTGGCTGGACGCTCTCAATGGCTGACCTGCGGCTGTCGGGTATCGGCATGACCTCGGCGCGCACGCGCGATCGGCTGGTGCAACGCTTGCGCGAGCAGGGCATCGCCAACCTCGCGGTACTCGATCGCATCCGCAACGTGCCGCGTCACATCTTCGTCGACGAGGCTCTCGGCAGCCGCGCTTACGAGGACACGGCGCTG